>ERZ1106963.355-NODE-355-length-70304-cov-8.266680_pt1 | contig 70304 bp, 68 predicted proteins | sample MGYA00403681_ERZ1106963 | MGnify/ENA primary metagenome ERZ1106963 (study PRJEB35170, sample SAMEA104062407) | human gut metagenome | biome: human gut; feature: human-associated habitat; material: faeces | place: Denmark | collected 2012-05-03 ...
CGGGGTCACGATGGCCTCATAGTCCACGCCGACGCTGTTGCGGGAGCTGTCGCCCACGCCGGTCATGTAGCAGCCGGCAATCGGCGCGGTGATGAGGCTCTGGGTGGCCTCGTCGGTGCTGGTGGCGACCTGAGCGCCGCCGCCTATGCTCAGAGCGAAGCCGAGCTTGTTGGAATCGACCTTCTCACCGGCGAGGGAAGCCTTGTCCCCGAAGGCGGTGAGGTTCCAGCCCTCAGCGGCACTGATGCTGACGGAGGCGACGCGGACCGCGCCGTAGGAGTTGTTGGTGATGCGGCAGTCGGTGGCGGTGAGGACATCGCCGTCCTGGCTCATGGTCATGGGCAGGGAGGTGGGGACGGTGACGTTCATGGCGGTGCCGGCAGGGTCTCCGCCGGAGCTGCCGTCGGTGGTGGAGCTGAGGCTTACAGGCGTGGTGCCGGAGCCGCCGCTGGCCGTGATGTTGTTGTCCGCGCAGGCGCTGACGGCGAGGGCAAAGGCGAGGCAGAGGGCGAGGATGAGGGAAGCGGGCTTTTTGAACTTTTTCATGTGGGCATTTCTCCTTTTGAATAAAATATTTGACCGTTTTTGGGGCCGTGTACGCTAAGGGGAAACTTTGCTTTTTGGAGTTTTCCCTTGCGACACAGCACCAAAAACGAGGTCACAAAAGTAAAGACCGTCACTCAAGGACGATGACGGTCACGACAGCCCCGGCGCAGCCGAGGTAGTCCCCGGTGTCGGGGTCAACGTTGTAGAACAGCGCTGTGCATTTGTATGTACCGGGGTCGAGGTCAACGCTGAGTTTCGCAGCCTCTATCTTGCTGCCGACAGGTATGGCCCCGGATTTGTAGATGAGTTCGCGCGTGTCGTCGCGGCTTATCTCGACGACCTGCGGGTAGTTGTTGACTTCCTCGTTGACGATCATGAGGCTGCCCTCGGATGTGCCGTCCGCGAAAACGGGCGAGGTGTTCATGCTGATGTTGATCATGCCTTCCTCGACCTTCTCGTTGAGACCTGCGATGATTTCGTCGGTGTCGGCCTCATCCCAGCCGCCCTCGGTGGCCGAGGGGTCAAACTCGATGCCGCCGTGGTCGTCCGCGGGCGCGCCGCAGCTGCGCAGGAGCAGCAGGATGACGATAACGATGACCACAGCAGCCACGGCTGATGCGATGGCAATAGCCTTGCCGGGGCCTGCGTCCTTTTTGGTTTTCTTGTTCATGATTTGCCTCCTTGTAATTTGTTCAGGGCCTGCGCGTTAAGGGCTTATACGGCCTCACCTCCCTTGCCGTAGAGGTCGTGCTGGACTTGCGCCGCCATGCCGCTGCTCTCGGAGAAGAACGAATTGTAGAGTGCCGTGAGCAGGTAGGCGCGTATGTTGCGAACCTCCGTAGTGTTCTTGCCCATGCACCAGAGGACGTATTCGAGGTGCCTGCGCTCCAGCTTCAGCAGCCGGGATTTCACAGCGGCGGCGGGTTTGTCCTCCTTGCCGACCCGGATATACCGGCGCGTCGAGCAGACGGCCTCGACCATCAGCTCAACGATGTCGTCCACTATGCCGGGGTCACAGCCGCTTTCTTCGCGGACTATGTCCGACTCAAGATTCTCAGTTATGATCTCGCGCCAAATCCCTTCATCTTCGCTTCCTTCGCGCGAAGCGCCGGAAGGAACAGAATCGATACTTGCTTGAGTCAGTTCTTGATTATTTCTTTTCTTGTTTATTTCTTTATTTATTACTGGCGGGTTTTCCGAAGGCGGGTCATCCAGCGACGGGTTTTCCGACTCTGGATAAGCCGAACGCGGTGAGCGCGAAATTGGCTCCTCGTAGATGATGTACTCGATATCCGTGTATCTTCCGCGGCTGTCTCGCACCTTACGGCGCTCAAGGAAGCCGAATTTCTCAAGCTCCTTCAGCGCAGAGCGGATCGCATCCCGCCCTTCTGAGCAGAAGGTTCTCATGCCGTTTATGGTGTAGTCCCAGTTGTCCGGCTTGCCGAGCATTTTCATGAGCAGACAGGTGGCCTTCATGGACATGTAGTTGTTCATGAGGATGTCATTGGACACAACGGTGAAGTTGCTTTTCTTCTCGATGCGGAATTTCTCAGACACCTCAGCCACCGCCTGTTTTCAGCACATCCGGGCCGTAGTTGGCTATGAGCAGCGCGTTGACGATGAGGCGGAAGGCCTCGTCGTCTATGACCTCGGCGTCGGCAAGAAGCTCGGCGGGCATTGCCTCCTCGAAGCCTTCGACGCCCAAAATGGTCTTTGCAGCAGTAACGAGCGCGTAGTCATGGGGACTGATGCCGTGCAGCCATATGTACTCGGGTATGAACCTTTTCGGCAGGCAGGCATTCCACGCCCGTTTGAGCAGCTTGCGGTTGGAGCCAAAAAGGTAAAGGGCAGCAAAATAGCGTGGATCTCTCCACGCTCCGAAGCCAATGCTTTGCAGCAGCTGGCGGGTATTAAATTCATGCTCTGCGCTCAGCCAGAGCGAGCCGCTGAAGCTCTGCACCAGCTGGCCGAACCGCCTGACAATATCCACGTCTTTGACGTTCCTGAACAGCTTGAGGATAACAGTGGCATAGCTCACTTTCCCGGCCTCTATGCGCTCCGCCAGCCAAGGGCAGCCCGCCGCCTGGCATCGCCTGTGACGCCACTCGGCGCAGTATTTGCAGTCTACATCTTCAGGTTTGTACTGGTACATACGATTTACCTCCAAACAAAAAAGCCGGGCAGTTCACGCACTGTCCGGCTTAGGATATGTATTAAATCAGCGCTCCGCCTCGCGCTTTCTGCGCTTCTGCCACTGTTCCAGCAGCTTGATGATGGTCTCCTCCATCTGCTTCGGCGTGTAGGAGTGCGGGAAGTATTTGCGCAGCCTGTCGCCGGTGATGGTGATGCGGTCTATCTCCGGCTTCTTCTCCTCGGACATGATTGCCCGCATGACCTCGGCGGTCAACTCTCCGCGCTGGGAAAATTGCTTCAGCCTCTGCGCCTGCGACAGCGACGGCGTAGCCTGCTCACTGTCCATAGCGTCGAGAAGGAGCCGCTGCTCGTCCTGCTTCAAAAACGAAAGCTCATAGGCAGGGTTGAACGCGATCTTGCGCTCATCCACCATGTCCAGCAGCGGCGGTATCAGCTCTGTGAGGCGGATGTAGCGCTGGATTTGTCGCCCACTTTCTCCGGTGCTTTCTCCAATCGTATCTGCTGCCTCTAACTTTCCGACAAGTTGTCGGGAAGTTAAATCCGTCCTCTCGCCCTGACGCCGCAGCGCCTCCAGCTTGAGCTTGTATGCAAACGCCCTCTCGCTCGGAAGCAGCCCTTCGCGCTGCAAATTGCTGTCCACGACGAGAATTGCCGCCGCGTCGTCGTCCAGCTCGCGGACGATGACTGGCATGGTCTCCAGCCCAGCCAGCTCACAGGCCCGCTTGCGCCTGTGACCGGAAACGAGTTCGTACCCACCGTCAGGCAGAGTCCGCGCTATGGCTGGGGACAGGACGCCGTACTGCTTCACGCTCTCGGCCATATCTCGCATCGCGTCGTCGTCGCGCACTTTGTACGGGTGTCTGCTGAACGGATACAGCTCCTTTAATGCTAACGCCACAAGCTCTCCATCAGTGGTTATGTTTATGACAAATTCGTTTCTTGGCTCGTTGCTCAATTAATCACCTCCGGGCATTAATGTGATAGCTTAAGAAATATTCGTGCTGTGCAATTCGCGTCTTCAATTTTGAGTAAAAATTGCAAGTTTTTCTTTTCATGGCTTCAAATCTATGATAGACTGAGTGTACAGCTACATCTGAGGACATCCAAATAATTATATGTTTGGTGTGGTGGTCAATGAGTAATAAATACCGGGACCCAATTCACGGATTTATTGAAGTACGCGATTTAGAGAACAAAATCATAAACTCCTCTCCATTCCAAAGACTGAGGTACATTAAGCAATTAGCTATGACTAACATGGTGTTTCACGGAGCAGAACACACGAGGTTCGGGCATTCATTGGGGGTCATGCATTTAGCGTCAAGGGCTTTTTGCTCCGCAGTAAAAAATGGGAACTATGTTTTTTCAGATTGTAAGTTTGAGTGGTATCATCAGATTCTAAGATTAATTGCCCTTACACATGATTTAGGTCACGCTCCATTCTCTCACGCTTCGGAAAGTGTTTTTCAAGATGACCTTACACATGAAGCTTTTACAGAAAAGATTATTACAGAAACAGAAGTTGCTGACCATATTCGTGAAATTGGCAAAGAGTTTGTCAAAGCGTATGGACCAGAATATAATATTACGCCTGAATTAATATGCAACATATATATGGGGCGCGACCCTGGAGAAAACTCAGAGTATACATTTTTGAAAAGCTTTATGGATAGTGAACTGGATTGCGACAAAATGGATTATCTACTTCGCGATTCAGTGTATTGTGGCGTTAATTATGGGAAATATGATGTAGATCGCTTGATATCATCATTGACAGTATATGTTCAAAATGATTGTCCAAGATTGGCTATTAAAGATGGCGGAGAGCAGGCGTTTGAGGAATTTGTTTTGGCTCGTTATTTCATGTTTATTCAAGTTTATTTTCACCGGACTCGTAGGTATTTTGACATAATGTTTTACAAAGCCCTATCAGCAATATTGCCAGACGGGAAGTATCCGGCAGATACACAAGAGTATCTGCAATGGGATGATACGCGTATTATCCAAATTATGCGTAAGCACATGAATTCTAATGAGGCTTGTGGGAATATTGTAAACCGAATCATTTATCCTAGTGTGCTTCATACAAACGTGCATCCAAGTGCTGCTGATAGGAGAGAATTTCAACTAATACGAAGGGAACTTTATAAAGAATTTGGGGAAGAAAACTTCATCGAAGATTTTTCCGCAGATAAAATGCCCCATAAAATACCAATCAAGACCGAGATATCTGATGAACGTGCAATAATAATCATCGATGGTAGTACTGGGAAACACTCGACGATATCGGAAAGCTCCCATATTATTCAAAGTCTTACAGATAAAATTTATATTCTAAGACTGTATGTGAAGCCGGAACTCAAAGATACCGTTCTCGATTCAATCAAATCAATTTATAAAGACATTCAAATGTGAAAGGGTTACTATTATGACAAGTTTTGAGCGCAATGCAATAATTATTGGCCAAATATGCGATGTAATTGAGCCAGGAAAGAAAATGTTGCAAAAAATGATGTATTTGATTGAACGACAAGGTGTTAACTTGGAGTTAAAATATTCGATTCATTTTTTCGGCCCATATAGTTCAAAGCTCGATGAGACCATACATATCTTGGAGAGCAATGATAGATTAGTAATTGATACGTCTGGGGTCACGCATATTATACACAAAGGGATTATTCCTATAGAGGGACATCTTGATATCGAGGATCAGGAAAAAACAGATTTTGTTATAGAGCATTTTTCTAACAAATCGGCTTTGGATATGGAAGCAATAACTACTTTGGATTATGTGGCAAACAAAATGCTAGGTGGCACCAAAGACGAAGAAGAAATCATTAGCAAAGTTAAAAAGATAAAGGGAAGCAAGTTTTCAGAAGCGCGTCTTACAGAAAATCTCCACATACTGAAAGACCTTCACTACATTTAACGATAACGATAACGATAAAGCTGCTTTTTTAAAGGAGATATGTATATGCAGGAGAATGAACTGAAGTTAAGTGGCTTTGTAAACAACCAACAAAAATATATAGGTAATACAGAAGAAGGTTGCCTAGAAAAAATATACAAACTGTTAGACGCGCTTGATATTAAATTTGATCCAAACCCAAATAAAATCCGTCAGGAGGATATATATTTTGATGCTGCTCAGCGCCAAATAGAGAAATTAGGCGGGTCTCTGAGGATTAGAAATATTGGTTCCCAACAGTACCTGACAGTAAAAAAACCGTTATATAATCGCTCAAAAACGTTGAGGCGTGAAGAAATCGAAAGCCAAATTTCGGAGACAGAAAGCCAGCAAGAATTGCTTACTTCAGCGTTCCACACTCATTTCCCCGAATGCGGCGATGAACATTTGGAAGAAATTCTCCGAGTTTACAATACGCGCCATGAGATTAAGATTAATACACCTCTTCATGCATATAAACTCTGCTTTGACAGATATGAGTTTTACTGCAGTTCTGTTGCAGAAGGTGGAGATCCTCAATATGAAATTGAAATTGAACAAATTGATGGAGATGATATTGAGGAGGATCCTAGCATTAGCAAACTGTCCATCCTTTTAACTGATGTAATGGGCTTCAGTTTTGATTCAAATAGCAAATATAAAAAAGGAATAGCGTGGCTGAAAAATCGAAACGCGTTTGAAAACCGACTATTTGTTTTATTCGATTTTGTTTCATATTCAAAAAAAGCCTCTACCGTTCAAAATCAGCTGATTCGTATCTTTATGAAACTGGTACAACCTGTGATTTCACAGTATGATGCTGAATGCGTGAAAATTCCTATCGGTGATGGCATAATTCTTGGATTTAAGCCGGATATAAATATTATGGGTTTCTTAAATGATTTCTTTTCTCAAGTGCGCATCAACAATAACTCAGCATCTAAAGATCGCAGCATAGTTATTAGGACTGCTATGCACTATGGTCCGGTATATGAATATATCGATATCAATGGCAATCCAAACTTTGCTGGTAATGGCATTAATATAGTCGCACGCATTGGTAGCCAAACAGATAGTAATCGGGTGTTGATTTCAAAAGAGTGCGCAGATTTTCTACTGGAATCTGAAAGAATTAGTTCTCAGAATTTAAGCACTGTATATTCGATTAAAGTAAAACATGATGTAGTTATTAATGTCATGAATTACTATGACAAAGACAACAAAATTGGGCGGCCCAAATTATGAGCAGTGCATCTATTTTTAAATTACTGTAGGATTATTAGCCAAAACTATGCATTACTTAGCTTTTTCATTATATTTCATTCTATTGTTAGCGGCACCCCAAATGCCGGGGTGCCGCCTGCGTGTTAAATCTGATTCAGATGGAGGGGTAATTTGCCGTTTATAATGCGTGTCAATGGCGTGGGCAGGCTGGTTCATATCCCTCCTAATATCCCTCCAACTTGCAGAGACTTTGTAAATACAGCCCCGTTGCGTTTTTCCTTTTGCCGCGGTACTTTGGGCTGTGTCAACAGCTGAAACCCTTGATTTTGCTGGATTTTTTGAGGCGTGAGGTTCCAAAAGAGTACTTAAATATCCTCTGCGTTCCAAATGCCGGCAAAGACTTAAAATCCCATATCCGCAAGGATGTACGGGTTCGAACCCCGTCACCGGCACCAAAAGCCGCAGGCAAGGCCTCCGGCTTTTTTCATTTCCCGGTCAAGGACGGCCTGCACTTGGACTTGGGCTGCATCAGCTTTGCATACGACTGCCTGTTTGTTTGCCTGTCAAATTATATTGCGGCGCGAACGTGCGGCTTATTGCAAAATCAGACCCTTTTTGGTAAAATTAAAATGGTATTTTGTAATGTTATTGAAGTCACGGGTCTTGTCACGGCCCGCGTTTGCATTGAAGGGGTGATCTGTATATGTCTGACGGCATCCACAGAAAATTTCTTGAAACTCTTGGCTGGACCGGTCAGGAGCTGGAGGAGTTTCTGCCGGACTGGTTGAACACTGCGAGGTTTTTGCATCTTACCGACGAGGATGTCCGCCGCGCGGTCGAGGAGTGGATCCCGGCCTACTGGAACATCTCCCTCTCGGGCGTGAGGAAGAGCATAGCCGCGTGCATACGCGAGGCTGCGGACACGGCGAAGATGGGAGCCTACATGCGTGAGGGGAAGAAGGTGCTGTACAGCACCATGCCGTCCTGCCCGGTCTGCATAACCGCGAACAAGCTGGCCGGAGAGGGCAGGCTGGAGATATCCTACCCCTACTTCATAGTCACCTCCATCCTGGGCGCGTTTTTCAACAAGAGCACGGACCAGCTGTTCAACGGCTCTTGCATGGATCCGAACTGCCACCACTGCGGCATGAACTGCATGCGCGCGGACTCGGTGATGAGCGGGACCATACCCAAGCCGACCGTCACCTGGAACTGGGGCCTCCAGTGCAACGAGAGCCCCAAGACAGACGAGATGATCTTCACCCTCGGCAAGGCCGAGTGGGACAACGTCCTGACCACCATCCCGCACGACGCCCCCCTCGGCGATTCCGAGGCGGATGACGACGAGCGGGTGGAGTATCTCAAAGAGGAGATCCGGGTCTCGCAGGAGGAGGTAACGCAGCACACGGGCATCGAGGTGCGCGAGGAACACCTGCGCGCCGCCGTCTCCGAGTACATGGGCTACCTCAAGCGCATAGAGCACCTGACCGACCTGGTCATGAATGCCGACCCTCAGCCCCTGACGGGCAACGAGCTGGCGCTCATGGGCATCTGCATGGAGTCGGCCTTCAACACCGGCCTCGGCTGGCTCAACGACGCCATAGACACGGCCATAGCCGAGGTGGAGGAGCTGATACGCGAGGGCAGGGGCGTGCTTCCCAAGGGCGCGCCGAAGCTGGCCTGCCACTTCAACCCCCTCAACATACCCTGGATAGAAAAGACCTTCAGGGACAACGGCGTGAACCTGACCCTGGGCAGGATGTTCCCCCCGGCCAGCTTCCTCATCCGCCGCATAGACGAAAACGACATCTACACCAGCACGGCCAGGATGTGCCTGTCCGTGCCAAACACCGTGAACATGCTCGACGAGGCCAGAATGGTCACGGAGCAGCTCCAGGTCTATGCGGTCGACGGCGTGCTCTACGGCTTTTTCTCCTTCGACCGCTGGATCGGCGCGCTTGAGAAGGCCATGATCCGCGTGGTGGAGGAAAAGACCAGCATACCTCATTTCTATCTCGAGGCCGAGTTCTGGAACAGCGGAAGGTATTCGCCCGAGGACAGACTGTCCATGATCAGAAGTATCTGCAACTGCCTGAAGATCACAGGCATAGCAGAAGGAAAGTAAGGTCAGCTTATAATGGCTCGTGAGAAGGTATTGTGCGGCAAAGAGGAGATAATACGTGTTGCAGTCGGCATTGTAGACAAGGAGGGAATGGAGGCCGTCTCGGTCCGCAGGATAGCAAAGGAACTCGGCGTATCCTCCATGACAATATACAACTACGTAGAAAACCTCAGCGACGTAAAAAAGCGCGTGCTCATAAGCGGATTCGACCGCATGTACGGCTGCATATATGAGGCTTTGAACGCCCTCCCCGCGGTGCAGGGCCGGCTCGAGCTCTGCCGGGCCATTGCGCTCGAGGTGTTCAGGTTCGCCCGTAACAACCCGGAGATGTTCAAATACATGTTCACGGATGGACGGCAGGCCTTTCACGCGGACGCCGAGGTCAGGCCCTTCTACGCCTTCTTTTCAAAATTCATGAAGAGAGGCAAGAGCAGCAAGGGCGACTGGCGCTCCGGAGAGAAGAGCTGCAAGCTCTTTGAGACTCTGGTGTTCTATCTGTCCTACCAGAGCTGCACCGGCGTGAGCGTCTGCTCCGAAGAGGAATTTTTGGGCTATATGGACTTCTATCTGGAAGGCTGTATGAGCGAGTAATAATAAATTTGCCTGAACTATTGACAATAATATGACGATACTGTATTATAATTTACGGTGTATATTTACGGTTGAGACCTTTGAAGTGAGGAAGGTGAGCTGCTCTTGAACGAGATCCTGTCCGAGCTTGAAAAGCTGGCCGCTCAGAGAGCGGGGGAGCTGATCGCCGACAGACGCGGCGGGGTTCCGCTTGTGGAGTACGGCAGCACCTTCATACCGGAGGAGCTCATCCGTGCCGCAGGCGCCAACACATATCTCATGTGCAGCGGGGGCCAGCAGGAGGCTGCGGAGGCCGTGCTGGACGACATGCTCGGCTGCATGAACCCCCTGGCGCGCTCCATAGTCGGCGGCTTCAGGCTCGGGAACGACGAGGTGTCCGAACACACAGATCTTGTCGTGACCGCGGTCACGGACTGCCACATAGGCAGGCTCAGCGAGCTGCTGGAGTTCCAGGGCATCAGGACGGCGAAGGTGGGCGTGCCCCCGGATTGGAAAAAGGGCATCGCCTTTGACTACTTCGTCCGCTCCCTGCGCAAAATGATGGGTGAGGTCGAAAAACTCACCGGCAGGAGCGCGGATATGGAGCTCGCGAGGAAGTATTTTTCCGAGACGAACCGCATTAACGCGGCCTTTCGCCGGATAAACGAGCTCAGAAAGCGCCCGGACCAGACGATAGCCTTCAAGGACTATATGCGTCTGCAGCACCTGAGCTTCATAGTTGGCGACACGGGGCTCACGGCCTCGCTGCTCGAGCGCCTCTGCGACAAGCTGGAGAGAGCCAGGACCACGAATCACGGCGCGCCGCGGCTGATCGTGATTGGCCGGGTCATCGCGATAGGCGACTACCAGCTCATCTCGCTCATCGACAGATGCGGCGCAGTCGTCGCGGCTGAGATGCTCGACGAGGGCATAAGGGTAAGCGAAAAGGACGTGGAGCTCGAAGGCGACCTGCTGCTGAACTTCGCCCGCAACCGCTATCTGGACAAGACCCCGATAGACATCTTCCAGCCCGCCTGGCACACCCGCATGGGCAAGCTCAGAGAGCTCATCGAGGAATGCCATGCCGACGGCGTGATCTGGTACCAGCTCGCCTTTGACGAGATCTACGACATGGAGTACACCTGCGTGGCAAACGAGCTCAGGGAACTGGGCGTCCCGCTGCTGCGTCTGGAGACGAACTACTCCTACACGCGGGAGGAGCTCGGCCTGGCAAAGATCCAGGTGGAAAATTTCATCGGCGGATTGTGCAGAAGCTGAAATCGCAAAACCATTTTGCTATAACAGGAGGAAAGAATATATGGACTTCAAGACGGCCGCGATCAATTACGGCGACGGCGTTACAGACGCCATGGAGGAGCGCGGCATAAACGAGGACGACATCCGTGCGGTTCTCGAGTATGCCGAAAGCGAGGGCAAGAAGCTCTACGTCGAGGGCGAGGAGCACTTCCTTGCGCGCAAGCGCATCGGGAATTTCTCCGCCTACGTGGAGTACAGCCTGAACGGCGACAGCGTGGAAGTGCTCAATGTCTACAGCCACGTTGTGATGCTTTCCGAGGATCAGTAACGAGTTGGGAGGTAATTAATCATGTGGAAGTGCTATAAGTGCAAGGTTGACGTTGAAGAAGTCGATGACATCAAGATCTTCTACAAGGATCTTTCCCTGCCCGACGCCTGCGGCTATCGCTGCCCCGAGTGCGGCGCTGAGTATCTGGACGGCGAGTTCGTGGCCGACCAGCTCTCCTCCGCGGAGCAGATGCTTGAGGGCAAATAAGAAAATTTGATTCGAGGGCAGAGATATGAAACTTTTTGTGGGCGTTGACATCGGTTCTACCACCGCCAAGTGCGTTATCGTGGACGAAAACGACAAGATGCTCGTCTTCAGCCACATTCCCACCGAGTATGACCGCAATGTCAGCGGCGAGAAGATCCTCAAAATAGCTCTGGACGAGATCGGAGCTTCGGAGTCCGACATCGCGTACCTCGTGTCCACCGGATACGGCCGCAAGTCCTTCGAGCGCGCCGACCTGAACATCCCTGAGATCATCGCGCACGGCATGGGCACCTGGCACATGATGCCCGGCACCCGCACTATAATCGACATCGGCGGCCAGGACAGCAAGGTCATCGAGCTCAGCGAGCAGGGCGTTGTCGAGCGCTTTGAGATGAACGACAAATGCGCCGCGGGCACCGGCCGCTTCTTCGAGGTGCTGACGCACCGGCTGCTCGGCATCAAGATGGAGGAACTCTCCGACCTCATGAAGAAGTCGAAGAACGCCTGCACCATCTCCAGCATGTGCACCATCTTCGCGGAGTCCGAGATCATCTCCTACCTCTCGCAGAAGATACCCATAGAGGACATCGCGGCCGGCACCGGCAGGTCCATCGCCCGCCGCATCCTGGCCATGGGCCGTTCCGCGCAGATACAGTACCTGGAGCCCATCGTCTTCTCCGGCGGCGTGGCCAACAACGAGGCCATCACGGACATCTTTGCCGAGCTGCTCGGCAAGCCCGTAACGGCGGTCAAGATGCCCCAGTCCACCGCGGCCCTCGGCGCCGCGCTCAGGGCCCACAAGGAGTACGACAAGCTGCAGAGCGCCTGAGACCGGCAAATACGACAAAACGCGAAATGAGGCGGAGTTGACTTTCCGCCTCATTTTGATATATTTATCGTTATTATGATGTACGACATGAAAAAAGCCGAGGAGCGCATCCTCGAATACTGCGCAGAGCGCGCCCGCGAGGACGCAGTCCCGCCTGAGGACATCGCCTGCGCGCTGATGAACGAGCCGGGCGTGCTGAGAATGCACGGGCCGGAGCACCACTTTCTCACCGCGGCCTCGCTCTGCGCCGCCTGGTGCGCCGTGCGCCGCGACGACGCCCGGCCCAGGCTGGAGCGCCTGCGAGTGCGCTGCGCGCAGATCCCGGCGGGCGTTTGCGGCTATTACGGCGTCTGCGGCGACACGCTGGCCGCCGGCGCTTTTCTGAGCGAGATACTGGGCGCGACCTATCTCTCCGGAGCGGAGTGGCAGGTGGTGAACAACTTCACGGCGCGCGTCCAGTCCGGCGTGGCCGCCTCCTGCACCCGCGGGCCGCGCTGCTGCAAGCGCACGACGCTGGCAGCCATATCCGCCGCGGCATCCGCGCTCGCCGAGCTCACCGGCGTCGCCCTGCCGCGCCCGGAGCGCATAAAATGCACCTTCCGCGCCATGAACAGCCAGTGCATAGGAAAGGACTGTATCTTCTGTGACGGGATACCGGGATGAGAACCTGGAGGCCGCGTGTGCCGGCCTCCTTTCGCTGCTGCCGGAGAGCTGCTGCCGGGCCGAGGCGCTCGCCGCAGCCTGCGCGCACTACGGAGTGAGCGCGGCCGGGGTAAGCCGCGCGGCGGAGCTGCTGCCGGAGCACTATGAGCTGCAATATCGCGGCGTGAGGCTGCTGCTGGGCGAATATCTGCGCGAGACGCTGCGCCCCTTCGGCGAGGCTGACGGCCGCAGGGTCTGCGAGGTCAGCGTGCCTGCCCCGCCCCAGCTTGTGCTGGAGCTCCAGTCCGCCGCCCGGCGCGCCGGAGCGCGCCTCCAGACCGGCGCACTGGCCCAGCAGGTGCTGCTGCGCGGGCTGCTCTTGAGCCGCGCGCCGCTGGACATGACCAGCTGCTCAAAGCGCCGCTGCGGCCTGAACAAGATGCGCGGGCGCCTGTTCCTCGACCCGCCGGGCGGGTCCGCGCCCGAGCTGCTGCTCGAGTTCGGCGTTCTCTGCGACGAGTGCGCAAAGACGGGGGAGGGCCTGCTGCCCGCCGGCAGCCGGGTCTGCGCTGTGCTGCCCAAGCGCGGAGCGCAGGGCGAGCGGGAGTGGCTGGCCCTCGTCTCCGCCGGGGCGGCCCGCGCCGCCGTGGAGGCGGAGGAGCGGCTGGGCCTCCGGCGCACGCGAGAGGACGGAAAGTTCGCCGCGGGGCTCTACTCGCGCTTTCTGCGCGCCCAGGCGGAGCTGCTGAGGCTCAACGCCAGGCCCGGACGCCGCCCGCTGTACGGCAACAGCCTGGCCCTTGCCCAGACCGTGCAGCTCATGGTCTTCGACGAGCCGGAGCGCGCCGTGGACGCGCTGGAGCTGCTCTGCTCTGAGCTCGAGGCCGCGCCGGAGGCCGGAGAGGGCCGAAAGAGGCTCTACTGCTTCTATGTGCCCTTCCTCCAGCCGGAGCTGGACCGCCGCTTCCGCGAAAACGGCGTCGATCTGCTGGGCAGCGCGGCATTTCTGTACACGAATGCCGTGCCGGGCTTCGGGACCGGGGGCGCGGCCGCGGCCTGGCTTGCGGGCATGACCGTATCCGGCGGCGTTCGCCGCGAGTGCGCGGCCATAGCGGAGGAGATGGAGCGCTCCGGCTGCTGCGCCTACTTCACCGGCGCCTTCGGCTTCGACCGCTGGATGGGCGCGCCGGACCCGCTGCGCCGCCGCATCCTGGCCGAGGAGCACGGCGTGAGGACTCTGAGGCTCGACTCCGACTTCTGGTGCGAGAACGCGATGTTCGGAAGCACCCTGGAGCAGGTGGACAACCTCTGCGTCCAGCTTTGAATAGAAAAAGCCTCGCAGAGTTTCGCGGCCGCAGCCGCGAAATAGAGTTGAATCATTTTCGGCGGCGGCGTGTACGTCGCCGAAAATACTTCTCGCGGAGCGGAGTGTCGAATTGCCCGCCCTTGGCGGACAACCGAGGCGCGGAGCGGAGTGCAAACCCCTTTGTCGAAGAAGGCAGAGCCTTCTTCGACAAGCAAAAAGGGAAGGCCCTCGGGCCTTCCCTTTTTGCTTTATTTGTGCCTGGGGCCAGCTTACTGCTGCATGGCCTTGCGCATCTTGATGATCTGGCAGACGGACTCGATCCTGGTCTTGAGGGACTCGGGGCTGTAGTCGCGGTCATCCCAGAAGTCGGCCTCGATGTAGTAGGAGGGCACGCCGGTGCGCTCCTGCACGATCTTGGCGATGATCTTCTGCTGGGCGCCGAGCCAGCGGTCGAAGTCGAAGAAGCCGAGGATCATGCCGTCCGGGTTGCAGAGCTCGATCTTCTCGATCATGGCGTTGGCCTCGCCGTTGAGGTTCATGCACATGCCGTTGCGAGCCCAGCTCTCGGCCGCGGACATCCAGGGGTCGTCCGGATACTTGGTCGGGGACATCTCCTTCTTGGAGTGCGTAAGGGCGCTCGAGAAGGCGGTGATGACGCCGTTGTCGCGGAAGTACTTGCCGACCCAGGGGATGCAGAAGGGCAGGTTGTAGAAGCCGACGCGCGGGGTGCCCTTGGGCATGACGCCCTCGCCGGCCTTGATGGCGGCGCGGATCTCCTTGGTCAGGGTGTCGATGGCGTCCTCCATGTACTTGAAGCCGGTGTTGAACGGAACGGTCAGCACCTGCTGCAGCATGGTCAGGGTCTCGCCGCCCAGGACCGGGGGATCGGCGTTGGTGCAGAGGTTGGTCAGCATGCCGCACTTGAAGCCCAGCCTGCCGACGTCCTTGTTGGCCTGGATGAGGTGCTCGTCGGTGATGGTGAAGCCCGTGGCCTCCTCAATGGCCTTGACGCCCAGCTTCATCTGGTCGCTCATGAACTTCAGGCGGGTCTCCATCATGTCCTCCTCCTCGTTGAAGGTGGAGTCATGCGGGACGCGGGAGACGTGGTACTTCCACTTCTTGCCGGTGATGCCCTGGATCATCTCGTCGGTCTTGGGGCCCTCGTCGCAGTTGAAGCCCCAGCTCCAGATCAGGTCGGGGGCGGCGATGGTGCCGGTGACATAGGCGCCGAGACGCATCTTGTTCAGCGGGCAGTGGCGGCAGCCGTAGGTGAAGCCGTACTGCTCGGCGACGTTCAGGAAGGGGGCCGCGCCGTGGAAGAAGGAGTTCAGGGTGTTGACCATCAGCAGGTCGGGGAAGCCGATGAAGATGCCCTCGCCGCCGGCGTTCTTCGCGGCGTAGTAGTAGTTGGCAATGGCGGGCAGGATGCCGTAGAGGATCTTGACGCCCTTGGCCTTCATCTCGGGGGTGTGCACGATGTCGTTGAGCTCACGCAGGTAAGCGCCGATCATCTTGCGGACGCCGAGATATTTGATGTCCCAGTTCTGGGGGATGTAGGTATCCAGAGCGTAGATGAGGGTGTCGTCGTCGATCTTTACCCTCTCGGCGGTCTCGAGCCACTGGGGGAGAAACGCCTCGATCTCGTCGTCGCTGAAAGCGGCGAGCTTGAGCAGTTCGCGGTTAAGGTCTCTAGCCATTATTTTGCCTCCTTTAAACTTTCAACAAAGCTCTCGAGCCTGGTGGTCAGAGGAGCGATAGCCTCACGGGAGTACTCGTAAGAGGACTCGAGCTTCATGAGGGGCACGCCGGTCTCGGCGATCCACTTGGAGACGCAGGTGTGCTCCATGTCGTAGATCTCGTCGAAGGCGAGCTGATACCAGAGCACGCCGTCGACGCGGTACTCCTTGATGAGCTCCTTGAGGTGCTCGAACCTGGTCTCCCAGGCGGGCTGGAAGATGCACTGCGGGACGCGGTTGTCATACATGGCGGAAGCATAGGCCTCGACGACGTCGCCCTCGGTGGGGATGTCGCACTTGAAGGGCCTGATGGCCTCGTCCAGGAACTCGGTGACGATGGAGCCGCCGGCGCTCTCGATGATGGTCGGGACCTGGTAGTCGCCGAGGGCAACGGCGCGGCCCATGATCAGGATGCGGGGAGCGTCCTTGGCGTGAGCGCCCGGGGCGTTCTTGAGCTCCTCGTAGATCTGGGTGAGGGCCTCGATGCTCGTGTCGTAGTCCACGCGCAGGGTGTAGTGGTTGAGCTTGATGAAGTCGCTGAAGGTGATGGGCGGGTTGTCCTGCTTGCGCAGCTCGTCTATCTTGCGGAGCAGCTCGTTTATCTTGTTGGTCTTGGCGTAGTTGGCGCGGATGTCGTCGTCGGAGATGGGGTGGCCGACGAGCTTCTCCAGCATGGCGCGGAACTCACGCAGCTCGTTGCGGTAGTACTCGCGGGAGATGTCGACAGTGTAGTCCGCGGGGACGCCGACCTTGTAAACGGGCAGGCCCTTGTACTCAAGGATCTCGGTCATGCGGCCGTAGTGGCTGTCATGCTGCTGGATGGTGATGGAGTCGGCAATGGGCATGACGGCGTCGAGGCCGAGCAGATAGGAGCCGGCCATGGTCGCGGCCAGCGGGTTCATGAAGCGGAGCATGTAGTCCAGGGTGGCCTCGGGGGGTTGGGGATCGCCGCCCTTGCAGATGAGGTAGGACTCCGCGCCGGCGGCGGTTATCCACTGCTCGGGAACGAAATCGCCGAAGAACTCGACGACCTTCTTGCCCTCTTTTTTCTTCTGGATGATCTCCAGGGGGCGCGCGTTTGACAGCTTGTCAAGCTTTTGCAAAATCTCCTTCACTTCTAAAGAGACCTCCTTAAAATATCAGATAGCCGGGATATTTTTACGTCAGGCGCCGGTTGCTTGACACATTTGTAACAATATCACCTTTGTTTGCAAGAATCAATAGGGGGAAATCATTTTTGTAACATTCCATCAATTCGGTCACTATTTTTTGACCAAAATGGCGATTTTTTGCGTAAAATCCAAGTAAATGTGATAATTTACATAGTATATATTATTCAAAAATCCGATAAAAACCGGCTTTTGACGCCACATTCTGCGCTAAAAAGTGTGAGTTTTTGGGCGATTAACGGGCGGGATCGCCTCACTTGACATCAGAAACAAAAGATAATATATTAACAATGCCGGTTAATGTATACGACGTAAATTCACGTCAGGGCCACCTTACTTGACACAATAAATTAAGGTGGAGATTTTGATATGCTAAAGTCCAAAGGTAAGATCCAGGTAGGCATTTATCTCATATCTATACTGATGATGGGTGTTGTCGGCATTGCCAGCGCCATAAGCGTCATCGGCGCCAACTTCCCTGAGCTCAGCCAGACGGATGTGCAGACGCTCATTTCCATTCCGTGCATAATCATCATCCCGGTCACGCTTATCGTCGGCAAGCTCATGCAGGTCATGAGCAAAAAGCTGCTTGCGATAATAGGTATAATCCTGTTCCTCATCGGCGGCCTGGTCCCCGCGTTCATGACCTCCTTCCTGGCGCTGCAGATCCTGCGCGGCGTGTTCGGCGTCGGCGTCGGCATCCTGCAGGTCGTCAGCACCGCGCTGGTGGCTGAGAACTTCGAGGGTGCGGAGCGCGACAGGGTCCAGGGCAACCTGCAGGCCTTCCAGATGCTCGGCTGCGCCATCATGGTCTTTGTCGGCGGCTGGCTCGCCACCATGGGCTGGAACACCGTGTTCTATGTGCACATCATCGGCGTCGTCTCTCTCATCGTCGCCCTGGTGTGCCTGCCCAACGTGAAGCCCTCCGCTCCGGCCAAGGCCGAGAATTCCGCCCCGGCTGAAAAGGGCAAGCTGACGGGCAAGATGTGGGTGTGGATGATAATCGCCTTCTTCGTGTTCTGCACGGGCCAGCTGTACTCCAACGGCAACGCCTACCTGCTCACCGAAAAGGGCATCGGCGACTCCGCGGCCTCCGGCCTCGGCATGGCGTTCTTCTGCGCCGGCGGCATCATCATGGGCCTGCTGTACGGCAAGCTGGCCAGCGCCCTGAAGGACTACACCATGGGCGTGGGCTTCATCGTAATGGCTCTGTCCTACGCCGTCATGGCCATGGCCCCGAGCATAGCGGTGTTCTACGTCGGCTGCCTGATCTTCGGCCTCGGCATGTCTGTCGTAATGCCCGGCGTGTTCCTGAACGTCGGCAACTCCGTCGGCCCCGCCGCGGTCGGCATGGCCCTGTCCATTGCCACCTGCGTGCAGAACTTCGGCCAGTTCTGCTGCCCCTATCTGTTCAACCCGATAGCCCAGGCTGTCAGCGGGGAGAGCGGGCTCGCGAACGTCGCCTCCTTCTATGTCGCCGCCGGCATCGGCGCCCTGCTCGGCGTGATAATGCTCATCAGGGCCGCGGCCAGCGGTAAAAAAGCCTGAGCCCGGGAAAAATAAGCCCGTAAGCTGTATCTTTTGCTGGAAAGGAACTTGGTTATGTACGATTATGATGTAATTTGTATCGGTGGCGGCCCCGGCGGTTCGGCCTCGGCCATGCGCTGTGCCGACCGCGGCAAGAAGGTCGCGCTCATAGAGGCGCGCGCCAAGAACGGCGCCGGCGGCACCTGCGTCAACCGCGGCTGCATCCCGACCAAGGCGCTCATGGCTTCCGCCAACCTTTACGCCTCCATCAAGGAGGCCAAGGCCTACGGCATCAACGTCGACATGTCCGCCGTGAGCGTGGACTTCAAGGCCATCAACCGGCGCAAAAACGGCGTCATCAACAACCTCAGCTTCGGGCTTGAGACCTTCCTGTGGAAAAAGAGCCGCGGCATCGACGTGGTGAAGGGCAAGGCCAGACTGGTCGACGCCCACACCGTCGAGGTCGACACCGGCAAGGAGAAGAAGAACCTTACCGCCGAGTATATAGTCGTCGCCGTCGGCAGCGAGCCCGCCGAGATCGCGGCCTTCAACGTCGACCACGAGAAGATCATCACCTCCAACGAGATCATGGACTTCTCCCGCCCGATGCCGAAGAGCATAGTCATCATCGGCTCCGGCGCCATCGGTCTGGAGTACGGCCACATCTACAACATCTACGGCGTGGACGTCACCATCGTCGAGATGATGCCGAACCTGGTCCCGGCCCTGCACGAGCCCGAGATCACGGACGCGGTGCGCAAGTCGCTTGAAAAGCGCGGCATCAAGGTCAAGACCGGCTCCGGCATCGCGAGCGTCGAAAAGCTCGACGACGGCACCGTGAAGAGCACCCTCGCAAACGGCGAGGAGCTCATCTCCGACGAGGTCCTGGTCGCCATCGGCAGGACGCTGAACACCCGCGGCATGGGCCTCGAGGAGGTCGGCGTCAAGATGGAGAAGAACGGCCAGATCGTCACGGACGAGCACATGCGCACCAGCGTGCCGAACATCTTCGCCGCGGGCGACATCACCACCGGCACCCAGCTCTCCGACAAGGCGCAGCGCCAGGGCCTCGTCATCGCCGAGACGATAGCGGGCAACGACTACTATATCAACTACGACAACATCCCCGTGACCACCTTCCTGGAGCCCGAGATCTCCTGGGTCGGCTACACCGTCGCCGACGCCGAGGCCAAGGGCATCAAGACGATAAGCGGCTCCCTGGCCTTCTCCTCCAACGAAAAGGCCATCGCCATCGGCAAGACCGAGGGCGTCATAAAGGTCGTCGCGCGCGAGGATGACCACACGATAATCGGCGCGCAGATCTTCGGCCACGAGGCCTGCGACCTCATCGCCGAGATGACCGTCGCCGTCGAGAACAAGCTCACGCTTGAGCAGGTGTACAACTCCATCCACCCGCACCCGACCGTGACCGAGATCATCCTCGAGGTCTGCAAGAGGGCCGTGGGCCTGTCCTTCGACAAGGCCTGAGCCCACCGCCCGCCGGGCGGCAAAATATAGACATTGGCCTCCTGCCATAGTAAAATATCGCAGGAGGCCGCTTTATTTTGCAGACCATCCTTGAAAGGTCCGGGAGGAAACAGCTGTGCAGCTCTATTTTACGAAAAGCGTATGCCCCGTCTGCCTCAGGACGCTGACCGCGGAGATATCCGGGGACGCGGACGGGGTCTATATGGACAAGACCTGCCCGGAGCACGGGCATTTTCACTCCCTCATCTGGGAGGACAGCGCGGAGAACTATCTGCGCTGGCTGGAATACGGCGGCATGAGGCCGGAGGCCCTGCCCAAGACCGCGGAGGAGGCGGAGCGCGTCCTCGCCGGGGCGGACTTTGCCGACTGCGCCTGCTGTCAGCCCGCCTCATCGGCGCTGATGACCACCAACCGCTGCAACATGGACTGCCCCGTGTGCTTCACGCGGGACAAGAAGGAGCCCATACACGAGCCCGACCTAGAGACCTGCGGCCGGCTGCTGCGGGAATATCGGGCCCGCGCGGGCGAGGACGCCATCGTGGAGCTCTGCGGCGGCGAGCCTACGGTGAGGGAGGACATCTGCGAGCTGGCCTCTCTCGCAAGGGACATCGGCTTTGACTTCATCCAGCTCAACACCAACGGCATAAACCTCGCCAAAAGCCCCGAACTGTGCAGGCGCCTGCGCGAGAGCGGGGTCACCACGGCCTACCTGGGCTTTGACGCGCTGACGGAGAAGCCGTATTTTGCAAAGTACGGCAAGCCCATGCTCGACGTCAAGAAGCGCGCGGTGGAAAACTGCGCCGAGGCGGGCCTCGCCGTAGTGCTGGTGTGCTGCGTCATCCCCGGCGAGAACGACGGGGAGCTCGGCGCCATAGTCGAGTACGCGCGCGAGCACATGCCGGCGGTGCGCGGGGTGTATTTCCAGCCGGTCAGCTACTTCGGCATCTACCCGGAGGACAAGATCCGCCGGATAACCATACCCGGGGTGATCCGCCGCGTGGCGGAGCAGCACCCGGACATCTCGGAGGCCGACTTCGGCCCCGGCACCTGCGAGCACCCGCAGTGCTCCTTCCAGGCCTGCTACATGCGCGACAGGCAGGGCCGGCTTCGCCCGCTGACGCGCTTTGCCCCGCACAAGCCGGAGAGCGGCGCCGTGCACCACGTCCGCGCCAGCCTGAGAAGGACCTGGCTGCCCGGCAGGACCGAGCTGCTCACCGTGGGCGGCATGGCCTTCCAGGACGGCTCCAACATAGACCTCATGCGCGTGCGCAGGTGCACGATACAGATAATAGGCAGGGATGGCACGCTCACGCCGCTCTGCAGCAAATACCTGAGCGGCTGCGGCGGGAGCCGCATCCTGCCGGGCATAGACTAAGGGGGAAACACCGATGTACGTCAGTCTCCAGGCGGGGCTCTACGACCTCTGCCGGCTGAGGATAGAAAAGGACGAGGAATTCAAGGCGCAGTCCGCGCGCGGGAACTTCGACGCCGTGGACGATGCGCTTTTTGACGAATACAAGCTCTGGCAGCTCAAAAAGACCGTCCGCCGCGTGCGGACCAAGAGCCCGTTTTACCGCCGCCTCTTTGAGAAGGCGGGGGTCACGGAGGACGACCTCCACAGCCTTGAGGACATAGCAAAGCTGCCCTTCACCTTCCCGGCCGACCTTGCGGGCACGAGCTACAGCCTGCTGTGCACCTCTCAGGGCGAGGTGGAAAAGCCCGTGACCTTCTACTCCTCGGGCTCCACCGGCACGAAAAAGCGCATCTTCTTCTCCATGGCCGACATACAGAAGATACTCGACTTCCTGCCCCGCGGCATGAACACGGTCATCGGCCGCGACGAGGCCCGGGTGCTGGTGTTTTTGCAGAACTCCCAGGGCCGCGGCATAGGCAGCATCCTGGCCCAGAGCCTCAACGCCTTCGGCATGCAGGGCTGGACGGCCGACCTCCAGGACAGCACGGACGACATCCTCCGCGCCACCGTGGAGCACAAGATAAACGTCTGGTTCGGCGACGCCATCACCATCTACCGCGCCACCCGCGTGCTCGAAAAGCAGGCCGACCTGCGCTCCCTCGGCATGCAGTGCATCTTCATCACCATGTCGAACATCCCGCAGAGCATGATAGACTATCTGCACTCGGCCTGGGGCTGCCGCGTCTCGACGCACTACGGCCTCACTGAGAGCGGCTGGGGCCTCGCGGTCGACTGCGACGTCTGCCCCGGCTACCACTACGACGAGCTCGACCACATCGTGGAGGTCGTCGACCCCGAGACCGGCGGGCCCGTGCCCGAGGGCCAGGAGGGCGAGGTCGTGCTCACGAACATTTCGCGCGACTGCATGCCGCTCATCCGCTACCGCACGGGCGACATCGCCACGCTGACGAGGAGCGTCTGCGACAGCCACCTCATGACGCTGGGTCACATTCGCCGCCGCAAAGAGGGCGCGACGGAGTATAACGGCCACTACATCTACCCCGCGCTCTTTGACGAGGTGCTCTTTTCCACGGACGGGCTGCTCGACTACCGCATCTTCCTCGAGGGCGGGCGCATCAGCCTCGAGGTCGAGGTGCTCGACGAGGCGCTCTTCGACGCCGTGGGGCTGAAAGAACGGCTCATGGCGCTGCCCTTCATGGCCGGGGCGCCGGAGATAGAGCTCAATCTGCTGAAGAGCGGCGCGCTCAGGGAGCACTGCTACGAGAAAAAGCGCATATTGGAGAGGGAAAGCCATGAGTGATATACTCCACGAGACCGAAAGCCTCTGCCCCGTCTGCCTCAAGAAAATACCCGCCCGGTACGAGCGGATAGACGGCAAGGCGTATATGATAAAGGAGTGCCCGGAGCACGGCGAGTTCAAGGTGCTGTTCTGGCGCGACGCGGACATGTACGAGAACTGGATGCGCCAGGGCGTGCACGCCCCCGCGCGCGACCACGGCCGCCCGGAAAAGCGCGGCTGCCCCTTCGACTGCGGGCTCTGCGACGAGCACCGCAGCGGCACCTGTACCAGCATCCTCGAGATAACCTACCGCTGCAACATGAACTGCAACATCTGCTTTGCGGACGCGAACGCGGAGAAGTTCGAGCCGGACATGGCGCAGATACGAAAGATGTACGCCGCGGCGCTCGGCTCCAACCGCTATTGCAGCGTGCAGCTCTCCGGCGGCGAGCCCACCGTCCGCGACGACCTGCCCGAGATAGTGCGCCTCGGCAAGGAGATGGGCGTCGCCCATCTCCAGGTCAACACCAACGGCATACGCATAGCCCGGGAGCCGGAGTTCCTGGAGCGGCTGCGCGACGCGGGGCTCGACCTCATATACCTCCAGTTCGACGGCCTGGACGACGGCATATACCGCACCATCCGCGGCCGGGAGATGCTGGACATCAAGCTCAAGGCCATTGAAAACTGCGAGAAGGCGGGCGTGGGCATCCTCCTGGTGCCGGTGGTCATCCCCGGCGTGAATCTTCACCGCCTAGGCGAGATCGTGCGCTTTGCGAAGGGGCACATCCCGACGATAAAGGGCATACACTTCCAGCCCGTGAGCTATTTCGGCCGTTTCCCCGGCAAGACTCCGCCAGACGAGAGCCGCTGCGGCCTCTCCGACGTCATCCACGCCCTGTGCGAGCAGTGCCCGGACGAGCTCAAGCTGGAGCACTTCGTCCCGCGCAAGCAGTTTGACCCGCACTGCGACTTTTCGAGCACCTATTTCCTCTCCGAGGACGGCCGCCTCGTGGCCACCAGCCGCTTCGACCAGAACGCCGCGGACACGGAGCAGACGGATTTTGTGGAAAAGACGAACAAATACACGGTCAAGCGCTGGCGCTTCCAGCCCGGGCACGAGGAGACCACACCGCTGCTGCGCTTTGCGGAGCGGACGCTGACGCACTCCTTCTGCATCTCGGGCATGGGCTTCCAGGACGTGTGGAACATAGACCTGGGCCGCCTCCACGGCTGCTGCGTGCACATGATAACGGGCGAGGGCGAGATCGTGCCCTTCTGCGCCTTCCACCTCACCAGCGCGAGCGGCGAGAGGCTGTATTCAAACTAGGAGGACGGCATGAAGCTCACGATAGAACGCAAGACGACGGTGGGCCAGGCCCTTGCGGCCGAGCCGAGGCTCTACGGCGCGCTGCTCTCGCTCGGGCTCTGCTGCGTGGACGAGAACACCGTCATGTGGACGATGGAGCAGCTGGCGGAGGAGGTCGGCGTGGACGCCGACGGGCTCTGCGCGGCGCTAAACGGTAAGCAGCCATGACGGAAAACGAGCGCAAATGCCTCGAGGTCAGCCGGATGCTGCTTTCGGCGGAGCACGGCGTGTTCTTCGGCGGCGCCGGGGTCTCCACGGACAGCGGACTGGCCGATTTCCGCAGCGCAAAGGGCGGGCTCTACAACCAGCCCAGCGGCTACGGCGTCTCGCCCGAGGAGATACTCACCCCCGCCTTTTACGAGGCGCACCCCGCGGAATTTTTCGACTACTACCGCACCAAGCTGCTCAACCTCGCCGCGCCGCCCAACAGCGTCCACCGCATCCTCGCGGAGCTGGAGGCGCGGGGGCTCATAAAGTGCGTCATCACCCAGAACGCGGACAACCTGCACCAGCGCGCTGGGAGCCGGAACGTCATAGACATCCACGGCAACGTCTACATCAACACCTGCCCCGGCTGCGGAAAGCGCTTTCCGCCCGAGGCGGTGGCCGACTGCGAGGGAGTGCCCCGCTGCGACGTGTGCGGCGGCATCATCCGCCCCGGCATCCTGCTCTTCGGCGAGATCCCGGACATGCACCTCATCATGGATGCCATCCGAGAGCTCAAAAGCGCGGACCTGCTAATAATCGGCGGCACCTCCCTCAAGGTCAGCAGCGCGCCGCGCCTGCTCGACCGCTTCCGCGGGCGCATGGTCATAATAAACGACGAGCCCACGCCCTTTGACGGCAGGGCCGATGTTGTGATACGCTGGCGAATAGCCGAGGCCTTTGAGTGCATTCGGCAGGGCCTTCAGAAAGGAGACACAACCGATGGCAAAGACTAAATACATGGTGACGAGCGGCTTCCTCGGCGCGGGCAAGACCACGTCGATGCTCGCCTTTGCGCGCTCCATCAACGCGCGCTGGGGCAAGGCCGCGATCCTCGCCAACGACCTCGGCGCGAGCAACATCGTGGACGCGGACTTCACCGCGACCAGCGACGTGCTCACCACCAGCATCGCGGGCAACTGCATCTGCTACCAGCACGAGAACCTCGTGGACAAGCTCCGCCAGCTCGTGGCAGGCGGGGCGACCGTGATCTTTTCCGACATCCCCGGCTGCGGCATCGGCGCGCTGGACCACGTCTACCTCCAGCTCGCGGAGCGCGAGGGTGAGGAGTTTGAGCTCATGCCCTTCACCTGCATCGTGGACCCGGAGCGGCTGCGCATGCTCATGGAGGGCGAGGGCGATCTGAACCTGCCCGCGGAGATGCGCTTTCTGCTGGACGCCCAGATGGCCGAGGCGGACCTCATCGTCCTCAACAAGGTCGACCTCCTGAGCAGCGCCGAGGTGGAAAAGCGCCTGGCGCTCATCCGCACGCTGCACCCGGACACGCCCGTCATGACCATGTCCGCCCGCACGGGCGAGGGTGTGGACGCCGTCGTGGACTACCTCATGACCCACGAGGCGGCGGCCGAGCACCGCGAGATCGGCTACGGCTCCGAGGCCTTCATGGCGGCCGAGCGGCTGCTGAGCTGGTATAACCGCCGCGTGTTCCTGGAGCAGCGCGAGGATCGGAACCTCGACTTCAACGCCGTGCTCGGCGACATCTTCGAGGAGATACGCTCCGGGCTGAAGGCCAAGGGCGGCAACGTGCCGCACCTGAAGATGTTCGCCTCCGGCGTGGGCGAAGACTTCTTCAAGGCCAGCCTCATCGGCGTGGACTACCCCGTCGAGTACGACCACAAACTGGCCGCCGAGTACAGCGCGCTCTCCGTAATCATAAACGCCCGCGCCGCGGCAGAGTCCGAGGCCGTGGCCGCCGCGGTGGACGACTCGCTGGACGCCATTGCGCAGAAGTACGCCCTGCGGGAGCGCACCTTCTTCCTGGAGAACTTCGGCATGATGGAGGAGGGCCGCGGCAACGGCGGCCGTGCCTCCAGATATTGAGCCGCGAGGGGTGACGGCCAATGGCTGAGGCAATGCTGGACGTCTTTGCAAGGCGGAAGGACCGCTTCCGCATGCTTGAGGAGGGGACATATGCCGCGGGCTGGCGCGGCGGGGAACTCAAGCTGCTCGAGGTCGGCTGCGCCGCGGGCGACGCGGCGGCGCACCTGGTCTCGACCCTGCCGGTCACGGTGACGGGCGTGGACCAGGACCCGGAGCTCATAGCCCGGGCCGCGGAAAAGTACGCCGCCCTCTCGGAGCGCTGCCGCTTTATCTGCGCCGACGCCCGGGCGCTGCCGTTCAGGAACGGGAGCTTTGACGGGGCTTACAGCGAGGCGGCGTTCTCGGTAATACCGGACAAGGAGGCTGCCGCGCGGGAATACGCGCGGGTGCTCCGCCCGGGCGGGAGGCTGCTCATAAACGACTTCTGCGCCCGCTCCGAGCCTGACCCGGAGCTGCGCGCGCAGGTCTCGAAGATACCCTGCTTTGCCGGGGTGCAGACCATTCCGGAATACGAGCGCATCCTCCGCGGGGCGGGCCTCGGGCTCGTCAGTGTGGACGAGGACTATTCGGAGTTCATGCGCATAATCCTGCACGTGAGCCGCGAATACGGCGTCGGCCCCGGCGAGACGGGCGGCTATCTCGCGCAGACCTTCGGCTCCGCCCCGGCGGACAGCGGATTTTTCAAGTCCGCGCGGATGAGCTACTGCCAGCTGATATTGGAAAAACCAGAGTAAAAAAGTACCGGTTTCTGCCGTAAAATGGGAGAGAACCGGTACTTTTTCGTATATTTTCCAAAACATCTTTATATCTTCTTTACACGGCGGTGCGCATAGGGTATGATGTAGCCGGAACTACACTTGGGAGGTCAATATGGTAATTGCGCTCTCTGCCGCCCTTGCGGCGGCATCTGTTACGCACCTGGCGGCCTGCGGCCTTGGAAAGAGCAGACTGCGTTACTTCACCAAGCTGCTGCTCATGCCGCTAGTCGCCGCGCTCTACTGCGCGCTGGTAGATCGCCCGGCGCCGGCCGTGCTGGCCGCGATGTTCTGCGGCTGGGTCGGCGACTTCTTCATGATCTACAAGCACAAGGACGCCTTCCTCGCCGCGGGCATGGCCGCCTTCGGCGTCGGGCACATCCTCTATGTAGCCCACATCGGCGTCATCGCCGCCGCGGCCGAGCCCCGGCTCTTCACGGCCCTCGCCGCCACGCTGGTGCCCGGCGCGGTCGCCATCGTGATCTTCGCCGTGCTCCGCCGCCGCATCCCGAAGCAGCTCCGGCTTCCGGGCCTGCTCTACGGCCTGCTGCTCGCCTCGCTCGGCTCCGCCGCGTTCATCGCGCTGCGCGCGGGCGCGCCCGGCGGCGCCTACCTGCTCGCGGGCGGCTGCCTCTTCCTCTGCTCGGACGGTATCCTCTCCTTCGAGACCTTCCGCGACGGCGACAGCAACGCCGCCGACGTGGCCGTCATGCTCACCTACATAGCCGCCCAGACCCTGCTGGCCATAGGCTTTTCCATGGGCTGAAACACCGTGCGCGGCGTCTGAAAAAGACGCCGCGCGCTTTTTTATGCCGTAATTGTGATCGAGCGCTTTCCGGCGCAGCAGCCTCGGAAGCCGGGCGCGGCGGGGCGCACAACGGCATTGATGCCGAGCGCGGGATACAGCTCTCGCGCCGCGGCCTCCAGCTCCACGGCTGAAACGCTGCCCACGGCGTCGAGGCGGAGCGTCTCGCCGTCAAAGCCCGCCGCGTAGTCGATGAGGCCGGGCAGGGGAAAGAGCGCGCTGTCGAGCTCTGCGATGTCGGGCGCCTCCCGCGCGCGCCGGACCGTGTCCAGCCGCCGCGTGACGCCGCCGCAGGGGCATTTCCCGGCCAGAAAGCGCGTGTGGTCGCCGGTTTTGTAGCGTATGAGCGGCATGGCCTGCATGTCCACGGTGGTGATGACGAGCTCGCCGAACTCCCCGTCCGGCAGCGTCTCGCCCGAGGGCGAGACTATCTCCGCGATGACGTGGTTTTCCCGCAGGTGCATGCCCTCGTGCGCCGGGCAGGTCACCGCCCCGCCGAGGCACATCTCCCGAGAGCCGTAGTGCGGGAAGAGCCGGGAGCCGAGCAGCCGCTCAAGCTCGCGCACCACCCCCGCGGGGCAGGCGTCGCCGGAGACGAGCGCGCGGCGGAGGCTCCCCGGGGCGCCCATCCAGCGGAGGAGCCCCAGCAGCGGCACGGGCATGCCGATGTACGCCTCCGGGCGCTCTGCCCCGAGCATTTCCGCCTGCTCCGCCAGCGTGCGGCCGAAGCCGAGCCTCACGGCCCGCGCGCCGAGGCTCTTCACGGCCCGGCAGATGAGCTCGCCCAGGCCGTCCGGGCCCGAGAAGGGCATGGCGACGGCCACTCCCTCGCCCGGGGAGACGAACTCGCCTATGCCCGCGGCAAAAAAGCCGACGGTGTGCGCGATATCCCGCTCGGTGTAGAATATCCGCTTGGACGGCCCGGTCGTGCCGCTCGTCGCGCCGGAGATGATGCGGCTCACCTCGGCCTGCGAGGTCAGCAGCAGCCCCGGCGCGTTTTCCGCAAGCTGCTCCGGTGTGGCGAAGGGCAGGGCCCCGAGCTCGTCGAGGCTTGCGAGCCGCTCCGGCAGGCCCTTGTAGAAGCCGCCGCGCGCCTTCTCGCGCGCGAGCAGCTCGTTCAGGCGCCGGAGCTGAATATCCTCAAGCGTCTCACGGTCGAGGGTCGAAAGGCCCTCGACTTCGCATATCCAGTTTTCAAGCCTTGTCTTTCTCATTTCCTGTACAGCGCGCGCCCGTCCCTCGCCGTGAGGTTGTAGGCGCAGAAGGGCACCATGCCGCGCTCGGCGTCGGCCTCGCAGATGTAGCAGCGGCGCAGCCGCTCGAGGTCCAGGCTGTCCGCGTCCATGAAGGCCATGCCGGAGACGGTGAAGGTGTTCTCCAGCGCCTCGCGCAGGAAGCGGTCGAAGCCGTCCTCCTCGGCGGCGGGCCCGGCCTCCGCGCCCCAGCGCCCGGCGACGAAGTCGCGGGCCTCGGAGCTCTTTTTGCAGCAGCAGGCGCTCTCCCGCCTCGGCAGGGCCTTCAGGCCGCCGCCGGGCAGCTTGCGGTAGCTCGCGTGGAAGCTGCACCAGGGGCTCTCCGCCCCGCCGCCGCCGAAGTCCGCGAACTTCATCGCGCCGCCTGTCTGGGCCTCTATCTCGCGTATGACGCGCGGGATGGTCAGCCGCGTCTCCGGCTCCGGCAGCTCGCAGCGGCCGAAGTAGCTCACCGGCTGAAAGTGCACGCCGCGCACAGCCTTGCCGCGTCCGAGTGCAAAGCGCAGTATGCCGCCGATCTCGTCCACGTTCACGCCCGGCACGAGCGTCGGCACGAGCACGACGGGCAGGCCCGCCGCGGCGCAGTTGTCGATGGCCCGGAGCTTTTCGGCGGCGAGGTCCCGGCCCCGGAGGCGCGTGTATGTCTCCGGACGCAGCCCGTCGAACTGCAAAAAGGCGCAGGAGACCCCGGCCTCGCGCAGCTCTTCCGCGTAGCCTGCCTCCGAGGCGAGGCGCAGCCCGTTGGTGTTGAGCTGGAAGAAGGTGAAGCCCCGCTCCCTGCCGAGGCGCACTACCTCGGGCAGGTCGTCGCGCATGGTGGGCTCGCCGCCGGAGAGCTGGATGTTGAAGGGCCCGCCGCGGGCCATGAGCATGTCGTAGAGCCGCGCTATCTCGTCGAGGCCGAGGTCGCCCTCCCCGCCGGCGGAGGCGAAGCAGACCGGGCAGCGGAGGTTGCAGCGGTGAGTGAGCTCGAGCAGGACGCAGCAGCCCACGCTCTTGTGCCCGCCGCAGAGGCCGCAGTTGTTCGGGCAGCCGTCGTCCGCCCCGCCCCCGGCGGGCGCGCCGCCCCAGGCGAGGTATTCCTCCGCGCCGCCCTCCCAGATGAGCGCGTCGAAAAAGCCGTGCTCGGGGCAGGTCTTGATGAGATGGACAAACCCGTCCCCGGCCACGGCCTTTTCGGCGTCTATCGTCCTGAGACAGACGGGGCAGACGCTCTTTGTCCTTGCGAATGTCTCGTACATCAGCAGAGCCCCCGGGCCTCGAGCAGCTCGACGCATTTGCCGTAGACCTCCTGCACCAGCGCGGGGCAGCGGCGCAGTTGATTGGACGGGTCGCCCGCCAGAATGCGGTCGCAGCTCTCGCCGCCGTATTCGGCCGTGCGCTCCCGGAACCAGTCGTGGAACTCCCGGAGCATCGCGTCGCGCTCCCGGCCGTCCAGGCCCTCGGAAAAATAGGCGAGGAAACAGGCCCCGCCGGTCAGCGCGCCGCAGGGTCCGCCGGAAAAACCGATGCCCGCGTTGAGCCCGCCCATCGCGCGTATGAGCTCCGGGCAGTCCTTCCCCTCGGCGTCCAGCGCCAGCTGCATGAGTATCTGCGCGCAGAAATAGCCCTTCCTCGAGAGCTCGAGCATCCTTCCAAACACGTCGTCCATTTTACCGCGCCTCCTTCCTGAATACCGCGCAGAGATAGCGGCAGTTCCGCGCTCCGTCGGGCGGGCACTCGGCCTCGCCGCGCCAGAGGGCGGCTATGTAATATCGCTTCCAGTCCTCCGTGGCGTCTGTGAGCGCCTCCACCGCGAACCCGGCAGCCTCCGCGGCGCGGCGCAGCCGGGCCTCGCCGCCGGGGCAGATGTCGGAATAGAGCAACGCACCGCCTGGCCTGAGCAGCCTCGCCGCCTCGCGGAGGGCCCCTTCCGGGTCGCCGGTGAGGAAGAACGCGCACTCGCTCAGCGCCGCGTCAAAGGAGGCGGCCTCAAAGCCGGACGACAGTATGTCGCCGCGCTCCACGCCCTCCCCGGGCTCGAGGTCTATGCCAGTCGCGTCAAAGCCCAGGGCGCGCAGCCGCCTGACCGTCTCGCCCGCGCCCGCGCCGAGGTCTATTATGCGGCAGGGCGGGGCGAGGCCCGCGAGCTCCACGAGCCGCAGCGCGGCGCCAGCGCCGCCGGGGTGCCGCTCCGTCATTTGTCCTCGAGCACCTTCTCCACAGAGAGCACCTTGCCCATCGCCAGCTCCTCCGGCACGAACACAAAGCCGCACTTGGGGCAGACGGGCAGCTCCACGGGGAAGGCGTTGTCGAGATAGCCGAACACGGCATTGCCCTTGACGAGCGGGACGCCGCACTTGAGGCAGCGGTAGCGCCCGCCGGGGTCCACGACGTAATAGCTCTTCTCCTCCGCCATGGCCCTACCTCGTCTCGACGGTCATCCTGTGGCTGTACGCGCTGTGGATGACGTAGCCCTCGGCGTCCTCCGTGAATTTCACCCAGAAGGTGACATTGCCGAGGCGGTAGCGCGAGATGCGCAGGCCGGTGTCCGCCTCGTATATGGCCTCGCCGCCCTCGCGGTAGGCCTGCATGACCGTCTCAATGTCGCTCTCGAGCACCATCCGCTGCTCCATGAGCTCCTTTACCTCAGGGGTGTACTCGATCTTGTAGCCTCTCGGGGCCATATGTGTGTCCTCCTTCCAGATGTCGCGCAGCATCCGCTGCTTGAGCGTCAGCCTGTTGCGCCGCTTTTCCGACAGGCCCGGCGGGGAGCCCGCGGGCTCGGAATAGATGAGTTCCAGTATGTGCGCGCTCTCCGCGCCCTGCCGCGCGTAGCGGTCGCGGCAGCCCATGCAGTAGGTGAGCTGCAATCCCTCGCAGCCTTCGAGCGCGGCCCTGGTGTAGTCCGCCGCGACCTCGGGCTTGGCGTAGCCCGCGAGACCGCCGTAGCCGCAGCAGTCGGAGCGGTCCAGCGTGTGGGCGGGCTCCGTTATCTTGCAGCCGAGCTTCGACACCAGCGCGCGCACCGCGTTTTGCGTCGCCGCGTCGCCCCTCGCGCCGCAGGCGTCGTGTATGACCGCCTCGCCGCAGGCCGTTGGCGCGCCCTCGGGCACTCCGAGCTCGAGCAGCACGTCCCAGATGCCCGTGCACTCGCCGAGGCCCGCCTCGCGGAGCGTCTTCTGGCAGGTGGGGCAGGCCGCGATAATCGTGGGGCTGCCCAGGCGCTCCAGCTCGGAGCGCAGCTGAGCGCAGGTCTCGTCGAAGAGCTCCTCGCGCCCGGCCCAGTGGGAGATGACGCCGCAGCAGCCGAGCAGTATGCCCACGCCGCCGTCAAGCCGCGCGCGCAAATCGGCATACGCCCGGTACACCGCCTCCGGCGCGACGGCCCCCGCCTGACAGCCGGGGAAGAACACGTATTTGCAGCTCTCATATCCCGGCTCCGCGCGGCAGAGGAAGGCCTCGCCGTTTGAAAAGAGCTGGTCGTAGAGCGCAAACTCGTGCACGGCAAGGCTCATCTTGCCCGTCGCGACCATGTTCCGCCGCGCGGAGAGGCAGATCTCGGCCATGTCGTAGCCGTTGGGGCAGGTCACGGAGCACTGGCCGCAGAGGGCGCAGGAGTTGATGGCCCCGTTCATCATGTGGTCGCCCATGATTATGCCGACGTTGTTGTATATCTCGCGCGTCATGATGCGCGGGAACTTGCCGTAGTGCCGGAGCCAGGCGCAGCCCTTTATGCACTCCGCGCAGCGGCACTGGATGCAGCGCGCAGCCTCGGCGGCGGCCTGCTCCGGCGTGTAGCCCGCGCCCTCGGGGACGCTCGCGCCCGGCGCGGCCTCGGAGAGGTCGGTGTAGAGCCGGCTCTCGACCGGGCCCTCCTCGCCTCGGGCGTTGTCCGGGCTCATGCCCTGGGCTATGCGGTCCGCGGAGACGCCAGCGCGCCGCGCGTCGTAAAAGGCGCGCATGACGCCCGCCTCGCCGCTGCCAGCGAGCACGCCGGGGCCCTCGCAGAAGAGCGTCACGGCGTCCGGCTCGCCGCCGAGCCGCCCGAGCACCTCACGCGAGACGCAGGCGATGTCGTACCCGGCCTTGGCGCCGTTCACGAACTCCGCCGTGAGCTCCGAGCCGTATATGAGCTCGACGTCCATGGCCTCGAGCAGCGCTGCCTGGGCGGCGGCGTCCTCCGCGCCGAGAAAGGGCGCGCATTTTGCGATCAACTCCGCCGCCGAGCCTTCCGCGACGAAGAATTTCGTCGGGTAGCTCTTGCCCGCGAGCTCTCCCGCGACGATGAGCGTGAAGAGCTCCGCGCCGAAGACGGCGGCGGTCTTTTTCTTCTTGAATTTGAGCAGGCCCTTGCCCGTCCTAGCGGCGCCGTGGCGCATGGCGGCGCGCTCTATGGCGGGGATGTCCACGGCCTCGCAGCCGGGGACCTCATTCAGGCGGCAGGCGGCCCGGCACGGGGCCTCGCAGCCCGCGGCGAGGATGGCCGCGAAGGGGGCCGCCCGCTCCAGCATGGCGCGCGCCCCGGTGAGGTCGCCCTTCGCCGCGAGGGCCAGCAGCTCCCGCGCGTCCAGCCGCAGCGGGCAGGCCGCGGCGCAGAAGGCCGGCTGCTCATGCACGCACAGCGCCTCGCGCGCGGCCAGCTCCTCCTTCGTGTAGAGCTGCTTCGTGCGGTATACGCGGGTGGAACGTTCGGTAAAGTCCATGTGTCAGCTCCTTTGCCGGGCGCAGCTGCGGCCCGGGCGCTTGGGCCTCAGTCCACGGAGGCCCAAAATTCTATCTTGTAGACCCTGTCGTCCTCGTCGAAGATGAAGCGCGTTATCGTCCAGCCGTCGCTGACCGAGACATCTGGCCCGCCGCGGCTGGTGTCGTATGCGTCCCAGTAGCCGACAAGGCCGATGTCGCCGCCGTAGATACAGCGATAGCGCTCCGGGTCGCTCCACTGGACGGGAGGAGCCCTCCGGAAAGCGCGAGAACACCTCGTCCAGGCTGCTGCCTATGCCGAGGCCGCGCACGGCGAAGGGGAAGTCGGACGTCTCGGCGGTGAAGCCGCCAAGAATGAGCGTGTCGTCCCAGTACTCATAGGTCACGACAGCGCCGAGGTATTCATAGCGCCTGTACCGCTCGTCGGCCCCGAGCGGCGTGACGCCGGGCGTCGCCTCCCAGTCTGCGCGGCTAACGCGCTCCGGGACGGGCAAAACGACCTCGTCGTTGTAGGGCATGTCGAGGAAGGCGGCGAGCGCCTCCTCATAGCTCGCGGCGGAAAAGCGCTTCGGCCTGGGGCTGTCCCAGCTCTCCGCGTACTCCAGAGTTAGCGCTTCGTCCTCTGCCGCAGCCTCGGCCTCCGCCTCGGTGAAGCTGCCGCCCGTGAGGTTGATCCAGTCGATTTCCGGGTGCTCGTGCCAGCTGCTGTACCAGCACTTGAAGCGCCCGTCGGCGGCCATGAGCAGCAGGGCCTTGCCGCCGTCCCCGAAGGGCTCCGCCAGCCAGAAGCTCTCCGGCTCAAAGCCCGCGTCGGGCAGGGACGCAGGCGCGGACGTCGGCACAGGCGTCGGCGTCGGCTCCACAGTGGGCGTCGGCTCCGGCGTTGGAGCCGAGACCTCGGGCGGGGTCTCCGCGGCGCAGGCGGTCAGGAGCAGCAGGGCCAGAATGAGGGGCACAAGGCGTTTCATGTCTCCTCCTTGTATGTCACGCCGTCGTACTCGCTCGTCGACCAGAAGATGGAGCTGAGCACCTCGTCTTCGTCAAAGCTGAGGCACAGGAAGCTCTCGTCCCCCTGAAATTGCAGAAAGAGGCCGCCCTGGTCGCTCATGCGGGGCTCGCCGTAAAGTCCGTCGTCCCAAGTGCCGTAAATCGGGCCGCCCATGAGGCCGGGCGTATAGTCCTCCCGCTGGCAGGGGAAGCGCTCCAGCGCCTCGGAAAGCGTGCTCTCGCCTATGCTCAGGCCGCGCACGGAAAGCGGAGCGCCGGGGCTCTCGGAGTAAAAAGAGTAGATGTAAGCGGCGTTTCGCGTCGAGAACTCCCGGCAGCTTATCCTGACGCCCTCGTACTCATATTCGTGCTCGCCCAGCTTGCCGACGCCGGGCAGGGCCTCCAGCCGAGCCTCTATCATGCGCCGGTCGAGGGGCAGCGCGATTTCGTCGAAAAAGGGCATGTCGCGCCAGGCCCGCAGCGCCGTCTCGCGGTCGACGGGATAGAACACCTCGGGCCCGGTCACGCCCTCGGCGAGGCGGGGCACGGAGGCGAGCAGCGCGCCGCTTTGCTCCTGGATATATGCTCCCGAGCCCTCGTCCGCGCTTGCGCCGCGCAGGACGTATTCGCCGCCCTCGGGCACATAGCTGAAATAGCGGCACTTGAAGCGCTCCAGGCCCGCGGCGTTCCTGCCGCGCAGCAGCAGCGCCCGGCCGCAGATGCCGAAGGGCTCTGCGAGGTAGTATTCCTCGACCTCAAAGCCGTCGTCCGGGAAGTCCAGCTCCTCGGGCACGGGCCGCGGCTCGGTGTAATAATGCGGCAGATCATGGACCGTCTGCTCCGGCGGCGTCGATTCCGGCGTGGGCACGGGCGTGGGCTCTGCGCTGCCCTCAGGCGCGGCCTCGGCGGCGCAGGCGGTCAGGAGCAGCAGCGCCAGAATGAGCGGGAGCAGGCGTTTCATATCTCAGCACTCCTATTTTGACAAAATGGGGAAGGCTTCCGCCTCCCCCATTTTACCATGAAATATACAGTTGTAAAAGCCTAGCTTACTTCACCTTCGCCAGGGCCTCGAGGACGACCTGAGGCAGGGCCGGCACGCGGGTGATGCGGGCGCCGGTGGCGTTGTAGATGGCGTTCAGGATGGCCGGGTGCGGGGCGTCCAGCGGGGCCTCGCCGCAGCCGGAGGCGCCGTAGGGGCCGTTCGGACGCGGGTGGTTCTGCTGGTACACGAGCTCGATGTCGTCGGGAGCATCGTTCGGGTACGGGATACCGCACTTGGCGAGCGAGGTGTGCTTCTTGAGGTCCTCGAAGTCCTCGGTCAGCGCGAGGCCGATGCCCTGGACCAGGCCGCCGTAGAAGTTGCCGTCGACGGCGAGCTTGTTGAGGATGGTGCCGACGTCCGCGACCGCCGTGAACTTCTCGACCTTGACCTTGCCGGTCTCGGTGTTGACCGCGACCTCGGGCAGGAAGATGGTGTACATGTAGGTCGGGAAGGGCTCGCCCTGGCTGGTGGCCTGGTCGAGCGCGACGGAGGCGGTGTAGGTGTAGACGCCCACGGCGTGGGTGTCTATGCCCTCGGCCTTCATCTCGTCATAGGTGCGGTAGGTGCCGTCCGGCTTGCGCATGGCCTTGAGCAGGTTCTCGCAGGCGACGCGCGTGGCCGAGCCGGTCATGACCGTGGAGCGGCTGCCGCCCGCGGGGCCGGAGTTCGGGGTGAGCTTGGTGTCGCAGAGCTCGAGCTTTATCATCTCGGGGGTGAAGCCCGCCTGACGCAGGGTCTCGTGACCGGCGGTCAGCGTCGCGATGTCGGCGCCCTGGCCGTGGTCCTCCCAGGAGTTGCGCAGCGTGACCGTGCCGTCCGGGTTCAGGTCGGCCCAGCACTCGGAGGCGTCCGAGTTGTCAAGGCCGCAGCCGTAGACGCCGAGGGACACGCCGATGCCGTATTTTATCTTGCCGTCCGAGGCCGCGTTCTTCTCCGCAACGCGCTTCTTCGCCGTCTCGTAGTAGGGCCTCGCGAGGTTGAAGAGGTCCTCCTCGCAGTAGACGTCCGGCCTGCAGCCGTTGGGCGTCCTGGAGTCGTCGGCCTCCTTGTAGCAGTTCATGGCGCGGAACTCGAAGGGGTCGATGCCCAGCTTCGCGGCCATGATGTCCATGGCAATGTCGCTGCCCATGAAGCTCTGCGGCGAGCCGTAGGCGCGGAAGGCGCTGCCCCAGGCGTGGTTCGTGAACACCGTGGTGCTCTTGTTGCGGATGGTCGGGATGTCGAAGCCCGCGCCGACGAACTGGCTCAGACGGTGGGTCAGCAGGTCGCCGAACTCGGAGTACGGGCCGTGGTCGATGTAGTTGTCGCCCCAGAGGGCCAGCACCTTGCCGTTGTTGTCGGCCGCGAGCTTGATGTGCATGAAGCCCGGGCTGCGCTTGCCGGTGTAGGTGATGGACTGGTACATGTTGAAGTTGAGCGAGACGGGCCTCTGGCACACCAGCGCGGCGACGCCGAGGATGGCCTCGTTCGTGGGCGAGAACTTGTAGCCGAAGGTGCCGCCCGCGTGGTTCTGCACCAGGCGCAGCTTATCCATCGTGACGCCGATGCCGTCGGCTATCATGGGCATGTGCAGGTGGATGCCTATGCTCTTGGAGTGGACGGTCAGCATGCCGTCCTCGTCTATGTAGGCGTAGCCGTTGTCGGGCTCCAGGTAGAGGTGGGGCTGGCGCGAGCAGTAGCTCTCGACCTCGATGACGTTCGGCGCGGAGTCGAAGTCGAAGTCGGGGCCCTTGATGCAGTTGGTCTCGTAATAGGCGTTGGGGGTGCCGGGGTGGATCTCGATGGCGTCGGGGGCCAGGGCCTCGGGCACGCTCATGTAGGCGGGCAGGACCTCGAGGTCGACCTTGACGGCCTTGGCGGCCTCGCGGGCGTGGGCCTCGGTGTCGGCCGCGACTATGGCGATGGCGTCGCCGTACTGGAAGACCTTTTCATCGCAGAGGATGGGGCGGTCCCAGCCGTCGCACTTGTTGTTGAGCGGGAGCATGACAAGGCCGTTTATGCGGTTCTTGCCGGGGACGTCCTTGGCGGTGATGACCTTGAAGACGCCGGGCATCTTCTCGGCCTCGGAGGTGTCCACGCCCTTGATGTTGGCGTGGGAGACCTCGGCCTGGACCAGCGCCAGGCGCAGGGTGCTATCCGGCATGTGCAGGGCCTGGTCCGCGCCGAAGTCCCAGGTGCCGGTGACCTTCATGGCGGCGGAGGGGCGGGCGTAGGTGGTGCCGGTGATGACGTTGTCGGTGGGCTTGAAGAGCAGGTCCTCCTTGCTCATCTCGCCGCGCATGACGGCCGCGGCGGCCATCGTGGCGTCGATGAGGGGCTTGTAGCCGGTGCAGCGGCAGAGGTTGCGGTTCTTGTTGAACCAGTCGCGGACCTCCTCGCGGGTCGGGTTCGGGTTCTGCTCGAGCAGGACCTTGGCGCTGACGATGAAGCCCGGGCTGCAGAAGCCGCACTGGGCGCAGCCGTAGGCCATCCAAGCGACCTGGATGGGGTGCAGGTTGTTGACGGTGCCGATGCCCTCGATGGTGGTGATCTCGGCGTAGTCGCGCAGCTTCGTGACCTTGGTGATGCAGGAGCGCGTGACCTTGCCGTCGACTATGACGTTGCACGCGCCGCAGTGGCCCTCGCCGCAGCCGATTTTGCAGCCCGTGAGCATCAGTCTCTCGCGCAGTACCTTGGCGAGCGTCTCAGTTCCCTCCAGCACAAGGGTACGCTCGACCCCGTTGATGATTAGGACTTTCTTGATCATGCGGTTTCCTCCTTACTGTTTTTGCGTTTATTCCAGCGGTAAACATATTCTTCAAAGCGCTTTGCGCCCTAAATGACACTTTTAAAGAGGTTTTGCATGTGTTATATTTGATGAGGCCCCAAAAACCGGGGGATATAAATCATTGGAAGGGAGAAGCGTTATGTCGGACAACGAGAAGCTCAGGGAGATAACAGCCTCGGAGGTGACGGTGGAGGTGACGGACGCGCGCACCGGAGTCACCGTGCGCCGCACGCTGCCGATTGATTTCCACGAGACCGCAAACTGCCTGCGCCTCGCCGCGGAGGACGCGGAGGGCCGGCCCTCGGAGCTGGTGTTCTACTCCAACACCGGCCTCGGCCGCCTGCGGGACCTCACCGGCGGAGGGCCGGACAAGGACCCCTGCGGAGGCCATAGAAGCGGCGATTTAAATTAACAAATCCTTTATACAGATTCTACTCCCGGCATTTGACAGCGTCAAATTGTTTTAGTTTACAAGTCGCTTTTTATGTGTTACAATATCGACAAACTACGCATATGCCGGGCATTGGCCCAACTTTATGGTGTGAAAGGAGGCGCGCGGCATGGATACGGGCGCCGTTGTCGTCGCCGCCGGCATGTCCTCGCGCATGGGCGATTTCAAGCCCATGCTCAGCATCGGCTCGATCTCCGTGGCTCAGCGCGTCGTCGCCACGCTCAAGCAGGCGGGCGCGGCTCGGGTCGTTGTGGTCACGGGCTACAACGCCGAGGAGCTGGAGCGCCATCTGGCCTCGAGCGGGGTGGTTTTCCTGCGCAACGAGAACTACCGGACGACGCACATGTTCGATTCCGCCCTCATCGGGCTCAGATATCTGCGTGACAAGTGCCGGCAGGTGCTCTTCACGCCCGTGGATATTCCACTTTTTACTGCGGCGACGGTGGACGCGCTGCTCACGAGCGGCGCGGAGCTGGCCTGCCCTGTCTGCGGGGGCACCCGCGGGCACCCGATACTGATGTCGGCGAACGTAATAGACCGCGTGCTGGAGGACTCCGGCGAGAGCGGGCTCGACGGCGCGCTCTCGCGCTGCGGCGTGCCCATGACGCTGGTGGAGGTGGACGACCCCGGCATACTTCACGACGCGGACACGCCTGAGGACTACCGCGAGCTGCTGCGCATGCACAACAGCCAGCTCACGAGGCCGGTGGTGCAGGTGTCCATCTGCCGGGAAAAGCGCTTTCTCGACCCGCGCGTGGCCATGCTGCTCACACTGACGGACGAGACGCAGTCGGTCCGCGCGGCCTGCCAGCGGATGCAGCTCTCGTACAGCTCGGGCTGGAACGCCATAAACCTGCTGGAGGCCGAGCTGGGCTATCCCGTGGTCGCGCGCACCCAGGGCGGGCAGCGCGGCGGGCGGAGCAGCCTCACGGAGAAGGGCCGGGCCCTGCTCCGGGCCTACGAGGCCTATACCCTGCGCCTGCGCGCCATGGCTGACGAGCTCTTTGTGCAGTATTTTCCCGATTTATTCAAATAGTATTGCGCGGACGGAGCGAAGATGAGAGAGATATACCTTATCCGGCACGGGATGCCGGACTTTCCCGGCGGGGCGCGGATGTGCCTGGGCCGGACGGACCTGCCCCTGGGGCTCCGGGGCAGGCTTCAGGCGGCGCTGCTGGGCGCGGAATTCGCGCCGCGCGGCATAACTGAGTGCTTTTGCTCGGCGCTCTCCCGCAGCCGCCAGACGGCGGAGCTCATGGGCTTCGCCTCGCCCGTCATCGTGCCGGGCCTGGAGGAGATGGACGCGGGCGACTGGGACGGGCTGAGCTTTGACGAGATAAGAAGGCGCTGGCCGGAGTATTACGAGCGCCGGGGCCGCGACCGCTCGCTCCCGCCGCCGGGCGGCGAGGAGTTCGGGCACGCGCAGGCCCGGTTCTCGGCGGCCGTGGCGAGGGCGATGGCCCTCTCGCGGGGCGACGTCGTCGCGGTTTCGCACTCCTCGGTCATCCAGACGCTGCTCTGCACGCTGGAGGGGCGGCCCTTTGACTGCGCGCGGGACTTCAACCTGCCCTACGGCTCCGTGACCCGGCTCTCGTCGGACGGGCCGGGGCAGCTCCGCCTGGAGGAGTACGGCCGCCTGCCCGTGCCGGAGCTGACGCCGGAGCTCGCGGACCGGCTGCTGGCCGCGGCCGAGCTGCCGGAGCCGCTGGAGGCCCACTGCCGCGCCACGGCGGAGGCGGCGATGGAGATAGTCTGCGCCCTCGCGGCGGCGGGCGTCTGCCTGGACGAGACGCCGGTGTACGCCGCGGCGCTGCTGCACGATGTGTCGAAGGGCACGCCGGACCACGCCCTGGCCGGGGCGGGACTCATGAGCCAGCTGGGTTACCCGGTCCTCGCGCCGCTCATCGCCCAGCACCACGACATAGAGGACCCGGCCCGGGTGGACGAGGCCCTGGTCGTGTACATGGCGGACAAGCTCTGCCGGGGCGACAGGCGCGTGAGCGTCTCCGGGCGCTTCCGCGCGAGCTTTGACAAGTGCCGGGACGCCGAGGCGCTTGCGGCGCACGACAGGCGATACAAGGCGGCGCTCACCGCCGCTCACACAATAAACGACATCTGCGGAAAGGAAGTCATACCCATATGAGGAACATGTTCAAGACGATCGCCGAGCGCCTGAACGCCGGCGAGGAGCTGGTGCTCGTGACGGTCATCGCCTCCTCGGGCGCCACGCCGCGCGGCGCGGGCGCGAGGATGCTGGTAGGCAGGGAAGGCCGCATCTGCGGCACGATAGGCGGCGGCGCGGTGGAGTACCGCTCCGAGCAGATCGCAAAGACCGTGCTGGAGGAGAAGCGCAGCGGCGAGCACGACTTCTCCCTCACCAAGAACGACGTGCAGAACCTCGGCATGATCTGCGGCGGCGCGGTCAACGTCTACTTCAGCTATATCCCGGCGCACGACCCCTACGTCCTCTCCGTCGCGGAGGAGGCGGAGCGCCGCTTCGCCAAGGGCGAGGACCTCTGGCTGCTCTCGGAGATCTCCGACGGCGGCAGGCTGGGCCTCTGGTCCGAGGACGGCTTCTTCGGCATCGAGGCGCCGGAGTGGACGCGGGAGATCATGTCCCGCCACCCGACGCGCAAGGCCGTGGACGGGCGCGACTTCTACGCCGAGCAGATAAACTCCTCCGGCAAGGTATACGTCTTCGGCTGCGGCCACGTGGCGCAGGAGCTGGTGCCGGTGCTCGCGCACGTGGGCTTCCGCTGCATCGCCCTGGACGACCGGTCGGAGTTTGCAAACGAGCAGGTCGTCCACGGCGCAGAAAAGGTCATGCTCGTGGACTTTGAGCACATCGACCAGAGCGTCAAGATCGGCCCCGAGGACTACATCTGCGTCATGACCCGCGGCCACGCCTACGACACCATCGTGCAGGCCCAGGCGCTGCGCACCCCCGCGTGCTACATCGGCGTCATCGGCAGCCGGGCCAAGACCGCGGGCGTGCAGAAGCAGCTGCGCACCATGGGCTTCACCGACGAGGACTTCAAGCGCATCACCACGCCCATCGGCCTCGACATCAAGGCCGAGACCCCGGCGGAGATCGCCATCTCCATCGCCGCGCAGATGATAGAGATCAGGGCCGGGAGGAACGCGGTTTGAAGCGAAGGCTCCTGCTCACGGGGCCGATAGGCTGCGGCAAATCCACCCTGATAGCAAACGCGCTGGGCGGCGCGATAAGGCACGCGGGCGGCTTCCTCACGCTGCGCGTTATAGAACACGGACGCCTGGCGGGCTTTGACCTCGCCCCCGCCTGCGGCGGGCCGCGGGAGCGCTTTCTGAGCTTCGGTGAGGGCGGCGCCGTGAGGGACGAGCGTCCCTTCGCGGTGACGGCCCCGGCGCTGCTCAAGGAGGCGCAGAAGAAAAAATTCGCCCTCCTGGACGAGATAGGCGGCTTTGAGCTGCTCTGCCCCGACTTTTACGAGGCGCTGACGCGCTTTTTCTTCTCCGGCACGCCCTGCGTGGGCGTCTTGAAGGCCCTGCCCAGCGCCGAGGAGCTCACCCGGCGCGTGCCCCTGCCGCCGGAATACCTCGAGGCGGCGTCCGAGCTGCACGGGCTGCTCGCCTCCGACCCGGACACGCTTATCCTGGAGACCACGGGGCGCTACGACTTCAACGCCGAGGGCGCGCTCAGACACTGGACAGAGGAGTACGCGATGTGACCGCCTGCCGGGGAGGCACCCCCTCCCCGGCGGACGAAAAAGGGCTTTTTGCACCCTGGGGACTTGTATTTCATTACAAAACGCTGAGTCTGAAAGAAAAGAGGCCGAATATGTGGGAGCTATATGACGCGTTGCTCGCGGACCTGCCGAGGGGCGGGACGATCTCGCGGGCGATACCCGGCGAGCGCTGGACGCTGGTGGAAAACGACCTGGGCGGCTCGGGCTACGCCATGACCACGGAGGGCGACACGGTGCCCGCACATTTCCCTAACGGCATAGAGGGCATGCGAATAAAAGTCGCGGCCGGGGCGGCGAAGAGCTGGAACCTCATGGAGGCGGGCCTGGGCATTGCGGCGATAAACTCGTTTTACAACACGCCGGAGCGCATGGCGGAGCTCGGCTGCGCCGAGCCCTACGACAACTACTGCACCCGGGGACTCGACCTCGCGGGCCGGACGGTGGGGCTCATCGGCCACCTGCGCATGCCGCCCGGGACGCTGGATGCGGCGAAGCAGGTGTACATCCTAGAGCGGCACCCGAAGCCGGGCGACTACCCGGACTCGGCCTGCGAATATCTCCTGCCCGAGTGCGACACCGTGCTGATAACGGGCAGTTCGATGGTGAACAAGACCCTGCCGCGGCTGCTGGAGCTGTGCAAAAACGCGTACGTCATACTGACGGGGCCGACCGTGCCGCTGTGTCCGGCGCTGCTGGACTTCGGCATAGACCGGCTGGCCGGCATGGTGGTGACGGACAAGGCCGGCGCGCGGCGGCACGCCGCCGAGTGCCTCGATGGGCCGCCCTATCCCTACGGGCGAACCTTTCTGCTGGGGAGGGACTTATGAGCGTTAAGAAGAGAGACAGGCTCCTGAGCGGGCCGGGCGCGATACTGCTGATGGCGGTGATACTGGTCGCGTGCATACTGCTGTCCTTCCTGTTCGGGCGCTACCCCGTGCCGTTCAGGGAGCTCTGCGGCATACTGGCAGACAAATTCCTCTCCATATTCGGCCTCGGCATAGAGCCCTTCTGGACGGACGCCATGCAGGCGGCGGTCTGGAACGTGCGCCTGCCGAGGGTGATAATGAGCGTCCTCGTCGGCGCCTGCCTCTCGGCGGCCGGCGCGGCGTATCAGGGCGTGTTCCAGAACCCGATGGCCGCCCCGGACGTGCTGGGCGCCTCGGCCGGCGCGGGCTTCGGCGCGGCGCTGGCGATCTACGTCGGGCTCTCGAGCATGTACATAACCTTCGCCGCCTTCGGCATGAGCCTGCTCACCGTGGTGCTGGTCTTCTGGGTGAGCCGCCACGCCAAGGGCGAGCGGGTGCTGGGCCTGGTGCTTGCGGGCATCATGGTGAGCTCGCTCTTCCAGGCGGGCACCTCCTTTATAAAACTCGCCGCGGACCCGACCAACAAGCTGCCGGAGATAACCTACTGGCTCATGGGCAGCCTCTCGGGCGCCAAGTGGAGCGAGCTGGGCTTTGTCATCTGGCCCATGCTCCTGGGCCTTGTGCCGCTCTTTCTGCTGCGCTGGAGGCTGAACGTCCTCGCCATGGGCGACGACGAGGCCCGCGCCATGGGCGTGGACGCGGGCAGGCTCCGCATCTGGCTCATAATAGCCGCGACGCTGGTGACCGCGGCCTCCGTCTCCGTCTCGGGCATGATAGGCTGGATCGGCCTCGTCATACCGCACATGGTGCGGCGTATCTGCGGCTCCGACTACCGATGGCTCATGCCCTGCTCCATGCTCGGCGGCGGCACCTTCCTGCTCATCGTGGACAACGTCTCCAGGAACGTGACCACCTCCGGCATACCCATAGGCATACTCACGGCCTTCATCGGCGCGCCGTTCTTCCTCTGGCTCATCACGGGAAGGGGGGAGCGGCTGTGAGCATCGAAGTTAAGGATCTCTGCTTCTCCTACGGCGAGCGGGAGGTGCTCCACGGCGTCAGCTTCAAGGCCGAGGCCGGGGAGTTCCTCTCAATACTCGGCCCCAACGGCGTGGGCAAGAGCACGCTCTTCCGCTGCGTACTGGGTCTGCTGCGCGACTACAAGGGCAGCATCACAGTCGAGGGCCGCGACGCCAAGTCGCTGAGCATCCGCGAGACGGCAAAGCTCATCGCCTACATCCCCCAGAGCTCGCACCCGGCCTTCAACTACAGCGTGCGCGACATCGTGCTCATGGGCACGACCAGCGGCCTCGGCACCTTCTCCACGCCGAAGAAGGAGGACCTCCGCCGCGTGGACGAGGCGCTGGAGAAGATAGGCATACCCCACCTCTCGGACCGCTGCTTCCACCGCATCTCCGGCGGCGAGCGCCAGCTCGCGCTCATCGCCCGGGCCCTGGTGCAGCGCGCGCCGGTGCTCATGCTAGACGAGCCGACGGCGAGCCTCGACTTCGGCAACCAGCTGCTGGTGCTAAACTGCGCCCGAGAGCTGGCCTGCGAGGGCTACACCGTCATCCAGACCACCCACAACCCGGAGCAGAGCTTCATGTTCTCGGACCGCATCCTCGCCCTGCGCGACGGACGGGTGCTCACCGAGGGCCGCCCCCGGGATGTGCTGACCTCCGACACGATGCGCCGGCTCTACGGCGTGGAGGTCGAGGTCTCCAGCCTCTTCGACGACCGGGCGAGGGTGTGCACCCCCGCCTCCATCGCGAGGGGCGAATAGAGCTGCGTTTTCCTGGCTTTATCATATAAACAGGAGGAATACCCGAAAATGAAGAAAAAGATCCTTGTGCTCGCGCTGGCTCTCTGCCTGCTCGCGGGACTGCTCTCCGGCTGCGGCCAGACCGCCGCGCAGACCAGCGAGCCGCCCGCGGAGGAGTCCGCCGCCCCGTCCGGAGACGCCGCCGAAACTCCCACCCCCGAGACCCGCGAGTTCACGGACTCCACGGGCCGCACGGTCACGGTGCCCTATGAGGTGACCAAGGTCGCCATCTCCGGCCCGCTGACGCAGGTCTACGCCATCCCGCTGGTGGGCGACCTCATGGTCGGCGTGTCGAACTACATCGCCGAGGACATAGCGCTCTATCTGCCCTCCTACATCTCCGAGCTGCCCGAGCTCGGCCAGCTCTACGGCGGCAAGGGCGAGATGGACCTCGAGGCCCTGCTGGCCGCCGACCCCGACGTCGTCATCGACGTGGGCGACACCAAGGACGGCATCGCCGAGGACATGGACAGCCTGACCGAGCAGACCGGCATCCCCTTTGTCCACATCGACGCCACCGTCGAGACCGCGCCTGAGGCCTACCGCATGCTCGGCGAGCTGACCGGCAAGACCGAGAAGGCCGAGGAGCTCGCGACCTGGTGCGAGGAGACCTACGCCATGATGACCGACATGATGGCCAAGGTCGACGCCGACGGCGCCCGCAAGAGCCTGCTCTACTGCCTGGGCGACAAAGGCCTGAACGTCATCGCCAAGGGCTCCTACCACGCCGAGACCATCAACCTCATGTCCGACAACCTGGCCGACCTGCCCGAGGTCGTCTCCTCCGGCAACGGCAACGAGGTGGACCTGGAGCAGATCATGGTCTGGAACCCGGACGTCATCATCTTCGCGCCCGACACCATCTACGACACCGTGAGCTCCGACACGGCCTGGCAGCAGCTGACCGCCATCAGCTCCGGAAACTACTACAAGACCCCCTACGGCCCCTACGGCTGGCTCTCCAGCCCCCCGTCCGTGCAGCGCTACCTCGGCATGCTCTGGTTGGGCGCCCTGCTCTACCCCGACTACTGCGAGTATGACCTCCAGACCGAGGTCACCGAGTACTACAAGCTCTTCTACCAGTGCGACCTGACCCAGGAGATGTACGACAACCTCATGGTCGGCGCCATGCCCGCGGAATAAGCCCGCGCAACAAAAGCAAAAACTCCCGTCCGGAATGCCCGGACGGGAGTTTTTTATGTGTCTCAGTCCACCCGCTCGTAGGTGCAGAAGCTGCACTCGTACTCGCCGGAGGTGAAGGGCTCCACCTCGACGCATTTCCAGTCGGGGAGGGAGTCGAGATTCGGGAAATAGGCGTCGGACTTCGGCGTGGCGCCTATCTTGGTGACGTAGATGCGGTCGAGGTAGGGGAACATCGCCATGTATATGCTCGCGCCGCCGAGGACGAACACCTTTTCGGCGTTCTGGGAGGCGTCTATGGCCTCCTGCAGCGTGTGCACCACCTGCGCTCCCTCTATGTCCGAGTCCTGACGTGTGATGACCAGGTTGACCCGGTCCTTGAGCGGCTTGCCGCCGGGAAAGTCCTCCATGGTCCTGCGCCCGACTATCACGGTCGAGCCGCTCGTCAGCTTGGCGAAGTGCCGCCTGTCCTCTGGCACGACAATGGGCTGCGTGCCCTCGGAGCCGATGCCCCAGTCCGAATACACTGCTACGATAGCGTCCATTTGTCCTCCTTTTCTGCGCCGGATCACACCGCTATGGGTATTTTCTCGTTCAGCTCCGTGTACTCGTAGCCGGGCAGGGAGAAGCTGTTCTTTGTGAAGGCGTAAAAGTCCTTCACGCTCTCGTCCAGTATGAGCTTGGGGGCCTTTTTGGGTTCGTTCTTTATGATCTTCTCAACGATCGGCACGTGCCGGTCGTAGATGTGCGCGTCGGCGATGACATGCACCAGCTCGCCCGCCTCCAGGCCCGAGACCTGGGCGAACATGTAGGTGAGCGCCGCGTACTGGCAGACGTTCCAGTTGTTCGCCGCGAGCATGTCCTGGCTGCGCTGGTTGAGTATGGCGTTGAGCGTGTTTCCCGTGACGTTGAAGGTCATGGAGTACGCGCAGGGGTAGAGCGCCATCTCGTGCAGGTCTTCAAAGTTGTAGATGTTGGTCAGGATGCGCCGCGAGGCGGGGTTGTGCTTGAGGTCGTAGAGCACGCGGTCCACCTGGTCGAATTCGCCCTCGGGGTACTTGTGCTTCACGCCCAGCTGATAGCCGTAGGCCTTGCCGATGGAGCCGTTCTCGTCCGCCCACTGGTCCCAGACGTGGCTGCCGAGGTCCTTAATGTTGTTGGACTTCTTCTGCCATATCCAGAGCAGCTCGTCAATGGCGCTTTTCCAGTAGGTGCGGCGTATCGTGAGGATGGGGAACTCGCCGCGCAGGTCGTAGCGGTTCACTATGCCGAACTTCTTGACCGTGTGCGCCGGGGCGCCGTTGTCCTCCCAGTGCGGACGGACGTTCTGGTCGGTGTCCCAATAGCCGTTTTCAAGGATGTCCCGGCAGTTTTTTATGAAGATCTCGTCGGCATAGCTCATAAAGCGGCCTCCAGTTCCCGCCAGGGGCGGAATGTGTAAAATTTATATAAAATAAGTATAAACCATACCGGCGGCACCCGCAAGCGGCAATTGCATAGAATAGATTGAGAAAGGGGCGTGGACTTTTATGATTTTTGCCTTATGCGGAGGCGACGGGAGGCAGGCCCGGCTGGCCGGACTGCTGCTCGCGGACGGACACAAGGTACGCACCTGGGCGCTGGAGCGCGCGGAGCTGCCCGACGGAGCCAGACCCTGCCAGAGCGCGGCCGAGGCGCTGGAGGGCGCCGACTGCCTGCTGCTGCCCATGCCGGTGTCCGCCAGGAGCGGACTTTTGAACGCGCCGCTCTCGGACTCCAGCCACTGCCTGGGCGAGGTGTTCGCGGCGGCGGCGCCGGGGATGCTGGTCTGCGGCGGCATGCCGGGCGCGGCGGCTCACGCCGTGGCCGAGGGCCGGGGGCTGAAGCTGCGCGACTACGGCGCGCGCGAGGAGCTGCTTACGACCAACGCCGTGGCCACGGCCGAGGGCGCCATAGGCGTCCTGCTCGGCGAGACGGAGCGCACGCTCTGGCGCAGCCGGGTGCTGATAACCGGCTGGGGCCACGTCGGCCGCACGCTGGCCGCGAGGCTCAAGACCCTGGGCGCCGAGGTATGCGTCCTGGCGCGCAGCCCGGGGACCCGGGCCTGGATAGAGGCCGAGGGCCTCGAGTGCGCCGACGCCGCGGAGCCCTCCGCCGCCCTCGCCGGACGCGACATTGTCATAAACACCGTGCCCGCCCCCATGCTCACGGCGTCGCGCATAGCGGAGCTCGGAGCCCGGACGCTGATTCTGGACCTGGCCTCCGCGCCCGGGGGCACGGACTTCGACGCCGCGCGCGCCTTCGGCATACGCGCCCTCACCGCACCCGGACTGCCGGGGAAGTGGTCGCCGCAGACGGCGGCCGAGGCGGTAAGGGACGCTGTGTACAACATTTTGGAGGATGAAAAGGCGTGAAAGAACGCAAAAGACTGGGGCTCGCCCTCTGCGGCTCCTACTGCACATACGAAAAGGTGCTCAAAGAGGCCGAAAAGCTCGCCGCCGACTGGGACATCACCGCCGTGATGAGCGAGACCGCCGCCTGCACCGACAGCCGCTTCGGCAAGGCCGAGGACTTCATCGCCCGGCTGGAGGAGCTGACGGGCAAACCCGTTATGCGCACGATAACCGCGGCGGAGCGCGTGGGCCCGGAGCGGCTCTTCGACGTGCTGCTCATAGCGCCCTGCACGGGCGCGACGCTCGCGCGCCTGGCCACGGGCCTGACGGACACGGCGGTCACGATGGCCGCGAAGAGCCACCTGCGCAACGGCCGGCCGGTCGTCGTCGCGTTTTCCACAAACGACGCCCTCTCGGGCTCGGCGGAGAACATAGCCGCGCTGCTCAACCGCAAGAACTACTACTTCGTGCCCTTCGGCCAGGACGACCCGGAGGGGAAGCCCACCTCGCTGCAGGCCGACTTCACCCGCATGGGCGAGGCCGCCGCCGCCGCACTGGAGGGCCGCCAGCTCCAGCCGGTGCTGCGGTAGAGATTGGAAGAGCCGCTCGCACAACATATAGTGTTCGGCACCTTGCGGGGACGGAGACGTCCCCGCTTTTTTAACGGGATTTTACAAGAATTATACTTGAGCGTATTTGCAAAACGGGCCGGGGAGTGTATAATGGTCTCGTCTTTAGCGGGATATACCGTGAAGCCTAAATTTGTCAAAAAGGAGAGTAATCATGAAAAAACTGCTATCGCTGTTCCTGGTCCTCGCGCTGGCGTTCTCGCTGTGCGTCGGGGCACTGGCGGAAGAGACGGCGGCCAAGGCTGAGAATGACCTCGCCGGGAAGATAGTCATCCTGCACACCAACGACGTGCACGGCAACTATGATCAGGGCGTCACTTACGCCGGCCTTGCAGGGCTGAAGGACGAGCTGCTCAAGAGCACCGACTATGTCACGCTCGTTGACAGCGGCGACTTCTCCCAGGGTTCGACCATGGCCACCCTGTCGAGCGGCGAGTACATCATCCAGCTCATGAACGCCGTCGGCTATGACTTCGTCGTCCCCGGCAACCACGAGTTCGATTACGGCATGACCAAGGCTCTCGAAAACCTGAACGCTCTCGACGCCACCGTGCTGTCGTGCAACTTCATCGACCTCAAGACCCAAAAGCCGGTGTTTGACGGCTACAAGGTCGTCAGCTATGGCGACACCAAGGTCGCCTTCGTCGGCGTCTGCACCCCCGAGACCTACACCAAGTCCACCCCAACCTATTTCCAGGACACCAACGGAAACTACATATACAGCTTCTGTGAGGACAAGCTCTACGCCACTGTCCAGGCCTCAGTTGACGCCGCCATCGCCGAGGGCGCGGACTATGTTGTCGCCATCGGCCACATGGGCATCGACGCGTCCAGCGGCGACTTCACCAGCCGCAACCTGATAGCCAACACCACCGGCATCGACGTGTTCATCGACGGCCACAGCCACAGCGTCATCAACGGCGAGACCGTCAAGAACAAGGCCGGTAAGGACGTCATCCTCAACCAGACCGGCACCAAGCTCGCCAACGTCGGCGAGATCGTCATCGACCCCGCGGCCGGCACCATCACCGCCGGCCTCGTGGACAAGGTCGACAGCACCAATAAGACCGTAGCCGACCTCGCCGCCAGCATCGAGGCCGAATACAAGGACTACACCAGCCAGGTCGTCGCGAAGAGCGAGGTCAAGCTCGTGGCCACGAATGACGACGGCAGCTGGGCCGTCCGCAACAGCGAGACCAACCTCGGCGACCTCGTGGCCGACGCCTACCGCATCGTCATGGGCGCCGACATCGGCCTCATGAACGGCGGCGGCATCCGCGCCGACATCGCCGCGGGCGACGTCACCATCGAGGACATCCTCAACGTCATGACCTTCGGCAATATGGCCACCGTGGTCAAGGCCACCGGCCAGCAGATACTCGACTGCCTCGAGATGGGCGCTTCCGCCTACCCCGGCCTCACCGGCGGCTTCACCCACGTCTCCGGCCTGACCTACACCATCGACCCCTCCATCCCCAGCTCCGTCAAGACGGACGCTCAGGGCAACTTCTCCTCCGTTGACGGCGAGTACCGCGTGAAGGACGTCAAGGTCGGCGGCGAGGCCCTTGACCTCAACAAGGTCTACACCGTGGCCTGCCACAGCTACTGGCTGACCAGCTACGGCGACGGCATGACCATGTTCAAGGGCGCCGAGATCGTCAGCGAGAAGCACGAGATCTACGTCGACAACGAGATGCTCCTCAAGTACATCACTGAGAATCTCAAGGGCGTCATCACTGCCGAGCAGTACGGTAAATCCCAGGGCCGCATCACCATCAAGGAAGCCGACACCGGCGTGTTCACCGACGTCGTGGAGGGCAAGTGGTACTACGACGCGGTCATGACCGCCTATGAGAAGGAGCTCATGAACGGCGTCACCGACAAGACCTTCGAGCCCCTGACCGCCATGAACCGCGCCATGCTCGTGACCATGCTCTACCGTCTCGAGGGCTCCCCCGCCGTCGAGGGCAAGGTCTCCGAGGTCTTTGCCGACTGCAAGGACGGCAGCTACTACGCCGACGCCGTGCTCTGGGCCTCCCAGAACAAGATAGTCTCCGGCCGCGGCGAGTCCGCCTTCGCTCCCCTCGCCACCATGACGAGGCAGGAGATGGCCGTCATCCTCTACAACTACTCCGTGTTCAAGGGCGCCGCTGAGGTCACCGAGCCCGAGCTCACCTACGCCGACGCCGAGTCCGTCGCCTCCTGGGCCGCCGCCGCTGTGGATTACTGCACCGACGCCAAGCTCATGAACGGCGTGACCGACACCACCTTCGACCCCGCCGGCAGCGCCAACCGCGCCATGGGCGCGACCGTCCTGGTCCGCCTCATGGAGGCCGCCGCCTGAGCCCGGCCGCAAACCCGATAAAAAAAGCACCCGCCTCACGGCGGGTGTTTTTTTGCGTCGTTTCAGTTGTTGTACCAGGCTCCGGGGTCGGGACCGCGGTCGGGGCCGGGGGCGGCGTCCTGCTCTCTCAGCATGGAGTAGTAGAGCGCGTAGGTGCTCTCGGTGTAGGGCAGGGTGTAGACCGAGACGAAGGGGATGATGGACAGCAGCGCCCAGCCGATGAAGCTCAGGTCCAGGATGAAGAGCTCCGCCTTGTGCCCGCGCATGAGCCGCTTGCTCTCACGGATGCACTCCAGGACGCCCATCTCGGGGTGGTCGAGCAGCAGGTACAGCGCCTGGCGGTAGCGGTAGGCGGCGATGATGCCGGGTATGACGAAAAGCAGTGACCACAGCGCGACGAAGATGCCGGTGAGGATGTTCAGGCCGATTATCTTGAGGAAATTCTGGAAGCCGTCCATGAGGTTCCAGAGGCTGTTGCGCTGCTGCCTTATCATGCGCAGCACGAACACGACGAAGCCCGCGTAGAGCAGCCAGGTCATGAAGTTGAGCAGCAGATCGATGATATAGGCCAATACGCCGGGCCTCACGGCGAGGTACCAGCGCACCACGGCGTCGGGATCTTCCAGGACGTAGCCGGCGCGCATGAGCTGAGCGAGCGTGAGCCCGTCCACGCGCATGAGCCTGGCCGAGAGCAGGCCGATGATGTAGATCACGGCGCAGTAGATGAGCGCCGTGACGTACGGGCTCATGGCGGAGTGCCGCATGGACTCCCTCGCGCGGGCCTTGAGTTCGACGCGGTTATAGTACATATGGATGCTCCTTTCAGAGTGCGTACATAAAGATATTTTACACCATAAAGCGGTGCCCGGCAAGAGAGTAAATGCCTCTTGCGCTCGGGCCGCGGAGTGGTATAATAATATAATTATGAAATTCTATTTTATGCGATAGTTCGCGGGAAGGGAAGCGGGCCCCGGGAGCGGGGCATACGGCTTATGAATTACAGTGATTGGAATATACCGCCGGAGGGGCCGGAGATACCGGCGGCCCTCACTCAGGCGGGCTATACCCCGCTGCTCGCGGCACTGCTGTGCCGGCGGGGGATACGGACGCCGGAGGAGGCGGAGCGCTTCCTGCACGGCGGGCCGGAGCTTTTGGGCGACCCGATGCTGCTGCAGGACATGGACAAGGCAGCGTCGCGCGTGCGCCGGGCGATAGAGCAGCGCGAGACCGTCGCCGTGTTCGGCGACTACGACGTGGACGGCATCACCTCCGCCTGCCTCGTGACGAGCTGGCTGCGCTCCAAGGGCCTGGAGTGCGAGCCCTACATACCGGACCGCATGGAGGAGGGCTACGGCCTGAACCTCGCGGCCATGGACACCATAAAATCCCGGGGCGCGAGCCTCATAATAACGGTGGACTGCGGCATAACCGCGGCGCAGGAGGCGGAATACGCCGCCTCGCTGGGCATGGACATGGTCGTCACCGACCACCACGAGTGCGGGGCCTGCCCCCTGCCCAATGCCGTGGCCGTGGTCGACCCCAAGCGGCCGGACAGCCGCTATCCCAACGCCGACCTCGCGGGCGTGGGCGTGGCCTTCAAGCTGCTGTGCGCCGTGGAGGGCGACGCCGCAGGCGTGCTCGAGCAGTACGCCGACCTCATCGCCACCGGCACGGTGGCCGACGTCATGCCCCTCACGGGCGAGAACCGCTACATAGTCCGCCTCGGGCTGGAGATGCTCAACCACTCCGCCCGGCCCGGCATCCGCGCGCTGCTGTCCGAGTCCGGCGCGCTGGGAAAAAGAGTCAGCGCCTCCACCGTGGGCTTCACGCTCGCGCCGAGGCTCAACGCCGCCGGGCGGCTGGGCCATGCCGACGTCGCCGCGCGGCTGCTGCTCACCACGGACGTGGACGAGGCCGCCCGCCTCGCCGCCGAGCTCTGCCGCCTCAACCGCGAGAGGCAGGAGATAGAGCACGGCATATACGAGGAGGCTCGCGAGCTGCTGAGCGCCGAGCGCCCCACGGAGCCCATCGTCCTCGCCGCCGAGGGCTGGCACCAGGGCGTCATCGGCATCGCGGCCTCCAAGCTGGCGGAGGAGTTTTCCCTGCCGGCCATCATGATCTGCCTGGACGGCGAGAGCGGAAAGGGCTCCTGCCGCAGCTGCGGGGGCTTCAACCTCTTCGACGCGCTCTCCGCCTGCTCCCAGTGGCTGGAGGGCTTCGGCGGGCACGCGCTGGCCGCGGGCCTCTCGATAAAGCGCGAGCACGTGGACGACTTCCGCGCCGCGCTGGCGGAGTATTACCACAGCGTGCCGCCCGCGGAGGCGCCCAGCCTCGTATGCGACCTGCGCGTGGACGACCCGGCGCTGCTCTCGATGGCCTGCGTGGAGTCGCTCGAGGAGCTCGAGCCCTACGGCAACGGCAACCCGCGCCCCACGCTCTGCATAGTGGACGCCCAGCTCGACAAGGTCACGCCCATAGGCGGCGGCCGCCATCTCAAGCTCCGGCTCGAGAAGGGCGGGGTGCTCTTCGACTGCGTCATGTTCTCGCGGCGCGAGGAGGAGCTCGGCGCGCGCGAGGGCGACAGGGTGGACGCGGCCTTCTACCCGCAGATAAACGAATACCACGGCCACCGCTCCGTGCAGCTGCTGATGACGGAGCTGAGGCAGACTGACACCATGCCGCTGTGCCTCGACATACTCGCGGACCGGCTGCCCGACCCCTGGGCTGGCTCCGACCTCTGCCCGGACAGGAGCGACTTCGTGAGCGTCTGGCGCTGGCTGGAGCGGCGCGGCGGCAGCGCGGGCGGCGAGGTGGCCGACATCGCCGGCTGGCGCCCGGGCGGGATGCACCCGGCGAAACTGCTGATCTGCCTGCGCGTCATGCGCGACCTCGGGCTTGTAAAAGCCGAGCGCAGCGGGAACAATATCCGCGTGCACATCTGCCCGAGGCAGGGCAAGGCCGACCTGGCCTCGCACCCGATCTTGATAAAACTCAGGGCATACAGAGAACGATACCGCAGAGGGAGGTGAGCCCGTTGATGCCTGGAATGAAAAGCAATCCGAAATCCGAATACCGGGACGAGATAATAAGGGCCCAGTCCTCAACGCCGATAATGGACCCCGAGGAGTGCTGGAAGAGCCTCGAGGCCAAGATACTTGCCGGCAACATCACGATGGACATGGGCCGCGTGAGGGACGCATACGAGTACGCCGTGAAGCTCCACGAGGGTCAGAAGCGGCGCGACGGTTCGCCATACGTCACGCACTGCGTGGCCACGGCCGAGATAATCGCGGAGCAGGGCCTCGACGAGGGCTCCATCGTCGCCGCGCTGCTGCACGATGTGATCGAGGACACGCCCGCCACCTATGACGACGTGAAGCGCCAGTTCGGCGCCACCGTGGCGGACATAGTCGAGGGCGTCACCAAGCTGACGCGCGTGCAGTACACGAGCCACGAGGAGGAGCAGGCCGAGAACCTGCGCAAGATGCTCATCGCCATGGCGAAGGACATCCGCGTCATCCTCATCAAGATAGCCGACCGGCTGCACAACATGCGCACCATGGACTATCAGAGCAAGGAAAAGCAGCTCATCAAGAGCGCGGAGACGATGGAGATCTACGCCCCCATCGCCCACCGGCTCGGCATGCAGAAGATAAAGTGGGAGCTGGAGGACCGCTCGCTCTACTACCTCGACCGCGAGGGCTACAAGGAGATAACCGAGGCCCTCTCCACGCGCATGGACACCCTGCGCGTGTTCATGGACAAGGTGGAAAAGCAGATACAAAAGCGCATGAACGACGAGGGCATAGACGCCACGGTCTACGGCCGCATCAAGCACATCTACAGCATCTACCGCAAGATGTTCGCCCAGCAGCTGGACATAAACGGCATCTTCGACCTCTGCGCCTTCCGCGTCATCGTGGACAGCATCCCGGACTGCTATAACGCGCTGGGCATGATACACGACATGTACAAGCCCGTGCCCGGCCGCTTCAAGGACTACGTCTCCACGCCCAAGCCCAACGGCTACCAGAGCGTGCACACCACGGTCATAGGCTCCGAAGGCATCCCCTTCGAGGTGCAGATACGCACCTGGGACATGCACCTCACCGCCGAATACGGCGTCGCCGCGCACTGGAAGTACAAGACCGGCGAGCAGGGCGTCAAGGAGGGCGACGAGGAGAAGTTCGCCTGGGTGCGCCGCCTGCTGGAGGCCCAGCAGGAGACGGACGCCACGGAGTTCGTCCACGACCTGAAGATAGACATGTTCGCCGACGAGGTCTTCGTGTTCACGCCCTCCGGCGACGTCATAAACCTCCCTGCGGGCGCGACGCCCATAGACTTCGCCTACGCCATACACTCCGGCGTCGGCAACAGCATGGTCGGCGCCTCGGTCAACGGGCGCATCGTCACCTTCGACCACGTGCTGCAAAACGGCGACATCGTCGAGGTCCGCACCTCCAAGAGCGCGCCGGGCCCGAGCCGCGACTGGCTGCAGCTCGCCAAGAGCTCCAGCGCGCGCACAAAGATAAAGCAGTGGTTCAAAAAGGAGAAGCGCGAGGAGAACATCCAGCGCGGCCGCGACATGTTCGAGACCGAGCTCAAGCGCAACGGCCTCACCATGGCCGACGTTCTTGACGAGGACGTCCTGCCGCACATCCTCCGTAAGCTCTCCGTGCCCTCAATGGACGAGCTCTACGCCGCGATAGGCTACGGCGGCCAGACCGCCGTGCGCAGCGTCAACCGCGTCAAGGACGAGCTCTCCCACATCAAGCGGCCCGAGAAGAAGACCGTGCTCGACAAGATAAACGAGCAGGCCGAAAAGCGCGTGTCCCGCCCGCAGAAGGCCGTGCACGGCATCCTTGTCGAGGGCCTGGACAACTGCCTCATCAAATTCTCCAAGTGCTGCACCCCCGTGCCGGGGGACGACATCGTGGGCTTCATAACCCGCGGCAACGGCGTCTCCATCCACCGGACGGACTGCCAGAACTACCTCAAGCAGCGCCTCGCCACCGGCGCGGACGGCCGCTGGATAGAGGTCAGCTGGGCGGAGAACACCACGGACCTCTATATAACCACCCTGCGCATAATGGCCAAGGAGCGCTCCGGCCTCATCATGGACATCGCGACGGTGCTCAACGCGCTCAACGCCAAGGTGCGCAGCCTCTCGGCGCGGGACGTCGGCAACGACCAGTCCACCGCCACCGTCACCGTCGAGGTCCGCGGCCTCGAGGAGCTCAAGGGCATAATAAACCGCATCGCCGCCATACGCGGCGTGATAGAAGTCAGGAGGGCAAGCTCATGAGGGCAGTCGTTACAAGGGTGACCTCCGCCTCCGTTGAGATAGGCGGCGAGGTCAGAGGCAGCATAGTCAAGGGCTTTCTCGTGCTGCTCGGCGTGAACGTGAACGACACGGAGGCCGAGGCGAAGAAGGTCGCGGACAAGATCTGCGGCCTGCGCGTCTTCGAGGACGAGAACGGCAAGATGAACGTAAACCCCAAGGACGCGGGCGCGGAGCTGCTGATAATCAGCCAGTTCACGCTCTACGCGGACGCAAAGAGCCGCCGTCCCGGCTTCACGCGGGCGGCGAGACCGGAAACGGCGGTGCCGCTCTACGAGCTGGTCATCTCCGAGTGCCGCAGCCGCGGCTTTAAGGTAGAGACGGGCGAGTTCGGCGCGGAGATGCAGGTCGCCTCCGTGAACGACGGGCCCGTGACTATAATCCTTGATACGGAGGAACTGTAATGCTTATAAAGACCCTGCCGGTAGGCCAGCTGGAGACCAACTGCTACGTCGTCACCGACGAGAACGCGCTCGTGTGCGCCGTCATCGACCCCGGCGACGAGTCCAACACCATCCTCGACTACATCGAGGACAACAAGCTCAGCTGCAAGGCCATACTGATAACCCACGCGCACTTCGACCACGTCAGCGCGGTGAACGCCATGCTCGAGGCCACGGGCGCGGAGCTCTACATGTGCGAGAAGGACCTGGAGCTGGCCAAGACCGGCGCTTCCGGCCGCTTCACGCCGCCGGAGAACACCCACTTCTACAAGGACGGCGACGAGGTCAAGGTCGCGGGCCTGACCTTCAAGGTAATGGAGACCCCGGGCCACACGCCCGGCGGCGTGACGCTCATCTGCGGCGACGCGCTCTTCACGGGCGACACGCTCTTCCGCGGCTCCTGCGGGCGCACGGACCTGCCCGGCGGCGACATGCGCGCCGAGCTGCGCTCCCTCAAGCGCATAGCCTCGCTCGAGGGCGACTACGAGGTCTATCCCGGCCACGCGGAGAGCTCCATGCTCTCCATCGAGCGCGAGCACAACCCCTATGTGCGCCACGCGCTCGAGAAAATGTGAGCCATGCCCAACGCCATCGACTACATCGACTGGAGGGGGGACATCCCCTTTTCCTTCGCGCCCTTCAACGAGGTGGATAACCTCCTCATGTGCAAGCTCGTCTCCCTGGACTTCACGGGCATAGTCCCCTCCGAGGGCGAGCGGAGCATACAGGAGGCCGCTCAGGGCTACTTTGACAAGTTCGGCGAGGAGGACGTGCGCCGGGGCGTGCTGCTGGCCCCCGGCGCCGTCACCATGCTCAAAAAGATGCTCAAGGCCCCGAGGTTCCAGGAGCTGCGGCTGCGCGACTACGTCTATCACGTGGACCCCGCGGCGGAAAAGCAGTTTTCCGCCATGACCATAGTCCTCCCGGACGAGACGCGCTTCATCGCCTTCCGCGGCACGGACGACAACATCGTCGCCTGGAAGGAGGACTTCAACATGGGCAGCCTCGACGCCGTGCCCGCGCAGACGGACGCGGCGAGCTATCTCATGCGCGCGGCCTGGCGCTTTGACGGCAAAATGCGCGTCGGCGGCCACTCCAAGGGCGGCAACCTCGCCGTCTACGCCGCCGTGCACAACCCGGAGGAGCTGCAGGAGCGGATAATCGCGGTCTACAACAACGACGGCCCCGGCTTCCGCGAGTCCGTGCGCGACCTGCCCGAGTATCAGCGCATCGCCGCGAGGATACACACGCTGGTGCCGCAGTACTCGCTCGTCGGCGTGTTGCTCAGCCACGACGGGGACTTTGAGATAGTCGAGAGCAACGAGACGGGCATCTCCGCGCACAACGGCTACACCTGGGAGGTGCTGGGCACGCGCTTTGTCCGCTGCGAGGACTTCTCCTTCCGCACGCGCGTCTTCAACGACGCGGTCCACGGCTGGGCGGACGGGCTGGACCTGCAGCAGCGCCAGGAGCTGACGGACGCCGTATTCGGCGCGCTGGAGGCCACCGGCGCCAAGACGCTGACCGACCTCACGGACCAGAAGGTGCGCAAGGCGCTGACCGCCGCCCGCGACCTCTTCGGCGACGAGGAGCAGCGCGAGCTCTTCATGGACTCCATGGAGCTGCTCTTCAAGGAATACGCCGCCTCGGCAAAGCGCGCCCTGCCGCTCGGCAAGCTGCGCCGCAGAAAGAAGGCGGGCGATTGAGACCCGAGCTCGCCGGCGCGCTCATAAGGCGCGCAAGACTTGAGAAGAATTGGAGCCAGGAGGGACTGTGCCGCGGCATATGCTCCGTCTCCTGGCTCTCAAAAATAGAGGCCGGGCGCGAGGGGGCGGACCCCGAACTCGTCGCGGCGCTCTTTACGCGGCTCGGCATGGACATGTCGGAGCGCCCCGGGGCCGCCGAACTCATAGACCGCTGCTACGAGGCGGCCTTCTCCCTCGATTACGAGGGCTGTAACGCCCTGAACGCGGAGCTCGCCTCCGCGCGGCTCGAAAACGGGCCTTACTGCGTGGACGCGGAGCTGCTCGGGCGGCTCTTCTCCGACGAACGCGCCGTGCCGGACTGGCTGCGGGCCATGGAGGGGGCGCTCGAGCCGAGACAGCGCTCGCTGCTCTACTGGCTCTCGGGCGACTTCGAGGCGCTCTGTCGTTTCGACGGCGCGGCCTATTCCTTCTACCTCTGCGGCTACGAGGCCTACTGCACGGGGAAAAACACGCTTGCCCTGGAGCTGCTGGAGCGCGCCTGCCGTCTTGCATCGGACGAGGGGCGGCTGCGCATCCTCATGAACGCGCGGCTGACCATAGGCAACTGTTACAGCAACTCCATGCAGTACGAGGACATGCTCCGGCACTACGCGGCGGCGGAGCGCATGGCCCGGACGCTGGGGGACGCCGACACGGTGCGCAGCATCGAGTATAACCGCGCGGCCACGGCGCTGGAGCTGGGCCGGGCGCAGGAGGCCTACGACGCGCTGATAAGGCTCGGCGCGGAGAGCGCGATGGAGCTGCACAAGCTGGCCGTGGCCTGCGAGCTGCTGGGCAAACGGGAAGAGGCCCTCGCGGCCCTCGAGCGCGCGGAGGACCCCACGACCCCCTCGCCGGAGCCCGCGCGCGAGCTCGCGCCGCGCATCTGCGGCCTGGTGAGATACCGGCTGGAGCACCCGGACTACCTGGAGCGACCCGAATACGGCGCGGAGCTCATGGAGCTCTTCGAGACGATGCGGCGCGAGCTGCCCATAGGCTACGCGAGCTTCCACCTCCCGCGCGTGCTCGAGTGGCTGCGGGCGCGGCGGATGTACCGCCAGGCATATGAGCTGCTGCTCGATTTTCCCAGATACCGCGCCTTAAATAAAACTTAAACGGCTGTTTTGGACTTGATTTTCCCAAAACAGCCGTCTTTTCTTTTCTAAAGCCCCGGCCTACAATATTGGTCGAGGTGATGAACTTGAAACCGAAGCTCTGGACGCGGGACTTCACGCTGCTCATATCCGCCACCGTGCTGGGCGCGGCGGGGGGCATCGCGGGCTCCTTTGCGCTCTCCTTCCTCGTGTACGAGGAGACGGGCAGCACGCTGGCCGCGGCGCTGCTCATAGCCATAAACGTCATCCCCGGCTTCATCGTGCCGGTCGTGGCCGCGCCCTTCATGGACCGCCTGCCGCGCAAGCCCTTCCTCGTCGGCGGGGACGCGGTCGACGGCGCGCTCTATGCCGCGGCGGGGCTTTATCTGCTGGGGCACGACTTCACCTACGTCGGCTATCTCTTCTTCTCCCTGCTGCTCTCCAGCCTCTCGGCCTTCGACTCCCTGGCGTATCAGAGCATCTTCCCGAAGCTGATACCCGAGGGCGCGGAGGAGCGGGGCTACACCATCTCGTCCATGGTCTATCCCGTCATGCAGGTGGTCATGGCCCCGGCCGCGGCCTGGCTCATGGAGGCCGTCGGCGTGGCGGCCATACTCATAGGCCAGGGCGCGCTCTCCCTGCTCGCCGCCGCCATCGAGAGCCGGATAAGCGTCAGGGAGGAGCGGCGGCTGGACGCCGAGGGCTTCTCGCTCCGCCGCTGGCTGGGCGATTTGAGGGACGCCGCGGCGTATTTGAAAAAGGAGCGCGGCCTGCTCGCCATTTACACCTACATGGCCATAACAAACGGCGTGGGGAACGGCTATTCCTCGCTGCTCGTGGCCTGGTTCAGCGCGGCCCCGGCGCTCTATTCGCTCTTTTCCGTAGCCGAGTTCGCGGGCCGCAGCATAGGCGGCGCGGTGCGCTACAAGCGGGAGATACCGCGCGGCAAGCGCTGGAGATTCGCCTTTCTCGTCTACAACGCCTACGAGCTCCTGGACGCGGTGCTGCTCTGGCTGCCCTACCCGCTCATGCTCTTGAACCGGGCCGCGGCGGGCTATCTCGGCATAGGCAGCGCGACGATGCGCCTCGCGGCCGTGCAGAGCTATATCCCCGACGAGATGAGGGCGAGGATAAACGCCTTTGAGGGCATGCTGTATTACATCGGCATGGGCGCGTTCAGCCTCATAGTCGGCGCGCTGGGCGAGGTGATGAGCCCGCGCGCGGCGGTCAGCGTCTCGGCGCTCTTCGCGCTCTCGGTCTGCTGGCTCACCATCTTCCGCCGCAGGCGGGAGGTCGGCGCGGTGTACGACGCTCAGCCTGCGACCGCCGCCTGAAGCACGGCGTTCGCCACCGGGCCCGCGTTGGCGAGGCCGCCGCCCGCGTGCTCGAGGATGACCACGAAGGCGTAGGGGTGCTCCGGGTCGTTCAAAAAGCCCGTCATCCAGGCGTGGCTGGTGCCGTCGCCCACCTCGGCGGTACCGGTCTTGGCCGAGACGTTGAGGCCCGGGAAGACCCAGCTGCCATAGGCGTTCTGGACGTTGTAGTTCATCATTTCGAATATCTTCTGCGCCGTGCTCTCGGAGAGCAGCTCCGTCTCCTTGTCGAGCTTGCCGCGGCCCAGGAGCGTCGGCTCATACACCGAGCCGCCGTTGGCTATGGCGGAGACGTAGCGCACCATGGCGTAGGGGCAGACGAGGTCCTCGTACTGGCCCACGCCGGACCAGGCCAGGCCCACGGAGCCCTCCTCGCCCTTTGTGAAGCTGCCGGGCAGGACGTCCATGCCGTCGAGCGTGAGCGGGGCGGTGATGCCGAGCTTTTCGGCGTATTCGGCCATGATGTCCGGCCCGAGCTCGAGGGCCAGCGTGCCGAAGGCGCAGTTGCAGGAGTTGGCGAGCGCCTGCTCTATGGTCTGGGAGCCGTGGTTGCCCGTGCAGGTGAGCTTGGCCCCGTCGACTATCATGCTGCCCTCGCACCAGAGGCTGCGCTCAAAGAGGTCGGGTATGTTGTCGATGGCCGCGGCGAGGGTAACGAGCTTGAACACCGAGCCGGGCGTGAAGCTCGAGCTCAGGCACTTGTTGAGATAGGTGCCCTCCGCGGGAGTGGAGGTCGGGTTCGCCGGGTCGTCCCCGGGCGAGGAGACCATGCAGAGGATCTCGCCCGTCGTGTAGTCCATGAGCATGACGGCCCCGTTGCGCCCCGCGAGGGCGGAATAGGCCGCGACGTTGAGCGCGGAGTCCACCGTGAGCGAGATGGTCTGGCCGCTGGTCGCGCCCTCTATGAAGCTGTATCCGGCCAGCTTGTCGCGGAACTGCCGGAGCGCGCCGGTGCGGATGTTGCCGGCGGTGTCGCCGATCAGGTGGTAGCAGGCCACGCGCGTGGACCAGTCCTCGGCAAAGGAGAAGCCGCTGTCGTCCGAGGTGTAGAGCACGACGCCGTTCCGGTCGAGGATGGTGCCGCCTGGGGTGCCGCCGTTGAAGTACGAGGCCCAGGCCCCGCCGTCGTCCGCGAGGCGGACGAGATATACCGCGAGGCCCACGACCAGCAGTGCCGCTATGAGAAGGGCCGACGCCGCGCGGCGCTTTACTTTTTTCATGCCTTGGCCTCCTCGCCGTCGTAATCCTCGTAGTCGTCATAGTCCTCGTCCTCTTCGCGCCGCCGCGGGGCCTTGTCGCGGCTGACGACAAAGCTGGCGTCCCGCCGCGTGTCCGTGGCCTTGACGAAGGCCAGCAGCATCCAGCAGGAGATGAGCGAGGTGCCGCCCTTGGAGACGAAGGGGAAGGTGACGCCCGTGAAGGGCAGAATGTCCAGGGAGCCGAAGACGTTGAGGCCCATCTGGACCATGAGCAGGCTGACCGCCGCGCAGCCGGCGATGACGTAGAAGGTGCTGCGCCCCTGCGCCGCGTTGCGCACGGCGAAGAGCGCCAGCGCGATGACCGCGAACATGGCGAGCACGGCGATTATGAGGCCCAGCTCCTCGCTGACCACGCCGAAGACCATGTCGGTCTCGGCGGCGAAGATGTCCTTGAGCCAGCCGCTGCCCGCGCCCTTGCCGAAGAGCCCGCCGGAGGCGGCGGCGCTCAGGGCGTGCGTCTGCTGATAGCCCTTGTCCCAGACGTCCTCCCAGACGTGGCCCCAGGCCGAGAAGCGGTCGGCGATGTAGGGCTTCACGGATATCACCAGGAAGCCCGCCATGGCCGCGCCGGAGACCGCGAGGAACACGGTGGCGAAGCTGCCCGAGCGCATGAAGGAGATGACAAGGAAGGTAGCAAAGAAGATGACCGCCGTGCCGAAGTCGCCGATGAGCGCCAGGGCTATGACGCAGATGGCGGAAAAGACGATGAACACAAAGAGGTTCCGCCGCGCGAAGAGCCTGTCGAGCGTCGCCGCGCCGGTGTAGATGTAGAGCACCTTGACGAGCTCGGAGGGCTGGAAGCTGACGCCCGCGATGCTCAGCCAGTTCTTGGCGCCGAAAACGGCCTCGCTGAACACGACGTTCACGGCCAGCAGCCCCAGTGCCGCCGCCGCGGCGATAAAGCGCGAGGACTTGACGCGCTCGAGGCTCCGAAGCCAGGCGCCGAGGAAGAAGTAGAGCGCGACGCCGAGGATGATGAAGATGGTCTGGCGGAACATGTCCTCCGGCGTGGCCGTGGCGCAGACCGCCGTGCCCAGCGTCGTGAGGAAAAAGGCCAGCGTCTCCGGCTCAAAGCCCGTGCGGCGCACGCTGCGCGTCACGAGGTAGCAGAACCACTCCGTCACCATGAGCGCGAAGAAGGCGAGGCAGATGGGGAAGAGGTATTCCTGCGCCGCCGTGATGGTGAACTCCAGCGTCAGAAAGGCCTGAAAGAGCGAGAGTATGAGCAGCGTCACACCGGGGCCGACAAAGCGCCCGGGCGCCGTCCGCCGACGCTCGAGCGCCGCGCGCTCGGCCGCGTCTATCTCGCGGAAGGTCATTACCGCGTCGCCGAACTCGACGGTGTCCCCGTCCTCCACGGGCTCGAGTATGTCGATCTCGTCGCCGTTTATATAGGTGCCCTCGCGGGAGCGGAGGTCGGAGAGCGTCCAGTCCCCGTCGCCGTCGCGCTGCAGGGAGGCGTGCAGCTTTGAGACGCTGGGCATGTCGATGACGATGTCGGAGGAGGGCGAGCGGCCTATGATGCTCTCCCAGTGGGAGACGGGCAGGGCCGCGCCGTCCTCGTCGAGCAGCCAGGCCCAGGTCTCGGGCTCGTACTTTTCGCGGAGCATGGAGCGTATGCAGCGAAGAAGTATCCACAGCGCGAGGATGGGCAGCAGATACTTCGTGCCTGTCATTATATATGCGGTGAGGTCAGGGATATCGGGCAAGATGCCACCCCCTTAAAGAGTGTAGACCGGGGCAATTATATCATTTTGCCGCCCTGTTGACAACGGGGGGCGGGTACTCTAAAATAGCGGTATGTGGCGTAAGACGAAGTTTTGGATAGTTTTGTTCTCCGCGCTCGTTGTTCTGGGCGGCGGAGCTTTTCTGCTGCTCCGCGGCGCGGACACGGGCGCGCGCACGGCGCGCATCTCGCTCGACGGGGAGGTATATGAGGAGATAGACCTCAACGCCGTGGCCATGCCCTACGACATACGCATAGAGACGGAGCTCGGCTACAACATCGTGCACGTGGAGCACGGGGCCATCTCGGTGAGCGAGGCGGACTGCCCGGACCAGGTCTGCGTGCACCAGGGCAGGATAACCGGCTCCATGGTGCCCATCGCCTGCCTGCCGCACCGGCTGGTCATAGAGATAGTGGAGGCTGAGCCATGACGAAGACAAAAAAGCTGGCCCTGCTCGCGGCGCTGACAGCGGTCGCGCTGACGATTTTCGTCGCGGAGGCGCAGATACCGCCGGTCGTGCCCGTGCCCGGCGTGAAGCTGGGCCTTGCGAACATCGTGACGCTGGTCACCATGGCCCTGCTCGGCCGCAGGGAGGCCGGGGCGGTGCTCGTCGTGAGGCTCATCCTCGGCAGCGCGTTCGCGGGCGGCTTTTCCGGGCTCATGTTCTCCGCGGCGGGCGGCGCGGCGGCGTACATAGTCATGTGCCTGCTCATCAAGGTCTTTCCCGAGAAGCTGATGTGGGTGGTCAGCGTCCTCGCGGCGCTGGCGCACAACGCGGGCCAGCTCGCCGTGGCGGTATGGGTGTCCGGCTCGGCGTCCATGCTCTATTACGGCACCGTGCTCGCCGCGGCCGGCGTCATCACCGGCGTGTTCACCGGCTTCGGCGCCATGTACCTGACCAGGGCGGCCAAAAAGCTCGTCAAATGAACTTTCTGCATGGAAGTGTTTACAATTTGGTCTTGAAAGCCGGGGGCCTTTGCGTTATAATGCTAAGGCTATACGCCTAAAGGGCGAAAGATGGTATTTTTTAATTGTAAAGGATGAAGCACCAATGAGCGCATCGCAGGACAAGAAGAGACGTCAGACCGAGCGCATGGAGGGCACCGACAAGCGCACCCTCGCAGAGCGCGAGGCCGCCCAGAAGGCCAAAAAGGAGCGCACACGCTGGGGCATCGTCGGCGCGATAATCGTCGTCTTCGCCGTGGTCGTCATACTGCTGAACACCAACCTGTTCTACAGCGGCACTACCGCGATTACCATAGGCGACTACAAATACACGAATGCCGACTTCCAGTACTACTACTCCAACGCCTATGCCAACTTCATGAACAGCTACGGCAGCTACTTCAGCATGTTCGACACGACTCAGGACCTGGACGACCAGGCCTTTGACCCGACGTACATCACCATGTTCGGCGGCACCGTGCCCGAGGGCCTTGCCGAGGACGCCAGCTGGCAGGACTACTTCGAGGCCGTCGCAATCGAGAACATGGTCGAGGTCACCGCGCTTTACGACAGCGCCGTGAAGGAGGGCTACACCCTCTCCGAGAAGGACGCCGCCTCCGTTGAAGAGGCCGTCGCCAGCTTCGACACCGCCGCCAGCAGCTACGGCCTGCGCGACGGCGCGGCCTTTGTCTCCTTCTACTACGGCAAGGGCAACACCATAGACTCCGTGCGCTCGCTCATGGAGCGCGGCTACATCGCCTCCGCCTATGCGCAGGACAAGTACAACTCCTTCGAGTACACCTCCGATGAGCTCAACGCCTATTACGACGAGCACAAGGACGAGCTCGACGCCTTCAGCTTCGACTATTACCTCGTCGCCGCCGACAAGGAGGAGGTCACCGAGACCGTGACCGACGAAGAGACCGGCGAGGAGACCGAGCAGACCAGCGAGAAGGTCACCGACGCGACCATGGCCGCCGCCAAGGAGGACGCGGACAAGCTGCTCACCGCCGCCCAGAGCGGCGCCGATGAGGCCGCCCTGAGCTTCTCCGAGGCCGTCACCGAGGTCTTCGGCGCCGACGCCAGCGCCACCGAGTACACCAACACCCTCGGCGTCAACTGTCTGACCTACCTGCCTGACGCCGTCTCCAACTGGCTGACCGACGCCTCCCGCAGCGCGGGCGACATGGCCGTGCTCGAGGTCGAGGACAGCGGCTATTACGTCGTCTGCTTCAACGGCCGCAGCGACAACACCGACTACAACGCCGTGAACTTCCGCCACATCCTCATCAACGCCACCGATGAGAACGAGGACGGCGAGTTCAGCGCCGAGGAGCTCACCGTCGCCGAGGACAAGATCAACGAGATCTACGACGAGTGGGTGAACGGCGACGCCACCGAGGAGAGCTTTGCCGCTCTGGCCAACGCCAACAGCGAGGACTCCGGCTCCAACACCAACGGCGGCCTCTATGAGCACGTCGGCAAGAACAGCATGGTCGACGTCGTCAACGACTTCATCTTCGACCCCAACACCCAGCCGGGCGACACCACCATCGTCCTCAACGAGGGCAGCTACACCGGCTATCACCTCATCTACTTCGTCGGCCCCGACGAGATGAGCTACCACGACTGCCTGGCCGACTACGGCACCGGCTCCGTCGAGGGCCTGCGTCAGCCGGACTACACCGCCTGGCACGACGAGCTCGTTGGCAGCTACTCCGCGAGCGTGAACAGCTTCATCAACTGGTTTGCCAAGGTGTAAGGGAAACAAAAATCTGCATGGGCGGCCTTCGGGCCGCCCATTTTGAGTATTGGAGGCGAGAACGTGAGAGAGAGGACCAAACGCACCGAGATGCTGCTCGGCGCGGAGGCGATGGAGAGACTTCGTGCGGCGCACGTCGTAGTGTTCGGCCTCGGCGGCGTGGGCTCCTGGTGCGCGGAGGCGCTGGCCCGCTCCGGCGTGGGCAGGCTCACGCTGGTGGACGAGGACTCGGTCGCGGAGTCCAACCTGAACCGCCAGGTCTGCGCCCTCGGCTCCACGATAGGCCGCCCGAAGGCCGAGGTCATGGCCGAGCGGCTGCGCGACATCGCGCCGGACGCGGAGCTCATCCCCGTCACCGCGCGCTACGAAGCCGCGAGCCGGGGCCGCTTTTTCCCCGGCGATTACGCCTATGTCGCGGACTGCATCGACCTCGTCTCCTGCAAGCTGGACCTCATAGAGGCCGCGCTGGAGGGCGGGACGCCCATCATCTCGGCCCTCGGCACGGGCAACAAGCTGGACGCGTCCCGGCTGGAGGTCTGCGACATAGCGGAGACGCGCGGCTGCCCGCTGGCCCGGGTCATGCGCCGGGAGCTGCGCCGCCGCGGCGTGGAGCACCTCCGGGTCGTGTACAGCCCGGAGGAGGCCCTGGAGCCCTCCCAGCCCGACGCGCCGCCGCCGGGGCGCCGCAGCGTGCCCGGCTCCACGGTCTGGGTGCCGGCCTCGGCGGGGCTGCTCATGGCGCAGACCATAGTCCTGTCCATTGCGGGGGTGGAGAAATGAAGAGAATACTTTCCGCCGCTCTGGCCCTCTGCCTGCTGCTGCTCTCGGCCTGCGGCGCGGGCGAGGAGAGCCTCAGCGACAGGGCCGAGCGCGAGTTCGGCAAGATCGTTTCCGAGGCCGTCAAGGCCATAGAGCGCGTCCGGCGCGACGAGCTCTCCAAGGTCACACAGCCCTTTGAAGCCGAGGACGCATACTCGGGCGAGATGGACATACCCGAGGGCGACATAGAATACCTCGACGCGGTGGGCGACTACATAGTCGAGTCCATGCCCGAGGGCCTATCGGCCTACGACCAGTACCGCTACCTCGGCTACGTCCTCTCGCTCTGCGCCGAGTACGACTACGAGGCGCACGAGGACACGCTCAACCAGACGCCCTACGGCGCGCTCATCGAGGGCCGGGCCATCTGCATGGGCTACACGAACACGATGCTCTGGCTCTGCAAGAAGGCGAACCTGCGCTGCTCGGTCATCCGCGGCTACGCGAGCTGGAACGGCGAGGAGCACGGCTGGAACATGGCCTACCTTGAGGACGGCAGCTATTACGTGGACATCACCTGGTGCGACCAGCACGGCGAGCCCGGCTCCGAGGGCTGGAACGACTATTTCATGGTCACGGAGGCGCGGCTGCTCGAGGACCACGGCATCTGGACCGGCGGCCCTGCGACGGGGACGGTGGACTACTCGTGAAAACGATACTCGAAACGGCGCGGCTGAGCCTGCGGGAGTTCGCGCCGGAGGACTACGGCGCTCTCTGCCTGATGCTCCGGGACGCGGAGACCATGTACGCATACGAGCACGCCTTTTCCGAGGCCGAGGCCCACGCCTGGCTGCAAAACCAGCTGGACCGCTATGCGAAATACGGCTTCGGTCTCTGGGCGGTCATCCTCAAGGCGACAGGCGAGCTCATCGGCCAGTGCGGGCTGACGATGCAGAACGCGGACGAATTCGGCGAGGTGGTCGAGGTGGGCTACATCTTCCGCCGGGACTTCTGGCACAGGGGCTATGCCTCGGAGGCGGCCATTGCCTGCCGGGACTACGCCTTTGAGAAGCTCGGCGTGCCGGAGGTGTTCTCGATTATCCGCGTGGGCAACGCAGCCTCCGAAAACGTGGCGCGCCGCAACGGCATGACACCGCGCGGCGCGCTTATGAAGCACTATTACGGCATGGACATGCCGCACACCATATTTTCCGTCAGGGCCGGGGAGCTCAGTCGAGACCCAGGTACTCCATGAGCTCGCCCCAGAGCTCGAGCAGGCGGAACTTGAACACCACGCCCTCGCCCTCGCCGGAGAGCAGCTGAGCGCTGTCGCCCCCGAGGGTCTCGAGGGCGCTTTCCGTCTCGGCGGCGGAGAGGCAGAGCGGCGGGAAGACGACGCACCACCAGTTGTGGCCCCGGCCCTCGCCGAGGACGACGCGCAGCGACTCGTAGCTGCCGGCGGGCAGGGCGAAGGTGCCGTAGTCGCGGGTGGGGTAGTACTCGCGGCCGAGGGTGACGCTGACCTCACGCCCCTCGGCGGCGGTCTCGGCAGCGGAGCGGATGCCGTCGAGCTCGGAGCCGATCAGCTCCCGGGCCCCGGCGGCGTCCTGTACGCCCTCGAGCCTGGGCTCGAGGTAGGCGAGCACGCTGTCGCGGACGCGGAGCTTTATGGCCTGCTCCTCCGCGTCGTCCGAGACGGCGACGACGTGGAGCCGCACCAGCGAGCCCGAGAGCGCCGCGCTCCGCGCGCTGGCCCAGACCCCGGCGCAGAGCGTGATGCAGAGCGCGAGCAGCATGGATATTTCCCATTTTTTGAGCAGTTGAGTTTTCATCCTATGTACCTCCGACCCTATTATCGCCTGAGATACGCCCCGTTAAACACCCGCGCATAGCGCGTCTGAAAGTTTCGCCCGCCTTTTCAAAGGCGGCGGGGTGCAGGGGCAGAGCCCCTGCCCGCGCTCCGCAGAGCGCGGAAATCTCTTGTGCTTATTTAAGCGCAGGAGGGGGTCTAAGGGGGAACCCTCGCCGGGG
>ERZ1106963.357-NODE-357-length-70055-cov-11.534857_pt1 | contig 70055 bp, 69 predicted proteins | sample MGYA00403681_ERZ1106963 | MGnify/ENA primary metagenome ERZ1106963 (study PRJEB35170, sample SAMEA104062407) | human gut metagenome | biome: human gut; feature: human-associated habitat; material: faeces | place: Denmark | collected 2012-05-03 ...
AAAAACTCGCTTTAGAGCGCAAGGAAAAAGCTGAAAATGCGAAAAAAGTCGGCCAGCTATTAGGAGAATAAAAGTATGGGAGCTGTAAAAATATCAAAAGGTATCTACGAGTATAAAGGATACAGAATTAGTAATTGTGGTTATTATGAACCAGATCATTGTATATGGTGGGAAGCCGTTGATATGAAAACGGGATGTGCTGATTATCACGCAACTACAAAGAAGTTTTTAATGGAACAAATTGATGACGATTTAAAAAAATAAAGACAAGTAAAACCAATCTTTCAAAAAATATATTTACATTAATAGTAGAAGAAAGACGATCAAATCACTCTTTCATTTAGATTTAAGGAGAATAAATATATATGAATAAATTAATTTTGTTAGTATTTTGTCACTTAGTTGGTGATTATGTTTTACAAAATGACTTTATTGCAAAGAATAAAGGAAGTAATTGGTATCATTTGTTCGTACATTGTGCGTTGTATTGTTTGCCATTTTATCTTGCCTTTGGATTAACCTGGCAGCTTGGAGTTGTATTTTTGACGCACTGTATTATTGATCCACTAAAGGCGAGATATCAAAAAATATCATATGTAACTGACCAAATTTTGCATTATTTTGTATCACTCGTTTACTTTTTATAGGTGAATAAATGGTTGTTATGGATGGAGTTATGATAAAATGGACGAAGAAGAAATCAAAATATTGAACAAGTTATATGATGAAAAACATATTGTCTATTCTCCAGAAAAAATAATAGTTACTCGTAAGTTTTATAATTATATTCAAGATATACTGGCAACTGGATATGTAGAAGAGTTTATTAGAAATGAGTAATTATTAAAAAACTAGGCCGCAGTTCCGAGCGCAGCGCAGTTGCGTGCGCATCTTACCGGAGCGGGGAAAATTGGAATCAGATCAATGCGCGGACCTGGCAGCCACGGAAAAATCCATCTTAAATCTTCCGGAAGGGAACTTATAATTTCTTGGTGCTATTTTCATTAAAGTAATTTCACGTAAAGCATGATTAATGATAGACAGAAAAATATATAATATGTAAGGTCGTAAAGAGAGTGGAAAAAGTGATGATTTTTCTGCTCTTTTTTTGTGCAAAAATGATAAGTTAGAAAAGTGCTGTTTGTCATATTGGTTGTGTACCATTCCCAGCACCGCTGCGCGTTGGTCTGCCCATCTCCCAGACCACTTGCCGGAAGCAGCTCTTTTCCGATGAAAAGAGCTGCAAAAAGCGCCGGCAGAAAAAGGAGAAATAGAAGTCCCCCCTAAATCCCCCGAAGGGGGACTTTTTTCGAATGTCCGTAGAAAATGTCTTTCTCCTCCCTGCTATATTTTTTTTCTCCCGGCTCCTCGATCAGGGGTTTTTAAGCGTGCATTATACACCATCCGCAAAAAGATGATAGGGTCAAGATGAACGGCTGCGCCGCCCTATCATCTTTCCGCGGATGGTGTATTTTTCATGCCCGCAAACCCCGAAAGATCGAGAACCCGGAAGAAAAAAATATAGCAGAAAGGAGAAAGAAAATGCACACTTCTACATTCGAAAAATCAAGAGCATCCCCCTCAGAAACAAGCCCCAGAAGGTTTTGGGGAACGCTGGCTCCAGTAAATTTTTATAAAATCGTGAATATGTCTTGTGTCAATCATTGACACGGAATATGGAAAGGAAGCCCCATGATGAGAAGATAAAAAAACAGTTTCATAAAGGGAGGATGATGGAAATGTATAAATATGAACTATGGTATGATGGTGGACTACTGAGAGATAGTGGCGATCTTGGCTACATTTACGAAACAGAAGAAGAAGCAAATGAAGAAGTAAAGGTAACCATGGAAGAATACATAGAAAACTGGGAAATTGATGGTTGCGAAGATGTTCATGAAGATTTGTTTGATATTGAAATTTTGGAGGTGTGAATATGACCAAAAGAGAGATTGAAAAATGTGAAAATCTAATGCATGAAGCTATTAGATATGCAAAAGAATCGAAAGAAGAGTTAGAAAAGGCAATGAGTGAGAAAGATAAAACTGAAAGAGAAATTTTACACAGCAAAGGGGTTCAACATTATGGTTATGCACATGGAATTAACCAGGCACTTGTGGAACTTGGATTTAAACATGAGAAAATGAAAGAACTTTATAAATGTCTTTAATGAGATGGAGGAAATGAATATGATGACAAAAGAAGAATATAAAAATACAAATTGGAAAATGACATATGAACAGTATCAGAAATGCTACTGTCCGGAATGTGATAAGGCAAATTGTCCACATAGAGAAGCATTTAGAAGAGTGTCTAAAATTGATGGTGGATTAGGCTTGTGTCCAAGATTAAAGGAGAAATGATTATGGTAGATTGGTACGGGACTTTATGGAATGGAAATGGTGACAGACCTACAACTTTTAAGAATTGAGTTCAACAAAAAGCCCTCGCCTCTATAGACGGGGGAGGATGTTACACTAAGAGAGAAGGATAATACAGATGGCGAAAATATATAGGAATAAGGCAGGAGAGAAGTTATACCCAGTATGTAAGTGGGAAGATAACCAGCATAAGATCTATAATGCATATGATCGGATTGTGATTAGATTATATGAGGCACATGAAAACGGAGGAGAGGATCTGGAGGCTTTGTATAAAGAGCAGGAGCGTATAGAGAAAGCTCTGGAGCTTATAGATGCTTGTGTGATAGATGGGCTGGTATATGCCACTTATGAGGATGGATTGATATTAAAGGATCTTATATGGGCTTACAATGCCAGACATTGAGAGGCATAGGTGGATATGAGTATACAGAAAATGACAAAAAGAGAAATGAAAATCACATTTCTCTTTTTGTTTTTGCAAATTTTAAATTATAAGGTATTTAGAATATATCATAAAAAGCATCAAAAAGCAAGTGTCAATTTGAAACGATCTCGCGGGTACCATTCCCAGCACCGGCAGAAAAAGGAAAAATAGAAGTCCCCCCTAAATCCCCGGAAGGGGGACTTTTTTCGAATGTCTGTAGAAAATGTCTTTCTCCTCCCAGCTATATTTTTCTTCCGGGTTCCCGATCAGGGGTTTTTAGCGTGCATTATACACCATGCCTGCAAACCCCCGAAGATCGAGAAACCGGAAGAAAAATATAACTGAAAGGAGAAAGAAAATGTACACTTCTACATTTGAAAAACAAAGAGCATCCCCCCTCAGAAACAAGCCCCAGAAGGTTTTGAGGGAACGCTGGCTCCAGTAAATTTTTATAAAAATGTGAATATGTCTTGTGTCAATGTATGACACAAGAAAAACGAGAAAAGAGGTTAATAAGAATGGCTGATTTAACACATATTTTCCATGTCGGTCAGAAAGTGAGAGTATTTGTTGCGGATGATATATGGCAAAAATGGCATAAAGGAACGGTGAAAGAAACACACGAAGATTATTTTCTTGTTGATGTTCCTGACATATGTGACCATATGCAGTATGAAAATGATTATATTGGTGATGTTCGTCCTGAATACAATTTCCATTTAGATGAACTGGAAGGTTAGGTGTCAAGCGTTGACACGGAAAGGAATCCCCCGCCTCTATAGACGGGGGAGGATGTTACACTAAGAGAGGAGCGATGATCCAATGAAAATAGACAAAAAATATGTGATGATTGTTATGGCGGAAGATGAAAGATATGGAACAGCAGGATATGGATTGGATTTTTTTGCAAATAGTCCAGCGGAAGGAATTCTAAACGACATTGTATATGGAGACAATCTGGAGGAACTAATGGTTAGTTCTGATGGGGAGAGCAATGAAGGACTGTTCTATTTGCTGTATAGAATGAAAAAGAACGACTCTGGTATTTCTACGGGAATAAAAATCGGATCAGGAACTGTGGATTGGAGTGCAATTGAAGAGGAAATTTTACTGGAAGAGAAAAAGAGAGGGGAAAAGAAATGATTTTAGTAAATTGGGAAGAAGATGCAAAAATGATTGTGAAAAATTTTTCGCGGAAAGAAATGGAAAGGTTAAATGCAATTATTGCAATGGACATTATGGTTCGAAACATGAATAATGAATCTGCTTATTTTACATGGATTTATCTTGTACCTGATTGTGCAAATGAATATGATTTTATTGATTTCGCAAAAAACGAGGAAGGAACTGAAAAGAATAAGATGTTTGATGCAACAGTTGCTTTATTCAAAAAGTTGTGGGGACAATACGCAAGCAAAGAGGATGGTTTATATATTGGCAACAAGACATACTGAAACATGAAGTGATTGGACACAAAGCATACAAAAAAGAGAAATGGAAGTCATCACATTTCTCTTTTTTGTTTTTGCAAATTTTAAATTATAAGGTATTTAAAATATATCATAAAAAGCATCAAAAAGCAAGGGTTAATTTGAAACATTTGGCGGGTACCATTCCCAGCACCGCTGCGCGTTGGTCTGCCCATCTCCCAGACCACTTGCCGGAAGCAGCTCTTTTCCGATGAAAAGAGCTGCAAAAAGCGCCGGCAGAAAAAGGAGAAATAGAAGTCCCCCCTAAATCCCCCGAAGGGGGACTTTTTTCGAATGTCCGTAGAAAATGTCTTTCTCCTCCCTGCTATATTTTTTTTCTCCCGGCTCCTCGATCAGGGGTTTTTAAGCGTGCATTATACACCATCCGCAAAAAGATGATAGGGTCAAGATGAACGGCTGCGCCGCCCTATCATCTTTCCGCGGATGGTGTATTTTTCATGCCCGCAAACCCCGAAAGATCGAGAACCCGGAAGAAAAAAATATAGCAGAAAGGAGAAAGAAAATGCACACTTCTACATTCGAAAAATCAAGAGCATCCCCCCTCAGAAACAAGCCCCAGAAGGTTTTTTAGAGAATTGATTCCCGTGATCTTTATTTGTACAGAAAGGAAAAGAAGAAATGACAAAAGAAGAAAGAAAAAAACGAGTACAAGAAGCTTGGAAAAAATTAAAAACAACCAGTAGAGATTCAAAGGAATTTAAAGAAGTGCTTACGACTTGGAATAAACTTGATACGGAATACTTGATACGGAATACTTGATACGGAATACTTGAAACTATATAATGAAGAGTATTAGGGAAAGCTTCAGGGATGAGCTGAAAGAGTTTACTTAAGGAGGTATATAAAATGGAAAATATTTTTTTCTCAAAAACTATTGCAGATAACTATAATAACCAATTTTTGACAATAGGGGATTTTGTTAAAATTTGCGATGTAATAAAAGTTGGAGTTTTTGAAGTGATGATTGAAAATCATCCGAAAAATCGGGAAGTAAAATACAATGTCTATAAAAACATGAGTGAATACATTTCAACAGTGCCAGAATGTTTCCCGAAAGAGGAAACTGATCCGTCAATTGCGGAAGGAAAATTTGATGTGTCTTTTGCAGAATACAAATATCACTTTGAAGTGGTTGGACAAAGTGTAGTTGTACATTGTATGAAAACTTTCGAAGAGTGATACATTGTAATCTCAAGTGAATTACTCAGCAAAAATTCGTTGAGTAATTCACTTGAGAAATAAATGAAAAACCATGTTTTTATGCTATTGATAAAGAAAATAATGGGCATAGAGTTTATTTAGATGAAATTTAACTTTTGCGTGCATTGTTAATACAATGTATTGACGTAAAGGAAAATAGAGAATATAATAATATTAAGAAAGAGGTGATAAATATGGCAAATACAAATGTAACAATGAGAATTGATGAAACATTAAAATCGCAGCTACAAGAACTTATGTCTAGTTTAGGACTTGATATGACTACTTTCTTTACTATGGCTGCAAAACAAGCAGTTAGAGAGCAAGCTTTGCCATTTAAACCGGATATGAATACTGGGATATATGGATTGCAAGCATATAAATTGGCAATGCAGAATACAAACTATAACCAAAAAGGGAAAGCTGTTATATCATCTGATGACGAATGGAAAGATGAAACCGAATGGGATGATATGTTTGAACAGATGAAAAAAGAAAGAGGTATTGAGTAGTGAACAAGGGAGAAGTATGGTTTGTAGAATTTCCATTAGAAGAAGATGAAAGTAAATCAATCAATAGACCAGTCATTGTACTTGATGAAAATATTCTTGGAGTATTATCAGTCAAGATTACAAAACACAAAGCCAGAAAAGAAGATCCTTATGATATACCAATTATTTATTGGGAAGAAGCAAGTTTAAGACTGGCATCTACCGCAAGAGTGTCAAAGGTAACGCTACTTACAAAAGATAGCTTTATATTTAAGATCGGAAATTTACATCCAGACGATTTAAGTAGAATTGAAGATATGTATAGAAAGTTTTTAAAGGATAATGGTGCTATATAATATGGTGTATAGCACCATTTATTAAAATTCGACTTTAATTTTGGAAGGATATGATATAAAAATGTCTAAATAGGGTGTACGTTTTTATACATTGTCAAATGGACAATAAAATGTTAAAATAAAGTCAGAGATTCAATTATTGAACAAAATGTAGACCATATCTAAGAAGTTATTTGTACAAAGAGGAAAAAATGAGTAAAGGTAAGAATATTGCTTATGTAAGAGTATCAACGGTTGAACAAAATGAAGCCAGGCAACGAGAGGCACTGGGAAAATATAATATTGATAAGTGGTTTATTGAGAAGGCATCCGGTAAAACGATGAAAAGACCTAAACTTCAGGAAATGCTGGGGTTCATTCGTGAAGATGATGTCGTATATGTGGAAGAATTTTCCAGACTCGGCCGGACTGCATATGATCTCTTAAGTATCGTGAAAAGAATCGAGAATACTGGAGCAAAGTTCGTAAGTCTCAAAGAAAACTTTGATACATCGACACCGACAGGACGTTTGCAGCTCACCATGATGGCAGCCATTGCAGAGTTTGAGCGAGAAATGATTCTGGAACGGCAGCGGGAAGGAATAGCCATTGCCAAAAAAGAAGGACGCTACAAAGGAAGAAACAAAATCGTTGTTCCTGGAATCGAAGAATACTATAATCGTTATATGACCCGACAGGCAACGAAAACGCAGATTGCAAAAGAATTGAAAATAAGTAGATGTACGCTTGACCGCTTGTTCCGAGAATATAAAATAAGTCAATGAAGAAATGGAGGTGCAATTTATGTATGAAAAAAATATTAATATTATTATGGGAAACCAAATCGCCACTTCATATGTTCGGAAAAGGGATTGTTATAATCAATTGAAAGGTTTCATGCAGCATGAATATCCTGGAAAGATTTGTGCTTTATATGGCCTACGAAGAACCGGAAAAACAGTAATGATGTATCAGTATATATCAGAACTATCGGATAAAGACAAAGAAAAAACAGTATATATTCTTTGCCTACGGGAATGTGATATGCTTGAATTGCGGCAGGCAATGGAAGATTTATACGATAAAGGCGTTCGCAACTTTTTCCTAGATGAAATAACGGAAGTTACAGACTTTCAAAAATATGGAAATACTTTTTCAGATTATTTTGCAGCAAAAGGAGCTAAAATCGTTATCGCTGGAACGGACTCATTGGGAATTATGCTTGCGCAATCCGATATTTTATATGATAGGATTCAAATGATACATACATCCTATATTCCTTTTGCGGAGTTTTCAAAACTTATCGAAAATGATTCCGTAGATGAATATATTGAATACGGAGGAACATTAACAAAAAGTCCATATAAAACATTGCAGGCCAGCGAAGAATATCAAAATACCGCTATTGTTGGAAATATTTTACATTCATTGGAGAAAAGCGAAGATGCAAGAAGGTATGGAGCTGCAATAACTGAGTTGTACGAACAGAATGAATTGAAATCTGTTTTGAATAAAATGATTAATAAGTTCAGCTATTACACTACGGTCAAAGCAGTTAACAAGTGTTTTAAAAGTGCCCCGCTGTATTCTACGATCCATAATATTCAAGAACCATCTTATGTGTCACTAATTAACACGGAAGAAGCCAATCAGGCAACCAAGAATGCTTTGGGAATTAAGGATTTGGATGAAATGCAAACGTCTTTAAGTAAGCGACATCTGGATGAACTAAAGAATTACTTGTTGGAACTCGAACTATTTCTCGAAATTCCATCATATATTTCATTGAATAGTGGGGAACGTTCTGAAGATTTAGAAATTTTTATGCAACCAGGTATGATATATGCCCATTCAACTGCTTTGATCAAAAATTTGGCGGATGATTCTATGTGGAAGGATACTTGTGGTATAGCTGACAGAAATTTATTTATTTTAAGAGCAGATCATTTCGTAAAAGGAATTTTACTTGAAAATATAATTCTTGCGGAAACATATAAAACATTCCAAAAGATTGATCTGGATCGTTATTACGTATCACAATTAAGCATCACCTTGAGAAACAACAACCAGCATGTTGAAGCTGATATGATACTGGTTGATAAGCAAAAAGGAGAAAGCTATCTGTTTGAAGTAAAATACTCTAATCAGATCGTAATAGATCAAACAAAGCATTTAAGAAACACTGATTTTTTGGAATATATAGATGAAAATTTTGGAAAGGTGAAAAGCCGTTTGGTACTTTATACGGGAGCTTCTTCAAAACAAAATGATGTACTTTATTTGAATGCAGCAACGTATTTAAAACGACTTTCGATAGTTTCCAATACTCCACGGCCAGAGATAAAACAATTACTTAATGAAAACTGCAATACTTCCAAACCAAATCTCAAGACTACATCAAGAAAGAAACCACGTAAACTATAATGAATAGAGAGCTATCATAATCACATTAACTTTAAAATCCGTGTCAATTATTGACACGGATTTTTTTCATAGACGAGGAGTTGATTTTTTAATATTTTTCTTTTTAGGTTGATCGGGAGACATATATATTTTTTTTGATTTAAGGATAGATCTTGATTGATGGACTATTAATTTGTTTAATTCAGTTACTCTCCATTTTGGTAAACCGTTTGATGAATCAGAAAATTCAAAGTCCTGTAAATTTCTTAGATCTGATCTTATATCTGGAGTCATTACCATGGCTGCAGTTTCTGAAAAGTCTGTACCGATTCGTGGAATTTTTTCGCTCAAATAGGAATCGAGATCACGAAAATCATCTTCCATTGCGTATGGTAATAAACTTTGATTGTGATCGAATACAGGTGCCATTTTTATCGGTTGAAGAGTATCAGTTTGAAATAATATTCCATAATTTCCTTTGTGACGGTCAGTGTTGACTATAAGGGCATCTAAAACTAGCATTCTACGAAAAGCGTTTTCGCTACCAATAGAAGAAAAGTATTGCAGGGTTTGGGCAATACCGGCTTCTACTCCGATGCATTTATAAATTGGAGCGAAACCATATTGCTCATTTGTAAAAAGCGGACATTTAGAGGCTTTTTTTTCATGGTAATTTACAACATCGTATGGAACGGAGTCTGGACAAAATACAGCGGCTAGTTGTGAAGCATACATCTCACTGTATGGCTCAAGCCCAGCATTCGCACCACCTTCAGACCCTCTTTTCATGAGGAAAATTTGATTGTCTAAACGAGTCCAACACTTTGCAAAAGTTCCATCAGTAGAAAATTCAGGGGAAGCTGTTGAAAAATGTTCACCATATAAACCACCTTCAAAGGCTATCCGAGCAACAACGTCATCGAAAGGATTTTGGAATAACGAAACATTATTCCAGGAAAGATGACTCTTTGCTGGACGAACCCAAAACGTATCATTTAAAGTTGCAGCATGTGTAACTTGAAGGAAGCCTTCTAAATCATAACAGTTGCAACGCTTAAGCAATTTTTCAATGTGCTGGCGATTGCTAGGTGCTCTACGATTTTCGATCCAGTCTTTAAATGTTTTGAAACCAATTGGTAATTGTGAAAATATATGATGAATTTCAAAATATAAGTCATTAAATTCATCTCTTGTACAGCTTACAGTTGCAACAATATTATCTTTATTCATTAATTCATATTCGTTTGTATTAAAATATGATACTGACATTTTTAAATCACCTCCGTAGTAATGGAACTATATTAATTTTATCATTTTCCTCAAAATAAAACAACAACTGTAAATGTGGAAGAAAGCTATTTATTATTTTTTTTCTGTGAAGCTTTATGCAGCTGTTCTATTTTACGCTGTAATATTTTCATGCTGTCAATATCTGATTGTGCAGCAAGTGTTCGAAGATCTTCTAAGGTCCACTCTTCTGTTCCTGCTGCATCGAGAAAAAGCGCAGCCTGTTCTTCAGAATGGGATGGATCATAAATGTATTCCTTTGCAAGTCTCTCACGTTCAGCCTGTTCTTGAATGCCTAGTTCTTCTTTGCGTTTTATTTTAGAGTCATGAAAAAAAGATGACCAGCTTATTCGACGTTTAACGGGAATCTGTTCAAGCTGCTTCTCTTCTTCCTGGGCAATTTCATTTTCTTTAGCTTGATATACTTCCAACTGCTTTTCAAGTTCATCAATTCTATTATTCAGAATAGCAATTTGTTTTTCATAAGAAGCTGCAGTTCCCTGAGATTTCTGCAGCGATTCAGTCGCATCAACGAGTTGTTGCTGAATGGAAATTTTTTCTTTCTCTGAATCCTGCAGCTGATGAAAAATATCTTCCTTCTCAATGGAAATTTTTTCATGCTCCTTCTGCATAGCATTTATTCTTTCTTGCAGGTCACCTTTAGATTTATGTAGATCATCTTTCTCTTGCTGGACGGCAAATTGCTGCTGCAACAAAGCGGACATTTCGTTGTAAGCGTCTAGTTGGTTATGAATCAATGGAACGTATTGCTCCATTGATTTTTGAATCTGTTCAATATCTGCACTGCTTTTTTTTTCAATATAATATTTCTTCCGAATAGACTGAAAAATTTCTACAGAAGAATTTTTTACGGAATCTTCCAACATGGCTACGAGATCTTCCGGATCTTGATCGAAAAGACTGATCATGCGTAATTGCCATGATGTAGTATCCTCATTTATATAAGGAAGCATTTTTTCAATCCAATCTTTGGGAAATCCCAAATTCAGTAATAAACCTATTTTTCCACGCGCATTTTTTTCCTGTTGAGAATCTAAAATTTCATTACGTTTTTCTTCAGAATATTTTTGGAAAGCCATTTTCACTACTCCTCTTTATCTCTTTTGGATCTTTTTTAATTTTGATAAACGTCTGGATGCCTGTTGCAAATTTTTGATTTCTTTCTGTAGTTGTTTTTCTTTTTTACTATTAGATTCTTTTTGGTGTATCAATTCTTCGATCGGATAGTTTTCTTCGATCTCATCCAATCGGTTTTCAAATTTCCCTTCCATTTCAATAGGAACAGCGGCATTCGCAAATGCACTTTGAATGGAAAGATATTCGGAAATGACATTCTCTGTTTCTGAATCTTCACGGCTAGACTGTATTGCACGAAGTTCTCTTCGGATGGAATCGGTCATTTGATTCAATTCATCCAAGCGGGAGGACAAATCCTGAACGGTTCGAATTTTATTATCTTGCACGGTTTGCAGGTCACGCAAATTTCTATCAGCCTCTTTTGAATATTCTCGAATGTTCCCTGTGCCACTAGTAACTGTGCGTTCGGAATTTTTTAACCTCCAGTATTGAATCATATAACGTTTTTGATGCTGCGTAAGGTATAAACCATTTGCTGAACGAAAACCAGAGCCGATGGAAGATTCAAAACCTCGAATATGTGGTGGCAGTCGTTTTAATGATTCTGGAATTTCCATCTTATTTAATGAAATGCGCTTTTGAATACTTGCGACAGTATATGATTTTCCAAGAACGTAATTTCTACGGTATCGTCCGGCCGGAGTTTTAAAATCTTTAAATGAAAGATATTCAGAATTCCATTTTTGTGAAAACCCAATTTTTACTTGATATGACTTCCTCATTATAGAAAGAAAATCATCGTAGGAATCAGATTGCGCTATTGCCATGTCAATAGCTTCACGTAATCGTTGACTTCCGGATGGATCTTTCTTTTCCCTCCATGTTCCATAATCAACGCCTTTTCTTTTTCCTGGAACGTAAGTCAATTTTTTCAGTCCATATTTTTCGCAAAGCTGATCCGTTATCGGTTGAATGTTACTCTTCCACTGTCCATCTGAATAATGATACTTTACTCCGTCTACTAAACTGACAGAATTAAAAACTATGTGAGCGTGCATATGCGCGTGATCTGTATGGACAGAAAAAACGTATTCATATTTTCCGGCGAGATATTTTTCACAAAAATCCTGAGCAATATTGAAGCAGGTGATAGCATCCGTTTCGCCTGGTGCGAAACTAATAATGAAGTGATAACATTGTCGGCCATCCAATTTGCGAAATTCTTGTTTTGTTGCCATCATCCGGTTATATACTTCCTGTGTAGTGGAACCCGCGTTTCCTCCGATATAACGCTCTTCTGTTTTGTCAGGATTCAAAATATAATCAATGCAATTATAGAGTCCTGCGTTAGGATTTCCGGATTTCCGTTCTTTGACATGACTCAGTTTGGTGATTGCCATTTTGAAATCTCCTCTTCCAATTTTTGAAAATCAAACTCTAATTTTTCAAGCTGCCGTTTACATTCAGAGATTTTTTCCAACATTTCTTCCGGATAAAAAGATCCTGCCGAATTTTTTTCGATCTGCAAAAGTTTGCTGTCAATATTGAGTAAGGCCTGTTCGACTTGACGAAAATTCTTTTTTAAAAAATGAAAATTTGAAATTGTGGAATCGTGTAAAACGCTGCATAAGTATTTTGAAATATTTATTTTTGTGGATTCCGGATTTTCCATTTTTGCTTTTTCTAAAAAAATATCATAATCAGTTTGAGAAATTCGAATGGCAACTACCTTCGTCAGTTTCTCAGAGGCAGTTGCTTTTTTATTTTCTTTTTCCATCAATACTTTCCTCTTTTCTGTACTCGGTGATAAAAATTTTCGAGACAAATCAATTAAAAAAAGCCCATGGACGTTTTACGACCATGAAAAAAATATCCATGGACGTTTTATGACCATGGGCTTTTTGTGGAGAAAAATGCGTTTTTTATGAAAATCCCGGAAAGCCGCATAAACACTGGGGCTGCAGGCTCATGGACGTTTTACGACCATAAGAAACACATTCCTATTTCTTAATTAGCAAGATACGCAAATTGTAAACAATTTGCATCTTGTTAGGGAGTCCCCTAAGACCCCTTTTGCTCGATTTTATATCGAGCGTAGGTATAAGGTAATGTAAATTTTTACAATTCTTACTTAATGTAGATGAGATAATCTTCATCACTGTCTTCAAAATTTGTTTTATCACCATCATCAGTTGTGTTTGTTTCTATGTTCAATGCTCCAACAATTCCATCCATCACTGCGTCTGTGATGAGTTTTTTCAAAGAATTTTCTGGAGTGAAAATTGTGTCATATGCTTTTATTGCTTCAAGAAAAAAATCAGTTCGGTTTGCAAATCCATATTCATTGAAGCGTTCAATTTTTGAAATCAATTCGGGATTGCTCACATTGAAATGATAATTTTTGCTTTCCATTTGCTACCTCGATTCTATTTGAAAAACGGGACGTCCTCACCCCAAAAGGATGTCCCGCAAAAAATTAGTCAGCTAAAAACTCAAGATCATTTGAATCATAATGAGAAATTTTTTGTTCCGGAACAGTGCTGGATGTTTCTTCTGTTTCAGAATTTTCTTCTACGTCATCAGTTGATTCTTCTGAAGGTGCAGAATTTCCGGTCGATGGTGAAACTGAATTTTTCAACTCAGGAGAATAAGTGCTCTGCAAAAACTTCCACATCTCTTCAAGATCTGGCTTTCCATTTTTGCTTGCAGACTTCAAATAAGCTAAAGTCTCTTCGTAACTTTCTGTCTGATACTGAACAGTCAAACGTTCCTCTTCTGCCATAAGTTTATTGAGTTTATCCTTTGTCTTTTTGATTTCGGTCTGAACCTTTTTTAACTTTGCTGTTGTTGCCTGAGTTTTTTTTCTTTCCATTTTAGTTACCTCACTTTTAATTTTTTATGAAACACAGAATAGTGATTCTGCATTTTTCTGATTATTTTGAAATGTGTGGTGTGAAAATAATTCATTATTTTTGTATAGGGACAGTCTGTGATGCACGATAATGGACTGTGCAGCGTGATGATAATTTGCTTTGCACTGCAATTTCTTCTTGCGAATGAAAAAAAGTAAACTGCTTAATAACTTTAATATATTTCTCTTTATTGAATGGCTGCAGTGCCTGCAGTACAATGGCAGAGCGTATTTTTTTTGAAAAGAGGCACGGAAGATCGAGCATCCTGGCCCTTAATATTTTTCCGGTTGATGTATCGAAAAGTGCTATGAATAAATTTATTCCGTACTTACAATTCGGAAAAATAAATTGTTTGCTCTGCCATGTGTCTAAGTATGGAGAATATGAGATGCTGCACCAGTCAGAAGATCCAAAGCGAAAAGAGATAAACATGATTTTTGAAAATTCTGTAATTCGAATTTCAAATTTTTTTTCGAATCCATCCAATTCTTTCAAAGAAGGATTTGCTCGAAAAATAAAAAGCACTGCACCAACTTCATCAAAATGTATATACGCACTATCTGGATAGCCGATGTATTTTCTGATACTGCTGGATGGAAATTCGTCTGCGCATCTATTTTTCTTCTTCATAAAAAATCGTATTTACAGTCTTGGTGTTTTCTTTTTCTTTGGTTTTCTCTTAGCAGTTTTATTTACAACTTTCTTTTTTTCTGAATTCACTTCTAGTTCTTGCGGAAGTAATTTTGTTGCAAGCTCTGGAAAAGCTTTAACTATTTTTTGATCCAGGACAGTTGAGTGTTCCCTAAATAAGTCAAACATTTTCCGCATACTTTTATCCGGATGAAAATTGTTCGGATCGGATTTTTTCCAATCTTTGTAATGACCAGAAAGATGACTCTTTCTTTCGTCGGTTATTTCAAGCCCATAGTGTTGACAAAACATAATACTCATAACATCAGCTTCAAATTCTTTTTGATGCAAATTTGTATTCAGAGATTCTTCGACAGATCCATGTGCAAGAGCGTGTCCGAATTCATGTGTTAATGTTGAGAAAGCAGCGGTATCCTGTAAAGTTGAAGCAATATGAATTTCGTGTTCTGACGGACTGTGATAGCCATAAAGGGAAACTCCTTTAATATTTTGTTCCTGGTCTTGCAGAAAAACTTTAAGCCCAAGATTCTCTTCACAGTATTCTTTTAATATATTTGTGCAGCTTCTGTGAAATTCAGATGGAATTCCACGGTCAAGAAGCTTTGGATATTTTTCCGGAGGAAAGTTTGTCTGCGTAATATCAAATGTATATCCTTTTTTGAAATACGAAAGTTTCTCTCCTTCTATTTCTCCGACATCATAAGCGGCCTGCTGTTCTTTGGATGCTTTACTATAAGGAATATCTCCATCATCTGTTTTTAAAATAGTGATCGGTGTATGGACGTACACTTCCATTCCATGCTCACCTTTTTTTACAGAGTAACCAAGTTCTTTCCAGGCTTTAAAGGATTTACAGAGTAAAGCTCCTCTTTGCTGTTGAGCAATGAGCATCATGTTGCGTGGTGAATAAGCGTAAGAAAATTTGCTGGAGAACTGTAAAAATTCAACAATCTCTTCCGGATTTTGATTCCATCCATTAATAATCTCATTGATTTTCTTATCCAGACTTTCTAGTTCCTCTGATCTGTTTTTTTTCTCTTCGGCCATAAGGTATACTTCCTCTCTAAGTTACTTTAGTTTGCTTGTTTCATATAAAACTGCAGCATAAGACATAATTTTTCCGGTGGAAGAGTTAAACAATCTTTGATCTTCTTTTCCGGGATATGCCGATTCATAGCTTCTGTGATGTTTGATACTTCATCTTCGGAAAGTTCGAGTATATATCTTCGGATAACATCTTCCAGATTCCCGGAAAGATCCCAAGATTGACGCACATCATAAACAGAAATGGTTTCTGCGGCAGATTCTTCATCTGCCTCCAAGGAGGATGTGTTGTCTGACGTATCATAAATTACAGAATTCATTTTTTCGTTGACAGCATTCTGTAATTTTAAAGTGGCACTATCATCTTCCAATTTCTTTAACTGTTGAAGCAAAAAAAGATTTCCTTGCGGGCCATTCAGTTTCGGATCATCCAGATCCAGAGAACAAAATTCATCTTCGCTGAGTTCGAATAACATGCCGGAAGATTTCCCTTCTTTTAGATCATCGCGTATTTTTGCTTGAAGACCTTCATCCGGAAAATAAAATTTCTCCTGGTGATTTACTGTATGCAGGTTTCCGTTTTTATCACGGAAAATTTCAACTGGATGGGTATAAGGTCCATATTTTTTTGCCTTCAAATAAGAGGGATCATGGAATGGCTTATATTTTTTGTCGATGATTGGTTTACTTGCAAATGGAAGAATGATGCAACTGTCTTTATCCATTTGTGCAACTTCATTTGCATCCATAAGCGAACGCTGCAGGCGATCGTAGCTTGTGCTGCTGCTTCCGTTTTGACCGTATGAAACACTACCGGATGCCTTTTCGATTGTGGCAGCACCCAACATTTTACTGATAGTTTCCTGGGTGTCATACGCACCACGGCCGGAACCAAGAAATAAAAATACAGCACAGGAATCCATGAATACTTTCCATCCGTCACCCTTGTACATGGTTTGCAGCTGACTAATTGATTGCAGGAACAGCATGACAGCAATGTTACGAGATCGAAGGGTTGTGATTAAATGTTCAAAACCTTCCGGCCGTAACCCGTTGCCAAACTCGTCCATCCAACACTCAACACGAATAGGAAGAACACCATGGTAATTCTGATCTGCTTCTACCAAAAGTTCATCGAACAGCTGTTGATAAAGCATATTTCCCACAAAATTGTAGCTGCTATCGTTTTCTTTTAGGACTAGAAATAATGCTACTTTACTTTTTCCATCCCTGTGCCAACCGGTTCCAAGTTCCCATAAGTTCATATCATCTGCTTCAAAAATGCGCTGAATAGATTTCGAATAAAAGAACTTGAATTTTCCATTTAAAATTAAAAGAACGGAAGCAACTGTTTCGGGCGCACCTTCTTTTAATTTACGATAATCTCTGACAGCTGGATGATCTGGATACATATCTGCTAATGCATCCATTAATAAAGATAATTCTGTGGACTCTTCTTCATCCTCAGAGCGAGGTGGTACTTTTTTACTTTCCAGCTGCATGAGCTTTGTTACTTGATTTAAAGTTTGCGTAGCATATACAGGTTCCCATTTTAAACCGGCTTCTGCAAAAATCTTTTTTTTATCTGGTACAGATACAGCCCACACGAAATAAAAGAGAGACTGCAGATAAAGAGCGCAACCATCATCCCAGAAAGGGTCGCCTTTTTGGGCATCCGGGGGTTCCACAGACTTGAAAATATTCATAATCAATCGTGGAATATCATCTTCTGTTCGGATATAAACAAAAGGATTGTATCGATCAGAAGATTCCATGTTTTTTAAGTTCAAAACACGGATCTGATAACCGTTCTTTTGCAAATAGTTTCCATATTTTTCCACAAGTTCACCTTTAGGGTCCATGAATAAATAGGAAGAAATACATTTTAAAATATTTGGAGCAATCACAAATAATGATTTACCGGTACCAGGAGCACCGACAACAATCATATTATTATTTGGAAAGGATTTCGAACCGGATAAAGCCTGATTTACGTGTTTGGAAAGAATGCGGTTATTTTCCGGATGCTTAAGATCGGCCATGCGTTTATTTGCAGTGTCCGGATCATCCCATTCTGCAGAACCATGTTCGATGTCTGAATGTGTGTTGCGATGCGTATCCAAATAAAACGCAAGAAAAAATACCCATCCGGTCAGACCACATCCAAGACTAATCAATGTGTACTGATTAAAACAGCGCCATGGATGATTCATCCATGACGCTGTTTTAAGATTTATATCATTACCAGGTTCACCCAAAATACCTGCAAATACAAGGCATATTAATTCGACCAAAATAAGAATAAGCACAAGACTTTTAATTGGAATCTTTTTTTTCTTTATCATTTTTTCTCCTTATATTAAAGCTTTAAGTCTTTTTTCCTTATAGGGGAAGATTTAGGCTTGTGTTTAGAAGCAGGATTTTGAGAAAACTTTAAAATCTTATTTTGATTCTGGCCGAACTGTTTTGTTATGTTTTTGCGTCGAACTGGATCATAATAAGGTAGTATTTGCGCTCCTTTCATATTCAATAAAGGATTCGATGTTGGTGAATCATTTTTAAAAATTTCATATTCCTTTTGTGGATCAATTGCTGAAACAAGAGTTTTTCCGTCATCAGCAATGGAAAAAAGAGGAAGTTTGATATGCAATTTAGAACCAGGAATACGAGAAATAAAAGTCTTGTCATCCATAATATCATCAACAAGACTACAATTAATGGTAACGGGAAAAGCTGCTTCTTGAGTAGAAACATCTGGAGAGCTTTGTGAAACAGTTTTTTCCATAGATTTTGCTTTTGATGATTGCTTTTGAGGAGCTTCGGACGGAGTTTCAGTTTCTGCATACGGAATATAATCTAAACGATGTGTTTCGTCAGATTGTTCTGTATACTTGGAAAATTCTTTTCCAGACAGACTGCCGGAAGGAGTCTGAAGAATCCCTTTTTCATCCGGACGATAGACATTATAATTTTTTTCCGGATCAAGAAAAATAATAAAGCCCTTACCATTGTCAACGGAAAGAGCTTCCTGAATACGAACATATTCTCGGTCACCTGTCTGCAGCGCAATTTCATCTTCTCTTCTGGCAGCTACTCTTTGAGAAGGAATATATCGTTCGATTAACCCTGGTCGGTTCTTTAAGGCTTCATAACGATCGACTTCTTTCCCAGCCAGGGCTTGCTCAAAAGACTGTGCATTCAGATTTTTTCCTTTCTGCCAATTTTTTGGATCGGTTTTTTCCTTTATTTCCGGCGAAGCTGTTTTCATATAATCTTCCTCTGACATACGGCCAGAATCAAAATATTCTTGTTCAGTTATATCTTCTACCAAATTTTTAGCTGCATCCGGAAATTCTTCTAAATATGCTTTAATAGCTGCTGCGAATTGTTGCAGAGATTGATTCGCAACGGCAATCTGGATGTGATTATCTCCATATTTAAGATCCGGAAGAACAGAATAGTTCACGCCACGTTCGTCCAATATATCCAGGAATTGCTCTAGTTGCTCATTATCTTCCGAAGCATCTCCGAGTGCAAGACTTTTGATTTTATAATTTCCGGAAGTAAGAGCTTTCAACTCTTCAAAATCCAGTGGACCACCAAGATCGAGCTGGTTTGTTACATAAGATTCGTATAATGCCTGCCATTTTGCAACGTCTTTTCCACGTATGGCAATTTGCTGGCAGGAATCCTGAATATCCAGATCAGGAAGGAGACAGTAGGTAATTCCAACCTCTGTCATGGAATCCATGAGTTTATCCAACTGTTCCGGATCGCGTGTGGGGAGATTTGCGATAATATAATCTCCATCACAGGCTTTCATGAATTGTGTAAAACTTTTGAAGTCTGACGTGGAGATTATATGTTGCTTATGTAGTTTCATACAAAATTGAATCAGTCGGAAGGGAGAAAGCAGAGCTTTATTTACTACCTTTCCGGTTACACTACCTGCGGAAGCTGCTGCTTTAACAGCCCCTTTAAGAATAATCATTTCTGTGTTGACCAAGATAGCAAGGTCACCACTTCCACCTGCATCTTCAGCTGCCATTTTTAATACCTCCTTTAAATAACCTTTTTAGTTGTCTTTTTTACCTGCTTCTCGGGTTTCTGCTCAGGACGTTGCATTTTAGAAAGTAATGTATTTGTTCTTTCCTGCAAATTACCCAATGTACGCTCCATAGCGTAAATCTTACGCTGGACAGAAGCAATCTTACCCTTTTCTGGGTCCCACGGGACATATTCAAGAAGTTCTTTTCCGGTCAATGCCCGGCCAACGTTTTTTACACTATTGGAAACATCTTGTACGGCCTGCTTTGCATCGTTCAGCCGCTGGAATAGTACATCGAGAGAATCCTGCGTATGCTGCATTCCCTTTTGCAACGAAGCCAAAGCTTTTGGAACATGAATTTTTTCAGCAAACGATAAAAGCGCATTTTTTCCAGCAGTTTTTAATTTACTCTTAGTCTGCAGAACAACATTGGCAAGGCGGGACTTGTTAAGTGTTATGAGTTTTTCACTCTGATCAAGATTATTCTGTACAGTATCAACACTGTCAGAATCATTAAAAAATCTTTCGTCAATAGAATTTACCTGTTCTTTGAGTTCCCTGAATTCTACTTGCATTTTCTGATGCTCTTCTTGTAATTTATCCAGATGACTTCCGAGATATTGCAACAGATTAGCTGCTTGAGACATATCATTTTTCAGAAGAGCCTGTAGTATCTCTTGAAATGGTTCCTGATCAACCAATGGAAGAGATATATCCATAAGATTTTCCATTTTTGCTTGTTGATGTTCTGCCTCCGGACTTTCCGGAGTGGTGTTTTGATGCTGCATAACTTCTTCATTGTTGGATGAAGGGATACTAATTTCAGGTGCAGAATTAAGATCAGGGACAGCAGTTTCTTCTGGAGTTTGTTCGGAAAGCGGAACTGCAACTTCTTCGTTTGGCTTTTCAAGAGTAATAGAACTTCTGGTTGGCCGCTGTGGAAGTTGTTTTCCAGAATTTAAACATTCCCTTGCTTCTCTTACATAGGAAAGTAGAGCATTTGCATAAGATACATTTTTTGAATCACAATTTAACTTCTGCAATCGTTTGGCTCCAAGTTCTGTATCGTTTAATTGTTGATGCCGCTCAAGGTAATCCGATAAAGCAGGTGGAGTGCTGTGCGTAACGCCATCCATTAACGTGTCGGCCACTTTAACTTTAGAAAGATCAAGGAATGCATTATACTCCTGCGGCGTACCATTCATCAAATAATGAAGTTCATAATTAAGAACACCGGATTCTTGGTGAATCAAAAAGCTATCTGCGTCTGATAATGGGATTTTGTCTCCGACGGACAATTTTTCTACTGTACTTTGCAATATAAAAATCATAGGCTCTTGTACATCTAATTTACTTTGAGAACCCCATGTTTCACGGCGTTGCTGCATAGTAGCCAAAGGGAGTTTGATTCCATTTTTAATCTCTTCATCTGGCATTCCAGAAGCTTTTTCCAAGTTGATTTCATTAAGCTCATCATTAGTCAGTTGATATATGTACCTTCGAATAACATCGTCCAAAAGCCCGGTCAAGTCCCAGTCTTTCTTTCGTTCTTCAAAATTATTTTCAATTTCTTGTGACATAAGAACCCTTCTTTCTTTTTAGTTCATGTGTTGTAACTGATCCTGAAAGGATGTTGAAGTGTTGGATAAACGATTGGCTGTACGTTTCATTCCATATAATTGCTGAGAGTATAAAGCGATCGCGTGTTCTCTTTGATTTAAAAGGTATAGATTGATTTCCTCTAATTCTTCGTTGGAAAGTTCGAGAGTATGACGATCCAGAAGAGTTTTTAATGTGGATGAAAAATCCCAATCCTTTTTCCGGGGGCCCAGTGACTCTGACATATGGTTTCCTCTTTTCTACAAGTCAAATTTTACTCATCGTTTTTTTGGGACGTTTCAGTGGATGCTGCGTAGGACGTGACTTCTGTTTGCGCTGCTCTTCATATTTGTGGTCAATATATGATAAGTCCTGATCGCGAAGCGCACGTACATTTTCAGCTCGTAATTCATAGTCAGATCCATTACTTGGCTTACCTTCTGCAGCGAGATCTGCCTCGATTTCATCAAGAGATTCATAGTATGATCGGTAAATACTCGCAACTTCTTCCACGTCTTCCGGGGTATAACCATTTTTCAAGGCAATAATTTTATGCTTTTGGACCCGAGGATCTTCTTCTTGATCAACAGTCTTATTTGGTTCATCAAATGCTATTTCCTGATCTATTTCTTGACGTAATTTTTCTGCTTTCATTAGGTCAAGTGTAGACACCATCGCAGATAAAAGCTGTTTTTGATTTTCAACCAGCACTTCTTGTCGCTCAATTAATGTATCTATATCCATAGTTTCTTTCTCCTTTTTGTGTAATAAAAAAGACTGCTTAGCAGTCTTAAATGATTGGGCGTTTTTGGGAACATTTTGTATGCTTATTTACTGTTTTTTGACATTTGAAAATATATTTTTGTGTGATATATTCTTCTAACGTCAGTCCTGCGACAGCAGATTCCTGTTTAAGTTCTTCCTCTCTATTTTTTGTCTTTCTGCAATTAAAGCTTGATCGTAATTTTTTAACATCGGTTCATCGGGTAAATTCAAACCTTTTATTTGCTTCTGCGAGCGGAATAACCTCGCCATCTTCAAAATCGTTACACTCTGACCAAGTTATTGTAACAGTAGGTTCTTTACAGCGATCCTGCTAGTCCTTTGCAACACGTTCGATGCAATCATATTCGGAATAAATACTGCTGTCAGCATACATATCATATGCCTCTTTTGCGAGATCTTTCGAATATTTATGTGGTACATCATATGAATTTTCCAATTCGGCAACCATAAAACTGGTAACAAATTCTTCGTGGGCTTCCATAACTTCTTCGGCCGTCAAGGTATATTCTTTCCCATCTCGTTGTATTTTCATGTTTTTAATTCTTCCTTTTTTTGATTTGTGGTTCAAAAAAGGCAGCCTCAAAATTAGGCTACCTTTTTTCGGAAAATTTATAAGTATCAGTTTTCCTTGGAGACTATGAATTCCAGTTTTCGTTCTCCATATACGCTATTAAGATGTTATTGAGGCGCGAAATATTATGTTTATTTTGCTCGATTTGCTTTTGAATCCAGTTTTTCTGTGTCTGATTTGTAATGTCACTTAAATCATACTTAATAATAACGTAAGTATCATCATATTTTGAGATTGCCGGTGAATCCATGGGAAGAAAAACCCACTCGCCAAATATGTCTCCGGTTTTGTATAAGTAATCATCTACAACCAGAACATATACGCCGGTATGTTTGATTTTATTGATTTTGTTCTGCATTTTTCTCCATTTCATTTAAGGCAGATTCAGAAAGTGGTGCATCACCGGCATCAGAAGTATTATTGGAATCTTCCTGGTGCCCTGTGGTGTCTGATGTATTTGCATCCATTTTCTTCATTTCCAGTACCTCACTCTCTGTCATGCCGGCAAATTCAAAGGAAAAGTCCTGGGAATTTTTGTTGTATGTAACCAGAGTTACGGTTCGGTTACTGTCATTCAGTACGAGATAGAATGTTTCCTTACTTGGTTTATAGGTTCCATAGGCCAGATATTCACCTTCCGTTGCTGTGATATTGTTTTCCGTGATCCATTTATGCAGTCTGCAGGGAAGAAACCAGCTTTTATTGTAACCATAAGCGTCTGTACATATGGCTGTGATAGAGTGGGCGGAATCTTCTTTTACCGGTGTGCATTTCTTCAGCCAATCGTCTTTCTCTTCATCAGACATATAGATCCAGTTACTTTGATTGATAACTGGAAGATAGTCGTTATTTTCATAAATATAATCTTCCCCAAGGATATGGTATTTATCTTCTTCTGATACAGAGGAAGAAGTAACCTCCCTTTCACTGGAAGAAGATGTTTCCGTTGTCTGTGTTTCTTTTCGTTGCTCTTCTTTTTCACTCAAACTTCTTTGGTCTATGTAATCGAGTGTTTCCTGCAGCGTGCTTTCTATGGTACGTTCAGACTCAGCTTTTTGGATGTTTTCAATATTCTGTTTGATATAAGAGTCAATTTCGGATTGCTGGTCATCCGATAAGTCTTTTACGGCATCCTCAATCTGCTGGATTGCCTCTTCCTTTTTTTTACTGTAGTCTGATTGCTCCACGGTAATAGAATGTCCAGTATTTGAGTTGCTGGAATCTTTATGGATAGCGACCGCGCCTCCAACCGTTGCTATTGCAAGAGCGGCCGCCGCTATGCTTATGGCAACCTCTTTTTTTGAAAATTTTCTTTTACTCATAAATGCCTCCAACAAAAAATGTCGTAAGAGAAAGATGAAATTTCCCTTAGCGACCTTTTTTTCTTTTTAACACCTTTTTTATTTCGAAACATCAATCATGTAGTCAACAACCTTCTTGTAAAGCTGCCGTTTTTGTTCCGAATAACCGAAATATTCAAATGCAAGATCTGGGGAATATTCGGCTTTTTCGACAAGCCGCTGCATAGCCACCAGTTGCATCAGAACATCCTCTCGTTTTTCTTCCGTATCAAGCTGCAGCTCACTTCCTAGCTGCATCCCAAGAATTAAAATAGCTCCGGCTTTTATCCGTAGGATTTTGCATTCTATTTCTGTTATTTCCATTGAAATCCTCCCCATTTTCTTATAAGCATAGTCCAACCACTTTTTTCTTTAGCATTGGTTTTGTTTTCACGGATGTGATTGGCGTAACTGCCATGTCGGAGTTTACTATTGCAGGTTGTTCATCATCTTCCAGTATAAGAGCATCTGTTCCTTTCTCATCCATGTTCAGGAGCGCATTCAGTTCTGCCAGTCGCTTTAGCTTTTCAGCGAGTTCTTCTTCCTGTTGGAATGGTTTCGTTACTTCTATTTTCGCTGATTCTAATTGATTAGTTAAGGTTTCAAGTCTGTCTTTGGCTTCGGCAAGCTTATCCGGCATGGTTTTCAAAACATTGTCCAATCGAATAATATTTCCAACTGGATCAGGGCCAATCTCAACAGGGTGGTTCATAGCTCCCTTAAGTCTCAAAACGAATTTTCTATTAAAGGAATCGAATGCTATATTCATTGAAAATCCGAGATATGTTCCGATTTTGGCAGTTCCATCCGCATCAGTTTGAAAAAATTTTATGATAGCGTTTCCTGCATCCTTTCTTGTGTCATACACACCTGATCCAACCTGCATATGGAACTTATCTTTGCTTGTGGCAGCATTTTGTTCATAGAGAGCTATATCCTGTTCAAGTTTTTCGATTAGTTCTTTCACCATAACGATTTGGCGTGGATAATGCTGAACAATATTATCTTCCATCCGGTATTTTTGACTTGTATAGTTTGCTTTTAACAGTCTTAAACGTGATACCTGAATGTCAAGATCCATTTTTTCTTTGATATATGGATTTCCGGTTGCAAGAGCCTTTACTTCCGCATAGGATAGAGCGGATTCGTCTACATCTTCACAGCTACGGACCGGCGATTTGCTTGTCATGATCTGGCTGATGAATTTTTGCTTGTTTTCGATCAGCTGCCAGGAATAAGCATCAAATGTTCCTTCTGTAACATAACGGAATATTTTTACCTTGCGGTTCCGGTTTCCCTGCCTTAAAATACGTCCTTCCTGCTGTTCAATGTCGGATGGACGCCACGGTACATCAAGATGGTGCAACGCAATCAAACGATCCTGCACGTTTGTTCCAGCACCCATTTTAGAAGTAGATCCGATCAGAAAACGAACCTGTCCGCTACGGACTTTAGCAAATAATTCAGCTTTTTTCTGATCTGTATTGGCGTCATGAATAAATGCAATCTCATCTTCCGGCACACCCTTTTTCATAAGGAGAGACTTTAACTCATCATATACGCTAAAAGATTCATCCCTATTTTTCCTTGGCGTAGATAAATCACAAAAAATAAGCTGTGTAGATCTTTCTGAAGTGGTTTCTTCCCAGATATGATAAGATTTTTCGGCACACACTGCAACTTTTGAATTTTCATCCGCAGGTAGCATTTCGTTTATCAGACGCTGATCGAGAGCAAGTTTCCGGCCGTCGTTTGTTATCCTCAACATGTTGTCTTGATAAGGTGACACAAGCTGGTTTCTGACTGCTTCAGCGCGATTAGCAAGCGATGCAACCATTTCTTTCTGGTATTCGCTTGGTTTCAGAACTACATTTTCGTATTGAGCCTCCGGAACAGGAAGATTCAGCATATCTGCAGTTTTAATGTCGGCCGCTTCTTTGAATACTGAAATTAGCTCAGGAAGATTGAAAAAGCGAGAAAACCTTCTTTTTGTACGGTAACCAACCCCCTCTGGAGCTAACTCAATCGCTGTTTGTGTTTCACCAAATGATGCTGCCCAGGAATCAAATTGTGTCATTCCCAATCTTTTCAGTGTGCCGTACTGCAGATAACGCATATTTGTATACAGCTCTGTCATACTGTTGGAAATCGGCGTTCCGGTAGCAAAGGTGATACCTTTGCCGCCGGTTAGTTCATCCATATATTGGCATTTTGCAAACATGTCTGAGGACTTCTGGGCTTCTGTCTGCGGGATACCTGCCACATTGCGCATTTTGGTATACAAAAACAGATTCTTATAGTTATGGCTTTCATCCACAAACAGCCTGTCTATACCGAGTTCTTCAAAATTTACAACTTGATCTTTTCTGGTTTGGTCATAAAGCTTGGCAAGACGCGTTTCCAGACTCTTTTTGGTCTTTTCCATCTGTTTAATGGTAAAACGTTTGTCATTCTCTGCTTTTATTTCACGAAGTCCTTTTTCGATCTCATCAATCTGCTGTATGATTGTATTTTTTTGTCGTTCATCGGAAAGAGGTATTTTTTCAAACTGGCTATGTCCGATAATAACTGCATCATAATCTCCGGTAGCAATTCTGGAACAGAATTTTTGCCGGTTTGCCGGTTCAAAATCTTTTTTCCGGGCCGCAAGGATGTTTGCCCCCGGATATAACCGTAGGAAATCAGAAGCCCATTGTTCTACGAGGTGATTTGGGACAACAAATAATGATTTCTGGCATAAACCGAGTCTTTTGCTCTCCATCGCTGCAGCAATCATTTCAAATGTCTTTCCAGCACCAACACACTGGGCAAGTAATGTATTGTTGCCGTATAAAATATGGGCTATTGCATTTTTCTGGTGCGGCTTTAATTCAATATCTGGCGTCATGCCAGGAAATGTCAAATGAGAGCCTTCATATTCCCGTGGACGAACAGAATTGAATAGTTCGTTATACGTTTCTACAATCTTCTGTCTTCGTTCCGGATCACGGAATATCCAGTCTTTAAACGCTTCTTTTATGTTTTCCTGCTTTTGACTTGCAATAGTCGTTTCTTCCTTATTCAGTACCCTCCTTTCATCAAAGGTATCATAAATTTTTATGTCTTTCAAATTTAAGGTATCTTCCAGCAACTTATACGCAGTTACTCTTGTGGTTCCAAATGTGGTATTTGCAAAAGAGCGGGAAGTTTCAGCATTTTTTCCGGCAATGTTCCATGTACTTGTTATATTCGAAAAACTTGTTTTTACAGCACCAGGATCTAATAGATAATGTGGTGTTTGAAAGACTTCCCCCATGAAGTCATCTATATACTTCGGATCAATCCATGTGGCACCAATCCTGATCTCTATCTCTGAGGCATCGAGATTTTGGGGCTGTATCTGTTTAAGTGCCTGCACATTAATGCTAAACTCAGGTTTTGTTTCTGCGTAAGATGTTGCAATTTTGAGTTTTTCCCGGACATTACCGCTTAAATATTCATCTGCAGTCTCCCATTTTCCGGTGATTGGGTCTTCAAATATGACACCGCGAAGTTCTTCCACAATTTCTTTGGTATCTTTTCCGGAAAGTTCACTCATATACGGAAGATCAACAACAGCCTTTTCTGAAAGAGATACGGTCAATGCTTCACTGGCTGTGTCAACGCTTGTAACAACTTTCTCCTGCTTAATTGTACGCTTTTGGAATATAGCAGCCTTTTCCTTGAAATTTCCTTCTTCATCAAGGTTTTCTAATGAGCAAATCAGAGAATAACTGGAATCCTGATCAAATGCGATTCTGTTTGCACGCGAATTCAGTATACCGAATTTTGCTGTATATCCATCATACAACGCACTCAGTTCTTCCTGCTTTTGTTTAATGTCTGCATCGGAATACTCATTCAGCTGCAAATTAATTAACGCACGAGTACAATCCCGGATGCCGATCATTCCCTTGATCCGCTCTTTTGCTGTGGCCGAAACGTCAACAGGACGCATAACAGAATTTTCCCGGTAATAAATTTCCTTTCCAACAACCGTAAAGCTATAATTTTTGACGTTCGGATCTGCAGAAAGTAGCTCTTCTAAGTCCTCCGTAAGAATCTCTTCCGGATCAATCGCATCAAATTCTCCATTGATATTTTGCAGAGACTCCTGTAATTGTTCTTCAAACGGTTGCGAATCATCTGCTGTGCAGGTACTTTCCATTCCATAAGGACCGGATACCATTTCCATTTTTCCAACAATTTGTTCTGGATGTTCAACAAAATAATTGTTCATGGTAATGTCTGATCCATCTTTTCCAAGATAGACCCAATCCGGATCAGAAACAATCATATGATCCCGTTTTTTCAAAAACAAAATATCGGATGTTACTTCTGTTCCTGCATTCGATTTAAAGGCTTTATTTGGAAGCCTGACAGCACCAAGTAACTCGGCCCGTTGTGCCAGGTATTTCCGCACTTCCGGATTGGACTTGTCCAGTGTTCCTTTGCTTGTGATAAAGGCAACAATACCACCGGGACGTACTTTATCCAGTGTTTTTGCAAAGAAGTAATCATGGATCAGGAATTTGTTCCGATCGTATTTCTTATCTACCACCTTGTATTGTCCAAACGGAACATTTCCAATGGCAAGATCAAAAAAGTTATCTGGATATGTAGTTTTTTCAAAACCACATATCTGTATGTTGGCATGTGGATACAGCTGTTTGGCAATCCGTCCGGAAATACTGTCCAGTTCAACTCCATATAAGTTGCTTTCTTTCATGGAGTCCGGCATCATGCCCAAAAAGTTTCCAACTCCCATTGCCGGTTCCAGAACGTTTCCTTTGGAAAAACCCATTCGTTCCAAAGCACTGTAAATTTGCCGGATAATCACTGGACTGGTATAATGTGCGTTTAAAGTGCTTTCCCTGGCCATACGGTATTCATCCGGCGATAATGCAGCCTTTAATTGCTGATATTCTTCAGACCAGTTTGGTTTGCTTTCGTCAAAGGCATCCGCCAGTCCACCCCATCCAATATATTGACTGAGAACCTGCTGTTCTTCTGCTGTAGCGTATCTGTTTTCCGATTCGATCCGGTTAAGCAGCACAATGGCAGCAAGATTCCTTCTGAATTTCTCTTTTGGAGATCCTTCCCCCAAATGGTCATCACTGATCTGAAAATTGGAAGCTGCACTTTTATCCGGTGCAGCTTTACTTTCTTCTTGTTTTTCTTCGGTATCTGGCGTCGTTTCGTCTGGAATAGAATTTTCAATGTCTCTTCCATCTGCAGCAAGTTCATCGGCCCATGCCATGGCATCTTCCAAAGATTCAAAAGTTTCCAATGGCGGATAACCTTCTGCATCATAAATGGAATATACGGCATTTCCTTTGTTGATCCACAAAAAGACATCCGAAAAAAGCCTTGCGCTCCATTTTGTTGGATTTCCAAACGCATCATCTGCCTCATGTACCACCTGCCAGGATAACCGTTGCAGTTCTTCCCCATCAAGTTTGGCACCAACTTCCGCTTCATGTCGATCAATGTCTTCTTCAGCAAGAATGTCGATATAATAGTCCTCTACTTCAACTTTATCTGGCTTATGGTCAAATTCAAAGACTCGATTTTTACACTGAACATAATAAAAGTCCGGATCATCAACACAATTTCCGATCAGATATTTAACGTTTCCAGATTCCCACTGGTCAATCAGAATGCAGAGATGGCCATCCAGTGTAAGCTGTTCCTGTACTACCTGTTCTTTTTCATGCTGCAGGTTTCTGACTTGGTTTGTAAATCCATCCAAAATAGTTGGGTGGGTGTTTAAGATCAGTGTATTGCTCCATTCTCCTTCTGTAAGGATGGAACTCGCCCATTCTTTGTTTCTTAGAGAAAACCGACCTTCCTTCCATGCCTGCACAATGGTATTGGCCAAAACAAATTGTACACAGTCTATGCCGTATTTTTCTACAATTTCAGATACCGTATTTTGTGGAACGGAAAATCCATTGTATTTTTCGGCAATCTGTTTTTCGATCTCCTGTTTGCACTCTAACCGGATTCCGTTATTCAGCCGGGTAATTTCGGCTTCTTTTGCCTTTTTTTCCTGTTCTTTTTTATAATTCTTATACTCTTCTTTTTCCTGTGGTGAAAAGTATTTGTCTGCATAAATCAGCTCGCAGATTCTTTCTTCTACGACATTCCAATTTAAAAGGACTTTTGTATATGGATTTAAAAGGCTTCCTTTCTCCAGGAGAATACCTTTCGCATCATGTTCACTGTTGGAACTACTATTGCCAGGTAACGCACCGGATTGGCCACCAATCCCATATTCTTTTTTCAGAAAGTCTGCATTTTCTTTCTGGTTATGCAGGTCCATGAAATATTCGTAGATTCGAAATTTTCCATCTGCAAAACCACTTCCAATGCAAAGGGCATAGTCGATTTCGTCCTGTGTGATGAAATCTTCCTGTCTGACATCTACCGTATCATGAAGTGGAAAATGAATTCTCTCCCTGTCAAGATCCGCGATTTCGGATAATAGATATCCTGGAGATTTCACAGTTTTCGGCTTTAATTCTCCATAGGAAATCCGTGCATCGACATCTTCCAAAAAGCTTTCCAGCTGTTCTCTTCCTTCATGCGTAGAAAGAAGAGTTTCTATTTTTTCTATACTGTTAAGTTCTTCCGGTACATCATCTATCCAATCACGGAGAAAATAGCCGATCTGATAAGATACCCTCTCCATCTCTGTTTTGTCTACGAGTGCTGCCTCGTTCGCATCCATATACAAGCCATACGTAATCATGGCGTGAATGTACTTTTCGATTTGATCCCAGCTTAATGTTGTAACTACAGATTCCGCTGCCTGCATACCATAACCGGCAGTCATTCCGTTTTCATCAAACCATACAGATATTGGATGACCGTGTAATTCAAAACCTTTGCCGACCTGACTATATTCTTTTTTCAGGAAAGCAATTATTTCATCGGTACTTTTTCCTTCGGTATATTTGGCGTAAATCCGTTTCCGGCTATCTTTTTGCCCGCCACCACTTCGGATGATTACTTCAAGATCGGTTTCCGGCAAATAGAAAGCAGCGGGCATAGTATATTTTTTACTTGCTTCCGCTGCTGTAATTGATCCTCTCTGTTCCTCTGCTGATGGAAACAGACTTAATTGTGTGTATGATTCCTCTGGTTTTACAAAATTGGTCGGCTGTAAATCAGTTCTTTCAGTACGACTTCCTCCGCCCGGCTCTGGATGCTGTTCATCTTCTTCACCCAAAGCATCTGATCCTGTGCTTTGAGCTGTTCGTTTACTCCTTCTTTCTCCGCCATCTGGGATGTCAGGACTTCCATCCTCTCTCTTGCCTGTTCCTGAATCTCGAGAAGATGTGCTTTCAGCGTTCCTTCCAGAAACATTGCTGTTCTCGCCCCATCGTATCTCTCCCTCAGAAATTTGTCCCTCAGAAGTCCGTATTTCGTTACCATTCCCTCCGGTTCCGGATTTGCTTTCAGTTTCGGAATCAGATAATCTCCCATCTGTTCGTATTCCAGGTCCATTTTGTTTTCCTCCTTCAATATTATCTTTATCTTTGGAATTACCCTCTTGCAAACTTTCACGCTTTAAAGCATTATATCGCGGTTGTGGTGCATTTGCAAGTTCTTTTTTGGAGATTTCTTTTTCCTGTTCTTTCTCGCGAAGTTTATCATAAATGCGTACTGTTTTTCCGATTTCTGCAAGAATACCTCTGGCAGAATCATTAATTTTTGTTCCTAATACTGACAATGTTTTAATAGAAACAAACTGATTGATATAATCAAATGAAAATTCATGATCGGAAATTTCTATTCCACAGGCCGATAAAATTGTAAAAGAAACACTTTCCGATATAAGTTTTTTTAAGCAAAGAGCAAAGTCCTGTTCGCTCAGTTTATCAAATCCTATCCTATCCTGTAAATCCGGATAATCAATTTGAAGTTCTGTATAGGCATCCGCCGCGAGCTGATCTGAAATTTCAATAATTCTTTCTTCAAAGGGTTTTGTGCTGTCTGTACTGCCATATATTTGTTCGAGCCTATGCAGTACATCACTTTTATGTTCTTCCCGCAGTTTCCACGCCTTCGGATAACGTCCATTTGGCTTTACAGCATGAACATTCGAAACATCAAATACATATTTAAGCTTATGACCGTATGTTGCAATATCATCCGGAAGTGCAATTCCTGAAGATCCTTTATTTACCCAGCAGTTCATACGTTTATTCCATATCTCGATGGAAGCACACGCTGTTGCATCCGGATTCTGTGCATAAATCAGAAGCTGTTCTTTAAACGGATATTTATAAATCCGTGCAGCGGAGGTCAGGAACTTCATCCAGGATTCCCGGTTCTGTGAAACCCTTTTAGCTGTTTTCTCTGCAAGATTCACTATGTATTCATATTTATCCATCTTATTTTCCTTCTACTATTGTGGCCGACAATATAATTGCGGCGAAAGATTTGATTGTGACATTGCCTGTTTACATACCCCTCTGGATTCATCTGCAGCATGAACCATTTCACCATTTCCAAGATATATGGCAACATGGGATATATTCCTGTATTTTCCGTTGGCCGAATAAGAATAAAAGATCAAGTCTCCCGGCTGCAGTTCACTATAGCTGACAGTCATTCCTTTGTTTACCAGGCATTCTGCTTCGCTTGCTGCATCCATTCCATTCAGATAAGTAATACCAGCTGCAGCATAACTCCGGTAAACCAGGGAAGAACAATCATACCATCCCGGATCATCTCTTCTGCTTTGGGAATAACCACTTCCTACAGCATTCAGAGCTGCCTGCACGGCAGCATTTCCGGACTCTCCGGCACCTATGCTTTTTTTCCAGGACCAGTCAATCCCACCGGCACCATTTTCGGATGGTGCATAAATGTCAAGCGTCCCATCAAGCTGCGCCAGGCAATCCGCTTTCTCATAGCTCCACCTGGATACGTTCGGTCTGCGGGCGATCATGGCATCATATGCCCTTTCAATAATTTCCCGGTCCGTTGATGCAGATGTTGTTCCATCAAAATATCTTTTCAGGCTTACAACATATTTTCCATCTCTGTTGCCAAAAGAAAGAACGCAGCCTTTCAAAGCATCAGACGCGTTTGTAAAATCAAAACCATAATATTCTGTCAGTGATGTAAGAAGTGGCTGCAGTGTTTGTGTATAGACGTATTCGCACTGGGCTGCCTCAAATGCAATCTTATGTTCTATGCAGATCGAATGCCATGCCCCGTAAAATCCGGCGTTATTTTTTAGTTCTGTGGTCATGCCAAGATATGGTTCAAACGGACCATATGTAGTTGGATCTTTTTCATAGCACCACCGAACAAACGGCCCAAGCTCATAACGATTGTCGAACTGAAATTCACCACATGCATTTCCGCCATCGCCACCAACCTGATCCGGGTTTCCGCCGGATTCATATTTTGCCGCCAGATAACAGGCTCCATCATAAGCGGAAGAAGCACTTTGACGTTCAGCCTTTACCCCAAGAAACAGAAGACTCAAAAGAAGAAAAAGCGAAATAATAGGAAGCAGCAATAAAACATTGGATGCTATAATTTTAATGATGCCTGCGGATATTTTCGCCGTATTAATGACTCCATGCCGAAGTAGCATCCGCTGTTGATAATCAGCCCTTTTTTTTATCTCTTCTTCGTTCCCGGATAACCGGATGGATTGAACGGTTGTATGGAAGTTCTTTGTTCTTCGAAACCATTTTAAGGATGCTCTAATTTTTCCCTCTTTACGAGAACTTTTTTCATCCTTTTTTCTTTTGCGGTCATTAGAATCTTTTTCATTCTTTCCTGACTTTTCTGTATCACTTTCTTTCCGATTTTTCTTTTTGGCTTTCCGTTTTTTACTTCCGGAATCATCCTCTGAGTCCTCTTCCTCAGCATGATCCATTTCTTTATTCCATTCCTCTACCGCCTGGGACGGTTTTATTTCCTGCCTATCTTTATCTTCTGCCGGATTTTTTTCAGATGTTTTTTCTGTATGTTCCTTATTTTTTATTTCCTTCTTCTGATTGGACGTTTTCTCCTCATCTTCACCAAGAGTTTCCTTTTTCTCTTCTGTTGAAGATTCTTCTGAAATTTCACTATCTTCCGAAGTATTTTTACTCGTGATTTTTTCTTTTTTTCGATTCTTTTTTAATTTTGTCAGATATATAAGTGTTTTTGATTTTTTTAAATCATTCTGGGAGTCCGGCTCATCATCTTCAACCTCTTTTTCTACATTCGCTGCTGTCATACTATGCAGCATGGATGCAGTATTCAAACTTTGATGCTGCTGTCTGAAAGTTTTACTCTGGTTGGATGATAATTCTTCCCCTTTAGAATCTTGTACTGTGGATGATTGTATCCTGCCAATCGTATATTTTCGGCTGAAATCCTTCTTTTTTTCTCTCTCATCCGTATTACTTTCTTCCTCTTCTTGTTGAAAAAGTGTCGGTTTTCCAGACAACGGATTTCCGTTTCGCTTCTCCTCTATTCCAATGCCCTGTGTGTTTTCTGTATCTTGCCGCCGCAGATATTTCCACATGGCCAGACGCATACTTTGTCGTTTTTCTTCTTTTATGTCATTATTTTCCGACATTTCCAGCTGTTCAGTATTCGGGATGGAAGCTCTCATCTTGGCTGCAGCATATTTTTTACCGTGATTTTCCTGAATCCGATTCTCTGATGCAGCCTCAATATTATCTTCCCGTTCTGAACCTGTACTTTTTAAAATAAAATGGGTTGTTTGTTGCTTCTCTTCTGCATGGGAACGTCCCGCTTCTGTTTGCACATATTTCTGTGTTGCCAGTCGTATACTTTTCAACTGCTGTTCCCGGGCAACTTGTCTGTCTGGTTTTTCTGGTATTTTATACGTCTCTGAAACAGGTGCATGGAACTGTGCAGCTTTCGCCTCATATTTTTCACTGGAGCCATTATATACAGGCTGTTCCGGTACATAATTTGATTCATTCTTATACCACAGGATTTCCGGTTGTACAGCAGCCTGTTCCGTATGTCCAGTGTTTTCCGGCAAGATACTTTGTGTATTTACTTGATTTTCCGGCTGCAAATATTTCTGCGTCGCCAGACGCATATTTTGCAGCTGTTGTTCCCGCGTAATATGGTTTCCTGTTATTTCCTGCGTTTCAGAGTGGCTCATAACAGATCGTATCTCTGACGCAGTATAGATTGCAGAAGTAGCACTGTGTACCGTCTTTTCCACAGATCCTGTTTTAACTTCCCGCTGTTTTGCCTGCCATGCAACTTCCGTGTGCTTGTCTTTTGGTGTCATGCGTTATCCTTCCTTTAGTTTTCCGGCATACGGTAACAACCTTGGATCTTTTCGATATATCCTTTTTTCACAAGAGATTCCAGTATCTCTTCTGCCTGTTTATTGGAAACACCGCATAAAATTCCGGCACCATAGCAATCCAGCCATTCATCACATTCGTCAGCTTCTTGTACTTTATGGTACATGAACAGCTCTTCTTCACTGATTGGCTCTTCTACTTCGCCATTTAAAAACTCAACAGACTCTTTGTCTGGATCAGTGTCAAATGTTGACACCGAGTCTCTGTTTTCATCCGTGTCAATCTTTGACACGGATTCCAGATCATCTTCATGTTCATCTTGATCCGCTTCCTGGCTGTAAAATACGTTCCGATTTTCGGCAGCGGCTTCATGGAAGTTTGTACTGTAGAAATGATACAGCGGATTGTCCCGGCTAATCGTCGAATCACACTGCAAAATATGCCCGCCCCAGACAATCAAACTCTGGCCCGGTGTCGGATCAGAAAGCGCTTCAAACTCTTTCTGTGATAACTCCATAATCTGCAGCAATTCGTTCCGATCATCACCGGCTTGGTCAAGCAGCACCTTGAAATCGGAGTTTGATACAATCTCCATAATTTTCCGGTTGGCCGTTGCTGCTGAAACGTTCTGCAGACAGATCGTACAGATACCACCAAGTTTACGGTACGTCAGATACGCCTTTTCCAGCTCATTACAACTTGTCTCATGGCGGCAGACATATTGAGCCTCGTCAACGATAAAATGCGTTGCCCTTTGCTGTTCAACGTTGTAGGAAAAACGCTGCGTTAAAACATGCATGATTGTTATCATCAGCGGTTCCCACATCAATTCAGGGATATTTTTCATTCCAAATGCAACAAACCGGCTGCTGGTAGACAGTGTACTTTGTCCTTCCAATGTCAAAAAGCTATGCTTTGTATAAGCCTCCAGTGATCCATACAAATCACGCGCTTCCGGTTCCCGCTGTTTCTGGAAAATTGCTTCCAAATCAGAAAGCACCGGGGATATCGGTTTCTTTTTTGAAAACGTATTCTGATATAATTCCTCAACGCACCGGTAAATCAACGATTTATGGATACCGTTTGGACGTATACCGGTCATGATACTGTACAGAAATGCTTCCATATACTGCAGCTGGGAAAGGATATATTCTTCACGGCCCTTTGCATTCTTTTGCAGCAAAGATTCCGGAATCTCAAGAGGGTTCAGGCGCAGATCCGGATCAGAAAGATCAAAATACTGACCGCGGAATCTCTGGGTGATTCCCTTCATCTCATTCTGCGGATCAATCAGGAAAATATCATCTGTACTGTTAATCAATGTTTGTCCGATTTCCGTAATTTTCAGCAGCATGGACTTTCCAGAACCAGTGTGGCCAAAAATAACACCATTACTGTTTTTCAATGTCTTTCGGTTTCCAATGATCGGATTTCTGGTTTTTTTATTTATACCATACCATGTTCCGCCAGGCTGGATCAGATCCCAGGAATAGAATGGCTGGAATGCCAGATAAGAACTTGTCAGGACGGAACGCATATTATTTACACGCCTCGCTCCGATCGGAAGCAACGTATTCAGTGCCTGAATTTGCTGATCGTAGTAAGGAACAATCTGTATAGAATGTTTCCGGCAGCGGCGTCTGACTTCTGCCGTGTTTGCATCCAGTTCCTCTTTATTTGCTCCACGCACTGCCAACAGGATTCCTACATAGAAGCCATTTTCATCATCTTCCTCGATCTGATCCATATATTTTTTCAGATTGGCCTGCTTCTTTTTCTTTGCATAGGACGGCTCACTATAGAAGTTACCCATACTTGCATTGGCCTGTACTTCCTGCCCGATCGCATTTTCATTGTAGAAATTCGTGTTGCTGATTTTTCCACGTAACACTTCCCGTGGGATATATGCCGTATCTATGGTAAGGCAGGTATAAAACGGAAAATCTGTCAGTTCAAAAATCAACTTTTCTTCATTCAATCTGGTTGGCAGAACCGCAGCAAAAAGAATCCGCATACACTCTTCATCAAATTCCATGTAGCTTTTGTGATTCCGCACAGAATGTGGAAGGATTGAATTGCGAAAATCTCTTCCGGCCTGTACCATATCCTGAAACGGGAGAATAAAACTTTCCTCTCCATCATCTGTGAAAAAGTAATTTCTGATTTTCTGAAACCGCTGCACAGCGTTTAAAGGAACCAATTCCGAACCCATTGCATAAAAGATTGGAAGTGCTGTATGCTCGAATGTATCAAACCATCCTTCCGCTTCTTCTATTGACCGGCAATTTGCACTCACAGTCAAATAACGCTGTTTTCGAACGTTTTCCTGTCCCTTTTCAAGAGATTTTTTAATCATTTCGTTATTGTAGCGGGCCAGCTCTGGATACTCACTTTTATTTTCATCCTGCAACAGAGATTTCTGGAAATTTGTTACGTCCCGTGGTTCACACTGTATTGTGATCTTGAAATCTGTGTCCATGGAATTTAGAAATTTCCGTAGTTGAAACAGGATGCCGTCTTTTTGCTGCTTGTCCTGATCCACATAGTTTAAGTCTGAAAAAGAATACACACGATCAAATTTTCTCCGCTTTTTCCCTGCCCCGTTATTCGGTTCTATTTCAAATATTCCATTTTCGTGTACACCTGCAATATCCAGCATTTGTTGAATACTGGCCGGTGTCTGGTAAACTGGCTGTGTACATTTTTTATATCGGATAAATTCCTCATTCGAAAAAAATCCCATTCTGTTCCATCCTTTCCAAGTATATAAAAAAGTCGGGATTTTTCCCGATCATTATTTTTCTTTTTTCAAATAATTTTTTCTTGCCTGGTTATATTCGTCACTTTTCCAAACAAGTTTGGCTGTGGACTTTCTGTATTTTCTTGCCCGGTAAAACTCTATTGCAGAAAGCCCGCTACGTGACTTCCATACCTGACTGAAAATGATAGCTGCAGCAACAGCAGTTCCAATCAAAAATGATATATATAAGTTCCATCCAAGTATAAAATACAACAAGATAATGATAATACCACAGGAGACAGCAGAAACGGCCATCACACCTAACTCTCTTGCTGTAAGTCCTTTCCAGATGCTATCCTTATATGCACCAAAATCTTCATTCATGTTTACCATAAGCTATGTCCTTCCTACTATTAAAATCCAAATGCTCTTCGAACCATCGCATCCGTACCAGATACTGATCCCGTTATAATAAGGATACCAAGAATAGCTTGAAGTCCTTCCCATCCTTGTGATCCCAACATTCCGCCCAATATATCTTCTGATGCAGTAGGGAACAGCCCACCAGCATTTATTAAAATTGTTCCAAGTCGCATCATTAGCATGATTCCTGTCATTTCAAACAATGCACAAAGAAATGTACGGACCCAGCTTGATCCGGTATGTCCAATTTCATGTGGGCCTGCATAAGTGGAAAGTGCAAGTGGTGCAACAGCCATATAAAAAAACAATTTAAGGAAAACCCTATAAACCGTCCATAATGTAATAACTGCGCCACCCAGGCAGATAAACAAAAACACAAGGCCAAACAGATTTCCAAAAATAAGTCCGGATCCACTCATTTCCCAGTCATCCCCTACTCTTATAACCAGTGAAGCGGCATCTTCCGGAACAATAATCCCAAAAAATGCTTGTTCAATTTCAATCAAAAAAACGAGTATATTCGTGAGATTTAAAAAAACAGCATCCACAAGTGCCAGCTTGATAAAAAACTGGATGCTTGCTTCCATGGTCATTCCGTGTTTAATATCCGTTGTTTCTTTGAAAAAATTAATCATAAAGAAAACACTTACAAGTGTCGCACCTAGAATCTGTAGTGCCAGGAAAATCCGGTATGCTTCATCCCAAAGTTCACCATCTGCCAAACTTTTTGGATTCGTTTGCAGCATATCAAACGCATATGCAATTAATGAATTCCAAACATTGCACCCAAGGGAAAAGAAACCACTTCCCGAAAAAACCGTTTTGAAAAAATCTAATATCTCATTTATCATATTTTCTCCATAAGAAAAAGGAGGATATTCCCTCCCTTTTCATTATCCCTTCAGAGCAGTTGTAATTACCGGAGCAACCAGCATAACTAACGCACCGCCAACCCCTTTTAAAGATCTTGTAATAGCACCTCCGCCTTCCTGTGCCTGCATGGAAGCTCCAAATTCAAATGCGTGCCATAATAAAATAACACCACCCACAGATTGTACCACAGCGCTGATCAGATTCCATAAAATTTCAAATTTCGCATTTATTGCGGCCGTTGCATCTGCAAAAACCATTGGCGCACCTACTCCCTGCAGGAACATCAAAAACGCAAAGCAAGCCGTATATTCCGTGACTTTTTTCAGTTTCTTTTTTACTTCGATTGGCTTTTTCATATCTTTTACCTCTTTTTGATCTAAAAATAGCCCGCACCAAATTTTGGTGCAGGTCTTATTTTCGTTTGTTCTTTCGTGTCAATCCTTCACACGACATTTTTTAATCGTCATCATCATCATGTTTGTGAAATCTTCCAATTAAAAATGCAATAACACATCCTACCACCGCTATAATCGGGATAATATACTGAATCGGCATTCTCTATTTTCCTCCTTTTTCTTCCTGTTTCAGAACCGGAAACTGGGGCAATCCAGTACACAATTCCAGTCCATTAAATTCTTGTTTTTCAATTATCTGCTGATAATCTACCGTCACAGTAACGAAATATACTTTTTGATTGTTGGCATCCCGGCCTTCCTCTGTATGAAGATGTCCCTGGACAAACACTGTCGTTCCTTTTTTTATTTTCTGAAATGCTATCATTGCCCGTTCTCCAAAGGCAACACAGTACATGTAATCGGAGTAAGAACTTTTCGGTCGCTGCACGGCCAAGATGTACCGGCATGTTGGAACTGATCTCCCTCTCCTGTCTTTTTCATAGGAAAATTGTGGGACGCAGGTGCAAACACCCTGGATTTTAATCTGATTCATGTTTGCCCTCCTTATACCAGATTACCAGTTGTATTTTCTTGACGGTAAGGCAGCCTCCGGTATCGCAGAACTTCCATCCGCAGTAAATCATCCCGCAGGGTTTCTGCATCCATGCCCTCAAATAAAATGTCAAGGGTTGTCTCAAAATCCCGGTAACGACTGCGCTGGCTGTACATAAGTGCCTTTTCAATCCTTTCCAGAATCGGACCATTTTCATAAAGTTCCTGCAATTCTAAAAGGGATTGCTGCAGTGTGTCTTTTCGCCGGAAATGTTCTATCATCCGGCTTTTAAATTCTGCCACATCAGCCGGGTTTAACACTTCCGGTTCCGTGTCAATGTTTGACACGGGAACTTCTTCTTTATCATTCGGAAGTTCTTCCGGCGCATTTTCCGTTTTTTCCTCTTCTATGACAGGTATATTCTTTTTTCGTTTTAAATCTGGAACATTTAAAACATTTTTCAGCTTTTTGGTATCAACCCCAAGCTTTTTTTCCAACGGCTCTTCTTGAGTTTCTTCCTTTTTCTGTTTTCGCTCTTGTATTAAACTGATTACAGCTGTTGCTGCAAAACCAAACGCTGCGATCGCAAGCACCGCGGTCATCAAGTAATATGGATTTCCCAAAAATGACTTTATACTTTCCATGGCCGATCTCCTTTACTTGAAATTCCGTGATGCATCTACCGCAAGTTCTACCAGCTCCTCTGCCGAAATTCTTCTGTCATACCATCCGGTCAGAACTGCCGCTTTTTCGTATTCATCATAAGATGCCTTATATTCCGGCATTTCTGCGTTCATCTGGTAGATGACTTCTTTTAAGTTCTTGGTTTCGCGGCGTGGAACACTGATTTCATAGCATGGAAGGGAATCAAAGCGGAAATGATAATTCTTTTCGCCACATACCGCATCTACAATAATTCCATCCGTATTATGGCGGGTTGTCACATTTTCGAACTCTGGCAGTGTCAGCAAGTAATTCTGCAGTTCTTCTGCACTTAAATCGTGGCTTTCCGGCTGATTACTGTTTTCTTCCAGCTGTCTCTGTAATTCTTCCTTGTCTTTTGCCTGATCATCCAGATCTCTCTGCAAAGATTTTACCTGCTTATTTAGTTCAATGACTTTTCCTTGGAGTTCTCCATTCCGTTTTCGCAACTTTTCTTCTACTTCCGGATCAGTGCTGCTATCCTCTGCTTTTAACTGCAGGTTCGCAAGTTCAGCTTCCTTTGCATCAAAATCTTTCTGTAATTTTTCCATCTGTTCCGTTTTGGAATCACGTTCTTTTTCTGCCATGGAAAGACGGCTCTGCAATGTTTCAATTTTCGCCTGCAGTTCTGTTTCCTTATCCGTTGGAAGTGACATATCCGGATACAGTTTTAAATTTTCCTGCATCATCTTGAGGTTATCCCTCTCTGCCTGCAGCTCAATACTTAAGTTCTGTGCCTGCAGCTTTTCCATTTGCAGTTCCTGCCGTTTCTTAATCAGCTCATTTTCCTGTTCCTGCTTTGCTTTCGCCAGGGATTCTTTTGTTTCCTGTTCCCAGTTTTTTAAAGCAGTTTCCTGTTTTTCCATGTCCTCTACTTTAGCTGCAAGAGCATCCTGGATCTGGTCCAGTTCTTTTTCCCGGTTATCCAGATCTGTTGCTTTCTGTTCCTGGCTATTTTTCTGCTTTTCCAATGCATTTGCAAGAGACTGCAGCTGCTTGGAACGGTCATCGAACAGCTTTTCACGTTTTTTATATTGCTCTTCTCGTTCCTGATACAGCTGATTCATTTTTTCGGCCATACTTAATGTATTTTCATCCATGACGTATCCTTTCTTCGGGCGCTTAGCCCAATATCTTTCTTACTCTTTTTTCGTATTGCAGTAAGAAACATCAATACACTCCAACTGCCGATAAAAAAAACGGCAAAAAAACAGATATGATTCCTATCTGCCGTATCCACCGGATCAGCCTTTAAAATCATACCTTCTGTATCTGTGTCAATGTTTGACACCTGTTTTGTGGTTTCCATATCGGTGTCAACGTTTGACACCGCTTGTGGCTTTTCCGTACTCGTGTCAACGTTTGACACCGCTTTGGGATTTTCCGTATCCGTGTCAATGTTTGACACCGTTTTGCTGCTTTTCTGTCCCGTGTCAATGTTTGACACGGATTTTTCAGCCCGTTTTCCATTCCATAAGGAAACTCCGGTTCCGCAGAGCAGCAGGCAAGCCAAAATCATACAAATTCTGGCTCTTACTTTTGCTTTAAGACGCTTCCTTTTCCGCATTCGCGACCTCTTTCTGGGCAACCGTAACGGCGTGTATAACCAATCTGTAAGGACTGGAGCCATCACCTACGCAGGTGGATAAAGTAAAAACTTTCTCCTTTCCGGTCGGGGCAATATTACAGTCATATTCCGCATTCTGTACGGTTTCTGCAATCCATTGTTTCCATTCCTCGCTGTCACCTTTATATCCCAGTGTAAAAACATCACTGTCATACCGGGTGCTGTATACGCTGTATATCGCACAGGTATAAGTAGTTTCCGGTGTATAAACATATACATAAGGATAAGTGTTCCGGAAGTCCTTATCATGGTACTTTTTCAGGCTTCCAAACATTTTCCCGGATGCCATGTTATGCCCATATAAAATAATGTGGCTTTCTTCGAAATCTGTTCCGGCAGTTGCAAAAATGGAACCAAGAATATTGCTTTCTCCTGTTACGGTATGGTTCAGGTAATAACTGTTGTCCTCTCCTAAAGCAACCGGATAATCAATGGGTGTTCCGGGAACTGTGATCCATGCCAAAATCTCAGGATTGATCTGCTGTAAATTCTGAAAATCAACTATTCTTTCCATATTCGGATCTGTTTCCTCTTCCGGCTCATCTGTAGTTGATTCTGTGTTTTCTTCATCTGTTGTATCCGGATTTTGGATATAGCCACTGATAAGGTTCTGCTGTTCCCGGTCGGTTTGTGCTTCCTGCAAAATCCGTGGAAGATAAGACGCACCCAGCAGACATAAAATTGCCAGCAGGACACACCCAGCAGCTTTTCGCATTTTCACGCCTCCCTGTTCTTTAATGAAATACCCGTGTCAAACATTGACACGGGTATAAATCCGGTTTTGCTGGTTACTTTAACGGAATGATGTTCTTAACAGAAGTATCATGCGTTGTAGTTCCCCAGTCATCTTTCTGGTTTTCAAATGTGATGGATGTACCGGTTGGTTTCGCCTTTAAATTTGCATGTACGGAGAAAATTTTATCCGGAGCAACGCCCTTCGCCGGTTCCTGTAATTTTGAAATCTTTACATTCTCTGTTCCGGTAACGTTCACCAGATGATACCGCAGCACATCCTGTTCTGTTACGGTGTAGTCCTCTCCTACCGGGATTTTGTTCCAGGTGACAGAAAGTTCTACATATCCCTGTCCATCGGTATGTGAATTTACGTAATTTTCCGTGAACTCTACATAATTCTGGAAGGTACGGTCTTTTCCATTAATATCTTTTCCTTTTACGGTGAAGATAAAGGTTGGGTTTCCATGCGCCCAGGTAATATCGCTTGCTTTAATTTTCTTTACTATGGTAAGGTCTGCATAGCGCATATCCTTCATGGTGATGGTCTGCGTATCTGCTTTGCTTTCCAGCGTAAAGGTAATTGGATCAGCAAGTTTATAATAATCCGGGGCCTGATCCTCACGTAAAGTATACTGACCCGGTTTCAGTTTTTCGATTCGGTGCGGTGTGCTTCCGGATGTCCAGCTTTCTACCAGACGGCCATTGCTATCCAGAAGAGAAAGTTTCGCTCCGGAAATATTCTCTCCGGTACCGGAATCTACTTTTGCAAGATCCAGTTTTGTATAATCATTTTCTACCGTGATTGTCAGGTTTGACTGCCCATTGACTTTTCCGTCGGATACTGTGAAATCTTTCACTGCATTATCCAGTACGTATCCATCTTTGGTTGCCGTTTCCTGGTAATGCCAGGTTCCATCCTTCACACCATCAATCGTGATCCGTCCATTGCTATCTGTTTTCTGCGTTTTATCATAGCTCTTGTCATCATTCCAGATATGGAACGTAACACCTTCCATGACTGTGCCATCGTTTTTGCTTACTTTCTGCAGAACGATCGCATTTTTCTGGTTCTGTACGGCTACATTGACGCTGGTATGGCTATCATCCAGGGTAACTGCATGTTCTGTAGTATCCAGGACATATCCATCCGGAGCTGTTTTTTCTTTGACAATGTACTGACCAAGTTCCAGCTGTTTGCTGGCTGCCGATCCATTGCCATCTGTAGTTACGGTATCAACTACCGTATTGGCAGCAACCAGGGTTGTGCCTCCGGCTGTCTTAATATCCTTTGCAGCTTTGATTTCAAATACCGCACCGGAAAGTTTTTTATTGTTCTCACCGGTTTTTGTGATCGTGATCTGACCGGTTTTTCTGGCATTTGTCGCATCCAGTGTTAAAGTAACAACACCTTCTTTTTCTGCTGTAAACTCATGTTCCCAGGTTCCGGTATATCCTGTCGGATTTTTGGTTTCTACTACTTTGAATTTTCCACCTTCTGAATCTTCTGCATGGAGATTTAATGCTCGATAAGCTTTATACTCATCTTTCCATTCGGCCTTGGTATACGTTACCCACTGGCCGCCTTGCATCTTGTAAACAGTGAATTCTGCGCCTTTTAGGGCTTCTCCTGTTGTTTCATCTGCCTTTTTGATGACAAGGTCAACATTTTTGGTCTGATGCATAACCATTTCTGATGTATAACCAAACTCAGAAGTATTCCATACGTGCCAATCTGTTGCCTCGGTCCGGCTTGATCCTTTCCATCCATTAAATATGGCATCCCCACCAGTAAATGTAAAGTCTTTTGGATATGATTGCACTGTGGTAAGTCCCTTACCTGGACCGTCCACATTTTGTATGGTTCTTCCATTATAAAAGACCATAGTCTGAGAATCGCCTTCATATGTGTAAGTAACCCATCCTTCCGGGTTATCCGGTGAAGTACCATCATCTGCATTTGAACCCTTTTTTGCTGACCAGATTGCATCCGTTCTTGCATCATAGATTAGACGATCATCAGCTTCCTTCGTGACATAAATGCCATCGACTTTTCCATCAATATAAAATCCCTGGGAATAGTCCAGATCAGATAAAGTGAAATGTCCCTTAACCTTAAGTGGATTTCCATTTTCATCGTAATATGAAAATCTTACCTTAATCCATTTCAAGCCTTTAATATCAATGACAGGAGTTGCACCGCCTTTTGTATTGTCTACAGAAACAACAACATTGTCTACATCTTCATATCCCGGATACCCGCTGATATTAGTATTCTGCCAGTCCAAAAACCAGATCCGCATGGTAACAGGTAAACCATTAGCATTGCCTACATTGGTATACTCTGCATACATCTTTCCTTTTAATCTTTCATACGGAATAAAAGATCTTGTATTTCCACCATCGTTAATATTGGATAATGGCCACCATTGTGAACACGCATGAGCATGTTGTTCTGCATTTAAGCAAAATTTGTTATCCCATGATCCACTTCCATCGCTACATCCAAATCTAATCTTTGTATTTGCTCCGATGACCGGCGTAAAATTGTAGGTTCCGTCAATCGTGCTGTTTGTATCTACCTTTTTTCCAATGCCAGAATCAACCACAGATGGTAACCCATCCATGCCTGCGCTGACAGCAAAAACATTTTCCGGGAAAGAAATTCCAGTTACCATCAAGGCTGCCATAAGCAGCCCTGACAGTGCCTTTTTCCATCGTTTCACAGTTTTTTCCTCCTCTCTTTCTTCTCTTTACGGGACAGTTTCACGGTTCCAAGAGCCGTTACCGCCGCAATTCCAAGAGGAACAAAAACGTATGGATCTGCAAGACCGGTTTTTGGTGCCGTAGTCTGCGAAATGGCAGGGGACGGTTCGTTTTTGCCCGGTTCTTCAGCACCCTGTACACGGAAAATCCAGTTTACCATGCTTTCCCGTTTTGCATATGCATTTTTCAGTTCTGCCGGTAACTGCAGCGTAAACTGTACCCGCGAATTTTTCCCTGTTTCCAGTGTTCCAAGACTGATTTCCTGATTCAGGGATGCAGCCTGCAAATCACCGTTATACAGGGTTTTTCCGTTTTGCGTGATCGTCAATTTAAACTGTTTTAAAAGGTCAAGTTCTTCATCCGTTAAATTTCCAGGCGTTTCCGTATGGAAGAAAAATTCGGCACTGGTTGCTGTCGTATTGGAAAGCTGAAAACTATCACTGATCGTATCGCCAGGCATTGCCGTCTGTAAATTTCTAAAGAAATCTTCCGGCGCAGCCACCAGCTTTCTGGCAGCCCCTTCATAAGTGACGGACATAGCGGTATACTGTTTTGTCACTTCTGTGATGCTGTTATCCGTCTCATGTACGCACTGTTCAATTTCCGTATCGCCCCATGGGGATTCCGAATTAAAATCCGGTGTAAAGTTTGCTGCCTGCACCGCTTCTGCGGTCACAGTAAGTCCAAGAACCCTGTCCTGTGCTTTTGATGTCCACGCTGCAGGAATCGTTACGTTCTGGAAAAAGTCTGCGGATTCTCCGTTTTTCAACGGCTGCGTATAGTAATAATACTCACCCTGTTTTACCCATTCATCGGAAATTCCATCCAGTTCTTCATCACTCAGAACATACTCCGCAGGCGTTTCCTTATCCTGATCCACCGAAGGTGTTTCTGTAGGTTCAGGCGTTATTTCCGGTTTTTCTGGCTCTTCCGGTGCTGGTGTTACTTCCGTTTCGGCATTTTCTGTCGTTTCCTGTGCTGTCTCTTCTGTTGCTTCCGGCGTTTCATTCGGGTCTGCATCCGTTTTGGAATCTTCCTCTGGCTTTTCCGTGTCAACGTTTGACACGGAATCCGATGCCTCTCCGGAATAAGTGGTTTTCACCCGGATATAGCAGGTTTCTGCGTAATTTGTGATTCTCGGAATTTTCGAAATGGTCTGGGAAGGAAGAACAATTCCCTCTTTCGGTCCTGCATAAACTTTTTCCGTATCACCATCTTTTTCGTATTCCTGGATTCCAATGTTTACATCACCGGTACTGATGTGGTTTGTAACGGTAACGCTGTCCTGATAGTAAGCATATGATCCACTGATGGTACTTACTGCCGTGACCAGAATTCCGGCTGCTATTGCAATTTTCCTTTTCATTACTGGCCACCTCCTCCAAACCGTTTCCATGCGTCCTGATAAGAAGTGTATTCCTTCTGACCATCTGTTGTCTGAACGGATTCCTCGTAAACTGTTACTTCCAGGTTATCCTGCTCATATTCATCTGCAACAGTAACCCCCGTAAACAGATAAGTTGTTGTTCCTCCAACCGGAACAGCTTTTTTGTAATAGTAATAGCCATCATTTCCCTTGACCCAGTTTGTGGTATCAAGTCCCGTGAACTCTTTTACAGGTTCACTGCATGTAATATATGCCCGGACATAGCAAGGTACATCTCCTGTATTTTTTGCCCTGACTTTTTTTACTACTGATCCGCTGGATGGAACCGGTGTCGGTGTCGGAAAATCCTCATCCGGAATAATGGTGTTATTTCCAGTCCTGATAATGTTTACTACTTCATCATGGTCCGTCTGGTAAGCAGAAGATCCCGATATTGCGGTGGCTGCTGCAAGAAAACCGCAGCAGCACATTCCGGCAATTGACAGCATTCGTTTTTTCTTTTTTTTCATGCTGTTTTCCCTTCTTTTTCAGAACAGTCCGGATGGCTTTCCGGACTGTTATTTAAAGTATTCTTATGATAAAGTGTTGTTTCCATCCTGTTCCGGCTCAACCTGAACATCATCTGGGGTATTTGTTTTGTTTTCATCCGATGCTGCATTTCCGTTTCCATCAACGGTTGTAACCCCATTATTTCCGCTTTCGTCAGACTGCGGAGTCGTGATCTGTCCTGCCTGGCCCTGGTTCTGCAGTTCATATTTTTTCCATGCGGAAGCTGCTTTCTGTGGAATCGTGGTTCCTTCTCCGGTGTTGAGTTCCTGGATTGCATAGTAATGTACCGGCACATTCAGATCTTTTCCATCCAGCTGTCCCTCTACAATATTGGCAGCTGTCAGGCTTGTAAAGATCGGATCTGTTGTTTTTCCCGGTGCAAGTATTTCGTTATAGCTGTAGGTGTAAACCATATTATCTCCTACACGCTTGTTGTACATCAGAGTCCATTTCTTAGAAACATTGTTCATGGAGAACAGCTCTGTATCTTTTGCAACGCCTCCATTCAAACGGTTACCTGCAGCATTAACAGTAATCACCTTTGCAATCGGGATAGAAACATCCAGATATACATAAGCATCATTTTTTCCAACATTTTCGATCTGCGGGTCTTTTTTGATTACCTGGGTCGGAACGATATTGTTGGTTTTTCCATCATTATCCGGTGTGTAGTTCGGCTCATGGCCAACGATGTCTACTTTACCTACAGAAAATTTGTTGGTTACAGAATCATGATCTGTCAGATATGCCATGGATGATCCAACGGCCAGTGCGCCGCATAGTGCTGCTGCTGTAAAAAATGCTGCTATTTTTTTCTTTGTCATAATCGTAATTCTCCTTTTTTTCTTTTTGTTTTTTTTACCTGTTCCCGTTCCTTTGGTTCAGGTCTTTTCTCCGGAAAATAGAAAACCAGAAGCATAAACAGCGCCAGAAAACCTACGGTTAAAAACATGTGGTTTTTAGCCCACATGAATCCGTAGCCCAAATATGGAATGCAGAACAGATATGTTCCGCGAATGTTTTCTGCCGGAATGGTTCCGGAATCCGGATCTGTGTTTGCATCCCCTTTTGTCTGGTATCCCTCTTCTGTTTTTGACAAAATCCGGTGAGTCACCAGATCCCCGTGCCTCTCAAACGTAGCAATATTTCCTGGACGTACATCCCTCTTCGATGAATCCACAACTGCCACTGATCCTGTGGGAATCACAGGTTCCATAGAACCTGACAGAATCACATAACCCCTTAAATCACGGCACTGATAACAGGTAATACCAAGCACCATACAAACCAGAATCCATAGGAATGCGTGTATTACTTTTGTTTTCATTTTTCCTCTCTCTCCTTTTTTACTTTTTGTTGCCACTTTTTCCGTGCAACGGCGTCACCCCCTAAAAATGGGCATAAAAAATACACCAGCCCATGAAAACCATGTTCTGATGCATGAAAGCCCATTTTTCTTTTTTCCGTGTCAATCATTGACACGAGCAATTGAAAGATTTTTTTGTCCTACCTGCTGTCCCTTCTGTTTTCCTTCTTTTGCAAGTATAACATAGCATACCTTTCTGTGACGTGCAATATGACATTTTTTTGAAAAACATGACATTTTCTCAAAAAACATGACATTTTTTCAAAAGATATGACATTTTTTCAAAAAAGATGACATTTTTATAACTGCCTTTTTTCTAAAAAAGGGATGCACAAAGTTCTGCGCATCCCCCGTACTGCTTGACTTTTTTCGTCCGGCAGCTTATAATCAAATCAGAAGCAATCAAGGATATACCAGTGTCGGTGGTTGCCTTTCTGAAATAATCTAAATTATTACAAAGAGCAACAAGAGACATAGGCTATCCCCTATTTGCGGTAGGGAATAGCTTTCTTTCTACTTGCGGTGGAAGTTTATGTAAGATAACGCCGCAAAAACAACAAGTAAAAGCGTCAACACTTCCATTGTATTCATTGGCATTACCCCCTTTCTGTTTTCAGAAAGGACAACCACCAGACTATCCCTATCACGTTCTGATCTGATTAGATTCAGTATAGCATATCATCGACTATTTTACTACCTCTTCGACATACAAATCCCCTCTCGCAATTCGTCTACGAGAGGGGATTCTTTTTTATCGGATAAAGTAGTTTGTAATCTGATAATAATCGTTTTCTGTCATGCCGAGTACATCACTCATACCATCGTCCATATGTTCCCAGGTTGTTGCATAATCATAATCTTGATCTGAGAAGGAAAATACAGCTGAGAAATTCACAATCTTTCTTCCGTTATACTCCTGCGGTTGTCCATACATTACAGCGATTGCTCCATATGCATTATAATCATCCATCTGGTTTGCTTTATGGCCTGGAGAGGACATCCAAAGGTTGAAGATCTGGCGGGCAAGATCATCGGAATCTGTATATGACAGACCACCGCCGCAGCCGTTCTGTCTGCCACCATGCAGGGCCAGATTATCAGAAGTTCCGTATCCTGGCTGTGTGATTGATCTCATGATGTGGTATCCGGCAGCGGCAACGCTTCTCGGATAACAATGTTTTTCATCCCAAATCATAGCTGCATGTCCTTCTTTGACACGTTCTTCATTTACCAGGTCGAAAATCTTTCTGGAAACTTCCTGATCGTAAACGGTCATTCCAAGAGCCTCTTCGTTGGTATATGGGATATTAATTTTTACTTCAACATATCTACTTACAGATCCTTGATTCGGTTCTACACCTTCTGCAGATGCATAAATTGTAACTTTTTGCAGACCATTTTTTTTATGAACGGTTACAAGTCCATTTTCATCTACGCTTGCTACTTCTGGATCATCCGAAGTCCATTTTACCGCTTTGTTGGTTGCATTTTCCGGATATACGGTTGCGGCCAGCTGCAGTGTCTGTCCAACTTCAGTTAATTCCAGATTACTGTTCGGTGTAATTGTTACGCTTGTTGCATAAACGGTTTCTGCTGGTGTCTCTGTTGGCTTCGGTGTCTCTGTCGGCTTTGGCGTTTCCGTCGGTTTTGGTGTCTCCGTCGGTTTTGGTGTCTCCGTTGGTTTCGGTGTCTCCGTTGGTTTCGGTGTCTCTGTTGGTTTCGGTGTCTCCGTTGGTTTCGGTGTCTCCGTCGGTTTCGGTGTCTCTGTTGGTTTCGGGTCCGGCTTTGTGGTCAACACACCATCTTTTCCATAATAGTTCCCATTTACCGTCTGATCCGTTACCATCTTGCAATTTGATCCAAAATAATAGGTCTTTCCGGAAATCTTCATCTGCATATCCTTGCAGGCTCCGCCCCAGCTCCGGATATAGTATTTTGCTCCGTTCTCCTCTTTCCAGCATCCGGAAAGCATAATTCCATTTCCGTCTACAAAATACAGGTTATCTTTGTATGTAAAGCTTGTGTTCACTGCCATGGTGCTGTCTGCCTGGAACCAGTACCATTTTCCGCCGGTTTTCAGCCACTCATTCTGATATGCTGCACCGTTATCATGCAGGTAATATTTTTTTCCGTTCCAGGTCTGCCAGCAGTTTTTATAAGCTCCGCCCCAGCTGCAGAAGAAATAGGTTTTTCCCCCGTCCGTGAAAGATTCATTTGCTTTCATGGTTCCGTCTGCGTTCAGATAGTAACGGTTATTGTCCCAGGTCTGCCAACCCGTTGCAATTTTTCCATCTTTTGCCAGTTTCCACTGTCCATCCATCACGATCCACTGCATGTTGGTTACTTCTGCAGCACTATTGAAGGTATACGAACGTCCATTGATTTTTGCAGACCGGCTCTTATAAGCTCCTCCCCAGCTGCAGAGATAACGGATTTTTCCGGTATCATCCAGTTTCCACTCATTGGAGCGCATACTTCCATCACTATTCATGTAGTATTTATTTCCATCCCAGGTCTGCCAGCCGGTTGCAATTTTTCCGTCTTTCACCAGATACCATTTTCCGCCTTTTACAACCCACTGGGAACCCTGTACCTTACTGTCTGCACCGAAAGTATAACTTCTGCCGTTGATTCTTGCCTTGCAGTTCAGGTAAGCTCCACCCCAGCTGCGGAAGTAGTAAACCGATCCATCCGTATCAATCATCCACTCATTTGCTTTCATGGTTCCGTCTGCATTCAGATAATATTTTTTTCCGTCCCAGGTCTGCCATCCGGTCTGTTTTACACCGTCTTTATAAAAATACCAGGTTCCAGACTCCTGCGTCCATCCGGTTTTTCCAGCTGCCTGTACTGTCTGGGCAGAAACTGTTGGGAACATATTTGTTGCGGCCGGTGTGCCTACTGCCAGGCTCAAGCCAAGAAGTACCATTGCGATTCTTTTTCTCATACTTTTTTCCTCCGTCCGTGTCAAACATTGACACCGATTTTTCTGTTTGAATTCCGTGTCAACGTTTGACACGGGATTCCTTGTTTTGTTATTTCACTTTTTATTCCGGAATTTCTTCCAGAAGTTCCCCGGTATAATCTTCCCGTTTTCCGAGTTTTACGGCATCGTCCAGTTCGGACTGTTCCATGCATACACTTCCGATCGGGTGGATTCCTGGATCACAAAGAATCAGATACAGATTTCCCTGGTAATCTTCCGCTACATCACCATCCTGCCGGTAGCCAACAAACTCATGCTCAATCGGTATTTCTTCCGGATGCTCCAGATAGAATGGATCAAGCTCTCCCCAGTCCAGTGTGGAAAAATTGAAGTCCGGAAAACGTTCTGCTATTACTTTTTCTGCATTTTTTCGAAGCTCTTTCATGTCCATATGGTTTCTCCCCCTTTTTTATTTCTTTGGATCATATTATCATATTACCTTTCCAATTCCGTAATTACAAGAGTCTTTTGCTATTTTTCATATTGCATTTTTATTACATTCTAATCACCCCTCTGTTTTATCTGCATTTGTTGTTATTGTAATATGGCTTCCGCTGCTGAATGCGGCTTCCATAGATGCCTTTAATGCGTTCAGGATTTCATCTGCACTTTTTGTTCCCCCGTAGAAGCCCGTATTGGCCGTTTCCTGCGATTTTTCTGCATCGTACCGTAAAATGATCGTAAGTCCTGTTCCAGCCGTTGCAGCGTCCGAAAACGAGCTTGAAAGGGTTGTCTTGGATGTACAGGAAACGGTAAGTGTTCCACTCAGGAACTTACAGCCGGAAAACAGGTTCCCGCTATCCGTACAGGAAGATGGGATTTCACCGGTTATGGATTCCAGTGCGGTACATCCGAAAAAACTGCTGTTCATTTTCTGTGCAGACGATGGGATATGTACTTCTTTCAGGTTGACGCAGCCATTGCAGATATTCGAAAGTTCTTTCGCACTATCCGGAATCTGGACAGATGCCAGAGCCACACAGCCGTAATACATGGAATCCATGTTCTCCAGCTGCATACAGGCTGTTGTATCGGCTCCCTCGATCAGTGCCGTATCACCGTAAAATGCTTTTTTTGCCTGTTTTATATTTCCTGGAAGTTCCATGGCCTTTTCCAGTGCGATACACCCTTCTGCGCAGGATGTAATATCTTCCAGCCGGACCGCACCAGACATATCCGGCATACTGGTCATCGCCATAGCATTCTTGAATGTTTCCACCATGCTTCTCACTGTATCCGGGATGCGGCATAATGTTTCCAGGTATTCGTCATTTCCTGTAAACCAGTAGTCCATGCTTTCCACTTCTGCCTCCGGATCAATCCAGGTCAGCCGTTTAACAGAATCTTTCTTCCATGGCGCAGAATCTGATTTGAAATTCCGGACGCTTCCTTTTCCGGATATTTCTAGATCCCCGTTGGAATACAGGATAGCCTCCACATCATCTGGATTTTCTCTGCCGATTTTATACCTAACACTTTCATCACGGTCAATAAGCACTGTTATCTCTGCCTTGATATCCGGATATGCCTTGGAGGAAACCTCTACGGTAACACTGTGGCCATGTGCCGGCACTTTAGTCGGTGACACGCTGTATGTATCTGCATCCAGAAGCTGTTTCTTTTTCCCGGATATTCCGTATACGCGGAAATTTTTTTCTGAAAGCCTACTTCCGGCAGCATAGCTTTTCTCTGCAGCTTCCACCTTGATCGTTTCCGGTTTTTCCGGTGCAGCTTCTTTTCGAAATTTTGGCAGTACCAAAAATACGACTCCAACAAGAATCAGCAAAATAACAGCAATCAACGCTATGATCCACAAGCTGCTTTTCTTTTTCTGCCTTTTTTTCTCTGGCTGTTTTTTTGATACGGCCATTTTTACTCTTTTTCCTTTTCCCACATTTCTCTTCCTTTCGTTTTACTTTTGCCTGTTATCCGGTGCCAAATCACAATTAGCCAGATTGGTATAATAATTCTGGATGGTCATTGGCGCATTATACAGTGCCGTCAAAAGATGCGCCTTGATATTCCCGATTTTCTTTTCCGTATTGTGCAGGCACTTCAGGATATAACAGATGTGATCTTTATCCAGCTTCAGGAACATGCTTTTTACAATCGGAACAGGACGTTCCTTTCCTCCAATCCGAATTGTTCCTGTATCCGGCAGCATTAGGGTTTCTACAATCAGATCGACCAGTTCATCCACTTCCTGCTTGTTATAGATCGGCGGGTAGTTCTCGTAATCAATATTTTTCCGAATCAGTTCCCGGTAGGCAGATATCCGATCCATCCCATCTCTTTTTGTTTCCCGCTTTATATTATTCATCTTTGATTGATAGGATATGATATGATTATCTATATCATTTTCTTTAATTGGTATATCTTTAATTATTTGTGGTTGAAAATCCGTATACGGAAAATCGGTTTCCGTAAAATCCTGATATGGCTGTACCGGATCTGGATTTTTCGTATACCGATTTTCCATTTCCGTAAAATCCCGACATGGATTTTCTTTCGATAAATGCTGGGATTGTAAGTCTTTTTCATCTTGCTTCTCTGGTTGTTCCTGCTTTTCTGAATGGACTTTTTTTAATTTTTGTAATTCCTCATTTCTGCTTGTTTTCTGAGACGTACTTTTTTCTTCTTTCATTCCTTCCTGCATTCGTTCGGCTACTTCTCGCTGCATTTTCTGAATGATCTGTTCATGGCCTTTTGGATTTTCTATATCTTCTAATTGGCCAGGATACTCCAAAAAAATATATTCCACACCCTGAAATCTTCCATTCTCCCTATATTCCATTCTACTCAGATATCCATTCTCCTCTAACTCTTTCAGCGCAGACATGACTGCACTCTTTCCTTCTTTTACGATAGCTGTCAAACCGGATACCGAATATTTCCAGTCTGCAGGAAGGGATAATACCAACGATAGCAATCCGCTTGCCTTTAGGGAAAGATTCATGTCGCGTAAATGATAATTTGACATCATCGTATAACCATCTATTTTTTGGATTCTTTTGTAGACTGCCATAGTAAAAACCTCCTGTTTCTAGCCTTTTGCGATCCGTAGCCCCATTTTCGTCACTGCGTCACAATTTACACCCTTATTTTGATTTTTTTGTCTGCCTGGTACTTTTACCATACCAGGCAGTTTTGTCCATTCTGCAAGCTCTGACACGTTTACAACTGGGGTTATCCATTTTTCTACGTGGTCACTGTGCTTCCGCAAGATGTATGATACATTTTACTCAATTACCTGATAATATACCGTAACGAAATTTCCGTTTTTTTCCCGGACAACACTTTTTTTTATGTATTGCTTTTCGATCAGTTTTTTTAAACCGGATCGTACAGCATCTGCTTTATCTTTTCCAGATTCCACTAACTGATCCACGTTCATGGTTTCGTTCAGGTAGATTGCTGTATACAATCCTTTTTCTTTGAATGATAACGTATTATCATCGTATACTTTTTCTATCATATATTTTTCCTCGTTCTTAAGCACGCTGTAGTCTTTTTGTTTTTCATAAATATCAGTAATATGACATATTTCAATCCTCCAAAATCTCATTAAATTGTGCCGGTATGTCGTGCAGGCTGTAACCGTTTCTGTTCTCCGAAACATTTTCCATCTAAATATCCAGATGCGAATTTCCTGAAGTCTATCGGTGTATCATACATATTACCTTGAGCCGTATCAGATTTGTCGCAAAAATCTATGACTTCTTTCGGTAACTGTAGTATCAGATCCCATTCTTTTTCCTTTTCTTGATCCTGCTTTGAAAACGCTTCTCTTACCCCTTCACAAAAACCGGCTCCATATCCATTTGTTATTTTTGTTTGCATACCAAACGTTAAATTACAGTATGTCTATTTCAAATTTTGTATCTGTGTTAAAACGCAGTCAATTACATATGTAAAACATCTATACATATACTCACATCTTCTTCGAGCCCAACGAATCCAATAAAATATGTTTTTGAGTGTTTTGCTCTTTCATGTACAGCCTGGCAATAGTAATTTTCACCAATAACGGTAGATAAAGTGAATATCCAAAAATTTGTTTGTTTTGTGCAGGAAATAGATGTTTTGATTGTTTTGACTTTCTTATTTCCCTCATGCAGCTCTGCTTCGGTTAATTTATACTCTGCCATAAGCTGCCGAGCTTTTAAAAGTGCAGCCTGGGCTTCGAATTCGTTTGGACTTTCTGACAGAGCCAGCAGTTTCCGAAATTTTTTCTCAATGTCCATTTTTAACCCCTCGTTTATCGAAATGGAAGTTCTTCTTCCGACATTTTCGAAATATCAAGAAACTCTGTATCCATATCTATCTCTCCGGCATTTCCGCCAGGAGTCTGATCCCGTTTGCTTTCCGCAAATTCATGCTGTTCAACAATAATGTTCACAGTATAAACTTTAACCCCGTCTTTGTTTGTGTAACTGCCAGAATGCAAATGTCCGGAAATAGCGATCTTAGTTCCCTTATAAAGGTATTTTTCCGCAAACTCAGCGTTCTTTCCAAAGGCAACGCAGCGGAAAAAATCTGCGTCCTGCTGTCCATCCTCATGCCGATATCCTCTTGCAACAGCAAGTGTATAGCTTGCTGTTACGGTAGATTCCTCTTCGCCTTTTCCATTCTTTTTTGAAATGTAACGAATCTCTGGCTCCTTCGTTAATCTTCCAATTTCCCATACTTTGTTCATAATGTACATTCCTTTCCTTAAGTTTATTTCTTTTACAAAATATAATAACGACCGTTAATTTGAGAAATTATTATTTTACTATCTTTTGGAACGGTCACATTCAAGTTCACTCCTTCTTTTTGCTTTCATTGTCCCCGTCATTTTCATCCTGATTCAATATACTTTCTGTTTCTTTATATACCTTTATTGATTTTATAAGTCGGAAATGTGTTAAAATCCACGAAAAACTGTAACAACCAAATTTGTAAACTTCCCGATCACCAACAACAGCGATCAAAGTTGTTGCTTGTTCACTCTGACCTTCCACCTTATAGTAAGAAAAACCTGATCTAAAAAAACCACACTCTGTTCCGCGAGACAGATTAACTTTGACATCTACGCTATAAAAATTTCCTAATGGAAAATGAACTCTGATAACATCTATTCCAAATGGATCATCATATAACAAAAAATATTCCCTGTATAATTTTATTTTGCTATTTAATACACTATTAAGTTCTTCTGTATTTACTTGACTACGTATTTCTTGAGAATCTATATTATTTAGTTCAAACCAGTTATCCAGAATAGCAAATGCCAATGACCATGCAACTTCTTTTGTATTAAACAGGTGTAGCTCAAATGCTATTGTAATAACGAAGCTCCGATATAAGTTATCCAATGATTTTTTTCCGTTGTTCCAATAGAAGTGCCTTTTTATACTTGCACTTTTTATAAGATAGTTGGCAAACGAGCTATCGATTCCTTCTGTTGCATTGCAGGATTTTTGTATTGCCTTTTTCCATAAATATTTTTTCCGCATATATTTCCCCTTCTATTTTTTTGCTCTTCCATTAATCAGGTTTCTCATTCTTTCGTGATTAGAACCCCTACAGCAAACAAATCGTAGTCGATATAAATGATGATCTCTATAAAATCGGCTTAAATAGATGAATGTTTCTTATGTGGTTTAAGCAAGAATACTGATCTGTCTTTTTATTTAGTGTATTCTGGATAACGGATCTGGATCGCCTGCCAGAAATAAGGAGCAAAAGAGCTGTAAAACAGTTCATTTACTGTATAGTTTTGACATTCTTTCAACTGGTTATCTACTTTGTCCTCATAGTCCACGGTAGGTATCCCCCCGGAAAACAGATTGAATGCCATTCGGATTGCCTTTTCACTGCTGCTTGTCTGCCATCCGGCTTTCAAGCATTCCGTTTTTAAACATTTCTGTTCAAAATCGAATATTTCTGTTACATGACTTCTGGTACTCTGCATCAAATTGATGCAGTAGCATAATGCTTTATCTGCGGGATCTGGTGCAGAAAATTTCTGCAGACTATCGTAATATGCTTTTTTGTGTTCCGAACTCGTAAAACGAATTCGTTCTTCCGGAAAATCAGAAGGATTTTCTACTTGTCTTTTTGATTCTGTTTTTTCTGCGGGTACCGCAACATATGGTTCCGGATCTTGATGTTTTTCCGGAATATCATCTATTTCTTCCCGAATCCAGCCACAACGCAAAGAACATTCTTTTTTACATTCTTTGCAGCATGAGTATGGTGCTTCACAATACGCTGCAGAACCACACGCGCCGGATTTGCTCATACCTGTTACACATGGCTTAAGGTTTGGGTTCCTTTTTTCTACTTTTTCGGGCCGTTTGAAAGATATTTCCTGTGTTACGGATTTAATTTCGAGATACCCTCTCATTGCAGCCACGGTGAAAAATTCCTTCTGAACAAGATCTTTCTGATCTTCTTCTGACTGTTTAGCCAGATATAATGCGGCTGCAGGTGTCAGCTTTTCTTCTTGGAATGCCTGCATTCCATCTTTTGACAGATGTTTTGCCGTATACATTAAGTTCTGGATGGATGATTCACTCCGTTTGGTGGACAGAGCAATTTCTTTCCGCAGCACTCTTCCCTTCAAGGTTTCATCTTTATTGATTTTTGGTAGAAGTTCCTGCAGTCTGACGACCTGCATCATCTGTTCATATCCATTTAAGTCACTTCGAGCGGATGAATTTGTCAGGATCAGAAGCAGCTCTGCAACATCATCATTACATTCTATCACAAGACATGGAAGGTAAGCATATTCCGGAAAGCCACGTTGCACTACGATTTGACTGGCCCGCCATCTGCGGTGTCCGGCCAGAATTTCATACTGTTCTGCATCCTTTTTCCGGACCAGAAGGTTCTGGGCAACCCCACCCAAAATCTGGATAATATCTGCTAGATCTTCCAGTTCCTTTTCTGTATAGAACTGGTTAGTGTTTGGAACCAGCTGGGAATAATGAATTGATTTCATATTCTGCCGGTAAGATCCGGAAAGAGAAGCCAAAACTTTGCTTTTCTTTGCCTGCTCTGCAGACAGCCCCATTTTATTCTTTAGGATTGCATTCAAATTTGCCAATTTTCTGCCTCCCTCTTATTCCATCAATGCCAGAACTTCTTTTGTAAGATCTTCGTAGTCTTTTGTTGCCGCATCAAATCTGCGGTGTCTCGCCAACGGTTTTCTTGCCTTATTGGCAGAATTTACAGAAACACGGTTTCTGACCACTGTTTCCAGCATTGGGAACTGGTATCTTTCGATCAGATCATAAATTTCTTCAAGCTGCGATTTGCGTTCCGCATATTTTGCGATGAAAACATGATATGTAAGACCTGGGTTATAGATTTCCTGGATCTGTGCAATGTAATCGGAAAGGAAGTTTAACCCTGTTTTTCCAAAAACGTCCGGCTCATATGGAATCAGAAGTTCATCCGCAGCAACCAGTGCGGCAATCGTTGGCAGCTGCATGGAAGGATGGCAGTCAATGATTGCATAATCGTATCGATCTTCTACTTGTTTCAAAGCTTCTTTGATAATAAGTGGAAGTCCATCTGCTTCTTCCATTCTGGGCGATCCTTTAATCAGATCAAGATTTTGATATTTTGTCCGGTAAATACAACTTATTGTTTTTTTACCATGAAAAATATCCAGCAGAGTTCTGGTGCTTTCGTTGACCTTGCTGTAAATGTAGGTCGCATTGGCCTGCGGATCAGTATCAACCATCAAAACTCTTTTTCCTTTTGCGGAAAGGTTGTAAGCCAGGTTTATAACAGTTGTGGTCTTTCCAACACCGCCCTTGTAGTTGTCAACTGCGATTGTTTTCATGTTTTCTCCTTTCGGGTTCTCAAATGGAACCAATAAAAAATTTACTTATCTGCTTTTATCCAATTCATATTAATCAATTCATGCACATCCAAATTTGAATGGTACATGGAATGGATCATATTCAATGCACGTTTTCGCCTTCTTTGGATTGTTCGCGAAGAAATTTGTAATTCTTTCGCGACTTCGTTCCAGGATATGAACTTTTCATACAAAAGCTGCAAAATCTCATGTTCTTTACGCGGGAGGCACATATAACATCTATGTATTTTTTGTATACCGTCAATCTCTTCCAGCTTTTCATTGATTCCCTTTTGCAGTTCGCTGGAGTATTCCATTCCTTTAAATTTCTTTTTTTTCAGCAAATCGCTCAGATCATGTAAGCTCGAATGAGTTGTCGCACTCCCGGTTCCTGAATGCTGTAGCGCCAGAAGGCTGCAAAGCCAGTCATCATTAGAATCCAAACTCACTAATTCACGGACAAAGGCTTCTACGCCATATCGTAGCTCTTGAATAATGCGATCGTAGTCTTGAATAATTTGGCAGATTTCTTGATCGGTATATTCCCTCATTACTACCCCCGGATTCTATTCTGGATTTTCAGCTTTTTCTTTTTCTTTTTCCTGCATTTTCACGTATTCTTTTGTAGCTTTCATACCGGCAATGAAATTTTGTACGGCATATAATTCATCTTCATCTAATGTTGCCATCAAAAAACCGGAACGTTCTTCTTTTTTAGTTAGTCTTTCGATTGGACTATTCATTTTTATCTCCTCCTTGTCGAAATCTTTTATATTGCTAATTATATCGTTTTGTAAAGATTTGTCAATATTTTTTTATAAAAATATATTGACAAATATAAAAGAATAATGTATCATTGTCTTGGTTGCTTAAAAGCAACTGAACTGTAAATGAAATAAGGAGATGTTTTTTAGTGGTGATTAAAACGCAATCAGCAATTGAGGACGGGAAAAAGATATATAATGAGATGCTCTCTGAAAATAATGTCAGTTTACCGCCACCCAGAATAATAACAGGAAGTGTTGAGGAACTGCTTAACAGCCCAGCTATGGACAGGCTTGTACAGTCACTTACCAAGCTTTATATAGAGAGTAAAGGCATGAAATAAATGGTGATGCTGTATGAATGAAAAATCCAGATGGGATAACCCTGTTCAGCCAAACTCAGAGAGAATAGCAATTCCACCATTTCCGGTTAGGTGCCTTCCGGAGTTCGCACGGGCTATGGCAGAAGGAATTTCGACTTCCACATCAACGGATCCTGCTATGGCTTCGGCGGCATTATTAGCGGCTTGTTTATTTTTTTTTTCGGGAGTTTACAAAGTCGAGGGAAAGCCTGGACATCAGGAACCTCTTAATTTATATGTTCTGATTATAGCTGAGCCGGCAGAGAGAAAATCACCTGTAATGCGATATATAAGGGAACCTTTTGATAGCTTCTGTAAAGTAATAAATGATAAAAATCAGCATGAATTATTTGCAGCAGATGAAAAATGCCGGCTTTTGGAAGCTGAATTAGAGCAGAAAAGAAAAAGCAGATCCGATCCGGAAGAACTTGCAGGTCTCCGTGAAGAAATAGAATTGCTGAAAAAGAAAAAGCCAGTCCGGATAACGATTGACGATGCAACTCCTGAGGCGTTGGCAGAGCTGCTTGATGTGAACAAAAGCCTGCTCATGTTGTCCGATGAAGCTGGAATGTTGAAGAATTATACCGGCAGGTATTCAAATGGTGTGCCGAATCTTGATTTGCTTTTGAAGTGCTGGGGCGGTGAGAGCTATCGGAAAGACAGGTGCAGCGGCTGTTCAATTTCCCTTGAAAGACCGTATCTATCGCTTTGCTTGTTCAGTCAGCCGTATATTTTGAGTGACCTTATGGGCGATAACGCATTCCGGAATAGTGGTATGACTGCGCGTATGCTGTATGTTTTCCCTAAGAGCCGTGTAGGAGAGCGAAAATATGTCACACCTCCCGTTAATCCTGAAGTTGTGACAAGGTATTCTGCATTTGTTGACATGGCTTTAAAGCACAAGTTGAATTGCAGTGGAGAAACTATTTTGTATCTGGACGATGAAGCAATACGGTTTTATGCTGGATTTTATGATACAATAATAGAACCGCATCTAAAAATTGATTTTCCGGAATGCCTTGACTGGGGTGGGAAATTTCATGGTCTTATATTACGACTAAGTGCTCTTATTCATTGCATGATTTATTTAGACGCGGGTGTTGACCCAAAAGCACGGAAAATAGGCACTGCCGCCATAAGAGCTGCAATAGAGATTGCAAATTACTTTAAGATGTGTGCAGTCAGGGCTTACAGCAGCGGAAGTGACAGTTCGGTATCCGAAGCGGAATATGTATTGAATAAGCTGCGAGAATACCGACAGTCCAGAGTAAGTGGGCGGGAGCTGTTGCATATCTGTAGGAAATTCAGCCGCAATGAGGAACTTATTCATCCAATAGAAAAGCTGTCTGAACTTGGCTGGCTGCGTGAAATTCCAACAGAATATAGAGGGTCGGGAAGAAAGCCATCTAAGTCTTATGAGGTCAATCCAAAGGTATTTACAACGCAGCAATGAACCAAATGCACCAATATTATTTTGGAGCATTTGGTTCATATGGAACACGACTATTTTACTGCTGTGAAAATAGACGGATATTTCAGCGTTCCAAATGCGCCAAATGAAACAAATTATATGGTGCGTTAGGTACATTTGGAACATTAAGCCAGAGCGTGGGTGGTATTTCCCTAAAAAATAAAATGTTTTTTTCGGCATCTAATATGCTCCAAAAGATGGCATAAAAGCCGGAGATATTCAGATTATGTTTTTACGGCAGGAATAGATGGGTGAACCCATCTACGATACACCGCACCGCCAAAGGCGTTGCGAGTGGTGAAACCGGAGTGCCCCCGCACTAAAATCAGTGGACGCGATTTATAGCCGAGAGGAGTTCAAAATGGCTGAAAAAGTAGAACGGTCGGTGATGCTCTCAAAAGAAACAGCGGGAGCATTGACCAGATATGCAAAACGAAATTACATTTCCGGGTCGGAAGCTATCCGCCGTTTTGTTGAGAAGGGTTTGAATATGGACAGCTATACCAGTGAGCAGGAGGTTATTCGAAACTACATAAAGTCCGAACTAGCCGCAGATATAAAGCCATATATGGAACGAATCATAAAAATGCAGGCGAAGTGCGTGAGAAATTCCGCAGCAGCGCTTATGGCAGGAGTTCATGTGCTGGCTGATTCGTACATTAATGAAATTGAGCCTGAACAGATATTAGCAAATGCATTCAGGCTGGCGGCAAAAGTGACAAAGGAGCAGGAACGGTCGTTTGAGGATTATTCTATGGAAGCTCACGCGTGGTTGAGCGGAGATTGCACTCAGACAAATGATCGTTGAGGTGCGACACCGTGTCGCACCAGAAAGGAGCAGCAGACATGAATGAAAATATAAAGCAGTCAGTAACAATGACTCCAAAAATGTGCGAGGAAATAGAAAAGTACTCTCTGAACCATCATATTTCAAAATCTCAGGCTATCCGGGCGCTGCTTGAAAAAGCTCTTACGCAGGATACTCTGGTCGGGGAACAGGACATTATCAGGAGATATATCCGTGATGAACTGGAGGTTGTTATACCTAATATTCGTGAAATCAAGGATATTAAAGAATACGCTCAACTGAGTTCTAAGTCGTCAGCAGTGGCTATGTTGTGCATTTGCAGAGTACTCTATGACATCTGCCAGGATTGGGGTAGGGTCGATGAGTACTTTGCCCGGGCGATTGTCGCATCGATGAGTATGAATGGGGAGAAGCCCACTTCAGTTGACGAACAGCTGCGGTTTGTTGAGGGGTGGGTAAAGAGTGTTTTTCAAAAGTAATAATTAAATTGAAATACATCTTGTAATTTTTGACTGCCGCATTATTTAAGAATATGGTTTAAAATGAAATCAGTTCAAGAATTTATTCGGCAGCTTTTTTAGAGCAGGGCTAAAAGATAATTATAGTCACAATATTATTATATTGACACAAGACCGTCTTGATGATATAATTGACATAGTAAAAAAGGAGGTGTTTCTGTGCTGATAGTCATTTGCGACGATGATATTGAGCAGATAGCGTATCTTCGCAAGGCACTGCATCAGTGGGCGGCAGACAAATCATTTGCTGTGGACGTTGCCGAATACGAAAGTGCAGAGCAGTTCCTTTTCGGCTATGAGGATACTCCCTGCGACCTGCTGCTTCTCGACATTGAAATGCGCGGAATCAACGGAATGGAGTTAGCCAAGCGCCTGCGTTCCAATGGCGATATGCTCCCGATAGTGTTCATTACGGGGTATTCCGATTACATTGCCGAGGGGTATGACGTGGAAGCCCTGCACTACTTGCTGAAACCTGTAGCTAAGCAAAAGCTGTTCGCCGTTCTCGATAAATATGTAGAGAAACGTTCCGTCAAAGCAGACGAGCTGCTTATTGAAACTGCCGACGGAGCGACCCATATTTCAGCCGACAGAATAACCTATATTGAGGCTTTCGGCAGAAAAACAGCCTTGCACTTATCAGACGATACGATAATAGACTGCACAATGAGCATAAGCAAATTCTCCGCAATGCAGGTGAATGGGTTTGTGAGTCCTCACCGCTCGTACATTGTAAATCTGCGGTATATCAGAACCATCGCAAGGACAGCCCTGATTCTTGACAGTGGCGAGGAAATACCGCTCTCAAGGCGGCTTTACAGCGAAGTCAACAGGCGGTTTATAGAGTTCTACACCCACAGCGAAAAGGACGGTTGAAATGAAAATTCTGATAATAGCGTTAGTGTGTGCGGTTCTGCTAACTTTGGCGTTTTTAGCCGTATTCCTGCTCCGCCGCACCCTCTACAACATGATAGACCGCCGCATAGAGCGTTTCCAGAGCGAGCTTATCGAAAAGCAGGTTCGTGAAATACAGAATATGTACAAGCAGGTCAGGGGCTGGCGGCACGATTACCGTAACCACATTCAGAACATGAAGATACAGCTTGCTCAGGGCAATTACGCCGAGCTTGAGGGCTATCTTGACAGCCTTGCAGACGACCTGACCACGGTCGATACCGTCATAAAAACGGGCAATGTTATGGCGGACGCAATACTTAACAGCAAGCTGTCCGTCGCGGAAAAGCTGAATATCAGAATAAACGTCAAGGCGAATATCCCGAACAACATTCCGCTTTCCGACGTGGAGCTTTGCGCCGTGCTTGGCAATCTCCTTGATAACGCAGCGGAGGCCTGCGCAAAACTACCCGAAAGCGACCGATTTATGCGTATCTATATCGGGTGTCTGAAAAATCAGCTTTATATGTCGGTACAGAACAGCGCAGGAGATGTGAAGAAAATTGCAGGACACTACCTCTCCACAAAGCAGTCTGACGGCGAACACGGCTATGGCATTTTCAGAATTGACAGAGTTGCGAAAAAATACGGCGGTTATGTCAATCGGCAGAACGAGGAGGGCGTATTTGCGACCGAGATAATGGTGCCGCTTTGCGGTTAGTCGTACCATTCATGCAGTATTTCGACCGTTCGTGCAGAAATCAACACGGGCGGTCGTTTTTATGTTATGCTTTAAGGGAGGTGAGAATATGGTAAAAATCACGAAATACACAAAGGAAAAACGAAAGCAGGACAGCGAGAAGCACCGTAAGGAGCAAAGCAAGCATAAATATAAAACCACCCAGAATATGCGGTACATACTCTCGGAAATATGGAAAAGCCAGCCCTTTATGCTTGTGGTGCTGCTTATGTGCGTGGTTGCTTCTGTCGCAGAATTGCTTTTCACTAGCTTTACGGGCAAATATGTTGTTGAGCTTGCTTTGGGAACGTCGTCAAGAGTTCATCTTGCGGTGATATGCCTTTTGCTTATTTTCGGAAAGCGGATATCAAGATATATCTGGAACGAAGCAAGCGATTATTGCGGGTTTTATGGGAACTATAAATTTGCCTGCCATATGACCCGTAAGATCATACGCAAGAATATGTCCACGGACTATGAAAATAACGAAAGCTGCGATAACGGCAACGCTATACAAAAGGCGTGGGCAGGCTCTGATTATATATCGTATCAGACCCTGCACACAATGCAGGAATTTCTGTCTGCGGTTTTGCGCATTTTGGCTTACGGCGGAATACTTTCAATGCTTAGCCCAGTTATGCTGCTTATTGTCGGCGTTCCTGCAATAGCGAGCTACTACATCGAGCGACACAAAATGCAGTGGATATGGAATATGACGGATAACTGGCAGAAATATGTCCGCGAGCTTAATTACATCAGCGACGCGGGAAGTGATTTTTCAGCCGCAAAGGACGTGCGTGTTTACGGCATTGAAAAGTGGTTTAAAAAGCTGTTTGCAAGGTCGTTCGGCAACCGCCTTAACTGGTTTGAGCAGCAGGACGAATGGATGTTCAGGCACGACCTTGCCCGTGTGCTGATGGTGTATTTATCAAACTTTGCCGCCTATGCCTGCGTTATCTATATGGTCGTGAACGGGGATATCGGCGCGGGTGATTTTGTGCTGTATTTTAATTCTATATCCGATTTCGGCTGGGCGGTAAGAGAGGTTTTCGACAAGGCTTCGGGCTTTAACTGGCTTTCGGAAAACATTTCGTTTGCGAGGGAATACCTTGATATCAAGGATAAAACAAATCACGGAACTGGCGAAAAGTTGCCGCTCGGAGAATGCGAGATAGAGTTCAGAAATGTAAGCTACAAATACGGCGGCGCTGAAAACGCCACTATACAGAATATCTCATTCACCCTGCACAAGGGTGAAAGGCTTGCGCTTGTGGGACTTAACGGCGCAGGAAAAACAACGCTCATAAAGCTCATGTGTGGGCTTTACGACCCTACCGAGGGCGAAATATTACTGAACGGCAAGCCTGTGAACAGCTACAACAGAGATGAATATTTCAGACTGTTCGGCGCGATTTTTCAGGATATATCAGTGCTGCCTGTGACTATTGCGGAAAATGTTTCGGGTGCTGAAGCTGAAAAAATAGATACGGAAAAGGTTTATGACTGCCTTAAAAAATCGGGTATCTACGAAAAGGTAATGAGCCTGCCCGAAAAAGAAAACACTCGGCTTGTAAAATCTGTTTTTGAGAACGCAGTCGAGTTTTCGGGCGGAGAAACGCAGAAGCTCGCACTTGCGAGGGCGTTATACAAAAATGCGCCCGTACTGCTGCTCGACGAACCGACGGCGGCGCTGGACCCTATCGCAGAGCAGAAAATGTATCTTAATTACGCCGATTTTTCAAGGGGAAAATCAAGCGTGTTTATCTCTCACAGACTTGCTTCAACACGCTTTTGCGACAGGATAATTCTAATAGAAAACGGCGGAATAGCCGAGTGCGGAACTCATGCGGAGCTTATGGCTCAAAACGGTAAATATGCCGAGCTTTTCGAGCTTCAAAGCAGCTATTACAATGACGAGGAGGTGCAGATGAATGAGTGACAATAACGAAAAGCTCCTAACACCAAAGGAAAAACGGGAGATAATACGGCGCACGCTAAAGGCTGTCAACAAGGCGGACAGGGGCTATATTGCGAGAGATACGATAAAATATTGCGTTGACCTTTCGGGCGATATTTTTTCGATTTTTCTGGCTGCGCTTGTCATCGACGGAATTGCAGGTGCGAAGCCTGTTGATACTCTGCTTATCTATGCGGCGATAGTTGTCGGCGTTCAGGCTTTGCTTTCCGTGGTGCAAAGATTTCTTTTCAGGCGCAGTAATTCTCACAGCTTCAAGAAAACCACGAATATGCAGAAAAATCTCTGGCAAAAGGTCATGACGATGGATTATGTCCACCTTGAAAGCACAGATATGCAGAACAGGTATGCAAACGCACGGCGTCAGCCTGAAAACCGCAGCGCGGGAATAGAAGCGCTCTGCAATTATTTTAGGAACACTGTCGGCGGTATTTTCAGAGTGGTTTCTGGCGCTGTTCTTATTATCCCGACAATATTCAGAGAGCCGACCGAAACGTCAGGCTTTATGGGATTTGTGCAGTCGTTCTGGGGATTTATTGCAGTGGCGGCGATTACGGCTGCTCTGGAGCTTATAAAATCTCTGGTAATAAACCCAAAAGCAATAATCGGGTTTGAGAAAATACATAACGATAAAAAAGTAACTATGGCTCAGCGTGCGGGAAACTTTTTCAATCGCTATGTGCTTAATAATTACCGCAACGGCAAAGAAATAAGAATTTATTCACAGCAGGGTCTTATCGAAAAGGAGCTGGACAGGGCGCAGAAAACAGACTCGGACGGCTGGTTTCGCGGCTATAAACAGGCTATGCTTCCGAATTTCATGATCCAGTTTATAGATATTCTTACCGAAATAATTATGTACGGTTTTGCGGTACTGAGAGCTATGAGCGGAATGCTGACTCCGGGTGAAATTATCGCATTTGTGGGATATTTTAATGAGATATCCGCAGGCGTTTCGGAGATTTCCGATGGAATGGGACTGCTTAAAATAACGCCGACATTCTGCAAGCAGTATTTCGATTTCCTTGACATTCCCGACGAAAAATACAAAGGCACGATACCCACGGAAAAGCGTGACGATAACGAGTACGAATTTGAGTTCAGGCACGTCTGGTTTAAGTACCCAGACAGTGAGGATCATGTGCTGAAAGACGTGAATCTCAAATGGCGAATAGGCGAGAAAATGGCTCTTGTTGGCAAGAACGGCTGCGGAAAATCCACGCTTGTGAAGCTGCTTTGCAGACTGTACGACCCCACCGAGGGCGAAATTACGCTCAACGGAATCGACATCAGAAAATACAGCTACGAGGACTATATGGCGCTGTTCTCGGTGGTGTTTCAGGACAGTAAGCTGTTTGCGTTCAGTCTTGCGGAGAATGTCGCTGCCGATACGGAATATGACGCAGAGCGCGTGACCGACTGCGTTATTCGTGCAGGTTTAGGCGAGCGGCTTGAAGCTATGGAAAACGGCATAGAAACCTGTCTTTACAAGGACTTTGACGAACACGGCGTTGAGATCTCCGGCGGCGAAGCGCAGAAGCTCTGCCTTGCGCGGGCGATTTACAAAGGCTCGCCGTTTATCGTGCTTGATGAGCCGACAGCCGCGCTTGACCCGATTTCCGAGCACGATATTTACACCAAATTCAACGGTATCGTGGGAACGCGCACGGCTATCTACATCTCCCACCGCCTGTCGTCCTGTCGCTTCTGCGACGAGATAACCGTTATGGACAATGGACGAATTGCCGAGCGCGGTTCGCACGATGAGCTTATCGGCAAGGGCGGCGTTTACAAGGAGCTGTGGACGGCTCAGGCGGAGTATTATAAGGATACGGCAGGGGAGTTGTTTGCGTAAGTTTGTAAAGCGGATCATCGTTTTGTTCGCTTGCAACGCTTTATTTCTTAATATGTAAAAAATCCCGGAAGCAAGGCATATTGCAGCTCTTCCGGGATTTTTGCGTTATTCTTTTTAACTATCAAGACATCAAGAATGTTATAGAGTGATTAGAAAGTGAGTGTTTTATATATACGATGCTGTTATTATGCTGAATAATGCGGATGAGATTTGAATTATGGCAAGCAATTTGATTCGCATATTTGGTGGTTAAAAGTAAATTAAGAGTATACGAAATGCAAAATCTTCCTTCAATAGATGATCTTTACCTTAATGTTTAGCATAT
>ERZ1106963.361-NODE-361-length-69700-cov-15.611846_pt1 | contig 69700 bp, 46 predicted proteins | sample MGYA00403681_ERZ1106963 | MGnify/ENA primary metagenome ERZ1106963 (study PRJEB35170, sample SAMEA104062407) | human gut metagenome | biome: human gut; feature: human-associated habitat; material: faeces | place: Denmark | collected 2012-05-03 ...
TGGTGGTGGCTACTTTTGTATAGGTCCCACCGCTGGACGTGGCCCGATACACCTGGTACTTGGACGCGCCGGTGACAGCGCTCCAGGTCAGCTTGGGATCGCCGCTGCTGGTGGTAATCTTCACCACAGGCTTGGCGCAGTGGCAAACCGCTGAAACAATGGTGCTGTAAGCGGAGTTAGCAGAGGTCTTCACCTTGCTCACTGCTTTCACCTTGTAGTAATAGGTGTAGCCGGCGGACGCGGTGCTGTCCGTGTAATTGGTCTTCGTGGTCGTCCCCAGCAGCTTATAGGTGCCGGTCTTGGTACCGGCCCGGTACACCTGATACTTCACCGCGCCGTTCACGGCCTTCCACTTGATATAGGGTTTGCCCGTGGAGGTCAGATAATCCGGGGTCACCGTGGGCTTCGCGCAGTGGCTAATGGCCGAAATAGCAGCGCTGTAGACGGAGTTGGCAGAGCTCTTCACCTTGCTCACTGCTTTCACCTTGTAGTAATAGGTGTAGCCGGCGGACGCGGTGCTGTCCGTGTAATTGGTCTTCGTGGTCGTCCCCAGCAGCTTATAGGTGCCGGTCTTGGTACCGGCCCGGTACACCTGATACTTCACCGCGCCGTTCACGGCCTTCCACTTGATATAGGGCTTGCCCGTGGAGGTCAGATAATCCGGGGTCACCGTGGGCTTCGCGCAGTGGCTGATGGCCGAAATAGCAGCGCTGTAGACGGAGTTGGCAGAGGTCTTCACCTTGCTCACAGCCTTCACCTTGTAGTAATAGGTGTAGCCGGCGGACGCGGTGCTGTCCGTGTAATTGGTCTTTGTGGTCGTCCCCAGCAGCTTATAGGTGCCGGTCTTGGTACCGGCCCGGTACACCTGATACTTCACCGCGCCGTTCACGGCCTTCCACTTGATATAGGGTTTGCCCGTGGAGGTCAGATAATCCGGGGTCACCGTGGGCTTCGCGCAGTGGCTGATGGCCGAGACGGCGGCGCTGTAGTCACTCTGCACGCCCCCTGCGTTCACGACCTTCACCTTATAGAAGTAGGTGTAGCCGGTGGAGGCGGTGGTGTCGGTGTAGTTCAGCTTTGTTGTCGTGCCCAGCAGCTTGTAGGTGCCGGTCTTGGTACCGGCCCGGTACACCTGATACTTCACCGCGCCGTTCACGGCCTTCCACTTGATATAGGGCTTGCCGGTGGCGGCCAGGAAGTCCGGGGTCACCGTGGGAGCGCCGGGCTTGTAGCCCGGATCCTTGGCATCGCAGCGGGTGCAGATGCCGTTCTTATAATCGTGGCCCAGGGCCTTCACCGTTACGCTGTCCTTGGTGATCTCATTCTTGCCGCCGGCATCGCTGAAGAGCTTGCCGCAGGTGCTGCAGGCATAGTATTCCTTGCTGCCCTGGGCCGTGCAGGTGGCAGCCTTGGCGGCATGCCGCGTGATGGTGTGGCCGCCGCCGGGGATGGTCTCGGTTTTGGTATCGGTGTATTTCACGCCGTCGAAAACCACCGTAGCCGTATAGGTACGCAGACCGTCCTTGCAGCCGGAGGCCGGCGTTGTGACGGCGCTGGTCACCTTTGCCGTCACGGTCTCCCGGTGCCCGGATTCGTCCAGACAGGTGAAGACGGCGGTGGCGGCGGAGGTGCCTGTCCAGGTCCACTGGGGCTTGCCGAAGTTGTGCCCCACCTCAATATCCACCGTGGCAGTGGGCAGGTCACACGCCACGCCGGTCTGGCCCTCATAGTCCCGGTAAAGGGTCCATTTGCCCGTCTGCTCCTTCTTCTGGGCCTTTGCCAGGGCCTCCTTGACCAGGGCGCTCAGATCCATGGACACGGTGATCTCCGTGTCGTCAAAGGTCAGCGGCGCAGAGGTATACTTCACATACTGCGTGACATCCTTCTGCGTTCCGTTGGCGTACACAGCCGTCACCTGCATGTCGGCGGCGTCAAAGGTCTCGCCCTTTTTGTAGGTGGTGCGCTGGGGCTGGCGGGTGATCTTCAGCTCTGTCATCCGGCTGCTCAGACGCATCATCTGGGCGGAGTCGTTTTTGAAGTAGATGTTGCCCTCGCCGTCGACAATAGGGCTGCAGATGGCGTACTGAGCCTGAGAGCCGCTGGGGGTAAAGAGCACATAGGCCGTTTCGATGGTCGTCTCCTTGCCGTCGTGGCGATAGGTCTCCATGGTGGTGTAGGTGTGATCCACCTCGGTCATGCCGGGCTTGTCCCGGAGCACGCGGAGCTTACCGGGGGTATAGTTATCAAAGAAATAGATGTAGGCATATCCGTCCGTGCTCTCATAGGCTGTGGTCAGCAGGCCGCTGGTCTGGGGATAGCCCTGAGTGGGCACGGAGTAGGCGATGGAGAAGGATGCCAGATCCACCACGGTGATGTTATGGCCGGAATACTCCCCAAACTGGGAGGTGCCCGACACGCCGATGTAGGCGCGGCCATTATGGATCACGGGGGTGGAGGTGCTCATGGGCGGGGTGGCGTCATTCCCGGCGCCGTTATCCAGGTGCAGGCGGCGCAGGGTGTTCTTGGCGATGGTGCCGTTGGCGTTCATCTTGACCTGATAGAGGTCGCCGCCCTTGCTGGTGAAATAGTAGGCGTTGGTCTTTTCATCATAGCAAACGCTGCTGCGCAGGTCGCCCACGCCCGTGGCCGTCAGGCTATCCAGCAGTTTGCCGGTCTTTGGATCCAGGGACAGCAGGGAGCCGTGGCCCGTTGTGTAGCCGCCATCACCGTCGTCCGTAGTCACAAGAATGAATTTCTCGCCTGCGTAGGCCCCGGCCCAGTAAAAGCCGTTGTGGGTATAGGTCCATGTGGGGAGCTTGGCCTCATCGGTCCTGGCGGGATCCTCATCGGTGACGGAGAGGCAGACGAAGTTGGCCTGCTTCGTCTCCGAATTCCAGAAGCCCGTGTAGATGTAGCCATCCCTGTAGGCGATAGGGCAGTTGGGCTGGCCGCCCCGGGCGTCCTCATAGAGCCACAGGGACTTCAGCGTTACCGCGTCGAAGGCCTGCACCCGGCCATTGCTGAGGCCCACAAAGATCATGCCCTGGGCATAGGTGGGGGAATTGATGGCAAAGGAGGAGTTGCCCGCCATCTCCCCGGAGCCCAGCTCCAGGCCGGTCTCCTTGTCGATCTTGATGATGCGCTTGCCGGCGTAGGTGTACAGGCAGCCGCCCACCAGGATGGGGCAGCCTGTGGCCCCCTCGCTGTAGCCGTCGCCCAGCTTGTTGGCCCAGACCAGCACGGCATCCTCCGCCGCAATGGGGGTGGGCTGGGACACCACGCCGTTGTTGTTGTCATCGGCCCGGAACTGCGTCCAGTCGTCGGGCGCTGCGATGTCCTTCAGCGCCGCGCCGGAGGCCTTCTCCAGGGTGACGCGGATGGTCTGGCTGTCCGCCCCGGCGGAAAATACCTGCTGCCGACCCACATAGCCGCTGCGGGTGACCACCAGGGTATAGGCCCCGCCGGTATCCAGGGCGTAGGTGCCGTCCGCGTCAGGCAGGACGCGCACGCCGTCGGTATTGCTGGTGAGGAACACCGTGGCGTCGGCGGGCTGGGTGGAAATACTTGTTTTGATAGAGGGTAGCTTACTGACCTCTATGGTATAGGTCTGGGCCACACTGCCCGGATCCTTATGAGAAACGGTGACGGTGATCTTTTCCGCCGCAAGGGACTGGGTATTCAGGGGAACGGTGAGGGTATTGGTCACATTGGGCTTATTTTCGGCGCTGTAGGTGAGGGTCTGCGTCCAGTCGCCGCAGGCAGCCGTCACCATCATGTCCGCGTCGTTCTTATACCCGGACAGGGGCCGCAGATTCAGCTTCAGCTCCGGCACCCGCTGGCCCACGGAGGCCGTGTAGTCGTACACCAGCTTGGTGAAGCCCGTCGTCGCGGTGCCCTTGCGGTACAGCGGCACGGCGACATCGTTGTGATCCCGGGCCGTCAGCGCATTGAGGGTCATGGTCCGGACGGCGGTGATGATGTACTCCTGGTAGTAGGTAGCCCCGTTCACCGCCTTGGCCTGGGCCACTTGCAGGTGCATGGTGTTGCCCACGCCGCCGGCTGCCATAAAGTTGGGGGTGGAGTTGCCGTAGGAGCCGTCCGCCGTGGCGACTCTTTTCTCAAACTGCGTATCGGCGTAGTTGGTGTTGGAGTGGCCGCTGTAGACCGCCGTGGTCACATAGCTGCTGTTCGCCCGGCTGCGCCGGAGCATGAAGGCGGCGGAGTTGGACTCCACCTGGAAGGTGTACTCGTGCACGTCGGCCCGGAAGGACGGCGACATGACATATTCCTTCGCCGCGCTGCTGGTGCTGGGCTTGGCCCCCAGATCCGTCAGCCAGTCCTTGGTGATGGGTGTGGGCACGGATATCTTGGCCCCGGAGGCGGCGGTGAAGTCCGCCCGGACGTGGTAATAGCTGTTCTTGGTGGCCACATAGCTGTAGCTGCCCCCCGGCAGCAGCGCATAGGTGTCGCTGCCCGAGGCGGAGCTCTTGGGGGCCACCTGACTGCCGGCGTTGTTATACACCTGCACCGTGACATCGGTGCTGTGAGTGAGGGTGGTGGTAACACTGCTCTTCTTGGTAATTCGCAGCGTATAGGTGGTGGAGCGGCCATTGGCCGTCAGCTTCACCGGCACCTGATACGCGCCGCCGGTCAGGGTGCAGTCCGCCAGATTCACGGACACAGCCTTGCCGCTCTGGGCCGTCTTCCCGGCCACGGTCACTGTGGTACCATCGCAGAGGGTAGTGGGGGTGACGCGCACGGTGCTCTCCGTGGTGGAGAGAGCGTAGGTCGTGGTGCGGCAGTCATAGTCCAGCTTCAGGCTCACCGCAGCATCCGATACCGCCAGATCCCGGAGGCTGGGGGTACGGACGATATGCAGCGTATAGGTCTGGTACTGCTCATACGCGCCGTCGGCGCGGCGGGCCTCGCAGACCACGTCCGAACCCTTCAGACTGTCCGCCGTGACGCAGCCCACCAGGGCAGAGGCCTTACTCTCCCAGGTTTTGGCGTACTGGCTTTTCGTCTCCGCCCCGGCGGGATAGACCCGCACGGCCGTAACGTCCACATCATCCGCCGGGACAATATAGGGGTACAGGCTGCTGGAGGCATAGTCCGGCACCCGATAGGTAGCGCCGGAGGCTGTCACGCCGGACTTGGACATCTGGCCGTAACTGGTCCAGTAGCTGTCGATGCCCACGTCCACAGACTTGATCCACTGGCCTGCTGGCAGCTGGGCGGTGAGGGTGGTCTGGCCCGTGACCTCCAGCGTGCCGCGCACATGACGGAATTCCCCGTCCGACAGGTCGAAGGTATAGGTAGCGGGAACCAGCGCCGCCGTGTTGGTATTTTTCACCGTGGTGACGGTGCCGAACTCGCTGGTAAAGGTCGCCACGGCGGGGGTAACGGATTTCCCGCCCATGGTGGCCCGGATGGTCACATTCACCGTCTTCCCCGTCAGGAAGGTGGCGTATTTGTCCATCGCGCCGGACAGGGCCTTATACATAGTGCCCGCAGAGGAAGCGGAGGCATCGTAAAAGCCCTTTTCCGCCGCGGCATAGGCCTTCTGGGCGGCAGCGTAATCGTGTACGCCGTTGGTGGCGGCCCGGTAGGAGGCCATGGCCTTCGCCAGATCAAGCAGCTGGTCACTGTAGCTTTGGTTGGCGTTGGTGGTGAACCAGATGGCGCTCACACCGGAGGCCGATTCATCCAGCTTATACCCGCCGCCGTCGTAATAGACGCTGTAGTTGTCGGTCTTATCGTCAATGGCGGAGATATAGCCGCCGTCTATGCCGGTGAAGGTGTGGCCGCTGGCCTTCAGCACGTCCTTCACCGTATCGCCGGAGCGGCAGCTGATGTATTCCGGCTGGATCAGCATCCCCTCCTGGGTCACAGCCAGCAGTGCGATCTTGCTGTCCTCTGCCGCCCATGCCACAGACGGCAGCATCAAGACCAGCAGCACACAGGCCAGCAGAACGGACAGCAGCCTTCTGCCCAGGTGCATGGTTTCTTTCATCGTCATACTCTCCCTTCTATCGCATATAGCTCAGATCATCCGGCAGGTGAGAAATCTCTGCTTCCAGCGCCGGGCCGGGGACGTGGTGCGGCGCCACAGTGCCTCCGCATCCGTCAGCAGCTGCCGGGCCTTTTCCCGCTGCGCCGGGCCCAGCTCATGGGCGCTGAACCAGATCTCCTGCTCCAGCGCCGTCAGATCCCGGGCCGTCTCCCGGCCCAGCAGGGTCTCCAGCGCCGCCGCGCGCTGCGCCGTGGGCAGTGTCCAGGCCACCTGGGACTGCATAGCCCGGAGGGTCTCATACAGCGCGCCCAGCATCGCCCGGCAGGCGATCCGGCCGTCGGCATCCTCAAACCGGAGCCGTCCGCGCCGCAGTTTGCGCCGCAGCAGCAGCGTCCGCGCCGCCAGGGCGGCCACGGCCAGCACCAGCAGGCACAGGAGCACCCAGAGCAGGTTCTGGATCAGCACCCGCCCGCTCAGGTTGGTATCGGGATCCTCGATCACCGGATCCTCCGGCGTATCGGGATCCTCCCGGGGCGGCGTGGGGTCGTCATTGGTATATCCCGGCTTGCCGCCGTCCTCCGAGGGCGGGCCGCCCGAAGGCAGCTCATAGGTGACCGTATCCTCAAAGCCGGGGGTGGCATCAAAGGGCAGCCATCCCACCCCGTCCAGATAGTACTCCGCCCAGGCATGGGCCGACCGCTGGGTCAGGGTCAGGGTTGCCCCGTCCGTCAGGGCCTCCGCCTGCTGGCGGGTGACCACATACCCCTCCACATACCGGGCCGGGATTCCACAGCTGCGCAGAAGCAGCACAGACAATGTAGCGTAGTGCGTGCTGTTTCCCTGGCGGTCTCCCGTGAGCAGGGCAGATGCTATATCTCCGCTGCCGGACACGGCAACGTCCTCTTTGTAGGTCATGTTCTCCCGGAGGAAGCGGAGGACCTTTGCCTTGGCTTGGGTGGTATTGAGGTCCTGGCCGGGGGCAAATTTCTCCGTCAGGGCCGCATAGGTCTCCTGCGGCACATCCAGATACCGGTCATAGACCCACTGGCGGTAGAACGCCTCACCCTGGCGATAAGTTTCGTCGGAAATGCCGCTCTCCAGCTGCTGCCGCTGGAGCAGATAGCTCTTTTCCACCGGGGACACCGACGTGGAATACGTCCTGGCCGCCGGGGCCGTCATCCCCTCTCCGGGGAGGTCCCCCGCGTCCAGCACGGTCTCTGTGCCGCTGCCCGCGCCATAGGGGAGGTAGGCCGTGGCCCGGCACGCCCCCAGGACCTGCACGCTCACCCGGTTTTCCTCCTCTCTGCCGCCGAAGGCGGCAGAGAGCTGCAGGGCCGGGAAAAAGTACCCGCTTTGCAGGCTGTACAGCAGCGATGCCTCCTCCGACAGGGACTGGGCCGTCAGCTGCTGCCATCCGGCGCCGGTATAGCTGCCGGCCACATAGCCCCGCAGATACATAGGCGTCCAGTGTTCCGCCGTCACCTGCAGGGCCGGTTCATTCCCCGCTGACGGCAATTTAGCACCGGCCAGCTGCCCCTCCGGCAGCGGATTGGCCGCGTCCTCATACCGCAGGCGATGCCACGCCCGGTCTAAAGAAACGCCCAAGGCTGACGGCTGGACCGTGCCGGCAGCAAGGCCCTCCAATACAATTCCGGCCAGCAGCACCAGGGCCAGCAGTCCCGCTACGGCACGCCCGGTCTTTCTCCCGGCCGCAGCGGGCCGGGTAAAGCCCACCAGTGCGCCCGCTATGGCGCAGGCGAAGAACCAGCCGCCGGGCACGAACCCGGCCAGCCGCAGCGTCAGGATGCCCGCCGCCAGGGCTGCCGTCCACCACACGCGCTGCCGCAGGCGCAGGAGCAGCCCCATTAAAAATCCGATGGCCACTCCCGCCGGCAGTAGCAGCCACCAGACGTCTCCTGCGTCCAGATAGGGGGGCATATAGCTACCGGAAGTCAAAAAGCGCCAGTCCGCCGCCAGGTTCCCCAGGCCCGCCAGAGCACCGGTCACCCGGCTCCGCAGCGCAAGCCCCAAGGCCAGCAGCACCAACAGCCCCGCCCAGACCCCATATCGGTGCAGGGCTTTATCCCAGCGCAGCAGCAGTCCCGCGCCCAGCCCGGCCGCCGTCAGCACCCCCGCAGGCAGCGCCATGAGCAGCGGCTCCGGGTGCAGGCACTGCCACGCCAGGCCCCACAGGCCTGTCAGCAGCAGCACCCCCGCCAGCACGTCCGCCAGGGACGGCGGCCGCTTTTGCTGTGGCGTTTGATTCAGTTGGAATGAAACGTCCTGTCTTTTCACCAAAATCTCCTAATTCCAGATCCACTTTCCAAGGGTATCCCGCATGGTCTCGGGCGTGAAGCAGATAATCTCCCCGTCATCGCAAGGCGCATCGGCACACAGAAGAATTTTTGTATTCTCCGGCCGGAGCTGCTCCGCCGGGAGCTGCGTACAGCAGTACAGCAGCTTCCCCTCCGCCACCTCCGGCAGAGAGGGCGGCTCCTGAGAAACCGGGCTCTTCAGCAGCGCCGCCACGGCCTCCGGAAGCTGATCCTCCGTCATGACCTCCCACCGGCCCTCTGCTTCCCCGCTCCACATGAGGCGGAACGGCTGCCCCTGCCCGGCAAATGCCTGGGCCAGCGACACCGCCGCCTCCAGCAGCGCGTCGGTCAGGCGCGGCGCCGCGGCGCTGCGCTCCACATATATGGTCAGCCGGTGATCCACGGGCTTGGAGCCCTCCCGGACCATGTAGCGTCCCGTCTTGCCGGAGAGCTTCCAGTGAATCTGCCGCAGGCTGTCCCCGGGGGCGTATTCCCGGAGCTGGAATATCTCCGTGGGGTCATTGCCCTTTACATCCGGGGCGTACTCGTCGCAATCGGTCCGGCTGCTCAGCGCCAGCACCGGGTCTGTCTCCACTGGGAACGTATCGGGCATCACGCAGATCAGCGCGTGCACATGGCAGGGCACCGCCAGCGGCAGCACCCCGAAAATATCCCACACCACGAGCTTTGTCCCCCGCAGCTGCATGCAGCCGCAGAGCCCGCTGGTCATTGCCCACTCTCCGCGGCCGCGCTCCATAGTCAGGCGCTGCCGCCGCTTTTCTCCGGTGGCTAAGTTTTCCACATCCGTCACCAGGCAGGCCCGGCCCATGGGCACGGCGCTGTCCACCGACGCCGCCACGGAGAAGGGCTTTCCCTTTTCCGCCGTGCCGGGGCCGGTCAGCTCCGTCCGGATACGCCGCCTGGTGATTGCCAGCGCCAGCCAGCTCACCAGCGGCGCCGCCAGCCAGCACAGGGCGATCCACGGCACCGCCGCCCAGGGCGCTGCCAGCCAGGTCACCAGCAGCAGGCCGCCCAGCAGCAGCCACAGCACTGTCCTCATGCCTGCTGCTCCGTCATCTCCGGCGGGCAGGTCTGCTCCAACACCTGGGCCACAACGGCCTGGGGTGTGTATTCATTCAGCCGGGCCTTGGACGAGAGCATCAGCCGGTGGGCAAACACGCACTCGGTCATACCCGTCACATCCTCGGGGATCACATAATCCCGCCCCTTGGCAAAGGCTCTGGCCTTTGCCGCCCGGGTCAGGGCCAGAGCGCCGCGGGGGCTGATGCCCAGCTTCACCAGGGGATCCACCCGGGTAGCCTCCGCCAGGCGGACGATATAGTCATAGATTCGGTCGTCCACATGGACCTGCCGCACATGGGCAATGCTCCCCAACAGCTCCTCCCGGGTCATCACCGGCTGCACCTGGTCCAGCGGATCGCTGCCGCTGCGCTCTTTCAGGATGCGGAACTGGCTCCGGGCATCGGGATAGCCCAGGCTCAGCTTCATCAGAAAGCGGTCCAGCTGGGAGTTGGGCAGGTTCTGGGTGCCCGCCGAGCCGGCGGGGTTCTGGGTGGCCAGCACCACAAAGGGCTTGGGCAGCTCATGGGTCACGCCGTCCACGGTGACGTGCAGCTCCTCCATGGCCTCCAGCAGCGCCGACTGCGTTTTGCTGGAGGTGCGGTTGATCTCATCGGCCAGCAGCAGATTGGTCATCACAGCGCCGGGCTGGTACACCATCTCCCCCTGCCGGGGCAGGGAGAAGCCCACAATATCGGAGGGCATGGTATCCGGCGTGAACTGGATGCGCTTGGTCTCCAGCCCCAGGGCCTTGGAAAAGGCCAGAGCCATGGTGGTCTTGCCCACACCGGGCACGTCCTCCAGCAGAATGTGCCCCTGGGCCAAAATGGAGATCCATACGTTCTCCACCACATCGTCCTTGCCGACGATGACCTTCTGTATCTCCTGCAGGATCCTGTTTGTTACTTCGTACATGCTTTCCTCCGTTTGATCCAAATGAATATACCTGCCGCCGCGGCTACAGCCGCGCCGGAAACGATCCATATCACCGCACTGCCGGACGAGGCCGTCTGGGCTGCCGCCGTCCGAAGATCATAGGCTCCGGCCGGATCCTCCGCTGCGGTCTCTATCCCCAGAGGTTCCAGCTGCGCCAGCAGCGTCCCCGCCGCGTATACATAGCTGCGCTCCTCTGCGGGAACGGCCCGGTACCGGTCATACAGCTCCTGAGCCTGCTGCTGCGTCCACCGGGACACCCCCGCTATGGCCTCGTTCAGCTGCGCGATCTGGCTGCGCGTATCCTCCGCCAGGGGTGCCCGGAAATCGTACAGGCTCCGCTCCTCCTTTTCCAGGCGCTCCATAGCCTCCTGAGCCAGGATGGCCTGCTCCGTGGCCATTACATCCGACTCCAGTCCCAGCGCGTGGCAGAAAGTGCCGTCCGCCAGCCGGTAGCGTAGCAGGCCGTCGGCAACGCTGGCCGCGCCTTTCACGAACCGCTCGTCGGAGGACGGGTCGATCCCCAGGCTGCACAGCGCAATGGCCACCTGGGCGGTGCTCTCCAGATTGGGCGTGTCCCAGCTGATGAAATCCCCCTCCGCCGTCTGCTGGCGGCTGAGCCAATCAAGCCCCGCGTCGATGATCTCCCGGACGGTGACTTTTTTCTCCCCAGCTCCGGTATAGGTCACGGTGCTGTTCTGATAGGGGGCCAGGGCCTGGAGGGCCATAGCCGTTATATCCACATCGGTGGAACCGGCCGACAGGCCGAAGCCGCCGTCCGTCCCCTGGGCCTCAGCCAGGGCCTGCAAAATAGACTGCCGGGTGTATTTCGCCCCCTCCGGCACGGCGAACCGCCCGCTGTCCAGAGTGATGAGGGCGAATATCCAGCCGTTGAGTCCCTGAGCCCCCAGGGAGCCCGCGGCGGAGAAGTTATAGGTGCCGTCGGCAATGAGGTTGATGGGCTTGCCGCCGGCATCCTGCCCGAAGGCGGTGGGGTCGCCGCCCAGAGCCAGCACCGCCAGGGAAATGCGGTGCCACTCCGTGGCCTTGATGCGGTGCAGGCCGTTCTCCTCCTTGTACGCCTTGGTCACATAGCTCTCCAGAGCCTTCAGATAGTTGGCAGCGCCGCCGCTCTCCCCGGCCCGGCCGGCGGCAATGGCCACCCAGTCCGACACGGAGTCTCCTGCGGCCAGCATGCCGCTGCCCAGCAGGGTATCTGCGGTGTAACCCTTGCCGGCGGCCAGCGCGTCCAGCGTCTCCTGGCCGTAGACCGGCACCGCCATGACGGTCATGAGCGCCGCCAGCAGCAGGGCCAGCAGCCTGTGTCTGATCTTCTTCATAATTGACTCTCCTGTCTCTCTGTCAGAGGGATTCCCGCTTTTTATCCCCGCAGCGGGAGCAGGTATACTCGATATAGCCCGCCGTCCCGTCGCCCGACGGCTCCACGCGGTCTGTCTGGGCATAGTCGTGGCCCAGGGCGGGCTCTTCCTGTATCTTTTCGTCGCCGCAGACGGAGCAAACCACGCGGGACTCCCCGGGATGGGTGCAGTCCGGCGGGGTGATGACCTCCGGCTGGCCCCACTGGTGCTCGTCGATGTATTTTCCGCCGATCCACTTGCCGCAGTAGGTGGACAGAAGACCGTAGCTGCCGCCGGTGGCAGAATAGCCGCCGATGTCCTTGCCATAGGCCAGGGTGAAGCGCAGATACAGTGTGTCGCCGTTGGTCAGATAATAGTTGGACAGGCCCTTGCCGGCATAGGTCTCTCCGCCCACGGAGTACATCCAGCCGGAGCCCTGGGTGAAGTCGAACTCACCCAAGCTGTCCGGGTCATACTGCTCCGTCAGGGTCAGGCCGTCCTTCTGGATCTTGCTCCAGAGATTTTCCGGAATATCCGGATAGTCCATCAGTCCGGCCCGGCTGATCCGACGCAGGTAGAAGCCCACGTCCAGCGTTCCTCCGCTGATAAACTCATAGCCGTACTCCTCCAGCATCTCCTTCACCGCGTAGGAGGCCGGGACGTTCTGGCGAATCTTATAGACATAGGGCTCTTCAAATATCCCCAGTCCCACGGTGGTGGCGTCCAGCACGATGTAGGCCGTGCCGATGACATCCCCGGTGTCCACAAACTGGTAGGTGACCTCGTGTGACAAGAAGGTGGAGTTGCCCCACTCGTCCCATACCTGCACGGTGATGGTGTGAGTCTCGCTGTCCCCCCGCACGGGGTCGGAGAAATAGAGCTGGTACTCATACACAGGCCCGCCGGTGGGCGCAGAGACCCGTTGGCCGTCCATGCGCACCTCGATCTGGCTGGCGTACAGCGCTGCACCCAGATAGTTCGTGGCCCGGACGGTAAAGGTAAAGTTTCTGTTGCTGGTCTCCGTCACATCCTGCAAATTCGTGACGATGGTGGGCGGGTTTTCCCCGACAGTCGGGTGATCCGCATCCGCCTTCTGGGGCACATAGCGGATGGCCAGCGTCACCTCCTGCACGGTGGTATTGCCGTTTTTCCGGTAGAGAGTGAAGTAATTGGTCTCGTTCCGGGCCAGGGTCGCAGTGAAATTCTTCCCATCCGGCGTGAGATACATACCGTTATCGGGGGTCGCGCTGTTGCGGAGCTTTACCCGCAGCGTTTCGCCGTTGGGATTGATGAGATAGGCATAAAACGAGAGCACATCGTTTTCCAGCTGGTCATATGTGATCTGGCGGTTGCTCAGATCCGTTACGATGCGCGTACTGGTGTCGTCGGAAGGGCCGGGAGTTGGGTCATCGCCGGGCTTGTCCGGGTCAACGGGTTGATTGGGATCATCCGGGTTCACCGGGTCGTCCGGGTTGACGGGATCATCCGGTTTATCGGGGTTGTCGGGGTTGTCCGGCGTATCCGGGGTGTCCGGCGTGTCCGGTGTGTCCGGGGTATCCGGGGTGTCCGGCGTATCCGGCGTGTCCGGGGTATCCGGCGTATCCGGGGTATCCGGTGTGTCCGGGGTGTCCGGCGTATCCGGGGTATCCGGTGTGTCCGGCGTATCGGGTGTATCCGGGGTATCCGGTTCATTGATCAGATCATCTTTGCTTTCATGGGAGGTTCCGCCCTGCCCCTCCAGTCGCGCCGGCTGTGCTGGGGTCTGGGGCAGCTGATCCGGTTGGCTCCGAGATAGTCCCTGCCCGGACAGCGCCAGCAGCATCAGCACCGCCACCGCCAGCAGCAGGGCCGCGCCGCGCTGCCAATAGGGTTTCAGTTTCTTCATGTGTTCCTCGCTTTTTTCAGAGATTCCTGTATGATGCAAAAAAGGTGTTATTCTTCTGAAAAGAATAACACCTTAACCGTTTCTGGGAATTATTCCGGCGGCTCCAGTAGTTCTCCCGGCTCGCATCTCAAGCGGTGATCTGCCCCTGCCTTCTCAGAAACACAGTTCCAATGACTGGCTTTCGCCAACGGGATAGATTCCTTGATGCACACGGTGTTGGTCAACGCGGGGCTCGCATCCCCATTCCCTTGTTCAGCTCTACGCCTGGCACAATGCCTTTGCAGCGCATCGCCACTGTCCACGACTACACAAATTATAATCTGTCAGGCGCAAAAAAGCAAGAAGATTTTTCCTATACCCCCGGTGAATCTCCCCCCTGCAAAGGACTGTCGATAAAGCGGCTGGATTTCCGATATCGGTAAGAAAGGGTGTGTGTGGGAAACCCGAGAAGGGTGTCCCTCACCATCCAAATCAGCAGTTTTTGAAACTTTTTCAAAGTTTCAAAAACTCAGGCATCGTGTCGAAAGGTCTTTTTCGACACGATGCCGCAGGCCCGGCGTGGGCCGGGCCTGCGGGGGATGCGGTGTTTACTTGGCCTTGATGCTCTTGATGGCACTGAAGGCGGAGTTGGCAGAAGGTCTCACCTTGCTGACGGCCTTGACCTTGTAATAGTAGGTCGTGCCGGCCTTGGCAGTCTTATTGGTGTAGCTCTTCGCCGTGGTGGTGGCCACCTTGGTGTAGGTGCCCGTCTTGCTGGTCGCGCGGTACACTTCGTACTTGCTGGCGTTGGTCACAGCGTTCCAGGTCAGCTTGGGATCGCCGCTGCTGGTGGTGATCTTCACCACAGGCTTGGCGCAGTGGCAGGTAGCCCTGACAACGGCGCTGAAGTTGGAGTCAGCGGCAGATCTTACCTTGCTGACGGCCTTGACCTTGTAGAAGTAGATGTATCCGGCGTCCGCGCTCTCGTCGGTGTAGCTGGTACCGGTGACGGTGCCCATCAGCTTATAGGTGCCGTTTCTGGTAGCCGCACGGTACACCTCGTACTTAGCGGCGCCGCTGACGGCGCTCCACTTGACGGTGGGCTTGCCGGTGCTGGCCACATAGCCGGAGCTGACCACGGGCATCGCGCAGTGGCAGGTGCCGCTGAGGATGGTGCTGAAGTTGCCCTTCACGCCACCGGCATCCACCACTCTTACCTTGTAGAAGTAGATGTAGCCGGCATATGCGCTCTCGTCGGTGTAGCTGGTACCGGTGACGGTGCCCATCAGCTTATAGGTACCGTTTCTGGTAGCCGCACGGTACACCTCGTACTTAGCGGCGCCGCTGACGGTGCTCCACTTGACAGTGGGCTTGCCGGTGCTGGCCACGAAGCCGGTAGAGATGGTGGGAGCGGCGGGCTTATAATTGGGATCCTTAGCGCCGCAGCGGGTGCAGACGCCATTCTTGTAATCGTGGCCCAGTGCAGGAGTGCTGGTCTGAGCCTTCAGCACAGTGTTGCAGCGGGAGCAGTGTACGCCCTCGGTGAGGCCGGTTTCGGTGCAGGTAGCGGCCTTGGCGGCATCCTTCACCTCCACATGGCCCAGAGCGGGAGTCTCCGTCTGTGCCTTCAGCACGGTGTTGCAGCGGGAGCAGTGTACGCCCTCGGTGAGACCGGTTTCCGTGCAGGTGGCTGCCTTGGCGGCATCCTTTACTTCCACATGGCCCAGAGCGGGAGTCTCGGTCTGGGCTTTCAGCACGGTGTTGCAGCGGGAGCAATGTACGCCCTCGGTGAGACCCGTTTCCGTGCAGGTGGCTGCCTTGGCGGCATCCTTCACTTCCACATGGCCCAGAGCGGGAGTCTCGGTCTGTTCCTTCAGCACGGTATTGCAGCGGGAGCAGTGGCTGCCCTCGGTGAGACCCTTTTCGGTGCAGGTTGCGGCCTTGGCAGCATCCTTCACTTCCACATGGCCCAGAGCCTTGATAATCCAGCTGTCCTTGGCAATCTCGTTCTCGCCCTTGGCATCGCTGAAGTACTTACCGCAGCCGGAGCAGGTGTAATACTCGCTGTTGCCCGCCTCGGTGCAGGTGGCAGCCTTGGCCTCGGTCTTGGTCATGTTATGGCCGGTGGCCGCGATGACCCAGCTGTCCTTGGCAATCTCGTTCTCGCCCTTGGCATCGCTGAAGTACTTGCCGCAGGTAGAGCAGGTGTAATACTCGCTATTGCCCGCCTCGGTGCAGGTGGCTGCCTTGGCGGCAGTCTTGGTCATGTTATGGCCGGTAGCCGCGATGACCCAGCTGTCCTTGGCAATCTCGTTCTCGCCCTTGGCATCGCTGAAGTACTTGCCGCAGGTAGAGCAGGTGTAATACTCGCTGTTACCCGCCTCGGTGCAGGTGGCTGCCTTGGCGGCAGTCTTGGTCATATTGTGGTCGTTGGCCTCGATGACCCAGCTGTCCTTGGCGATCTCGTTCTTGCCCTTGGCATCGCTGAAGTACTTGCCGCAGGCGGAGCAGGTGTAATACTCGCTATTGCCCGCCTCGGTGCAGGTGGCAGCCTTGGCCTCGGTCTTGGTCATGTTATGGCCGGTGGCCTTGATAATCCAGCTGTCCTTGGCAATCTCATTCTCGCCCTCAGCATCGCTGAAGTACTTGCCGCAGGCGGAGCAGGTGTAATACTCGCTATTGCCAGCCTCGGTGCAGGTTGCGGCCTTGGCGGCAGTCTTGGTCATGTCGTGGCCGGTGGCCTCGATGACCCAGCTGCCCTTGGCAATCTCAGTCTCGCCCTTGGCATCGCTGAAGTACTTACCGCAGGCGAAGCAGGTGTAATACTCGCTATTACCAGCCTCGGTGCAGGTGGCGGCCTTGGCCTCGGTCTTGGTCATGTTGTGGCCGGTGGCCGCGATGACCCAGCTGTCCTTCTCGATTGCATTCTTGCCCTCGGCATCTCTGAAGTACTTGCCGCAGGCGGAGCAGGTGTAATACTCGCTATTGCCCTTTTCGGTGCAGGTTGCGGCCTTGGCGGCAGTCTTGGTCATGTTGTGGCCGAGAGCGTTGATCGCATGGCCCTCGCTGATCTTAGTGCCGCAGAGTTTGCAATAGGTGTCGCCGTTGTAGCCATCGGCAGTGCAGGTGGGAGGCTGAGCGTTCTTTACCTCAGTCACCGTATGCTGGCACACCTCACCGGGCTGCCAGGTCAGGACAGGATAGCCGTTGTTGATCTTGGCGGTGTCGGCCTTGAAGCTGGCGCCCAGAGTCAGGGCCAGAGCCTTCAGATCGGCAGCCGACTTAGCTTCCACAGAGGTGAGCGTGACACGGAGAGTGCCATTGCCCACAGCCTTCTCGGCGGTGCCCTCCAGGAAGTAGCAGTTGATGCCCTTCAGATAGGAGGATTTGCCGGTGATGCTGCCGGCTGCGGCATTAGCAACGCCGGAGCCATTGGGATCGAAGCTGACAGAACCCGTATTGTAGCAGTTCTTCACGCAGCTGTAGATCTTCTTAGAGGTTGCGCCGCTGGTGCTACCGGCGATGCCGCCCACACCGTTGGTGTACTTGCCAATGGACTGGCTATACACGGAGCCGGTGTTGTAGCAGTTCTGGATCGTGCTCTCCACGCTGTCGGGGTTCGTGTATTCGGTGGCCATTTTGCCGGCAATGCCGCCCACATCGGAGGTGCCCTTGATGCTGCCGTGGTTCACGCAGCCGTCTACCAGACCGCCCTCGTTAAAGCCGACGATACCGCCCGCGTCGCCGCTGGTGGTGCCGGAGGCGGTGATGTTGCCGGTGTTCATGCAGTTACGGATCGTGACGTACAGGTTCGCACTGCAGACGATGCCGGCTGCCTCCGTACCGGCGGAGATGGTGCCGTTATTGACGCAGTCTTCAACGAGAGTGCTCGTCTTCGTATCCTTGCCGGATGCGCCGGCGGAGCCGACGATGCCGCCCATATAACCGGTCATATAGCTGTTTTCATCGTTTATGACGTTGATATTCACGTTGGAGGTAACGCCGCTGATGGTGCAGCCCTTGGCATTGGCGATCAGGCCAAAGTAGATGCCGCGAGTTGTTGCCGTGCACGCAGCAAAGTCGGCCGTGAGTGTGCCCTCCAGAGTGAAGTTCTTGATGGTTGCCTTATCGGCGAAGCCAATAAAGCCCCAGGTTCCGCTTCCGGAGCTGCCCTTGACGCTCTTGGTCAGGGAGAAGCCGCGGATGGTATGGCCCGCGCCGTCAAAGGTACCGCTGTAGCCGGTACCGTTAACGCTGGTGTCACCGATCATGCAGGAGGTCCAATCGTGGCCGCCCAGATCGATGTTGTTGGTCAGCACGCCGGAAATACCGTTCTTGCCGGTCTTGCGGGTCTGTGCGCCGAACCAGGCCAGCTCCTCGGCGTTGCTGATCTGATAAACGCCGCTCACCAGCTTGGGTGCGGTCTTGTTGGTGCCGTCCCAGGCTTCAACGCCGTCAAAGGGCATCCACGGGAAGACAGGGTGTTTTGCGCCCTTGATGAAGATCGGATCCGACAGATCCTTGTTGATATCGGTGACGAAGTCGGCAGAAGCCAGCTTCTCAGCCGTCACAGCGGCAGAGGTCTGGGTCTCGGCGTTCTTCACAGCGCCGATGCCGCCCTTATCGCAGGTTCCCTCCAGATAGTAGAGGTTCCGGATGGTGGCATCCGCATGGGTGACGGTTCCGATCAGGGAGCCGTAGGTGAAGGAGGGATTGCAGGTGACCGTGCCGGTGTTGAAGCAATTGCTGACCTCAGCATTGCCCACATAGCCGGCAATACCTGCCGCGTAGTTACCGCCCGCCTGCACGGCGCCGGTGTTGTAGCAGCCGATGACCTTGCAGCCGGTGTTCACGTTGGCGACGATCCCGGATGCGCAGGTGCTGGGGTTCTTGATATTACCGGTGTTGACGCAGCCGATGATGGAGCTGGAGCTGGTAATATTGCCCGCAATGCCGCCTGCATAGCGCCAGCCGGTCACGTTGCCGCTGTTGGAGCAGTTGGTGATGGTGGTGCTCTGGGCATAACCCACCAGGCCGCCCAGGTTGTCCCAGTTGCCGCCGGTGCGGTTGACCGTCACGTTGATGGCGGAATGGAGGTTCGTCAGCTGTGCGTAATCCGCCCGGCCAACCATGCCGCCGGAGTACGCCGCAATGACGTTCTTGCTGGAGGACATGGTGACATCGCCCACGGCCGTCAGGTTCTTGATCACGGCCGGTTCCGCAGTGGAATCGCCGCTCACAAAGCCGAACAGGCCCAGATAGGGAGGGATCGGAGTCGTGCCGGCATAGTTGATCTGCAGGTTGGTGATGGTGTGGCCCTGGCCGTCAAAGGTGCCGGCGAACTTCTTGTTATAGCTGTTCTGACCAATGGGGGTCCAGTTGTAGCCCGCCAGGTCGATATCCGCGGTCATGACCGCAGAGAGCTTGCCGCCGTTGGTGCCGCTGTTGACCGCCTGAGCAAACCAGGCCAGCTCAGCGCCGCTGCTGATCTGATAAACGCCGTCCACCTGGGCGGGCTCGGTCTTGGTGGTTCCGTCCCAGGCGCCTTCCGATGCCTTGACGATGGTGACATTCTTCGTCAGAACGCCGTCCACCACATCTGCCGCGTCCGCAGAGCCCAGCTTGAAGGAGCCGTTCTTGCAGACATAGCCGGCGGAAACAATGCTGTAGCTGTATTCACCATAGCCCAGCTTATAGGTGCCGTCGGCCTCGGCGGCGATCACCGTGCCGCTCTTGTCCTTCAGGACAACGGGCACACCCGCCACGGGGCCGTTTTCATCGGAGATGTTCATCTTCACCGTGTAGAGGACCTTCTCTGCCACTTCCACGGTGAGGTCCGCCATGCGGTTCATAGCGAAGGAAGCGTTCACGGCGGAGAAGTTGGTGCCGACGCCGGTATCCGTCATCTGATAGAGCGTATCGAACGGGCTGGATGCCGAATACATGGAGCCGTAGGTATAACCGTTGGTGAAGGTGTAGGTGGTCTTGGTCTCGCCCTCGGGGAAGGTGATGTCCTCGGGGAGGGTCACCTGGACGGACACGCGGTCCATCTGCTGGTACTGACCCAGAGAGCCGCTGAACTCCTTCTCACCGGCGGTGTAGCGCTGGTAGAGAGTCAGGGGGTTGAAGATGCCGGAGACCTTGTCGATGCCGCGATACAGGCCGCTGAAGGTGACATTCAGCTTATCGCCGGGCATAAAGGCCTCGCCGGGGCTAGAGGCGTTGGTCACGGTGACGGACATCTCCGCCACGCGCACCAGACGGTAGGAGGTGCCGGTGGAATCGGTCATCCTGATGATCACTGTGCCGCCCTTGGTGCCGGCATTGCGGAACTTCAGCAGATCCGCGTGGTAATAGCCGCTCTTATCCGCGCTGACGCTGGTCCAGTCGGACAGCGTGCTCTGGAGGGAGGCATTGGTGGTGACCACAGCGTAGCTGACATCGGCCTTGCCGGTAACGGTGAAGTCCAGCGTAGGCGCGGTATCGGTGTTCATATAGAACCAGGTGTCGTAGTTATAGTCCCACTCGCTGCCGCGGTTGGTCTCCTTGCTGCCGCTGAAGGCGATGTTGGCGTCCGCAGAACCGGCCGCCTCATTGGTGATGACGAAGACGCCCGTGCGCTCCGGCGCGGTGGCCGGGAACAGACCGCCGTGGCTCCGGTAGGTGCCGTCGGAGGCGTACATGTCGATGGCGTTGTAGTTCACCGCCACGATGTCCGTGCCGGTGGGCTTGACATCGATCCAGTTGCCGGTGGCGTTGCCGCCGTTGACCTGGTTGACGTCGTCCTTATTGCCCTGGAGCACCTGGACATTGAACTCCGGCTCCACCATGATGTTGCCGGCATCGGAGTCGATGATCTCCCACATGCGGAAAGCGCGGACGCGATATTTATCGCTGGTGCTCATGAAGCCGCTGTGGGTCAGGAAGACCTGGATATCCGCCTCGTCCCGGGTAGACACGGTGCTCCCCAGGCCGGAGGTGTCGTGGATCTTCTTGTCCGCTGCGGAGTTCTCGTCGAAGGTGAAGGTCTTCTCCACATTCCCCTCGGAGCTTGCCAGCCAGCCGGCCTTGGTGACATACTGGCCGGTGGTATCCGTCATGCGCCAGGTATAGTTACCGTTCTTCTGAGAGATACGATAGGTCAGGGTCTTGGTCTGGTCAGCATTGACCACAGCCTCCGTCAGAGGCGCAACGCTCTTGGTGTTGAAGTTGTTGTACTGGAAGTACAGCTGGAAGTCCGCCGTCTGAGGCACTGTGGCCTTCAGCTCAATGGCGTTGGCAATGCTGATGTTCTTGGTCGTAACGTTATACGTTGCGCTGGTCGTCTGGTTGATGCTCTGGTTGAACATGTAATGTTCCGTATCCTTGGGGTAGGCATAGATGTTATACAGGGAGCCATTGCCCGCCTCGAAGGACAGGAAGGGATACGCGGTGTAATCGGAGCTGTAGCGCGTGTAGGTATAGGGCGTACCTGCATGGATCATGCTGCCTGTGATGGGCATGATCATCTCTGCGTAGTAGTCGTCCGTATTGAAGTATTTGCCGTCGGATCTCTTGGTGGTGGCATAAACGCTGACGACACCCAGATGGATATCGTTGCCGCCGCCGCCATAGATGTCCTTCTCCATGGGCAGAGGCATGCTCTGGCCGCCCAGGTAGACGGTGTATGCTTTCTTCTCTGCATCCCAGCCATAGCCGCGGGTGGAGTAACGGCCGGTGCTCAGAGTGGCATAGAACATGTTGTATTTGTTTACAACGGTGTTGCTGGGCGTGGCAGAGGTGTCCGCACTGTCGAAGGCGCTGTTGGTGAAGGCGATCTTCTCGTAGTCGTGCAGCTCATAGTCCTTGCCATCGATGGTGACATAGTCCGTCTCGCCGTCCTTGATGGTGTAGGCGTGGGGATCGTACACATACTCGGTCTTCCCCTCGGCGTTGGTGAACCAGCCCACATAGTCGAACTGGTTTTCATCAATACCGGCGGTCTTGTACAGTTCCAGAACCGGGTACTTGTTGGTGGTCCCGTAGTTCTGGTCCTGGCCGACATAGAAGTTGACATTCTCGGTCACCACATCCCGGAAGTTCAGCGTCAGCGTCCAGTATGCCGTGGAGTAACCGGCAGCGTTCTTGGCGCAGAACCGATAGATATAGGTGCCCGCTTTGCTCTGAGACAAGTTCTTGTCGACGCCGCCGAACTCCATCATTTTGAAGCCGGTCAGCTCGCCCCAGTTCTTGCCGCCGTCGGTAGAGAGCTGATAGAAATAGTTCTGGTAGGTCAGAGACTTACCACTGGGATCCCTAAAGATCTTGCCGTCCATCAGGTCATCCAGCTGATAGCTCTTACCCGTCTGGACTGTCGCGGTCTGATCCTTTACGCCGTCCACCAGGACCGGGACTTGTGCCTCGGTGTCCGCCTGGGTCTGCGCAAGCTGATCAGACAGGCCGTTTTCGCTGACAGCAGCCATGGCGCTGACCGGGAACATTCCCAGCAGCATGACAAGAGCCAGCAGAACGGCAAGCAGTTTTTTCCCTCCGCCGGAGGGCTTCGTCTGCATCATTCTTTTTTCTCCTTTTCTTTCGTTTTGTGCCGCCGCAGCCATGGCTGGCTCAGGCGGGCCGTTGAATCTGGTTTCGCGGACTTCCCGGTCATCCCTCCTTTTTTCTCTCCTGTCCCGGGCGAAAAAAATGCACAGTCTCACCGACTGCGCACATGCAAAAATCCTCCGAAGAGGTCACACAGGCAGTCCCGGTATAGGCAGGTGCCCTGACAGACCGCCGATGTATCTGACTTATCCCGCCGCCTGTCCATCGGACAGGGCCCGGGCATCACAGTGACCCACTCGCGGGGCATCTCACCCCATTCCATCTGCTCCCGGGCAGCCGGGAGCTTAGCTGTCTGCCGGTATTTGATTGTGTTGATAGCTTTTCGCTTATAACATATTATATCGTCTCCTGCCGAATTTGGCAATAGCTTTCTGAAGATAATTTTCCCCCTGTGCGTGGTCACGAAAAATGCAGGCCCGGCGTTGGCCGGGCCTGCGGGGGGGTACGTTGTTTATTTTGCCCGGATGCTCTTCACGGCGCTGAATACGGAGTTGGCGGAGGTCTTTACCTTGCTGACGGCTTTCACCTTATAGTAGTAGGTTTTGCCGGATACTGCCGTCTTGTCGGTATAGGTTTTTGCCGTGGTGGTGGCTACTTTTGTATAGGTCCCACCGCTGGACGTGGCCCGATACACCTGATACTTGGACGCGCCGGTGACAGCGCTCCAGGTCAGCTTGGGGTCGCCATTGCTGGTGGTAATTTTTACCACGGGCTTCGCGCAGTGGCAGACCGCCGAAATGACAGCGCTGGAAGCGGAGTTAGCGGAGGTCTTTACCTTGCTGACGGCCTTGACCTTGTAGAAATAGGTGTAACCGGCGGACGCGGTGCTGTCCGTGTAATTGGTCTTTGTGGTCGTCCCCAGCAGCTTATAGGTGCCGTTTCTGGTAGCCGCGCGGTACACCCGGTACTCGGTCGCTCCGGAGACAGCAGTCCACTTGATGGTGGGCTTGCCGGTGGAAGCCACATAGCCGGAGCTGACCGCGGGCTTGGCGCAGTGGCAGACCGCCGAAATGACAGCGCTGGAAGCGGAGTTGGCAGAGGTCTTCACCTTGCTGACGGCCTTGACCTTGTAGAAATAGGTGTAACCGGCGTATGCGCTCTCGTCGGTGTAGCCGGTACCGGTAACGGTGCTCATCAGCTTATAGGTGCCGTTTCTGGTAGCCGCACGGTACACCCGGTACTCGGTCGCTCCAGAGACAGCAGTCCACTTGATGGTGGGCTTGCCGGTGGAGGCCACATAGCCGGAGCTGGCCACTGGCTTGGCGCAGTGGCAGATGACGCTGTGGATGGCGCTGAAGTTGCCCTTCACGCCACCGGCATCCACGGCTGTGACCTTATAGAAGTAGGTGTAGCCGGCGTATGCGCTCTCGTCGGTGTAGCTGGTACCGGTAACGGTGCCCATCAGCTTATAGGTGCCGTTTCTGGTAGCCGCGCGGTACACCTCGTACTTGACGGCTCTATCCACGGCGTTCCACTTGACAGTGGGCTTGCCGGTGCCAGCCGCGTAGCTGGTGGAGATGGCAGGAGCGGCGGGCTTGTAATTGGGATCCTTGGCATCGCAGCGGGTGCAGACGCCATTCTTGTAATCGTGGCCCAGTGCGGGGGTCTCGGTCTGTGCTTTCAGCACGGCGTTGCAGCGAGAGCAGTGTACGCCCTCGGTGAGACCCGTTTCCGTGCAGGTAGCTGCCTTGGCGGCATCCTTCACCTCCACATGGCCCAGAGCGGGAGTCTCGGTCTGTGCTTTCAGCACGGCGCTGCAGCGGGAGCAGTGTACGCCCTCGGTGAGGCCGGTTTCCGTGCAGGTGGCTGCCTTGGCAGCATCCTTCACTTCCACATGGCCCAGAGCGGGAATCTCGGTCTGTGCTTTCAGCACGGTGTTGCAGCGGGAGCAGTGTACGCCCTCGGTGAGGCCGGTTTCGGTGCAGGTGGCTGCCTTAGCAGCGTCCTTCACCTCCACATGACCCAGAGCCTTGATAATCCAGCTGTCCTTGGCGATCTCGTTCTTGCCCTCGGCATCGCTGAAGAATTTGCCGCAGCCGGAGCAGGTGTAATACTCGCTGTTACCGGCCTCGGTGCAGGTGGCGGCCTTGGCCTCGGTCTTGGTCATGTTATGGCCGGTGGCCTCGATGACCCAGCTGTCCTTGGCGATCTCGTTCTTGCCCTCAGCATCGCTGAAGTACTTGCCGCAGGCGGAGCAGGTGTAATACTCGCTGTTGCCCTTTTCGGTGCAGGTGGCAGCCTTGGCCTCGGTCTTGGTCAGCTTGTGGCCGATAGCCTCGATAATCCAGCTGTCCTTGGTGATCTCGTTCTCGCCCTTGGCATCGCTGAAGTACTTGCCGCAGCCGGAGCAGGTGTAATACTCACTGTTGCCAGCCTCGGTGCAGGTGGCGGCCTTGGCTTCAGTCTTGGTCAGCTTGTGGCCGGTAGCCTCGATGACCCAGCTGTCCTTGGCAATCTCGTTCTCGCCCTTGGCATCGCTGAAGTACTTGCCGCAGCCAGAGCAGGTGTAATACTCACTGTTGCCCGCCTCGGTGCAGGTAGCGGCCTTGGCCTCGGTCTTGGTCAGCTTGTGGCCGGTAGCCTCGATAATCCAGCTGTCCTTGGCGATCTCGTTCTCGCCCTTGGCATCGCTGAAGAATTTGCCGCAGCCGGAGCAGGTGTAATACTCGCTGTTGCCCGCCTCGGTGCAGGTGGCGGCCTTGGCCTCGGTCTTGGTCAGCATGTGCTCGTGGAGCTGCCAGGTCAAAACGGGATAGACCCGGTTTTCCACATGGGCAAACGCGCTGCCCAGCTGGACGGCAAAGGCCGCGTCGGCCATCTCGGCGGCCGTCTTGGGCGTGCCCGCAGCGGCAGAAGCAGCGCCCGCGCAGCAGCCTTTCAGATAGAAGCTGTTGGTGGCCTTGTCCGCAGCGCCGGTGTTGATGCCGCCGATATTGGCCGTGCCGGAGATGGCACCCACATTGAAGCAGTTCTCCGCCACCGCCAGGGAGTTGGCCGAGGAGCTGGCATTGATGCCGGCCACCAGCTTGGTGCCGGTGATGTTACCGGTGTTGTAGCAATTCTTGATGGTGCCGGTCTTTGCCCCGCTGCCGGCAATGCCGGCCACGGTCTGCTTGCCGGTGACATGGGCCGCGTTGAAGCAGCCGTCGATGGAGTAGGCGCCGGCGGCGTAGCCCACCAGGCCGCCGATATAGCTCTTATCGATCGCCGTCACGGTGCCGGTGACACCCAGGTTCTTGATGGAAGCGGCACTGATATTGCCAAAGAGGCCCTGGTAGTTATTGGTGGAGTTGATATACAGATCCGTGACCATATGGCCATTGCCGTCAAAGGAGCCCTTGAACGTCTTGGAGCTGCTGATGCCGATGGGCGTCCAGCTATAGCTGTTCAGGGAGATGTCCCGGGTCAGACGGGCGCTGTATTTGGCGCCGGTACCGGCATTGACCTGCTGGGCGAACCACGCCAGCTGCGCGGCGGTGGATATCTCATACACGCCGTCCACCAGCGCAGGCTCGGTCTTGGTCTTGCCGTCCCAGGTGGTCTCATCCGTCGGGCGCAGGACAACGGAGATGGACTTGCGGCCGTTATCGGCACTGCTCACGGTGAACAAGCCATTTTCCCGGATGCAGCCGTCCGCCTCCACCAGGTAGGAGTAGGTGCCGAAGCCCAGGCTGTAGACGCCGTTCTGAGCGGTCTGCTCAACGCCGTCGGAATCCTTGAGAATGAACCGGTAGTCCGCAGCGCCGGTGACGGTGAAGTCCACCGTTGTGATGGGCATTCTCGCCACGGAAATGTCAATGTCGCACAGGCGCTGGAAGGCAAAGGCGACCATGACCGCGTTGAAGTTGGTCCCCACGCCCACGTCGGTCATGTTGTACATGGCGCCAAAGGGATTGGCCGCAGAATACATGGAGCCGAACACATAGCCGTTGGTGGCGGTGACGACGGTGGTATCCTTCCCCTCCTCAAAGGAAACATCCTTGGGTATGGTAAAGGTGACGGAAGAGGAATCCATCTGCTGGTACTGACCGGTGGTGCCCGTGATCTCCTGGCCGGCCAGGGTATAGCGGGGATAGAAGGTGGTGGGGTTGAAGATGCCGGAGATCTTGTTGACGGAGCGGTACAGGCCGTCAAAGGTGACACGCACGGTAGAGCCGGGCATCACGGGCTCGCCGGGGTAAGAAATATTCTCCACATGCACATCGATCCCGGCCACCTTGACCAGCTGGTAGCTGTACTTGCCGGCAGAGTCCGTCATGCGGATGATGACGGTGCCGCCGTAATTGTTGGCGGAATCGTTCATGGCCTGCAGGGGGATGGAATAGGTGCCGTCCGCCGCCGTGAGGGAGGAGAAATCGAACACGGTGCTCACCATGGTCTTGCCGTCGGTCAGGCCGAAGGCGTACTCCACCTTGACGGCGTCAGAGGTGGTGAAGGTCAGTGCGGGCTGGGCATCGCTGCGCAGGTAGTACCAGGTGTCATAGATATAATCCCAGCCGTCCAGACGGGCGTTGGCGGCGAAATCGCCGTTGAAGGGCACGTTGGCCACGGCGCTGCCCAGCTCATCGGCCACTACCGCGAAGGCCACGCGGTCGGGATTGGTGGCGGGATAGTAACCGGCATGGCTCTTATTGTTGCCGGTGTCCATGTCCATGGCATCGTAGCGGACGGCGAAGATGCTGGTGCCGCCGTTGGCGGAGATGTCCGCCCAGTTGTGGCGGGCGTTGCCGCTGTCCACCTGATTGCCGGTGATCTCGGCGGTATCATCCACGAAGGAGATGTCCGCGGGGCCGGAGAGCTTGTTCCAGACGAAGTCCGGCTCCACCATGATATTGCCGGCGTCGGAATTGATCAACTCCCACATGCGGTAGGCACGGATGCGCTCGGTGCCGCTGCCCAGGGCCTTGGCGCCGGAGGGGCTGACAAAGACCTGCAGGTCCGCCTCATCGCGCTTGATGGTCTGGGTGCCCAGCTTGGTGAAATCATGGCTGAGCTTATCGGTATTGCCGCTGGAGAAGTCGAAGCTCATGCTCGTGCTGGAGGAGAGGGAGTTCAGCCAGCCGCCCCGGGTCACATACTCCTCCTCGGTGTCGGTGAGACGCCAGGTGTAGTTGCCGTTCTGCTTGGAAACGGCGTAGACGGCGGTCTTGGTGCCGTCGCCCTTATAGGACCAGTCCACGATGGGCTTTTGCTGGGAGGTGTTGAAGTTGTTGAACTGGAAGTACAGGCCGAAATCCGCCCTCTCCGGCACGGTGACGGTCAGCTCAACGATCTGGCTAATCTGCAGCCTCTTGGTCTCGACGTCGTATCCGGCCGTGAGGGTGCCGTTGATGGCCTGGTTGAAAATGTAGTTGTCCGTGTCGGTGGGATACACATAGGTGTTGAACAGGCAGGCATTGCCGCCGGCATAGAACAGCGTGGGATAATAGGTGTAGTTGCCGCTTACATAGGGCGTGCCCATGGTGGCATCGCACTGCATGATGGGGCAGGTCACGCGGGCCGTGTAGTCCTCCGCGCCGAAGTAAGAGCCGCCGATCATCTTGTTGGAGGCATAAACCGACAGCAGACGCAGGTAGATGTTCGTGCCGCCGGCCATGGCGCCGTCCACGTTGCTGTCGGCGGGCAGCTTGATCTGCATGCCGCCCAGGGGGATGTCATAGGCCTCGGTCTCCGTGTTCCAGCCGAAGCCCTCGTAGACATACCAGCCGCCCTTGACCGTGGCATACTGCATGTTATAGGTGCCCTTTTCATCCATGTAGCCCTGGGCCGCGTTCTCATCGGCGGCGAACTGGCTGTTGAGGAAGGGGACGGGGTTGTCATAGTCGGCAATGGCGTGGCCGTTTTCATCCGTGACCAGGCTGGGATAGAGCTTGATGATGGGGTACTTGCCGCCGTTGGTGCTGTAGTTCTGGTCCCTGCCCAGGTAGAAGGTGGTGTTGAAGTCCAGATTCTCCGCCAGATCCACCGTCAGCTCCAGGTTCCAATAGTTGCCCTCGTCGGCAGAGGAGTTGGCCTTGATGATCTGGCCATTCTTATCATACTCGTAGCTCTTGGCATAGAAGCGGTAGTTATAGACGCCGGGCTCGTTCTCCGTCAGGGAGATGGTGGTGGCACCGAACATGGCACTGGCAAAGCTCAGCTCCTCGCTCCAGGTATTGCCGCCGTCGGTGGAGCGCTGATAGAAGTAGTTGGCCTGGGAGCTGCCCATGGCACCGGAGCCGGTGATATAGAGCTTGTCGCCGTCGGGATCCTTGAAGATCTTCCCGCTCTGCAGGTCGCTGAGCAGATAGGCGGTGCCCACCACCACCTGGTCCTTCACGTCCTGCACACCCTCGATCAGCCGGGGGGCGCGGTCGAATTTCTTGCCGCAGGTGTCGCAGATGCCGTCGTCGTTTGCATCCGTGTGAGAGATCTCCTCCCCCTCTACCACCAGGTCGCAGGTGGCCGGGGCCAGGCTGGCAGATTCACCGGCATCCATCTCCATGCCCACCAGGTGGTAGGTGCCGGGGGCCAGCTTGCTGGTGTCCAGCTCAAAGTTTCCGTCCACGGTCTCGGACACCGGGGTCGCCGTGGCGACCCGCTCCCAATTCTGGTTGAAGCAGACATAGGTAATGGCATCGCTCTCGCCCACAGTGAGGAAGGTATCCGTTCCGCCGTCACTGACGGACTTGGTGCCGTATTTCAGGCCCGTGAAGCGCAGGGCGCTGCCCTGCTTGACGGTGAGGGTCTCCGCAGGCAGCTTGCTGCCGGATGCTCCGATGCAGCAGAAGGCACCCTTTGTATAGAAGTTCCAGTCGCTGAACATGGCCACATCCATGACGTCGCCATCGGAGAGCAGCATGTAGTCCGCCGTAGCGCCCCAGCCGGGGCTCATGAGGGGATAGCGATGGTTGCGGTAGTACATGAGGTTCTCGTCATGCCCCCAGAAGTTCTGCATGTAGGTGCTGGTGGCGCTGCCGGAGTACTTCAGGGGAGAGTGCCCCTCGTCATAGACGTTGGCTTCGTTCAGGATGTTGCTGACGCCCATGTTGAGCGGATCGCCGAAAAGCTGATCCCGGGACGAACCGGTGCCGCACTCCGACTCAGGCAGGCCCAGATAGTACCGCTCCAGCAGGTAGATGAACAGGTGCATGGCGGTGGGCCGCTTGATCACTTCCGTGCCTACATAGGCGCCCTGGCCGTTCTGGGTGGCATAGCGGTAGAAGTCCTGCAGGCCATAACGGGCCAGGTCGAAATAGGGCACCGTCACCTGCAGGTGGGACAGGGGCGTCTGGTCCTTGTCCGTGCCCAAAAGGGGGATGCCGTCGTTGGAAACGGTCACATATACCGTGACCTTATCCGCCGGGGTCTCGTCGTAATCATACTGCTTATTGTCGGTGATCTCACCGGCAGTGACGGTGATGTGCAGTGTGATGTCGGCGGTGGTGCCATCGCTGCCGCACCGGGCCGTGATGGTGGGGGTGTACTCGCCCTCTGTGGGACAGGTGAAGTAATACACGCCGTCCTTAATGGCCGTGGTGGATTTATTGGCACTGTCGTTGGTTACGGAATAGGTGAGGCTATGCCCCTGGCCGTCCGCAAACACATTCTTCAGCTCCAGCTGATACTGCGCGCCCTGGGCCACCTTCACGGCCTCCTGCTGGGTCGCCTTGATGTGTCCGCTCTGGGCAAATGCCGCAGGAATGAGCGAGAAGAGCATCACGACTACCAGAAGCAGTGACAGAATCCTGTGGGTTAGTTTCTGTTTCATACTGACCTCCTTACACAATTCTGTATGCAAACGCCCCGGGGGCGAAGAAAAGGGATTGCGCCGTTTTCCGACCGGAAAACGGCCACCTGACGCGGCAAAAAATACCGGTCTCCCGCAGCGGGAGCCGGTGCATTCCGGGCAGGAAAATGCCGTACCGCATAACGCCGGCACACACTCCCGCCCTCCATCACAACGAAGGAACGCCGCTGCAGACGAGTTCTCAGCCGTGCAATTCTACTGCCCTCGCGCCCCAAGGCGTTCCGCCTTCCGTACATGACCTACCTTCTCAGGAGCGTGCTCCCAATGGCGGTGTTACCCAGCGGCTTATGCCGTTTCGGTCATTTCCTTGCGCTCACAGTGCCGTCCGCGGTGGGTTTCCGACCCAGATTCCTTTTATGCTGCAGCCTGGCCGAAAAAAACGGCCTTTACGGCATGCAGCTACCCGGCGTCACAGAACTCAATACCTGTTGAATTTTACAGTTACAGATAGTATATCGGAGATTCAAGCGAATGTCAATAACGCAACCACCCGGGTTTTTCACATCCGTCCGTGGCATTACAACTCTATAAGCATTCTACGGCGTGCGCTCTTCGCCCGAATATAGCGGCAGCCCCTCACGAGGATCGACCTCATGGGGGGCTGTTTCGTATAGATTGGTAGGTGCCCACCCATAGCAGCAATATCATATTGTAACTGCTGTCAGCATAAACGGAAAGCTTCAATATAGCAAACAGTTTTGGATAAGAATTTGTTGTAATCCTATAAAAGCGGCATATTCTGCCCTGAAAAAAGCCCGGGCACCGCAGATCGGATTCACCGGCCTGCCGTGTCCGGGACTGCGCCCGCCTGCACTCTCCCCTGCTCCGTGATGACGGCGGGGATGCGGATATCGTGGGGCTGCCGGGGGATATCCGGGCGGAGAAGCGCCCGGCGGCACAAAAGCAGCGCCCGGCCCGTATACCGGGCCAGAAAGCGGTCATAATACCCGCCGCCCCGGCCCAGCCGCCAGCCCTCCGGGGAGGCACCCGCGCAGGGAACAATGGACAGGTCGATATCCGCCCGGGCCACCTCCGGGGCATCGGCCGGCGGCTCGGGGATGCCATAGGCGCCGGGCCTTAGAATAGACAGATCCCGCACCTGGCGGCACTCCATGATACCTTTCCCGGTGCACAGGGGGACGCACAGCCGCTTTCTGTCCGCCAGGATCTGCCGCAGCAGAGGCATGGTGTCGATCTCCCGGCCCCGGCCCACAAAGGCGAACACCGTCCGGGCAAGGCGGTACTCCTCCGCAGACAGCACATGGCGGATGATCGCCGCGTCCGACGCCTGCTTTTCCGCCGCCGTCAGCCCCCGTTCTACCGCCGTTAGAGTCCGGCGCAGGGCAGTTTTTTCCAGCTGTGTCGTGTCCATAAAATGCTCTCCTATCACGCTGAGAGCGAGAAACCTTTGGTTTCCCGCTCTCAGCGTGTCGAAAAAGTCTTTTCGCCCCACTGCCTAAGTTTTTGAAACTTTGAAAAAGTTTCAAAAACTACTGATTTCAATGGCGAGGGACACCCTTCTTGGGTTTCCCTCACACACCCTTCCTTACCGGTATCGCAAATATACCACTTTATCGACAGTCTCTGAGCGGGAAACCATTTGGTTTCCCGCTCTATACTTCGTTTTTATGCCAATTTGGAAACCAGAGCCTCCACGGCCTCGCTCAGCGCCTCCTCGAAGGAGGGGTGCGGCCGCATAACGGCCAGCAGCTGCTCCGCCGTCAGGTGATTGACCATGGCGGCGCTCAGCTGGGAGATCATGTCGCTGGCGTGCTGGCACATGAGCTGTGCACCGACGATCTCATGGGTGTCCTTCCTGGCCACCAGCTTCATAAAGCAGCGGCCGGGATCCTCAATGATGGTGCGGGCGTTGCTGAAGAGGGTGCACTTAGCGGACACGGCAGGAATCCCCTGCTCCTTGGCCTCGGCCTCGGTGAGACCCACCACGGCGATCTCCGGAGCGCTATAGATGCAGCTGGGAATCACATTCAGATCGGTGCTGCCCCGGCTGCCGCACATCCGCTCCATACAGTCCGTGCCCTGGGCGGCGGCCACATGGGCCAGCTGCACAGCGGCGGATGCGTCGCCGATGGCGTATACACCAGGGATGCTGGTCTGGTAATTCTCGTCCACCAGCAGGCGCTTGCCGTTGAGCGCGGGGGTCAGACCGGGCGCAAACAAGCCGTCGAAATACGCCCGGCGGCCGATGGCACACAGGACCTTTTCGCCGGTGACGGTCAGTTCCTTGCCCTTCTGGTTCAGATGGACGCACAGGCCCTCCGCCGTCCGCTCCAGGGACTGCACCATGGCGGAGGTCAGCACCTCCACCCCCTGCTTTTTCAGAATCTGCGCCAGGTTCTGGCCCAGCTCACGATCCAGCTGGGGCATCAGATTGGCCATGCCCTCCACCAGCGTCACCCGGCAGCCCAGGTGGCTGTAGAAGGTGGCAAATTCCACGCCGATGACGCCGCCGCCGATGATGACGATGGAGGCATAGGGCGTATCCGTCCCCTCCAGCAGCTCGTCGGAGGTCATCACGCCGGGCAGATCCAGCCCGGGGATGGGCGGGCGGACGTTCACAGAGCCGGTGGCGGCCAGGATACGATCCGCCGTGTACTTGGTCACGGCACCGTCCGGGCCGGCGACATCCACCCGGCCGGGTGCGGCGATCTGCGCCGTGCCCTCGATGACATCCACCTTGGCCCCCTTGAGCAGAGCCTGGATGCCGCCGCGCAGCTTCTCACTGACGCTGCGCTTGAAGGCGAACATCTCGCCCATGTCATAGGTGATATCGCCGCTGTGGACGCCCACGGGAGCGCCGTTGACGGCATCATAGTAGACCTGAGAGGCGTGAAGCAGCGTCTTTGTGGGGATGCAGCCCCGGTTCAGGCAGGTGCCGCCCACCTCGCGCCGCTCCACAATGGCGGTGTGCAGCCCCAGCTTGGCCGCGCGCAGCGCGGCGGTATAGCCGCCGGGGCCTGCGCCGATGACGATCAGCTGATAGTCAGACATAGTAGTTTCGTCTCCTGTTTCTCAGATGTTTTGCGCCCGGATAAGAGCACAGAGATCCTCCTTGACCTCCTGGGGCACTGTGGCGGACATGGTGGCAGTGCACAGCGCATCGGCAGAAAAGGCACAGCCGTTGTAGACCGCCTCCAGTCCATCGGGCAGCCGGGCATCCATGGCATCGGTATACACCGCCGCGTCCCGGCAGGTACCGCTCTCCACCCGCAGGTGCAGACTCACCTCGCCCCAGGAGAACTTATCCCCGCAGGCAAAGTCCAGCGGCGCACTGCGGCCATAGACCCAGTCCCGGCTGCCAAAGCGCGCGCACAGCGCGTCCAAGGCGGCGCGGTCGAAATCCTCCTGGCGCAAAGGCGTGGCCGACAGGCCATAGACCTCCTCAAAGGCCCGGTTCATGGCCTGGGCCATCTGCGGGATGGTCAGACCCGGGCACAACTCCCGCAGGTTCACCACCCGGGCACGGACGGAGTCCACGCCCTTGCTGGCAATTTTAGCGGTGGAAGGGCTGAGATAGCGTCCCATCTTCGTCATGTCCGCGTTCACCAGCAGGGTGCCGTTGTGAAAGGCCCGGCCGTTATGGGAATAGAAGGAATTGCCGGAGAATTTCCGGCCCTCAGCCAGCAGATCGTTGCGGCCGGACAGCTCCGCCCGGAAACCCAGCAGGCGGCAGGCCGCTATGAGGACCTGCTGCTGCCGGGAGAGATCGTAATTTTCCTCGGTGACGCTGAAGGTGAAGTTCAGATTGCCCAGGTCGTGGAACACCGCGCCGCCGCCGGAGAGGCGGCGTGCCAGCACGCCGCCCTCGCTCTCCAGGAGGCCCGTGCGGCACTCCTTCCAGGCGTTCTGGTTGCGGCCGATGACCACGGTGTTCTCATTCTGCCACAGGTAGAGGATGCAGGCATCCTCCGCCACCGTCTCCGTGAGATACTGCTCCAGCGCCAGGTTGCGGTAGGGGTCTGTGCCGCTGCCGGAATAGGTGTAGAGCTTTTTGATCATGCGTTTTTCCAGCGCAGAACAGGCTTACGGGCCGCCTGCACCTCGTCGGGCCGACCGATAGGCATGTTATGGGGCGCGGTGTGCATGGACTCCGCATCCTCGAATGCCTTTTTATACAGCTTGCGCAGCACGTCGGCGGCATGATCCAGAGTCTCGGGGCCCTCGGTCTCCGTGGGCTCCAGCATCAGGGCCTCGTGGACGATCAGCGGGAAATACATCGTGGGCGGATGGATGCCCTCGTCGATAAGGGACTTGGCCACATCCAGCGCGGAGACACCGGTCTCCTTCTTCAAGCCGCTGAGATCCAGCACAAACTCGTGCATGCACAGCCGGTCGTAAGCGGGGGTGTAGGTGCCCTTGAGCCTGGCCATGAGGTAGTTGGCGTTGAGAACGGCGTTCTCCGCCGCCTCGGGGATGCCCTCCTTGCCCAGGGTCAGCAGGTAGGCCAGGGCGCGCACCACCACCAGGAAATTGCCCTGGAAGCTGCGCACCTGGATATGGCCCGGCTCCTCCGCCAGGGCGCTGTGGGGCAGGAACTCCTTCAAAAATGCCTTGCAGCCCACTGCGCCTGCGCCGGGGCCGCCGCCGCCATGGGGGGTGGCGAAGGTCTTGTGCAGGTTCATATGGATGCAGTCAAAGCCCATGTCGCCGGGGCGCACCACGCCCATGACGGCGTTGAGGTTGGCACCGTCATAGTAGCACAGGCCGCCGGCCTCGTGGACCAGACGGGTGATCTCCAGAATGTTCTTGTCAAAAATGCCCACGGTGTTGGGGTTGGTGAGCATGAGGCCCGCGGTATCCTCGCCCAGCACGGCACGCAGCGCGTCCAGATCCACGCAGCCGTCGGGGCCGGAGGCGATGTTCACCACATCATAGCCGCACATGGCGGCGGTGGCGGGGTTGGTGCCGTGGGCGCTGTCGGGCACGATGATCTTGGTGCGCTTCTTATCGCCCCGGGCATCGTGGTACTGCTTGATGAGAAGCACGCCGGTGAACTCACCGTGGGCACCGGCGGCGGGCTGGAAGGTCATGCCGTCCATGCCGGTGATCTCGCAGAGATACTGGGCAGTGGTGTCCAGCACCTGCTGCATACCCTTGCGATCCTCCGCAGGGGACAGGGGGTGCACGCCCGTAAAGCCGGGCAGGGCCGCCATCTCCTCGTCGATGCGGGGATTATACTTCATGGTGCACGAGCCCAGCGGATAGAACCCGCAGTTGACACCGTGGACCTGCTTGCACAGCTCCGTATAGTGGCGGGAGATGTCCGTTTCGCTCATCTCGGGCAGAGCGGGCTTCGTCTCCCGCTGCAGGGCGGCGGGCAGAGACACGCTCTCCACATCGCAGGCGGGCAGAATGGTACAGCGGCGTCCGGGGACGCTCTTTTCAAAAATCAGCTTCATTTTGCCAGCACCTCCTTCACAGCGTTCACAGCTTTATCCAGCTGCGCCCGGGAGACCTTCTCCGTGGCGCACCACAGAACGCCGTCCTCTCCTACGGGCAGGCCGCCCAGAATATCGGCCTCTGCCAGGGCGGAGAGAACTTCCTCGCGCTTGGGCATATGGGTGACGAACTCATGGAAATATTCGCCGGTATAGGCCAGGGACACGCCGTCGATGGTGCACAGCTCCCGAGCCAGGTAGTGTGCCTTGGCCATGGACTGCTCCGCCGCCTGGGCCATGCCGTCGGGGCCCATGGTGGCCATATACAGGCCGGCCGTCAGGGCGCACAGGGCCTCGTTGGAGCAGATGTTGCTGCTGGCCTTTTCCCGGCGGATGTGCTGCTCCCGGGCCTGCAGGCTCAGCACATAGGCCCGGCGGCCGTCATGATCCGTGGTCTCGCCCACGATGCGGCCGGGCAGCTTGCGCATGAGCTTGTCGGTGGAAGCCATATAGCCCAGATACGGGCCGCCGCAGCCCATGGGCAGACCCAGAGGCTGGCCCTCGCCCACGGCGATATCCGCGCCGCAGGCCCGGGGCGTTTTCATAATGGCCAGGGCGATGGGGTTGCAGCCCATGACATACAGGGCGCCCGCCTCATGGGTCAGGGCACCCAGAGCCTCCGCGTCCTCCAGCTGGCCGAAGAAGTTGGGCTGCTGCACATAGAAGGACGCCACCTCGGCGGTGAGCATCTCACGCAGAGCGTGCATATCGGTCTTGCCGTCCTTCACGGGCACCACGCGCAGCTCGTCGCCGGTGCCGTAGCAGTAGGTGCGGACGGTGTTGATGGTGTCGGGATGGGCCGCGCCGGAGATGAGCGTCACCCGGCGCTTGCGGTCGCGGCACATGGCGGCAGCCTCGGCGGCGGCGGTAGCGCCATCATAGACGGAGGCATTGGACACGTCCATACCCGTCAGCTCACAGATCATGGTCTGGTACTCAAAGATGGACTGGAGCAAGCCCTGGCTCATCTCCGCCTGATAGGGGGTATAAGCCGTCAGGAACTCCTCCTTAGCGGGGATATACTTGACGATGGAGGGAATGTAGTGGTCGTAGGAACCGGCGCCCCGAAGCACCGTGCCGTACACACGGTTTTCCTCCGCCATAGCGGTCATGACGCGGCTGACCTCCAGCTCACTCATCCCGGCGGGGATATGCAGCGGCTCGGTGAGGAGCATCTGCTCCGGCACATCCCGGAACAGCTCGCGGGTACTGCTCACGCCCACGGCGTGGAGCATCTCCTCACGCTGCGCCCCGGTAGAGGGAACGTAGCTGCCCATAGCTTAGCCCTCCTCGCTGCAAAAAGCCTCGTAGGCGGCGGCGTCCAGCAGCTCCTCGCTGCCCTCCACGTTCTCCACCTTGATGATCCATGCGCCATAGGGGTCACTGTTCAGCTTCTCGGGAGCGTCCAGCAGGTCCTCATTCACGGCGCACACGGTGCCGCTGACAGGGGACACCAGGTCAGACACGGCCTTCACGGACTCCACATCGCCGAAGGCATCACCGGCGGCAACGCTGTCACCCTCTGCGGGCAGGTTCACGAACACCACATCACCCAGAGCGTTCTGGGCAAAATCAGAAATGCCGACGACAGTGACACCGTCTTCCACCTTCACCCACTCATGGGACTTGGAATACTGCAGCTCAACAGGATACAACATGATACTTTACCTCCAATTTATAAATTGTTTTTCGCTTTTTATGGCGCCCCGCCCCGCAGGGCGGGGCGCCGGTTTTCTTTATTACTCCGGCTATTACACCAGCTTGGCAGCCAGGGCCTCCAGAGCCTCGTCAATCTCGGCATCGCTGAAGCAGTAGCGCATCTCCAGATGCTGGCTGCGCAGCTTCTTCACGTCCTCCTTCACGTCCTTGCCCCGGAGGATGCAGTCCGCCATCAGCTGAGCCAGCTTGTCAAAGTCCGCGGCCTCGAAGCCGAAGCGGGTCATCTCGCTGACACCCATACGCAGGGCACCGGAGGCAGTGAAGCCCTCCTCATCGGGAGTGGCCTGGTAGTTGACCACGATGTTGTTCTGCTCCAGGCGCTCGGCGATCTCGGGGCCCTCGCCGTAGCCCACGGACACGATGACCTGGTGGGTCTCGGTGTAGTCAATGGCGGGGTCGCCGGCCACATCCAGCCCATGGGCCTTCAGGCTGCGGGCAAAGGACTTGGCGTTGTCGATGACGGCCTTCTGGTACACATCCCGGAACTGGTTCATCTCATAGGCGGCCATCAGCATACCCAGCTGGGTGCCCAGGTGATGGTTGGAGACGCTGCCGGGGAAGGTACGGCTCTCAATGGCCTTCCACAGGCCGTACTTCAGATCCTCTTCCTTATAATTCACGCCGATGACGCCGCGCTGAGGGCCGAAGAAGGTCTTGTGGGTGGAGCCGGTGACGATCTCCGCGCCCTCGGCAAAGGGATTCTGGAAATGGTCGCCGATGAGGCCCAGTACATGGGCCATATCGTACATGATGGTGGTGGGGATCTTCTGCTCGTCCACAAACTGGCGGATGGCGGCCACAGGCTCCTTATGCAGCACCATGCTCTTGCCGAACACGATCAGCTCCGGGCGATAGCGGTCGATGAGCTTCTTGGTCTCCTCCACGTCCATCTTATAGGGGTTATCGGCGCAGACGGGGAAGTTCACCACGGCGGGCTTCTCCGTCACGGGATCGATGGCGATGTAGTCATGCAGGGCACCCATGGGCTGGGCAGACAGGTGGCCGCCCTTGATGATGTGGTTGTTCATCACATAGCCCAGGCGCTTGGCCTCGTGCTTGCGGTCGGTCCGATTCTTCCAGTCCATCAGGGCGGAGAACACGGCCATGTTGGACATCTGGCCGCTGAGGGTACGGGTCTCCACCTCGGTGCAGCCGAAGTAGGCGCGCATTTCCTCCACCAGGCGGCGCTCCACCTCGTCGATGAACTTGGTGCCCTGATAGTAGAACACTTCCTTCTCATAGAAGGCCAGGATCTTCTTGTGCTCGGCATACCGGCAGGCGGGATCGCTGCCGCTGAGCAGGCGCACGGCCCGGCTGGGGGTGTTCTCGGAGGGGATCAGGTTGATGCACTCCTCCTGACGCCAGACGTGGTTCTCCAAGGCCTTCTTCACCAGCTCCAAAGCCTTGGGCGCCCGGTCGCCGGAGCCGACGGTGTGGTCCAGCTCCTCCACACCGTACAGCAGAGGCCGGGCAAAGGGAGGCGCACCCACGCTCATGTGGCGGGCGGGGATCACGGCCTTCAGGCGCTTGCCGCGGACATCCACCTCCACGGTATCGTCGGTGAGGATATCGCTGTCAATATAGCACAGGCCGATGGCGCGCTTGCCGCTGGCCTCCAGAATCACAGTGGCAAGGCCCTCGCCCTCGGACTTGAAGTAGGGCACCATGGTGCCGCTGGTGACCCAGCCCACCAGCTTGTCACCCTGGTAGATTTCCATACCGGCGCGCATAACGCCCCGGTCCAGCAGAGCGATGGGCGCAATCTTCCGGGGCAGAGCGGACAGGTCGCTGAAGTCCCGATCCATGTACTTCATAAAAGCCTCATGCTGCTTCTCCAGAGCCTTGCGGCCGATGAAGTCACCCTTCTGCTCCGAAAAGCTCACGGCGAACTTGGCCAGAGGCACGGCGAAAATGGGGATCTCGCTGCCGTCGGCGGCGGTGCCCATCTCGTGGCCGTACAGGGGCATGGACGCCTCCATACGCAGGGTATCCCGGGCGCCGAGACCCGCAGGATGTGCCCCCATCTCCACCAGACGGTTCCACAGCCATGCAGCATCCTCGCTGTGGACATAGACCTCATAGCCCAGAGGCTCGCCGGTATAGCCGGTCTTGGCTACCCGGGCATAGTGTCCCTCCAGGGAGACAGTGCCCAGGGCGTTCTTCATGGGCTCGGTCATCTGCACGCCGCCGTTGAGAGCGGTGAGCATCTCCTTGCTCCGGGGACCCTGGACGGCGATGGCCGCCCAGTCGGCAGAGATGTCGGTGATGGTGCAGTCAAAGCCCTGCAGGGCCCCGCGCAGATGGGCCAGATCCTTGTCAATGTTGGCGGCGTTCACCACCAGCAGGTAGTTGTCCTCCTGGAACATGTAGAGGTAGGCGTCATCCACGGCGCCGCCGTTCTCGTTGGGGATGATACAGTACTGGGCCAGGCCCACATCCAGCGCCGCAACGTTGCTGGTCAGCACATGCTGCAAAAATTCCTTGCGCTGGGGCCCCTCGATGAGCAGGCGGCCCATGTGGGACACATCGAACAGGCTGCACACCTGACGGGTATACAGGTGCTCGGCGATGATGCCGCCGGGGTACTGGATGGGCATTTCCCATCCGCCGAAGTCCACCATCTCGGCACCGGCCGCTACATGGACATCGTATAGCTGGGTACGTTTCAGTTCGCTCATTCTTTTTCCTCCTTAAAGATCGTTTCTTTTTGGGCAGCAAAAAAGGACGCAAAGCCGCTTTCCGGCCCTGCGCCCCCGTTGAGTTACCTGAGAGATTCCCCTCCCCGCCGGGGAAGGTTGCACCTTCGGTGGCCGGGCGTTGCCGTCCGACCTTTTCGGAGTATCGTCCGGAATCGGTCCTTTTGCCTGAGAGCTTCTGCGTTCCCCTTCGGCGCCGCCTGCGGCGGACTCTCCCGATCCCATCATCCGAACAATATGGACTTGTAGACAGGCAGTGTATGCCTTGCATTGATTTTATCATCGGAAAAGCGGCTTTGTCAAGGAATATTTTGCTTTCCGGGCCGGCGGGAGGAGATGAAAAAGGGCCCTCCAAGGGGAGGGCCCTGAGACTGCCGATAAAGTGGTAAGATTGCGACAACGGTAAGGAAGGGTGTGTGAGGGAAACTCAAGAAGGGTGTCCCTCACCATTGAAATCAATAGTTTTTGAAACTTTTTCAAAGTTTCAAAAACTCAGGCAGCGTGCCGAAAAGACTTTTTCGACACGCTGAGGGCCCTCCAAGCGGAGGGCCCGAAGTTTTTTGTTTTATGGGCAGCGGTCAGGGCTGCTCCGGTTTTTTCTTGCGCAGCAGGCGGACAGCTCCCATAGTGAAAAACATCACCACCGGGATCAGCATCATCACCCGCGCCGCAGTGGTAATACTGGGATGGTATGTGTCTATGCTGATTTGATTCGCCATGCGGACGCAGGCACCCGTTATGAACATCACCACCAGGAAGCCATAGAAAAAGCACTGAAATAAGTCCAGGTGCTCCCGTTTAGGCTTCCGGCCCGCTTCGCCGCAGATCAGCTCCTCCGCGCTGGCCGACAGGGCCACGCACAGCCGCTGCAATTCCTCCACATCCGGCGCGGAGGCCCCGGTCTCCCACTTGGAAATGGTCTGCCGGGTAAGGCCCATCTTCTCCGCCAGCTCCTCCTGGGACAGGCCGGCTTTCTTGCGGGCTTTTGCCAAATTGTCTCCGAAAGTCTTATCGGCCATATTGAATATTACCTCCTTTTACAGGTGCATTGAGACTGTAGTCTCTTTCCAAACATCCCAGGCCCTCGCATTCTGAGTAGTCGTTACTGAATAAGTATAGGTATATGATAGTCCCAAACTTTTTGAGGCATCTGCAGAAATTCCAAAAGACACTGATGCTGTTCCGGTAATAGAAGTTTCCGTATAGGTATGTGTAAACTTTGAGCCGAATCTCATCGCACCGCTCTTCGTCGGTGTAACATACACTGTCCCGATTGTCCAGGTACCCGCAGTCATATTTTCGTCTTCAACATTAAACAGTACAATTCCTGTTCTTCGTTCTTTCACTGAGGTGTATTTACTGTGACTAGTAAATTTATTGAACTTTGCTCGGGCAGTGTCCCACTCTATGCTTATGTAGTCTAATTCTCCTGGTGAAGTCTCTGTTTTATTGCAATCCAATCTCCATTGCAGAAGATAATCAGACGAATTTCCCCTTTTTATGCTGTATATATCTAATTCATAATTGGATGGCAGCGTGGATGTCAAGCTTATCCCATCATCTATATTGGTATTATGCTCCACTTTTGTCGGTTCACTTATCAAGGTTGCATCCAACTCCGCAAGTGCAGCCTTTGTGCCCTCCGGGTCAGAATCATAACCCCTCATTATCTGCGCAACCGCCATATCAAAATCTTCATCGCTCATTGTTTGACTTTCTGCCGCCATCGCAGGCATAATACAGGTCAATAACATGAGTACTCCCAAAAACGCAGTTGCTATTCTTTTTTTCATGTTCTTTCCTCCTTTTGTTTATGTGTTGAATGGTGTCTTGGGGTAGAGAAAGAGTAGCAATTTTTCCCGTTGCAGGCCACCGCCGGGGCGTTGCATTTGCGCAACGGGGCGTTGCAGAGGGTATTTTTTCTCAGTTTTCCTTGAAAACGTCCCAGTTTTTGGCAAAATACTCCACGCCGGAATACACCGTCGTCACCAGAATGACCCCCTGGCACACAAAGTTCAGCCACTGGGGGATGCCGAAGAGGATCAGGCAGATGCAGACCATGGTGCTGGCGGTCTTCACCTTGCCGGACCAGCCGGCGGCAATGACCCGGCCCTTTTCCACGGCGATGAGCCGCATACCGCTGACGGCAAACTCCCGCAGCAGCACCACGGCCAGGACCCAGCCGTAGAACTCGCCGCCCTCTACAAAGCAGCACAGGGCCGCCATCACCAGGCACTTATCCGCCAGTGGATCGGCGAACTTGCCGAAGTCGGACACCTGGTTATAGTGCCGGGCTATATACCCGTCCAGCAGATCCGTCAGGCAGGCCACGGCATAGATGCCCAGGGCTATATACCGGCTCCCGGCAAAGCCCCAGTAGTATACCACCAGGAACACCGGGATGAGAAACACCCGCAGCAGGGTCAATTTGTTGGCTGTGTTCATTTTCATGACCTTATTCCTCCTCTGTCACTTCGCCGGTGAGATCGCCGTCCATCACGCCCGTGATGCGCACGGGCACGAACTCACCCGGCTGCACATCCCGCTCCGCCGTGAAATATATATTCCCGTCTATGCCAGGACTTTCCGCGTAAGTGCGGCCCACATAGGCCATGGCCTGCCCGTCGAACCCGTCGCACAGCACCTCTGCGACAGTACCCAGACGGCTCTCATTGAACTGATCCATCACCTGGCTTTGCAGCTGCATCACCAACTCTGCCCGCTCCTGGGCCTGGTCGCTGTCCACCCGGTTAAGCATTTTGGCCGCCGGGGTCCCCTCCTCCGGGGAGTAGGGGAAGGCCCCCGCCCGCTGGAGCTTCTCCTCCTGCAAAAAGTCGCACAGTTCCTCAAAGGCGGCCTCGTCCTCATAGGGCAGGCCCGTGATGACGGTGGTGCGCAGAACCAGGCCGGGGATGCGGCTGCGAAGCTTTGTAAATAGCTGGTGCAGACCCGCTTTAGTCTCCCGGCGGCGCATGGCCCGGAGGATGTCGTCGTTGCAGTGCTGGATGGGGATATCCATATAATTGCAAATTTTCGGCTCGGACGCGATGGTGTCGATGAGCTCATCGGTGATGCTGTCGGGGTAGAGATAGTGGAGCCTGATCCAGCGGAAGTTTAGCTTGCACAGCTCCCGCAGCAGCTGCGGCAGCTTCTTCTCCCTGTAAAGGTCGATGCCGTAGCGGGTAATGTCCTGGGCGATGACGATGCACTCCTGCACGCCGCCGTCCGCCAAAGCCTTGGCCTCGGTGAGGATATCCTCCATCCTCCGGCTGCGGTATTTGCCCCGCAGGGCCGGAATGATACAGTAGGCGCAGCGGTTGCTGCACCCCTCGGCGATGCGCAGGTAGGCATAGTGCATAGGGGTGGAGATGACCCGGGGCAGCTCCTCCACCGGGCCGCTGATATCGGTGAAATGGCTGAATTTCTGCCCGGCGGCCACCTGCTCCACAGCGGAAACGATGTCGCCGTAGCTGCCGGTGCCCATGATGCCGTCCACCTCCGGCAGCTCCTCTAAAAGCTCCGCCTGGTACCGCTGGCTGAGGCAGCCGGTGACCAGGATCTTCCCCACCTGGCCCTCCGCCTTCAGCTCCGCCACGGAGAGAATGGTCTCGATGGCCTCCAGCTTGGCGCTGTCGATGAAGCCGCAGGTGTTCACCACCACCACATCGCTGCCGGCGCAGTCCTCCTGCACGGTCATGCCCGCCTGCAGGCACAGGGCCATCATCTGCTCGGTGTTCACCCGGTTTTTGTCACATCCAAGGGATATAAATGATACGATCACGGTTTTATCTTCCTTTATTCCTGAATCTCGTCCTCCAGCCGGCGCAGCACCGGCCCGATCTCCTGCCACGAAAAGCCCCGACGTTGCAGGGTACCTGATAGCTTTCGCAGCATTTCCTTGTCAAGCTGTTTTCCTTTACATTTACTCTGAACAAAGCGCTCCACGGACTCCTCCGCCGGGGGCAGCTGGGAAAGCAGGCCCTCCCACAACTCCCGGGGCACGCCCCGGCGCTTTAGCTCCTGGCGGATACGGCCGGCGCCGTAACCGGCGGCGCTGTAATGCCGGACGATGGCGCCGCCATAGGCCGACTCGTCCACCGCGCCCAGCTCCTCCAGCCAGTTGGCTGTATCCTCCGCCGCGGCTCTGTCGCCGCCCCGGCGGGTCAGGTGCTCCACCACCTGTTTCTTCGACAGCATCCGGCTGCCGGTGAGCTGAGCGCCCCGGGCCTTCATCTCCGACCGGGCGGCAGCCTGTTTCAGCTCCGCCGCCAGCGTCTCCGTCAGCTCCATGCCCGGGTGCAGGTCATAGCGCAGCAGCTCATTGTCGGTAATTTTCAGCAGTTCGCCGCCCTCCAAAAAGACCAGTACGCGGTTCTTTTTATGTCTGGACGGCTCCACGCGCTCAATCCGCATCGTCGAAATCGTCGGCGGATACATCCACCGCCCGACCGGCGGCCCGGGCGGCCACCTTAGACTGGTTGCTCATGAGCTTGTGGAAATTCTTGCGGATCTCCTGCTCCACGGCGTCGCACTGGTCGGGGTGGTCCAGCAGATACTGCTTGGCAGCGTCCCGGCCCTGTCCCATGCGCACTTCGCCCAGGCTGAACCAGGAGCCGCTCTTCTGTATGATGTCCAGCTTCACGCCCAGGTCCAGAATCTCTCCTGTGCGGCTGATACCCTCGCCGTACATGATGTCAAACTCCGCCTCACGGAAGGGAGGCGCCACCTTGTTTTTCACCACCTTGGCCCGGGTGCGGTTGCCAATCATCTCTCCGTTGGCCTTCAGCGTCTCTATCCTGCGCACATCAATGCGCACGGAGGCATAGAACTTCAGCGCCCGACCGCCGGTGGTCACCTCGGGATTTCCGTACATGACGCCCACCTTCTCACGCAGCTGGTTGATGAAAATGACCACAGTGTTGGTCTTGGCGATGACACCGGTGAGCTTGCGCAGGGCCTGACTCATGAGTCGGGCATGGAGGCCCACGAAGCTGTCGCCCATCTCGCCCTCGATCTCCGCCCGGGGTACCAGGGCGGCCACAGAGTCCACCACCACCACGTCGATGGCGCCGGAGCGCACCAGAGCCTCGGTGATCTCCAATGCCTGCTCACCGGTATCGGGCTGGGAGATGAGCATATCCTCGATCTTCACGCCCAGAGCCCGGGCATAGGTGGGATCCAGGGCGTGCTCAGCGTCCACAAAGGCCACCTCGCCGCCCTTTTTCTGGGCCTGGGCCAGAATATGCAGGGCCAGAGTGGTTTTACCGGAGGATTCCGGCCCGTAGATCTCGATGATACGCCCCTTGGGAACGCCGCCGATGCCCAGGGCCACATCCAGGGCCAGGGAACCGGTGGGGATGGCCTCCACATTGGGCTCGCTGTTATCCCCGTAGCGCATGATGGAGCCCTTGCCGTACAGCTTCTCGATCTGCTGCATGGCGGTCTCCAGAGCTTTTTTCTTGTCGGAGCTGCCCGCCGCAGCGGGGGCCGTAGATTCTTTCTTCGCTGCCATGATCCATTCCTCCTATATTTTACTGGCGAAAAATCCATTGGATTTTTCTGCCAAAAGGCTTACAGTCTGCTGCGCGCATAATTTTGCCGCACACGGCAAAATTCCACACTGGCAGCCTGAGAGGTACTTTCTCTCACGCACAGGTCGCGAGAGAAAATGATTTTAACTCTTTGCCGCCTCCGGGCGGCAAAGTCCGCGAGGCTTTTCCCCGCACGGAGCACTAAATCTCGTCGTAAAGTCTGCCCTGCACTACTCGGGGGATGCCGCCGGGATCGGGGGTGATCTCCAGATCGCCGAAGCCAAAGCTCCGCATGATCCGCAGCACGTCATCCGCCTGGCCGATGCCCACCTCGAAAAACAGCATCCCGCCGGTGCGCAGCGCCTTGCGCCACAGGCTGCTGACGGCCCGGTAAAAATCCAGCCCGTCCTCGCCGCCGTCCAGCGCATCGTGGGGCTCATAGTCCCTTACCGATACATCCAGCCCCGGAATATCCCCGGTGGGGATGTAGGGCGGGTTGCAGAGGATGCAGTCATAGGTGCCCAGGCGGCTGGGCGGAGCCTCCATGGCGTTCACCTGCATAGGCGCCACCCGGTCAGACAGATCGTTGCGGCGGATATTCTGCCGACAGATGTGCAGGGCTCCCTCAGACAGCTCCCCCAGGGTCACCCGGCAGTCCTGCACCTGGCTGGCTACCGCCAGCCCCACGCACCCGGAGCCGGCGCACAGATCCAGCACCCGGCTCCCGGGCTGCTGCCGCAGAAACGGCAGGGCACAGTCCACCAGCGTCTCCGTGTCCGCCCGGGGGATCAGCACCTGACGGTCAATGTCCAGGGGCAGGCCGTAAAACTCCCACTCTCCGATGAGGTAGGCCACCGGCTCCCCGGCCAGATGCCGCCGCACCAGATCCCGGACCTGCTCCTCCACCACCGGAGGCACATAGAGCTGCCCGTCCCGGGTTAGCTGCTCCCGGCTCTTTCCGGCGGCAAAGCACACCAGCTCCCGGGCCTCCAGCGTGGAGGCCTCCACCCCGGCAGAACGGAGCTGCTGGCGAATATCCATATACAAATTGTTATATGTAATAGCCATGATACTGTTTGTTGTCACTTTCTGTGGGATTTTGAGAATTTTTGGCTTGCAGAGTCTAAAAAAGCCTCGCAGAGTTTGCGTCCGCAGACGCAAAAAATTGAAATCATTTTTCACCGCGACATGTGCGTGGGGAAAAATACCTCTCAGGCTGCCAGTGTGGAATTTGTTCGCCTGCGGCGAACAAATTATGCGCGCAGCAGACTGCAATCCTTTTGGCGAAAAAACGAAGTTTTTTCGCCAGCAATATTACCACTTATCCTTGCCCTTTTCCTCGGGCAAAACCAATGTCAGCGCCTCGATGGCCACCTCCAGCATGGAGTCGTCCGGTTCAAAGGTGGTGAAATTCTGCAGCCACATGCCCGGCGCCGACAGGGCCCGGGTCACGGCGTTGTCATGGCGACCCACGAAGCGGTTGAACTCATAGGTCAGGCCCACCACCGGGATCAGCAGCAGCAGGTGCATGCCGATGCGCACCCACAGGTTCTGCCACTCCACATAGGTAAAGGCCACGGAGGAAAACAGGATGGACACCACGATCACCACGAACAAAAAGCTGGTGCCGCAGCGGGGGTGATGCCGGGGCTGGATGCGGGCGTTTTCCACCGTCAGCGGCAGCCCCGCCTCATAGCAGAAAATGGTCTTGTGTTCCGCCCCGTGGTACTGAAATACCCGGTGCACGTCCTTCTGCTTGGAGCAGAGGATGAGATAGCCCAGGAAAATGGCGATCTTGATGGCTCCCTCGATGAGGTTATGGACCAGGGCGCTCTTTGCGTGAAACAGCCCCGCCACAAAGGTGGGCAGCAGCATGAACAGCCCCAGCGTCAGCGCCAGGGACAGCACCAGGGACACCCCCGTCACCACGCTCTGCATCTTTTCCGCGGGCACATGCTTCTCCAGCCACAGATCCAGCTTGGAGGGCTTGGCCGCCTCGTCGTCGGGGAAATAATCCGCTGAAAACATCAGCGCCTTGATGCCCCGGATCATAGAGTCCAGGAACGTCACCACGCCCCGGATGATGGGCAGACCCAAAATGGGATACCGATCCCGCACCAGCTTCAGCTCCTCCACCTTCGTCACCAGGCCCTCCGGGGCCCGAACCACGATAGCCTGCTTTTCCGGCCCCCGCATGAGGATGCCCTCGATCAGAGCCTGCCCGCCGATGGACGTGCGGAAGGCCGTTTTTTTCTCGTTGTTTGCCATGGATAATTCTGTCCTCTCTGCTTCTTCGTCAGTATAGCACGCCGGAGCGCTTAGTGCAACATCTGTTCTATATTTTATCCTTCCTCCCGGGATATGGGCAGGCGGATGGTCACCACAGTGCCGCCGCCGGGGGCGTTGCCGATGTCGAAGGTTCCCTCGTGGCGGTGGATGATCTCGTCGCACACCGCGAGACCTATGCCGCTGCCCCGGGCCTTGGAGCTTCCCTTGTAGAATTTCTGCTTCACGAAGGGCAGCTCCGCCTCCGGGATGCCGGGGCCGTAGTCCCGCACCCGCACCACATAGTAATCGCCGTCCTGCTCCATGGACACCGTAATGCGCTTGCCGGAGCCGCCGTGCTTGGCGGCGTTATCCAGCACGTTGCACAGCACCTGCTTCAGCCGCTCCGGGTCGCCGGTAATGGGCTCGTCGAACATCTCTCCGGCGCTTAAATACTCCAGGTCGATACCGTCCTGATGAAACAGCTCCCGGTAAGTATAAATGGCGTCCTCCACCTCGGCCTGCAGATCCATCTGCTCCACCCGCAGGGTGAAGCGGCCGTCCTCGATCTTGGAGAACTCCAGCAGCTCCTCCACCATATTGGTCATCCTGCGGGATTCCCGCAGGATGATCCGCACGCCCCGGCGCAGCTGCTCGGTATCGCCGCTGTCGTCGGCCAGCAGTGTCTCGCCCCAGCCGTTGATGGCCGTCAGAGGTGTGCGCAGCTCATGGGACACGGAGGAAATGAACTCCGTCTGCATTTTTTCGCTCTGGCTGATCTGCAGGGACATCTGGTTGATATTGTCCACCAGCTGCCCCATCTCATCGTCATACTTGTTGGCGATCTGTATGCCGTAGCTGCCGTCGGAGATACGCTTGGCCGCCTCCGTCACCTCTGCCACCGGGGCGGCGATCTTCCGCATGAAGGCCAGGTTCACCAGCAGCACCACGCAGCTGATGACCACGGCAAAGCCCATAATGGCCAGCGCCAGCAGCACCACCTGCTTATCCAGCTCCCTTGTAGCCGTGACCAGACGCATCACGCCCACGGCGCTGCCGTCAAACTCCAGCGGCGCCGACACGGCCATGATGCTCTCCCCCGTAAGGGGGTCTTTACCGGCGAAGGACTCCATGTGGCCGCTGTCCAGTGCCCGGCGTATCTCCGAGGTCTCCGGCGTCAGGCCCACGGTCTGACCCCGGCTGGATATGTCGATGCGTCCGTTCCGGTCCAGAAATTGCAGCTCAATGGTCTCCGCCTCGTCAAAATCCGTGGCGTAGAGCACCGCGTTGCGGTAATACTCGTTGTAGCTGACCATCACATAAGTGTTGAAATAGCTCACGCCGGCCCGGGCCTTGTTCTCCAGTGCGGAGCGGGCGTTGCTGTAGTAGTTGGCCACCAGAATCACCGTGGCCAGGGCCGCGATCAGCAGCAGGATGGTGATCACCGGGAACACACTGCTCACAATCCATCGCCGACGCATACCGGCCAGACGCAGCTTCCTTTTAAGAACGGGCTTGCCCGTCTCCTCCGTTTTGTCCTGCATCATGCGTCCCACTTATACCCGTACCCCCAAACCGTTGTGATATAGGTGGGGTTGGTGGCGTTGTCCTCGATCTTCAGCCGCAGACGGCGGATGTTCACGTCCACGATCTTCAGCTCGCCGAAATAGTCCCGGCCCCATACCAGGTCCAGTATCTCCTCCCGGGACAGTGCCTTGCCCGGGTTCTCCATGAACATCTTCATGATGGCGTATTCCATCTGGGTCAGCTTGATGCGCCGGCCGTCCTTTTCCAGGGTGCGGTTGCGGGTGTTGAGCACAAAGGGCGGCTGGGAGATCTGGTCGGCCATCTCGTCCGCCACGCCGGAGCGGCGCATCAGCGCGTCCACCCGGGCCGTGAGCTCCGCCGGGGAAAAGGGCTTGGTCACATAGTCGTCCGCCCCGGTCATAAGGCCTGTTACCTTGTCCATCTCCTGGGACCGGGCCGTAAGCATAATGATACCGATGCGCAGATTGGTGGCCCGGATCCGGCGGCACACCTCAAAGCCGTCGATCCCCGGCAGCATGATATCCAGCAGCGCCACCCGGACGTCCGGGTTCTGCTGCAGTTTTTCCAGCGCCTCCTCGCCGCTCTCGGCCTCGATGACGTCGTAGCCCGCCCGGCGCAGATTGATAACGATAAAGCTCCGGATGCTGGATTCATCCTCCAAAACCAAAACTTTTTTCATGAAATTGCCTCCCCTCTCAATTCCCGGCCACCCAGGCCGCAGAAATCAGATGAAAATGACTGTGGACCCACTCGCCGCTGATGCCCGCAGCGCTGCCGGCCTCGGTGATGCGCATGCCGTAGGCCACATTGGCCCGCTGCAGCAGCAGCGTGCGGCCGTTGCTCTGGGCATCCCGCTCCCGCTCCTCGCCGCTGAAGCTGTACAGGTAGAGCACCGCCTTCCCGTTTACCTGCAATGTTACGCAGGTCCCCTTCTCCGTAGTCTCCAGGCGGGTGCCGTCCAAGCTGCCGTGCCAGCTGCCATTGAGCACCAGGTACCAGTTGTCCGCTAAATTGTGAAATGTATCCATGACCCAGGCGCTGTTGCCCCGGTCATCGAACCGGAACCAGGCAAACACCTTGCCCTGCTGGCGGGTCGTGCCGCTGACAGGGTAGGCCACCTCTATAATGCCGTCGCTGTTGATATCCTGCGGGCGCAGCTGGCTGAAGGGGTACTGCACCTCCGTCACCCCGGTCTTTTTATCCGTGCCCACGTTGACCAGGCGGCCGTCCCGGCACACCAGGATATCCGTCAGCGCCACGTTTTTCCCGCTGACACCGGTGATGAAGGCCGCGTTTTTCTGACTGTCCAGCTTGCCGCACACGATGCTGCCCCGGGCCAGCTCGGCGGCGGTGCTGCTGAGGTGGCAGGTGCCGCCCACCCGCATCTCGCCGTCCTGCCACCGGTAATGCTCGGCCAGACACTCGCTCTCGCTGCCCGTCCGCACCAGCAGCAGGTCAAACAGGCCGTCGCTGTCCAGATCGTCCACCACATAGCGGGTGTAGCCGCTCTGCATCAGGATGTCGGGGGACTCCTCCTTCAGGCTGTACACGGCCACGGTCTGCACCTCCGTGCTGATCCGCCAGCCCACGGCCACCTCCAGCCGGCCATCCCCGTTAAAATCCCGGTAGGAGACGGAGTCTATGGACGTTCCGCCCGACTCAATGGTGCAGTACAGGGCATAGGAGTCCTCCTGCGCCCGGAAGACCATGATCTTCAGGGGCTTTTCGTCCCCGGCACGGCGTAAAAAGGCAATGGCCTCCTTTTCCCCGTCGCCGTCCATGTCGATCATTTGCAGGGACTGGATATTGTTTCCGCCGGTGGGCACTACATATTCATATCCGTTTTCCAGATAGGTGTTGAGCTTGTTGGACAGGCCCGTATATTCCACCGGCACCTTCGGCAGGGTAAACAGGTTCTCCACCGATGTCTCCAGTGAGCAGCCGCACAGCCCCAGCACCAGCGCGAAGCACGCCAGCAGGAGCGGAATTTTTGTAAAGGTGCGCTTCACGTCCGTCCCTCCCCGTTTCGATTTTTATTCAGAGTATACTATAGCACAAATCTTCCCCCTTGTGTAGCCCCTGTTTCACATTTTCCCGTGGGGGAAAAATCGCCGCCGGGCGGGAAATTTCCTCTTGAAATGGCCGGGAAAGTACGCTATAATAGCAGAGCACCTGCCGGTGTGATGGAATTGGTAGACGTAGTGGACTCAAAATCCACCGCTGGCGACAGCGTACCGGTTCGAGTCCGGTCACCGGCACCAAGTCTCCCGAAGCTCTGGTTTCGGGAGACTTTTTTCAAAACCATCTGAGGAGGCGCTGCCCTGTGACGAGGCAAAGGAAAGCGGATCTGCTGCTGGTGCTGGTCACCGGCCTTTGGGGCGGCTCCTATTACCTGTCCGACCTGGTTCTGGCGGAAATGCCCCCCTTCGCCCTGTGCGCGTTCCGGTTTCTGCTGGCCTTTGCGCTGCTGGGGATCGCGCTGCTGCCCCGGCTGCGGGGCGCAAGCCGCAGGACCCTGCTCTATGCCATCCCGGCGGGTCTGTCCCTGACCCTGACCTATATCGGCGCCACGGTGGGGCTGCTGTATACCTCCATCTCCAACGCGGGCTTCATCTGCTCACTGCCGGCGGTCACCACGCCGCTTCTGAGCTTTCTGGTGTACCGGAAGAGGCCGGACCGGCGGATGCTTCTGAGCCTTGTTTTGTGCGCAGTGGGGCTGGCTCTGCTGACCCTGGGGGACGATTTCCGCCCGGCGGTGGGCGACCTGATCTGCCTGCTGTGCGCCCTGGGCTACGCCATCAACCTTCTGGTGGTGGAGCATGCCGTGGGTCAGCCGGAGGTGGACGCCCTGCAGCTGGGCGTGTTCCAGCAGCTGATCACCGGCATCACTATGCTGCTGCTATCCCTGCTGTTTGAGACCCCCTGCCTGCCGCAGACGGCCACCGGCTGGGGCAGCGCCCTGTTTCTGTCCATCTTCTGCACGGGGATCGCCTTCGCCATCACCGCCGTGCAGCAAAAGCACACCTCCGCCGTCCATGTGGGCCTCATTTTCACCCTGGAGCCTCTGTTTTCAGCCATCGTGGCCTTTTTCCTGGCCGGAGAGCGGCTGACGGCCCGGGGCTATGCGGGCGCAGGGCTGATGATGCTGGCCCTGGTGACAATGGAGGCAGGCGGATCGCTTTTCAAAAAGAAAAATCAAAGCTGAAAATGCTTTTTTTCGGTACAACGAACTGCCCGGCAGGGAAACCTGCCGGGCAGTTTTTTGTTTATATTCGCATGGCTTCCGCCTATTCCCGCTCTGTGATCGGCGGGATAAAGTTCTCGATGGCGCTGCTGCTGATCGCCTGCGGCAGCAAGCCCGCCGCCGACACAGACGGCGGCGCAGCATCAAACGAGCCGAAGCAAACCAAAACAAACCAAGCCAAAGCGGCGATGTCACCATCAATGTGTCCGGCGGGTACAAAAAGAATCAATATTTCACTGCCCTGGACGCTGCGGGCAGCCTCACCATTCAGGGCAGCACAAAGGGCACAGGCACGCTGTCCGTCTTCGCCGGCAATACCGATCCCGGCAACAACGATAAGCCCGGCGACAACACCGACCCCGGCAGCAACACCGATTCCCCGGAGACTGGCGATAACAGCAGCATCGTCCTTTGACTCTCTCTGCCGTTTGTTGGCGGCGTGCTGGCCGGCGTGCCCGTGGTGCTCAGAAAGGAAAGCGAGCGCCGCTGATCCCCAGCTTTAGCCAATCAAACCCTCCGGCTAAGCCGGAGGGTTTGATTTAGACCGACGAAAAAACCTCTGGGTTTTTCCGACAAAAGCATCTGAATTTTTCGCGTCTGCGGACGCGAACTCTGCGTGGCTTTTTGATATGCTGGATTTTTAACTCTATTCTTGGAAAGTTTTCACTCCTGCGGGCGCGGCGGGATGGGCCGGAAGTCCGTCTTCGCCGGCAGCCACCCATCTGCCCCGCCCGTGCCGCGCCTGATACGGGGCGGCGGCGGGATCGCATCGTCCAGCTCTCCGGCATAGTAGGCCCGGTTGTTCTCCACCAGCTGCTCCAGGGTTACCGGGCGGTAAAAATTCACATCCACGCCGGCGTTGAGCACCTTGGGCAGCTCCCGGAGCATCTGGTACTCCTCCCCCCGGCCGTGGTGCAGGTGGCCGTGGATCATATACCCCCTCTTGCGGTATATAATGGGGTAGTGGCACAGCAGGATGTGGCTCTCCCCGTCGTCGATCTCGTTGAAGTCCGTCACCGTTTCAAAGCATTCATACAGCCGCCCGGCGTCGGCAAATCCCGTGTCGTGGTTGCCCCGGATGAGGTGCTTGCGGCCCCGGAGCCGCCGCAGCGCATCCAGCGGCACGTGGCCGCCGTTGTAGCCCACGTCCCCCACCACATATACTGTGTCTCCATCCGCTACGGTCTCGTTCCAGCCGCGGATGAGGGCCTCGTCCATTTCCTCCACAGTGTCAAAGGGCCGTCCGGGCAGCATGGGCGCATAGTGAAAGTGCAGGTCGGCGGTGTAATAGATCATAGCGTTCCCTCCTGTAGGCGGTACTGCCGTTATTGTACCATCTGCGGCAGCAGCAAGTCAAAGGATTCAATAAATCGCCAAAATATTTCTGAAAAAGGTATTGACAACAGCAGAAAATGCGATTATAATGCGCTTAATTTCAGATGACAAACCTGTGAGGAAGAAAAGTAGCGCAGCACAGGGCATCCCAAGAGAGCTCCGGGTGGTGAGATCGGAGCGATGCGCGGCGGTGTGAATGGCCTTCCGAGGGCGGCTTGAACAGGACACGTTCCTAAGTAGGGTCCGACGGGAACCCTCCCGTTATCCGTGGGGTACGCATGATGGTGCGTAAAAGCGAGTGGGCATCGAGAGATGTCAATTTGGGTGGTATCGCAGAAGCAGAGGCTTTTGTCCCATGTGGGGCAAGGGTCTTTTTTTGTTTTTTAAGTTCCGGCCGCCGGCAACGGCCCCTCCATCCGCCACCTGAAACATATTATATTTTGGAGGTAATCAGAAATGAAAAAGAACACCGTGAAGAAGCTGCTCTCCCTGGCGCTGGCCGCTGTGCTGGCCCTGTCCCTGTTTGCCTGCGGCAAAAAGGCCGACAGCGATACAAAGACCGACAGCAACTCTGCCGGAACCACCACCTATAAGGTTGGCATCTGCAACTATGTGGACGATGCATCCCTGAACCAGATCGTGTCCAACATCGAGTCCCAGCTCAAGGCCATCGGCCAGGAGAAGGGCGTCACCTTCAACATCAGCTATGACAACTGCAACGCCGACGCCACCGTCATGAACCAGATCATCGCCAACTTCATCGCCGATAAGGTGGACCTGATGATCGGCGTGGCCACCCCCGTGGCCGTGGCCATGCAGGCCGCTACCGAGGGCACCGACATCCCTGTGGTCTTCGCCGCTGTGTCCGATCCCGTCAGCGCGGGCCTGGTGGAGAGCCTGGAGGCCCCCGGTGCCAACATCACCGGCTCCTCCGACTATCTGGATACCGACGCTGTGCTGGACCTGATCTTCGCCGCCAACCCCGATGCCAAGAACATCGCTCTGCTGTATGACCAGGGCCAGGACTCCTCCACCACTCCCATCAAGAACGCCAAGGCATATCTGGATAAGAAGGGCGTTTCCTACAAGGATTATAACGGCACCACCACCGACGAGATCAGCCTGGCCGTGAACAGTCTCATCGCCGACAAGGTGGACGCTGTGTTCACCCCCACCGACAACACCGTGATGACCGCTGAGCTCTCCATCTATGAGACCCTGGCCAAGGCCGGCATCCCCCACTACACCGGCGCTGACTCCTTCGCCCTGAACGGTGCTTTCCTGGGCTACGGCGTGGACTATGCCAACCTGGGCGTGGAGACCGCCAACATGGTCTCCGGCATCCTCCTGGACGGTAACAAGCCCGCCACCACCCCCGTGCTGACCTTCGACAACGGCACCGCTACCATCAACACCGATGTCTGCAAAGAGCTGGGCCTGAGCTATGACGAGCTGGCCAAGACCTTCGCCCCCCTGTGCACCAAGGTGCAGTCCATCGTCACCGCCGAGAGCTTCGACGATGTGAATAAGTAATATCTGAAAAATAAGTCAACAGGGCGGGGCGCACCCCCGCCCTGTTGGTGGGCGAAGGGCCTCCTGTTCTTTCGTAGGGGCGGACGCCTCTGTCCGCCCGCCGTACCGCATTTCTTGCAAAAAACTGTCATTGCGAAGCCAGTGTGCACACTGGCTGTGGCAATCCGCATCCCCCGCACCCCCCCATCACTCTTCATCAAAGGAGAACCTCTCATGAACGTTTTATCCCTGGTTCAGACCGCTCTGGAGCTGGGCCTCATCTGTTCGCTGACGGTGCTGGCGCTGTTTCTGAGCTACTCCATGCTCAACGTATGCGACCTGTCCACCGACGGCTGCTTCACCCTGGGTGCCGCCGTGGGTGCCACGGTAGCCATCGCCGGGTATCCCTACCTGTCCATTCTGGCCGCCATGGCCGCAGGCGTCCTCTCGGGCTTCATCACCGCCCTGCTGCAAACGAAAATGGGTATCGACAGCCTCCTGGCGGGCATCATCGTCAACACCGGGCTCTACTCCATCAACATCGCCGTTATGAGTGGCTCCTCCCTGCTGAACATGAACAAGACCGCCACCGTCTTCACCAAGGCCCGGGCGCTGCTGGAGGGCACCTTCCTTTCTGAGCAGTATAAGCTCTTCGTGGCGGTCATCGCCGTCATTCTGGTGGTGGCATTTTTGGCGTTGTTCCTGCGCACCCGGTTGGGCCTTGCCATCCGCGCCACCGGCGACAATCCCGACATGGTACGCTCCTCCTCCATCAACCCCGTTTTCACCACCATTGTGGGCCTGTGCGTGGCCAATGCCTTCACGGGCCTGTCCGGCTGCCTGCTGGCCCAGTATCAGAAATCCGTCAGCATCGACATCGGCACCGGCATGGTCACCATCGCCCTGGCCTCCCTGCTCATGGGGCAGGTGCTCATGGGCCGCGGCGGCATCCTCATGCGGGCCATCGGCATGGTGGTGGGCGCCTTTGCCTTCCGGCTGGTGTATACCATCGCCCTGCGGCTGGATATGCCCGCTTTCATGCTGAAGCTGGTGTCCTCTGTGATCGTGGTGCTGGCCATCGCCACACCCTACTTCAAAAAACAGCTGCCCATGCTGCGCCGCCGCATGGCCGCGCGAAAGGAGGCCCGTTAAAATGCTGAAGCTCGACCATATTTCCAAAACCTTTAACCCCGGCACCATCAATGAAAAGGTGGCCCTGCGGGATCTGAGTCTGCATCTGGCCCCCGGGGATTTCGTCACCATCATCGGCTCCAACGGCGCGGGGAAGTCCACCCTGTTTAACGCCATCTGCGGCAGCTTTTTCACCGACAGCGGCAGCATCTATCTGGACGGGAGGAACATCACCTTCCAGCCGGAGTATCAGCGCTCCCGGCAGATCGGCCGCCTGTTTCAGGACCCCATGCGCGGCAGCGCCCCTCACATGACCATTGAGGAAAACCTCTCCCTGGCCGCCGCCTCCGGCGGTTGGCTGAGCCGTGTGACCCGGGCGGAAAAGGCCGCCTTCCGGGAGAAGCTGTCGGAGCTGAACATGGGGTTGGAGGATCGGATGAAGCAGCCGGTGGGTCTGCTCTCCGGCGGCCAGCGCCAGGCGCTGACGCTGCTCATGGCCACCTTTAAGCCCCCCAAGCTCCTGCTGCTGGATGAGCACACCGCCGCCCTGGATCCTGCCACCGCGGGAAAAGTGCTGGAGATCACCCGGCAGACGGTGGCGGAGAACCACATCACCACCCTCATGGTCACCCACAACATGCACCAGGCTCTGGAGCTGGGTAACCGTACCCTGATGATGGACAGCGGCCACATCGTGCTGGATGTATCCGGCGAAAAGCGGAAGAGCATGACCGTGGATGACCTGCTGGCCCAGTTTAAGGCCGGTGTCGGCAAGACTCTGGACAACGACCGCATCCTCCTCTCGGAATGACAGTTTTGATAGATCTCCTTATGACAAAGGGAAAGCACCTGCGCGGTGCTTTCCCTTTTTATGTCTCTCGCGGCCTGTGTGCAGCAGACTGCGTGTCTTTTGTCCGAAAAACGGAGGGACTCAATAATCACAAGGAGCGGTGTCCGGATGGACGCCGCTCCTTGTAGGGGAGATTCCACCGCGCGGAGTATGAGATACGCGGCAGAGAGCAGAAAGCAGGGTTCAGAGCATCCGCCGGCAAACGGTCAGACGCGCCTGATTTGTCTCCCCGCCGGTGGGCGGAGGGGGTGGAAATAGGGTTTTACTTAATAATCACGGATGTGCCGCTTTGCTGTGCGGTGTGTCCCGTACCGACATAGCTAGAGAGTGCGGCAACGTTCATGTTTGCAAAGGTTCCGCCGTTGAGAACTGTGGATGTGGCATAGCTCTGAACGAAAAGCCCTTCTGTTCCGTTAAAGGTTCCGCCATTCACCGTCATTGCAGCACCGTTGGAAACTGCTTTGAAAGAATTTGAAGTTAAGGTTCCACCGTTGATTACGGCTGTTCCAAGATAGTCGTTGGAAAGGGCCCAATATCCGGCGGAGGTCACGGTCACATCATTTACGGTCAGATCGCCATATCTGCAATTCTTAATTCCACTGGAATCGGTATCAAGTTCCAAAGCGTTGATTTCCATCACTGCATGCGTAGTAGAAGCACCAGGATCAAAATAATTCCAGCCATTGGTGATAGCAAAGCCATTTCCGTTCTTTAGGACGACCTTACCACCATTGAAGGTCATCTTGCCAAAGTTTTCAACTACATGCCATGTATTTCCATTGGCCCCGTCACGAGAAATTGTTCCGCCCTCGACTACACAGACTGCATTATCTCCGTTGCGAAGTGCTGCAGTGTTGCCCTTGAGGGAGATGATTTGACCGCTTTTATCTGTGCTTGAATCTGTCAGAGTAAGATGGCCTTTATTCAGAATGGTGTGCGATCCAGCATTCGTTACAGTGCGACCATTCAAATCCAGGGTTACATCCTTATCCGCAGGGATGACGAAGTTGTTGGTCGTAATGCTGTTCGCCAGCACGATATTGACAGGAGCTGTTGCATTGTTCACAGTGGCCTGCAGTTCGTCTCCCGTTGTAACTAAAATAGGATATTCAGCATCTTTGTCGTACTGATTATTAAAGCTGTCGTTCTCAACCGTGTCCTGCGTGGCGACAACGGTGATGGAGATGCCGTCCAGCGTCAGGCCCTGATAGTCATTGCCGGCAGTGGTCTGCATCACGCCCTTGATGTAGTATACATCGCTGGTTTCGGTCTTTTTCAGATTGCCGGTGAACACGTCAAGCGCAGTTTCTGTTTCTGTTCCATCGGCTGCCTTTGTTACCAGATAGAAGTCAATAACATCCAACAGATCGAAATTACCCTCATTAGCAACGGTAGTGCCCGTGTTGACCTGTGCTTTCCACTTCAAAGCCAAATTACCCTTGTTGGCAATCCGGAAGCCCTCGGTCAGATAACGGCAGCCCGGCTCCCAGAGAATCTCTGCGCCAGCTTCTGCATCCGTCACAGCAGCTTTGGTGAAGTTCAGCTTCTCAATATGAGAATCGCTGTTCGCGCCGATAATATCCACTTTCAGATTGCCGGACACAATCTTATTGACCCCGGTGGATGCGGTGTCGGTGAACCACGCGAAGGTGGCGCCAACCAGCATGGCCACGCACAGCACCAGCGCGAACACGCTGGCAAGCAGGGAGCGTTTGGTAGTGTTTTTACTCATACTTTCAGTCTCCTTTTCTAATATAGTTTTCAGACCCGGGCACCCTCTCCGGAACACCTCGTGCTTTTTGTATCGCAAAAAGCAGAATTGCCGGCAATTCTGGCCCGATATCTATGAACGGATATATTATAGCACTTGTACGAAAATTCCGCAAGCGATTTTTCGTATTCTCCGCTCTGCACAGTTTTCTCATAAATTTTTGTGCAAAACGCAAGAACCGTCTTGCAGTGACCGCTGTGTCTGTGCGGTCACTGGGCCTTATGGAAGCCGAAGCCGGCTACCTCCGTAGTGGGCAGGGAGAAGGCAATGGCCTGGGCCGGGGAATCCGGACCGGCCTTTTGCAGAATGGAGCGCATGATCTCCGTCTTCTGCTCCGTCCGGGCCACGATGAGCACCACTTCCTTCTCCTGAGCGATGGTGATGTTATAGAACTTCTTCACCTGCTCGTCGCCGGTGCCCTTTCCGTGGAGCACCGTGCCGCCCCGGGCCCCGGCGGCGCGGGCCGCCTCCATGACCAGGTCACTCTGGCCCTGGCTGGCGATGACCACGATCAGCTCATAGGCAAAATTCAGATCCGGAGTGTACTTGCCGGAGCCGGTCTCCGTGCCCTTCAAAAATTCCATAGTTTTTCCTCCTCCTATGCTTTTCATGGGTACGGCAATGACGATGCCGTGGCCGGGAACGCCCAGGTGCAGCCGCTCCCGCTGGCCCTCGATGAAGGCCTTGGTCTTCTCCTCCGTGGCCGCCGAGAGCATCACGCGCTTTTCATTGGACTCAATGCCCAAAAAGTCCAGCATACTCTGGATGGCCGTGCCATATCCGTGGAGCGTGACGTTCAGCGGCAGAGCCAACTCCTCCGTCAGTGCCTCCAGCCGGGGCAGCGCCTCCGGCGTAACGATGGAAATTACATAGTTCATGCCGGTTCCTCCCACAGTTCAATAATATCGTAGTCGCCATAGCTCTCCAGCTCCTGGGTAACCTTCTTGGCCTTGATTTGATAGTAAAAACCCACCATCTGGATGGACAGCAGGGGCATCATGGCCACCATGGCCACGATGCCGAAGGCATCGGTGAGCACATTGCCGCCCAGGGCGATGCTCACCCCCATCATGAATTGCAGCATGAAGGTGGCCGTCATGGGTCCGGAGGCCACGCCGCCGGAGTCGAATGCGATGGCCGTGTAGATATCCGGCACAAAGAACGACAGGCCCAGGGCGATGGCATAGCCCGGCACCAGGAACCACAGGATGGATATCCCCGTTACCACCCGGAGCATGGCCAGGGCCATAGCCAGGGCGATGGCCACCGACAGGCTGACCTTGATGGCCTTGCCGGGAATGGCGCCGGCGCTGACCTCCTCGATCTGCTTTTCCAGCACCGTTACCGCAGGCTCCGCCGAGATGATGAACCAGCCCAGCAGCGCCGCCAGAGGGATCAGCAGCCACTCCATGGAGCTCTCAATCAGCGCCGCACCCAGCTCCGCGCCCAGGTTGGAAAAGCCCACGTTCACGCCCGTCAAAAACAGGACCAGGCCCACATAGGTATACACGATACCCACGAAAATTTTACCAAAGCTGCGCAGGTTCATTCGGAACACGAACAGCTGGAACAGCAGGAAAATGGCCACGATGGGGAGCATGGCCACGGCCATCTCCTTCATATACACCGGCAGCGCCCGCAGAAAGGCTGTGCCGATGCCGGTGGTGCTGTCGAAGTGTACGGGGGTGATACCCGCAGCCTCGCCGCTGCCGCTGCCGAAAAAGCCCAGCAGAAGCACCGAGAGAATGGGCCCGATGGAGCACAGAGCCACCAGGCCAAAGCTGTCCGCCTCCGCACGGCGGTCGCTTCGCACATGGGAAATACCGACGCCCAGGGCCAGAATGAACGGCACCGTCATGGGGCCGGTGGTGACGCCGCCAGAGTCAAAGGCGATGCACAGAAATTCCCGATCCGTGAAGGCCGCCAGCACAAAAATCACTATGTAGCACCCCAGCAGCACCCAACGCAGGTTGATGCCGTAGAGAATGCGCATCATGCACACCACCATGAAAAAACCCACGCCGATGCCCACCGCTGCCAGGAGCACGGTCTTGTCGATATTGGGCACGGTGTCCGCCAGAACCTGCAGGTCGGGCTCCGCCACCGTCACTGCCACGCCCAGGGCAAAGGCCACCAGGATGATGACGGGCAGCTTACCGATCTTCGTCAGGGCGGTACCGATCTTGCTGCCGATGATGGTCATGGACCGCTCGGCGCCCAGGGAGAACAGACCCAGACCCACCACGATCATCAGCGCACCGATGAGAAAAGTCAGCAGCAGTGTGGGCTGCATAGGCACCAGGAACAGGCACAGCAGCGTCACAATGGCTATGATGGGCAGCACCGAAACCAGAGACTCCCGGATCTTTTCCGTGAGCAGGGTGCGGGTTTTGTCAAAATTTGCTTTACGCTTCGCTTTGGATCTACTCAACAATTTGATTCCTCGCCTTCCTTTTGTTCTATGTTGTCCTGCTGATCCACCAGATCCGCAATGTCCCAGAGCTGGCAGTCCAGCGCGCTGCAGATCCGCACCAGCATCTGGGTAGACACCGGCAGGTCATGCTGGAGCTTGCAGTAGGTAGACTGGCTGATCCCCGCCATCTGGCGCAGATCATGCCCCTTCAGATCCCGGTCGATCATCAGCTTGAAGAGCTTTTTATAGCTGATCGCCTTTTGCATAGCTATCCCTCCACATGCTTTTTTATTTAATATAGCATAAAAATATTCAAAATGCAATGTGTCCACTTTGTTTTGAATATTTTTAACGAGTTTTTAATATTCTGTGAGGGTCTGCTTCCTTTGGGAAGCCCGAACCGGGGAAAGCCTCTTGACGAAGGGCTTTTTCTCCTATAAAATGATGAAGCTGGGATCCAGCCGATAGCAAGAGAATTGAAAGGAGAACATCGCTATGCTTTACAACTACGCTTTATACGGGTATGGCTCCTCCGGTGCCTTGGCCACCCTGATGATCATCGCCCTGCTGCTGGCCATTGCGGCCACCGTACTGGCTTTTATCTTCATCGTGCCGGAGAAGAAGCGGGATAAGCTGGGCAAATTCGGAAAATTCCTGCACGACACCTGCAACTTCAAGTACCTCATCATCGAGAAAATTCTGCAGGCCCTGTACATTTTCGCCACAGCACTGACCATTCTCATCGGCTTCTTCATGCTCTTCTGCACCGACTGGAACGGCTGGATGGGCGGCAAGGGCATCCTGCTCATAATCCTGGGCCCCATCGGCGTGCGGGTGACCTATGAGCTGCTGATGATGGCGGTGCTGGCGGTGAAGAACATCATCTCCATCAACAACAAGCTCCGCAACCAAAACGGGGATGCAGCGGCCCCGGACATCTTCTCCCCCGATATGAGCAACCTCAAGGACGCCTTCGGAAAGAAGGAGCCGGTTCCGGCCGCTCCGGCAGCCCCTGCAGTTCCTGTAGCCCCGGCCGCTCCCGTGGAGCAGGTGGCCCCTACAGACGCCGTGCAGCCCCAGGAGACGGAGCAGAAGCAGGATCCGGAACAGTAATCTGTGGCACCGAGATCCATCCATAACGCACAAGGACGGCCCTCCGGCGGATGCCGGAGGGCCGTCCTTGTTCCTTTACGTTAGCGCGTAAACGCATCTTAATTGTTTATATTCCATAGAAATTCAATTTATATTTGTTAATTTCATGTATATGCCTTATTTCAATATCGTTGTATAATCATTACACAAGATTTTGTCTCGTTCATAATTGTTCTGAATAAAAGAATAGTACAAATCAATAAAATCGTACATCTATGCTTCTATGAAAGAAGGGGATTCCGATGTTTTAACCCACTCGTGGTTACATTTTGCAGACGGGAAAGGAGGTCATACTGTGAGAAAAGGTTGGAAAGCGCCGCTGGTTATATTCTGCATCTCCACTGCCCTTTATATCATATGTTTTTTGCGTGGAAATTCTGTAGCTGCGCAAAACTATGATGTTACGCTTCTGCTATACAGCAAGGTGCTTCTTCTGCCCATCGCTTTCTTTAGCTTTGGTTGGCTCATTTCATCATTCATTCGCATCCCAACAGGCAAAAAATGTTCCTTAGCTATTTTTTGGCCGTGTTGTATCATCCTGGGAGCGTATTTTGTGATTGCAGTTCTTTACTTGCTTAATGTCACCGCCCCACGAATAGATTTTTTTATTAAAAATCCTTGGATTTTCTTGCTTTTTGGTGGCGGAATATGTTTTTCGGCAACAAACATGATGAAAAAGGAGGATAATTGATTATGAAGAGAGGATTTTGTGCGCTTTTGGCTGCCATAATGCTGCTTTTAATCACTGATGTTCCATCTAATGTCTATGCTGTGGATACTGACTCTTGCAATTTGAGCCAAACTGTTTATGCGGAACTCGATGATGGTGCCGGCAATGTCGAGTTGGTCTCCGGCCGGCTTGTGGATAGTGGCGCTGTTCATTCAAGTTCAAAAATAGATGGGGCCATTGCCACTTATGCATTTGACTTGTATGCTGCCGATAACACCCTAACCACAAAGGATAGTGATGGTGCTGCTGCTTCTACAGTTTATCTAACCATCGAATACAAAACAAAAAACACCCCAACAGAGTATTTGTTGACTCGTGTGAGCGGCTACTGGAAAATTCATGTCAGCAATGTTCAGGTTACTCAAGCCTATCTCAATTACGGATGCAATGGTTCTTTCCCGCAAATCGTCCAAAACCAATATGTGAATGATCGGAGCGTAAATAACAATTTTTCCTATACAACAGGCTTTACTAAATATGTTGCTGATGTAATCGGTAGTGCAGTCGGTGCAAATCTGAGACTTACCTACAAGATGGGCACTTCCCGCACATGGTCCTTCCGTCTGTACAATAACATAGTGACCCCTTAACCTTATAGCACGGTTTTGGTGGAAATAACGGCCCTCCGGCGGATGCCGGAGGGCCTTCGTCTGTTGATAAAACGCAACACTGACATCAGCGGCGAGGCACGCGGGCCTCGGCCCTACAAAGTGTTGCGATACTGGGACCGGGCGGACAGGGTCGTCCGCCCCTACAAGCCATTCCGTGGGGGCAACCCTTGGGGTCGCCCCCGGACGGGGTAGAACCCCCTACGGATAGCAGGCAAGTTGATGCGGCTAAGCCGATGCTGCCGTCAGCCCATCTGCGCAGCAGCAAATATCTCTTATAGCAAAAAACTCCTCCGACAGCAGTCGGAGGAGTTTTTATAAGCAAATTACTCGGCGGGGTAGACAGAGACCTGCTTGCGATCCTTGCCCAGACGCTCGAAACGGACAACACCGTCAGCCTTGGCAAAGAGGGTATCGTCGGTGCCGATGCCCACGTTCTTGCCGGGGTGAATGTGCGTGCCGCGCTGGCGAACCAGGATGTTGCCGGACAGAACAAACTGACCGTCAGCACGCTTGGGACCCAGGCGCTTGGACTCGGAATCACGGCCGTTCTTGGTGGAGCCCATACCTTTTTTATGGGCGAAGAATTGCAGACCGATATACAGCATAATTCAGTACCATCCTTTCTGATAAGATGATTGCGGGGGAACAGGAGGTCACTCCTCCATCACTTCGATGTTTTCGGGGTATTCGTCGTGGAGCTGGGCAAGGTAGACCATAAGCCCCGTCAGCAGATTCTGACAGGTGCTCTCCGCCGGAGCGGACAGGCCGCCGGGCAGACGGAAGGATATCTTCGCATCCTTCTCCCAGACCTTTACCGAGGCGCACAGGCCCATCACATCATTGACGGTGCTCTCCACCAGACGGATGGCGCTGGTAATGGCGGCGCAGACGATATCCTCGCCCTCTTCGCCCCAGCCGCTGTGCCCCTGCACATCAAAGCCCACGATGCGGGCCTGCTCCACAAGGAATGAAACAGTGGTCATACGCTCTTAGAAAGTGATCTTGCCGATCTCAACCTTGGTGTAAGGCTGACGATGGCCCTGGCGTTTGCGATAACCCTTTTTGGGGGTATACTTGAAGATACGGATCTTCTTGCCCTTGCCGTTCTTGACGACAGTGGCATCCACCTTAGCGCCCTCCACCACGGGAGTGCCGAACTTGGTGTTCTCCCCATCCACGATGGCCAGAACCTGATCGAAGACCACGGCGTCGCCAGCGTTGACATCCAGCTTCTCGATGAACAGAGTGTCACCCTCAGAAACGTTGTACTGCTTACCACCGGTCACGATGATTGCCTGCATACTTGTTGCACCTACCTTTCCTTTATTACGGACTCGCTGTCGGGGGCGGTCTGCCCGGAGGCAGGCGCTTGTAACCCATTCAAAGCGGCTTATATAGTTTAACAGACTTTGGGAAGCCTGTCAACCGGTTTCGGACACTTTTTCGGCTTATTTTGTTGGATAAGCCAGCTTTTCCTCCGTCCAGGAGCCGATCAGATCCCGATACCAGGCGCAGCAGGCCCGCCCCTCCTCCACGCTTAGGTTGCGATAGTTTCCGCACTCGGCGGCGGAGCAGCCGGGCATGGGTCCGGCGTATTCGGCGGCCCGGGCGAAAACCGCCTGCACCAGGGCGATGGCCTGAGCATTTGTCAGCTTGCCTCCATCAAAGAGAAAGTAAAAACCCGTCTGGCATCCCATGGGGCCGAAGTAGACCACCGCGTCCCGGCTCTCGGAGTTGCGCAGGAAGGTGGCGATGAGGTGCTCCACGGAGTGCATCTGACTGTTTGTCAGCAGGTCTCCGGTGTTGGGCTTTTTAAAGCGCAGATCAAAGGTCACCACGTTCCCGTCTCGCCGGGAGAGATACAGGCCGGGCACCAGCACGGTGTGATCCACGGTAAAGCTGGCAATACGTTCCATCACTCCGCCTCCAGATTGTCGATGAATTTCATGGCCACGCCGTTTAATTCCCGGATGGCCTCGGGGAAGTTAAAGAAAAAGTCGTGGTGCTCCAGCACACAGTCGCTGACGGACTTCAGGGAGAGGAACGGCACGCCGTTTCGGTAGCACACCTGGGCCACGGCGCCCCCCTCCATCTCGCACAGCAAGGGGTGGAAGGTGTCGAAGATCCAGTGGCTGCGGGGGGTATCGGTGGCGAACCAGTCACCGGTGGCCACCAGTCCCGTGCGATAGGGCAGGCCGGTCTTGTCCATAGCGGCCCGGGCCTTTTCCGGCCAGGCAGTGGGAAACTCCACCTTGTTTACCGTGGACACCAGGCCCACCGGGTCGCCCAGGGCGGAGGTGTCGGAGTCGTGCTGCACGAAGCCCGTGGCCAGCACCAGTGTGCCGATGGGTACATTTTCAAAGCACCCGGCCACTCCCACGTTCAGCACCACGTCCGGGGCGTAGCGGCTGATGAGCAGTTGGGCGGACATGGCGGCGTTTACCTTACCCACACCCCCGGCGCAGGCCACCACATTCTCCCGGATCTGGTAAAAGGACGCGCCGGATATCTTTTCCAGCAGGTGGGCGTTTTCATTTTTCAGCAGGCTTTCGATCTCGCCGTCCATGGCATACATCATGCCTATTTTCATGGAGAAAAGCTCCTTTCGGTTGCAAATTTATATACATTGTACCTTTTTTTGCCCCGGATTGCAACAGGTCGTTGCCCAGAGCGGGGAAATAGGGTAAAATGGAAGACGAACAAGTATCTGAAGGAGGTGTGGCCATGAACGCGGTAGGCATCGTATGCGAATTTGACCCTCTGCACCGGGGCCATGAAAGGCTGCTGCGCAGTGCCAGGGAGGCCACGGGCCTGCCGGTGGTATGCGCCATGAGTGGGAACATCACCCAGCGGGGCGGCACGGCCTGCGTGGGGAAATTCGCCCGAGCAGAGATGGCTGTGTGCTGCGGGGCCGACCTGGTAGTGGAGCTGCCCACCCCCTGGGCCATGGCCACGGCGGAGAAATTTGCAGACGGCGGCGTGTCCCTGCTGGCCCAATGCGGCGTGAAAGCCCTCTGTTTCGGCAGTGAGTGCGGGGATACGGATGCCCTGTGGGCGGCGGCGGAAGCGCTGCAGCGGGAGGACATTCACCGGGCCATCCGGGCGGAAATGGACGGGGGGCTCCCCTACGCCGCCGCCCGGCAGACGGTGCTGGAGCGGGAGGCCGGATGCGGCGCGCTGCTGGCCCAGCCCAACAACACCCTGGCCGTGGAATATCTCAAGGCCATCCGCCGCCGGGGCCTTTCTCTGGACGCAGCCACGGTGCGCCGGGAGGACGGTGGCCACCACGGAGCCTCCTCGGCCTCCTGCATCCGTGCCCTGCTGGCGGCGGGACAAAGCACCGATGCATTCGCCCTGATGCCCTCGGCGGCAGCAGACATCCTGCACCGAGAGATAGAAATGGGTCTGGCTCCGACGGACCCCGCCCGGCTGGAGGGGGCCATGCTTTCCCGGCTGCGGCTGATGAATGAGGAGGATTTTGCTCCTTACGACGGCGGGAACGAGGGACTGTACCGCCGGGTATACCAAGCAGTGCAGACAGGAAGCAGCCTAACGGATATTCTCACCCGGGCCACCACCAAGCGCTACCCTACCGCCCGGGTGCGGCGGATGCTGTGGGCAGCGTTTTTGAGCCTGGAGCCGCCCCCGAAGGACATCCCCTATGTCCGTGTCTTGGCCGCCACGGCATCAGGCCGGAAGCTTCTGCGGCAGATGCAGGATAGCGGCGTGCCCGTGCTGACCAAGGCGGCAGATGTGGGCCGCTTGGGCCCGGCGGCGGAGGCACTTTTCACAAGGGAAGCACGGCGGACGGATGTGTACGCCCTGGCCTACCCCGGCTCTCTCCTCCCCTGCGGCAGGGACTGGCGGCAGACACCGGTGATGGTGTGAGTGGCCGGCGACACATCTGTCGGAGCAAAATGCAAACTACTTTCACAAAAACAAGGGAGCCCTGCGGCTCCCTTGTTTTTATATCTGCCTGCCCTCGCAGCCTATCCAAAAAACGGCTGTAATGTTTCATAGAGGGCATCGGTGTTCTTCGGGGAACTGCCCCAGGGATCGTCATTGATGTAAGAGGACTGGTCATGGCCCGCGGGGTATAGGGTCATGGTCACATGGGATTCCCCGGCGGTAAGGATGAGTGAATACACGCGGTCGCCGGGCTGTATCAAATCCTTTCCTTTGCACAGTCCTTTATACTGGATGCACGATAAAGCTTCCCATATCCTCCCCAACTCCGCCGGATCACTCGCTTCAACGCTCTCCCCGGTTTCGTAATTTTTCAGGCTGGCCTCCATTGTATCCGCATGGGGCGTGGTCTCGGTGATGCGCCGGACCTCCTTTCTGCCCTGGATATTGAGGGCCGCCATGTAAACACCTACGGCGACTATGATGAGTGCGAAAACGATGATACCAGTGCGCGTTTTTTTCTTCATGGTCCCATCCTTTTACAAACTGTCCTGTAATTTCAGAATTCAGACTATATCGCGCACAGGCCGATTTAAAACACCGCTCAGCCTATACACCCGCGAGAAAGAACTTGCGCCGCCGTCTCCCAATTTGCAAATTAACATATTGCATTTATATTTCGATTATGCCATGGCGTTTTACACAAATCGATAAATTTCTATATAATTTTTTTATAGTTCCGTAATTTAAAAAACGGAGGAAGCCGAAGCTTCCTCCGTTTTTTGTCCATTTTTATCACTTCACGCAGATGCACTCGATCTCCACCAGGCCGCCCTTTGGCAGAGCGCCCACCTCCACGGCAGAGCGGGCAGGATAGCTGCCCTCGGTGAAATACTCGGCGTAGACAGCGTTCATAGCGGCAAAGTCGCTCATGTGCTGCAGGAACACGGTGGTCTTGATTACATTGTCCATGGTGAGTCCGGCCCCCGTCAGGATCGCCTTCACATTCTCCAGGGACTGGCGGGTCTGAGCCGTGATATCACCCTTCAGCTCGCCGGTTGCAGGATCCAGCCCCAGCTGGCCGGAGGTGATGAGAATGCTGCCGCCATCCATAGCCTGAGAATAGGGGCCGATGGCTGCCGGTGCGCTCTTCGTGGCAATGATTTTCTTCATAATTTGTAGTCCTCCTGTCCTATGATGCGCAGCGATGGCTGCGAATGTGGATTTGTATTCTTTATACCACATTTCCCAACCCTTTGCAACCCCGCAGGCGGACCGACTTGCTGTCTTTTTTGTATAGCCGGGGCAGGAGAACTGACGATCTATCAAGATGGTACATCCCCCGTCAGGACTGATTTTCCATATCCTCCTTGCTGATCTCGCGGTCTTTCCACTTTTTGGGCAGGCCGGTGCCGATGATAGGAAAGGTGTTTTCCGTATTGGCAGTGGCCTGAATATTATAGGTGCCCCAGCCATTGATGATGTCGTGAATATCCTCCGGCGGGGCGTGGAATTCATGGACATCCGGCGTGGCATCGTGGGGTAACTTATATTTTTCGTTCATGTTTCATCGCCTCCACGGATAGGTTGCGCAGCAGGGCGAAATTTATACGAAAATACAGGAGGGATCGCGGTTTTCCACGGGCGCACTGCGCCCGTGCAGCGACAGATTATATTTACAGGTAAAAAAGGCTGTCCCGAAGGACAGCCTTTTTAGAAATTGTGAGAAAATTACTCCTCGATGTCGATAACAACGCCGGAACCCACGGTACGGCCACCCTCACGGATAGCGAAACGCAGACCGTTCTCAATGGCGATGGGGGTGATCAGCTCGACCTTCATGTCGACGTTATCGCCGGGCATGCACATCTCAG
>ERZ1106963.393-NODE-393-length-65796-cov-12.957378_pt1 | contig 65796 bp, 54 predicted proteins | sample MGYA00403681_ERZ1106963 | MGnify/ENA primary metagenome ERZ1106963 (study PRJEB35170, sample SAMEA104062407) | human gut metagenome | biome: human gut; feature: human-associated habitat; material: faeces | place: Denmark | collected 2012-05-03 ...
GGCATCGTCCGCTGTGCAGACTGCGGCAGAACGATGTTAGTCAAGGTCGAGCACAGGCGCAAACGTAACAGTGTTCTGGATCAGACCTTTTATTGTTGCAGCACTTATCGGAAATATGGTGCGAAAGCCTGTGACTCGCATAATTTGGAAGCCCGTGTTCTGCATGAAGCTGTCTTTGCGGACATTCAGGCACACGCAAAGGCCGCTGTGAGCAATCGGGAAGCCCTTGTGAAGAAGATTGCAAATCAGATGCACCTCCGGGTGTCCTCTGACCGGGCGCAGCACAAACGGGATTTGAAGCAGTGTAAAGCACGAATCGCAGAAATCGAAGACCTGTATGCAAAACTTTATGAGGACGTATCAAAGGGACTTCTCCCGGAGAAACGTTTTCAAATGCTTGCAGATCGCTACGACAAAGAACAGGCTGAACTGACCGAGAAGATTGAGCAGTACGAGCGGGAAGGCCGTGCTGAACACGATCAGCTGGACAAGATTCAGGATTTTATTGATGAAGTCAGCAAGTACGCTGGCATCACCGAACTGAACTATAAGATTCTGCATCAGCTGATTGACAAGATTCTGGTATCCAAAGCGGAAAAGGTCGATGGCGAATACGTCCAGAAAATCCAGATTTTCTACCGCTTTATCGGCCCATTGGATGCCATCGAGTAACAAAGTCAGAAAAGTCACCTCCGAGAACTATCCTACAGACGCAGGGCGTGAGGGCGAAGCGATCTTTCGCCGTGTGTATGGTCTGGCAGGAAGCAAACTCCCGGTCAAACGGTTGTGGATTAGCAGCATGGAAGATACCGCTATCCAGCAGGGCTTTGATTCCTTAAAGGATGGCACAGAATATGACAACCTGTTTGCCGCTTCGGAGTGCAGGGCAAAGGCAGACTGGCTGATCGGCATGAACGGCACACGGGCCTTTACCAAGAAATACGGCAGGCGGCAGACCATTGGACGGGTGCAGACTCCAACACTGGCAATGCTGACGGAACGGCAGAACAAAATCCAGAACTTTGTGAAAGAACCGTACTACAAGGTGGAAATCACGGGAAATGGCATCGTGGCAGAATCGGAACGGATGGTGCAGGAGCAGAATGCGGATACCGTGCAGGCAGCTTGTGATGGACAGTGTGCCGTGGTCGGCAGCATCGAGCGCAAGTGGAAAGAACAGTCAGCCCCGAAGCTGTACGACTTAACGACTTTGCAGCGAGAGGCCAACCGCTATTATGGTTTTACCGCCAGCCAGACATTGAAGATCGTACAGGAATTGTACGAAGAAAAGCTGGTGACATACCCGCGAACGGACAGCCAGTACATCACGGAAGATATGCAGCAGACCATGACAGATTTGCTCAACCATTATAGCGGCGAGGTTGGCAAAGTGGAACAGGTAGTCAATAACAAGAAAGTCACTGATCACCATGCGATTCTGCCGACGCTGGAAAGCTGCAAGCGTGAGCTAAACAACCTGTCCGGGGACAAAGAAAAAATCTTTGCCCTCATCGTCTGGAAGATGCAGCAGGCAGTACAGCCGCCATACATCTATGAGGATGTTCTGGTAACAGTATGCTGTCAGGACAGGAAGTTCACTGCAAAATACAAAAATATTTTGCAGGCGGGACATACCGCAATGCCTGTTCCGTTTGCAGAACAGGAAAAAAGCAAGGATGTGGCATTCCCTAAGAAACTGGAACAGGGCGCGGTGATTCCTGTGGTGAGTGCGGAGAAAAAGCAGGGCTTTACATCTCCGCCGAAGGCATTTACCGAAGATACCCTGCTTTCTGCAATGGAAACCGCAGGCAACAAGGAGTTTGAAAAAGACACGGAAAAGAAAGGACTGGGAACGCCTGCGACCCGTGCAGCGATTCTGGAAAAGCTGGTATCTTTCGGCTATGTGGAACGCAAAGGCAAGCAGATTCTTCCCAGTGCAGAGGGGGTCACGGCAATCGCAAATATCCCGGATTACCTGAAATCGGCAAGCATGACCGCTGAGTGGGAAAATGAACTGCTGCGGATGGAACAGGGCGAAATAAAGCCCGCCAACTTCATGCAGGGAATCAACGGACTTTTGGATAAGATGTTGGCAGACCTCCGGCAGATTCCGACCGTACAGGAATCGACTACTTATAATAAGGTATCTATCGGGGACTGCCCGGTATGCGGCAAAACCGTCTGTGAGGGCAGACAGAACTTTTACTGTTCTGACCGCGACTGCAAATTTGCCCTCTGGAAAGAAAGTAAATACCTTTCCGGCATGAAAAAGACGCTCACGAAGAAAATGGCAACTGACCTTTTGAAGAAAGGACGCACCCATGTAAAAGACTTCTACTCTGCCAAAAAGAACAAGACCTTTGACGCAGACCTTGTGATGCGGGTAGAAAATGGCAGGGCGCAGTACAGTCTTGAATTTCCGAAAACACCAGCTAAGAAGTAAGGAGGGAACGGTTGGCAAAATTTAATGATATTCGGGAACTTGCCCAGCAGAATGCACGGTGGGTAAGCAATTCTCCGAAAGACTGGATGAACTATCTGGATGTGGCGGCACGGCTGTACCGCTATTCGTTCAAAGACACTCTGCTGATTCATGCCCAGCGTCCTGATGCGACTGCCTGTGCAGAGCTGGAAGTCTGGAACAAGAAAATGAACCGCTGGGTAAACCGTGGCGCAAAGGGCATTGCACTTCTGGACGATGCCAGCCCGCGGGCAAAGCTGCGTTATGTGTTCGACATTGCGGACACGCATCTGGTGCAGGGCGGCAAAACGCCGATCCTATGGCGCATTGATTATTCGGAACACCAGCAGATGATCCTCGACCATCTGGCAGATACCTATGCACTGACGCAGACGGACAGCATGAATGCTGCGCTGATGGAACTGGCACAGCAGTTGACCGCTGAGAATCTGGAAGAAGCGATGGATGGTCTGGAATATGAGGTGGCAGACACATTTCTGGAGGGACTGGACGAAGATAACCTTCGTGTCCGTTTCCGGGAGTTGATGACCAACAGTATTTTCTACACCCTTTCCCGACGCTGCGGACAGGAACCGCTGGAAGTTCTGGACGATGAGGATTTTATCCGTATCGTGGATTTCAACCAGCTTCCGGTCTTGACCTTCCTGGGCAATGCTGTTTCGGAACAGTGTGAAGCGGTTCTCCGTGACATTGGACGGGAAATGCAGAAAATTTACCGAAAAGAAGTTACAGAACATCTTGCAAAAACTGCCGACAGCTTGTATAATACCAGTACGGACTTTAGCACATTAAAGCGCGAAACCGAAACAAACATCACCGAAGGAGGAAAACCGTATGGAACTGACTTATCACCGCAAGGGGGACTACCTGTTTCCGAACCTGACCGTACAGGACAAGCCGATGAGCATTGGGAAGTACGGGATGCTGCGCAGGACTTATCTGAAGGAGAACAAGAAGAACTGGTATCAGAGTATGCTGATGAGCGGCAGGCTGAATCAGCATCTGGCGCAGATCGACGAGCAGGCGGAGAACCGGATGGAAGAACTGATCGAGAGCCTGAACGAGAAGTATCCGGCTCCGAACAAGGAAACCGAACAGATGGCATGGGTGGCACACCAGAACAATCTGACCGCGATGGCGGAAGAGATCGTGCTGAAGGAATTGGTATACAACTAACCGCCGACACAACCGAACAGGATTTGAGCGAAGCAGAGGAAGAAATTGCCTCTGCTTTTTCTCTGCCCAGTTTGCCGACCGTGGAACAGCAGATTCGGGCAATCGAAGCCCCGATGCAGGCACAGTATGCCGATGAGATCACCATTCCGGCAGAAGTTGTGGATGAAATCCTGCGGACAGGCAGCAATCGAAACAAAAGCCAGCTTCGCCTTATCTATAACTTTATGACCGAACAGTCCCCGGAAGAGTATACCGCTTTTGTCAAAAAGGAATATGGCGAGGGCGGCAAGGGCTTTGAGATCGGTGGCACAAAATATGCGGTCTGGTTCGATGAGCTGGGTATGCAGAACGCCGTTGGAGATACGGTTCGGAACGACCCCAAAAACAAAGCATTTCTGTCATGGGAAGATGTCAGCGGCAGAATCCATCAGCTTTTGCAGCAGGGGGAGTACGCACCAAAATCGGTTTTGGATGCTGCCCGTGGAAATGCCCTGCATGAACACGCAGAAGCCCTGAGCTATATGGAACGCGATATGTCAGAGGGTGTGGCAGAGATGGTCTTTGCCGATACGTCCATCTTCTCCGGCGGATACCCGGAACTTACAGAACGCCTTGCAAAGCTGCTTGACCAGCCGGAATTTCTGGCTGACCTGAACGAACGTCTTTTGGGACTGGCAGAAGCCTACGCCGAAGATAAAAGTGTGATGCGGATGCAGTTCTACCGCCCGGATAAGGTGTCGGAACGATTTCAGAAGTTCGCCCTCCCGTATCAGCCCTATCAGGCAAGAGAGGGCTTTCAGTGGAATACGCAGAAAGTCTTTATCACGGACGATGAGATCAATGCTTTTCTTGCAGGCGGCGGGCCGTATTCGGATGGCAGACTGGCAACGTACAGTTTCTTCCTTACCCATACGGAGAAAGCAGAACGCGCGGCATTTCTGAAAGACCGATACGGTGTGGGCGGCAGCAGTCATGCACTTTCCCGTGCAGATGATTCTCATGCCAGCTATGACGGCAGAGGTCTTGAACTGGCACGGGGCATCTATGGAAAGCCGGATGCGCTTGTAAAGCTGAAATGGAATCAGGCGGCTGAACGAGTTGCAAGGCTCATTGACCAGAGTTTGTATCTGAAGCCTGCGGATTACAGCCGGATGCCGAATTATGAGCGTGAGCAGATGGCAAATCGGGTAATCGGCTTTTATTACCACTTGCCCGATGAAGTGGAACGTCCGTTTGAACGGGAACTGCTGAATAAGGATGCCAGAAAGAAACTGCCCATCATGCTGGCTGACCCGGAACAGGCGGCAGAACTTCTGGAAAAGATGGATGCAGCACTTCTTTCCGTGCCGTTGGATTCCCCGGAATATGCGGAAAAATCAAAGACGCTTGCTGAACTGCACCAGTATGTTGAGGGAACGTACACGATCTTCCCGGAAAAGAAAAAGGCTGTTGAGATTTCTGTTTCTGAGACAGGACAAATATCGCTTTTCGATATTTGGGCGCAGGAACAGGAATCGAAAGAGCATTCAACCATCGCAGTGGTTGAAGAACCTCAGAAGCAGACGGAAAAGTACAGTAGAAATGTCGGGGATTATCTCTATCTGGAAGATGACAACCTTTATAAAATCGAACGTGTTACGGATTCTCTGATCTATCTGAAAGATATGGAGCGTCCTGCATGGGCAGCGCGGGTGCTTCGACCGAACCAGTATGATGCAGAACTGGCAAAGAATCCGCTGAATGATTATCTTCTGGCAGGGCAGGAATCTGCGCTGAAAGATAGTCGCTGCGTTTACAAGGAATGTCTGTATACCATACTGGACGCGGTGCAGCAAAGTGAAATCTATCCGTATCTCCGTGACCGCGATGTGGATGCAGATGAAGCGGAAAAGAAACTTCGGAACAAGATCGACGAGCTGTTAGAGCAGAATGCGGAAACTGCCCCGCTGTATCTGGAAGCCAGCGAGAAGTGGGAGAACTTCAAAGACTGGCTGGTAGAAGATATTTTCCAGCGCACCTATCAGGATATGATGCCAGATTCCCGCGATGCGGTTGCTCTTTATCAGAATGATCCTCATTCGCCCCAGTGGGTGCGGGGCATGATGGTGGATGCGTCTGCACAGGAAATCAAGCCATCCCACAAGAATCTGGATTCCGCTGAACAGCAGGACTTCCGCAACGAAGTGGAGCGGACTGTCTTTGATGCCCTGCACAAAGCACAGGTAGCTTATGAGGACTTTACCTCAGAACAGATGGATGTAATCTATGCGGTTGCGGAGAATGGCGGCAGTCTGGAAGAACTGCTGAACCCTGAATTTGGCCCGGAACAGATGCAGCTCATTGCAGATGTGCAGACCCGGACAGATGCCATCCATCGTTCGGCAGTGGACGATGTTTTGAATCCTCTTACCAGTAAGCCTATGACCCCGGAAGAGGTCAACCAGGCACGGAAAGAAAAGAATCTTCCACTGGATACCGATACCGTACAGAATCCGCCTGCACAGCCGAAACAGGAGCCTATCAATTTCCACATCACAGACGATGATCTTGGCGCAGGAGGAGCCAAGACAAAATTCAAAGCAAACATCGAAGCCATCCGGCTGCTGCAAACGCTGGATGCAGAACAGCGGCAGGCAACCGCAGAAGAACAGGAAGTTCTTTCCCGGTATGTCGGCTGGGGTGGCATTCCGCAGGCATTTGATGAGAAGAATGCAGACTGGTCGAAAGAGTATGCGGAACTGAAATCTCTGCTCCCGGCAGATGAGTACAGCGAAGCGAGGGCATCTACGCTGAATGCTTTCTACACTTCTCCTACGGTAATCAAGGCAATGTATGAAGCCCTTTCCAATATGGGACTGAGCAAAGGTAATGTGCTGGAACCGTCCTGTGGTGTCGGCAATTTCATGGGTCTTGTGCCTGAAAGCATGGAAAACATCAAGATGTATGGTGTAGAGCTGGACAGCGTATCAGGGCGCATTGCACAGCAGCTTTATCAGAAAAACAAGATTGCCGTGCAGGGCTTTGAAACGATGCAGTTCCCGGACAGCTTCTTTGACTGTGTGGTAGGCAACGTGCCGTTCGGCAATTACAAAGTGCCGGATAAGCGGTATGACCGCCACAACTTCCTCATCCACGATTACTTTATTGCAAAGAGTCTTGACCTTGTTCGTCCGGGCGGTGTGGTGGCGGTAGTCACTTCCAGCGGCACGATGGATAAAAAGGATTCCTCTGTCCGAGAGTATCTTGCCAACCGTGCTGATCTGGTCGGCGCAATTCGCTTGCCGAACAATGCGTTCCAGCGCAATGCGAACACAAGTGTTGTAGCTGACATTTTGTTCCTGCAAAAGCGTGACCGGGCGGCAGTGGAGCGGGCAGAGTGGGTAGACCTTGGCACAACGCCGGAAGGATACCCCATCAACCAGTATTTTGCGCAGCATCCCGAAATGGTGCTAGGTGAGATCACGACCGAAAGTACGCAGTACGGCAAGCAGGAAACCACGGTCAAGCCCATCGAGGGCGTAGACCTTGCCCAGCAGTTGAAAGCAGCCGTTGAGAACATCCATGCGGAAATCACAGAGCCGGAAATCACGGACGATGAACTTGACCAGAACGCAGAACCGCTCCCGGCAGACCCGAACGTGAAGAATTTCAGTTACACCAATGTGGACGGACAGGTTTATTACCGTGAAAACTCCTACATGAATAAGGTTGACCTGCCTGCGGTCACGGCGGAGCGTGTGCTGGGGATGATTGCCCTGCGGGAAACTACACAGAAATTGCTGGACTGCCAGTTGCACGATGGTACGGATGCCGAAGTGGAACTGCTGCAAGGAAAGCTGAAAGACCAGTATAAGCGGTTCACAGCGCAGTACGGTCTTATCAACAGCACTGCCAACAAACGGGCATTCCGGCAGGACAGCAGCTATTGCCTGTTGGCATCCCTTGAGATTCTGGACGAGGATAAAAACCTCAAGCGGCTGGCAGATATTTTTACGAAGCGCACCATTCGCAAGCCGGAACCCGTCACCTCTGTGGATACTCCCAGTGAAGCCCTGGCACTCTCCATCGGAGAAAAAGCAAAGGTCGATGTGCCGTTTATGGCAGAACTTTGCGGAAAGACAGAGCAGGAAGTGACCGAAGAACTGGCAGGTGTTATCTTCCACAATCCTGTCACACAGGTGTGGGTGACGGCAGACGAATATCTGTCCGGCAATGTCCGGGAAAAGCTGGCAACGGCAGAAACCTTTGCTGCAAACCACCCGGAGTATCAGGTCAATGTCGAGTATCTCAAGCGGGTACAGCCAAAAGATTTGAATGCTTCGGAGATTGAAGTACGGCTGGGTGCGAACTGGATCAAGGCAGAGTACATTACGGACTTCATGGAGCAGGTGTTTAAGACACCAAGCTACTATATCGGAAGTTCCATCAAGGCAACCTATTCGGAGATCAGCGGTGCATGGAATATCAGTGGTAAGTCGCTTGACCGGAGTAATCCCCGCGTGACGAACACCTACGGCACAATGCGTGTCAACGGCTATCGACTGCTGGAAGATGCGCTGAATCTCCGGGATACCAAAATTTACGATACCGTCTATGAGGATGGAAAAGAAAGGAGAGTGCTGAATAAAAAAGAAACCATGCTGGCGCAGCAGGCACAGGAAGCAATTCGGGATGCGTTCAAGCAGTGGATTTTCAAGGATTTAGACCGCAGAGAGGAACTTTGCAAGGTCTACAATGAGCGGTTCAATGCGATTCGTCCCCGTGAATACGATGGCAGTCATATTAAGTTTGTGGGCATGACCCCGGAAATCAGCCTGATGCCGCATCAGAAAAATGCAGTGGCGCATATCCTGTATGGCAATAATACGCTGTTGGCGCATTGTGTGGGTGCGGGCAAGACCTTCCAGATGATCGCTGCCGGCATGGAAAGCCGCCGTCTGGGTCTGGCACAGAAGAATCTCTACGTTGTGCCGAACCATCTGACAGAGCAGTGGGGCGCAGACTTCCTGCGGCTGTATCCGAATGCCAATGTGCTGGTGGCAACAAAAAAGGATTTTGAGCCATCCAACCGGAAAAAGTTCTGTTCCCGGATTGCTACGGGCGATTATGATGCAATCATTATCGGACATTCGCAGTTTGAGCGAATTCCGCTTTCCCCGGAACGGCAGAAATCCATGATCGAACGGCAGATTCAGGACATTACCTTTGCGATTGCAGAAGCAAAGGCAGAGGACGATGGTAAGAGTTTCACGGTCAAGCAGATGGAGAAAACAAAGAAAACCTTACAGGCAAAGCTCCAGAAGCTGAACGACCAGAGCCGCAAGGACGATGTGGTTACATTTGAGCAGCTTGGTGTTGACCGCCTGTTTGTGGATGAGAGCCACTTCTATAAAAATATGTTCCTCTACACAAAAATGCGGAATATCGCTGGTATTGCTCAGACCGATGCGCAGAAATCCTCGGATATGTTTGCAAAGTGCCAGTATCTTGATGAGATCACTGGCGGCAAGGGTGTGACCTTTGCAACAGGTACACCAGTATCGAACAGCATGGTGGAGCTGTATACCATTATGCGCTACTTGCAGTATGACACCTTACAGAAACTTCATCTTGGACATTTTGATAGCTGGGCGGCTTCGTTTGGCGAAACCGTAACGGCAATCGAATTGTCCCCAGAGGGAACGGGCTACCGTGCAAAGACGCGGTTCGCCCGTTTTTTCAATCTCCCTGAATTGATCTCACTGTTCAAGGAGTCCGCAGACGTACAGACGGCGGATATGCTGAATCTGCCTGTGCCGGAAGCAGAGTACATCAATGAGGTGCTGAAACCCAGCGAAACGCAGCAGGAAATGGTGAGCAGCTTTGCCGACCGTGCAGAACAGGTGCGAAACGGCAATGTCAATCCCAAAATTGATAATATGCTCAAGATCACGAATGACGGTAGAAAGCTGGCACTGGATCAGCGGCTTATCAATGACCTGCTCCCGGATGAGCCGGAAAGCAAGGTCAACCTCTGTGTGGAGAATGCCTATCAGGTGTGGGAAGAATCCACGCCCGACAAATCTACCCAGTTGATTTTCTGTGATTTATCGACCCCGAAAGCAGACGGAACATTCAATGTGTACGATGATGTTCGGGAGAAACTGGTGGCAAAGGGAATCCTCCGTGAGGAAATTGCTTTCATCCATGAGGCAAATACCGAAACCAAAAAGGCAGAACTGTTTGCAAAGGTGCGTTCCGGGCAGGTGCGTATCCTGCTTGGTTCAACCCCGAAACTTGGTGCTGGTACGAACATTCAGGACAGGCTGATTGCCCTGCATCATCTTGATTGCCCGTGGAAACCCTCTGACCTGGAACAGCAGGAAGGACGCATTCTTCGTCAGGGAAACCGCAACCAGAAAGTGAAGATTTTCCGTTACGTCACAGAGAATACGTTTGATTCGTATATGTGGCAAATTCTGGAAAATAAGCAGAAGTTTATCTCGCAGATCATGACCTCGAAATCTCCTGTCCGTGCCTGTGATGATGTGGACGATACCGCGCTGACCTATGCAGAAATCAAAGCATTGGCAACAGGAAATCCCTACATCAAGGAAAAGATGGATTTGGATATTCAGGTCAGCAAGCTGAAGCTGATGCGGGCCAACCACACCAGCCAGATTTACAGTCTGGAATCGGATATTGCACGGCGGTATCCGGCAGAAATCACGGCAGCGAAAGAGCGCATAGCAGGTCTGAAAGCTGATCTTGCAGTGGCAAAGCCGTTGCTGGAACAGGATAAGGAGAAGTTCTCCATCACGGTGGAGGACAGGGTTTATACCGACCGCAAGGAAGCAGGATCGGCGATTCTTGCAGCCTGCGCCGCAATGAAGATCGCTAAGACAGAGGGGCAAATCGCAGATTTGGGAGGGTTTGCAATCAGTTCCCGGTTTGATGCGTTCGCTCAGACATTCAAGCTGACCATCAAGCGGCAGAGCAGTTATACGATTGAACTTGGCAGTGACCCGGCTGGCAATATCCAGCGTATTCTCAATGCGCTGGCATCCATCGAAAAGACACTGCCGCAGGTGGAGCGCAGGTTGGAAACTTTACAGCAGCAGTTGGCAGAAGCAAAGGAAGAAGTGCAGCGCCCGTTCCCGCAGGAAGCGGAACTGAACGAAAAATCTGCACGACTTGCAGAACTGAATGCTCTGCTGGACATGGATGAAAAGGGGGATGATGCGGCTCTTGGCATGGATGAGGAAGTGACGGAGAGTGAAATCCCTGCGCCGAAGCGTGAGATTGAGCGGAGTGCAGACAGCGTAAAACGTCCGTCGATTCTTGCACAGCTTCACGAAAAACAGGCGGAACGCATGGCAGAGCCGAAACCGCAGAAAAAGAAAAGTCACGATATGGAACTGTAACTGAGAATGCCCCGTCAGATCTCCGAAAGGGAATCTGATGGGGCAGATTTTGTAAAGGAGGGCATGAATGGCAGATAAGCGGGCAGACCAGCTCAAAGAAATCACGGAACGGTTGGAGCAGGGCGTAAAGGACATTTTTACTTCGGAAATGTATACGAAGTACCTGCTCACAATGTCGAAGTTCCATAATTATAGCTTCAATAATACACTGCTGATCGCAATGCAGCGTCCAGATGCTACGTTGGTGGCTGGGTATAACGCATGGAAAAATAAGTTTAACCGCTATGTGAAAAAGGGTGAAAAGGGAATCCAGATCATCGCACCTGCTCCGGTAAAGGAACGGGAAGAGCGGGAGAAAATCGACAAGGACACCGGGCTTACGGTGCTGAATGAGAACGGAGAGCCGGAAATCGAAGTGGTGGAGAGGGTGATTCCCCGGTTCCGGGTAACAACGGTTTTCGATTATGCCCAAACAGACGGAGAACCGCTGCCTACGCTGGAAGTAAATGAACTGACTGCCCGTGTCAAGGATTATACCCTGCTGAAAGAGGCAATCGAACAGGTATCTCCTGTGCCAATTCGTTTTGGAGAAATCGAGGGCAGCGCAAAAGGCTATTACAGCCACATGGACAAAGAAATCTGTGTTCGTGCCGATATGGGCGAGAGCCAGACCATCAAGACGATGATCCATGAGGTTGCTCATGCCATGCTGCATGACAGCGACCAGATGAAACAGCGCGGCGAGGAAAAAGACCAGCTTACCAAAGAAACAGAAGCGGAGAGTATTGCATTTACAGTTTGCTCGGCACTTGGCATTGATACTTCGGACTACTCATTTCCGTATGTGGCAAGCTGGGCAAGCGGCAAGGAGATGAAGGAACTGAAAGATTCGATGGATACGATTCGATTGACCGCAGCCGACTTTCTGGAAAAGCTGGAAGCGGCAGTCGCAGAAAGGAGCGCAGAGCGCATGACCGCGATACAGTATGCGGAAAAGTTGATTACCGACAAGGAGCAGGAAAAAACGATTTTCGATGATGAGCAGCGAGACCTCATCGTGAATTTTGCGTATAAGCTGGATGATCAGTCGGCAACCGAAAAACTGGTGAACGCATTGGCGGCGGCAATGGTTCTGGGCAATAAGGAAGAAGTCAACCGCCTGATGTGGGAAGCGGAAGAGAAAATCGAAAGTCTGCCGGATGGCATGATCGGTCTTTCGGAAATGCACGAATACGGGTATCTGAAAGATGATGTTCTGCCGCTGACAAAGGAAGGCGCACGGGAGTGGCATCGGCTGGGCGAACGGATTTATCCGCTGTTTCAGGATGGTACGGCAGGAGATTTCGCCAGTCAGGAAGAGATCGAACAGCATGATGGCATTTTCGGAATCAAGGCTGACGCATGGAGTGCGATTTTGCTGGAAAAGAACGAAGAGTATCTGGAAGATGAATATGCCCGCCCGGACGCTGCATTGACGGTGATAAGCCGGGAGCAAGCTCTGCGGCTGTTTGATGAGGGCAAGCAGATTTATCTTATCCGTATCAGCCCGTGGCCAGTTCTTGTTACAGGGCGTGAAGAAATCGAGCGTGGAAGTGACTATTTCCAGATTGCCAAGGAAGATTTGGAAAAGGACAAGCAGAAAGCAATGGAAAACAGCGAGAAAGCACCCGTTGAAAAGCTGGCGGCAGACCTTGATGATTTCGCCTTTGACTTCGATTTCTACCACTATAAGGATAGCGTGGAGAATCGAGAGCAGGCGGTTGAAGCACTGAAAGAACAGATTCAGGCTGGGGATATTCAGCCGATCAGGGAATGGCTGCAAGTCGCAGTGGAGGAATCAGAGGGAGAGTCTGCAGAAAAGGCGGCAGAGTTGATAGTTCGGCTGGATACGCTGGTCAAGGAGCAGAAGCTGCTTTCTAGCGGTGAAAAACAGTTTGGCATCTACCAGATCACTGCCCGTGACCCGGAACATGACTACCGCTTTATGAATCTGGATTTTGTAAAACGGCACGGGATGGAAGTAAACCGTGCAGACTATGAACTGGTCTATACCGCGCCTCTTACGGAAAAAGATACGCTGGAAGCCATTTACGAACGGTTCAATATCCAGCGTCCGGCAGACTTTACGGGTCATTCGCTGTCGGTTAGTGATGTAGTGGTACTCAATGATGGCAGTACGGTCAAAGCCTACTATGTGGACAGTATCGGTTTTGCGGAACTGCCGGATTTTTTCAAGGAAAGGAATATGGATTTGCAGAAAGAGAACCTTTTGAACGAAAAATTGCAGGAAATCGAAATCTTTGATAAGCTCGGTCTTTTCAGCAATGGCCGACTGCGGGATGAAGATGTGCCGGAGGGCTTATATCGCTATGATCTGCGCGGTTCGGACTATGACCCAGGCCAGCCCATTACGGTGGAGAAAAATGTGGTGGTGAACCACGCGGCATCTGTTCTGATGGCAGAAGAACTTGACCTTGGCGCAGACGGGCGGCTGGAACTTGGCGAGGAAGGTCTGAACTTCACAGGTGCAGAACTGACCGTGCGAGAGTTCATGGAGGAACAGCAGCAGAAAAGGAACGGACTGATCCACGGCGATTCCGACCATATCGCAGTCGAAGGGCATATCGGCACATGGTATGCTGTTGATGAAACGGAAATCGGTGGCGAGAAGTTCTTCCTGCTGGAGCATGAGGAACACGGCGATATGGCGGCCTGTGTTGCAGTCAATGAGCAGGGCAAGCTGGTGGCAGAGGATTTGTGGAACGGCTTCGATGAAGATTTTCAGGAGGCCGTGCAGAAATATCTCTCTGAAAAATGGAATATGCCGAAAAAAGAAGATGTGGTATCGGAAATCATTGAAAAGTCTGTGCCTGTGCCGGACAACAGCGCACAGGACTATTCGGATGTGCCTGTTTACTACGAGCCGTTCAGCTATGCCAAAGAAAATGACGAGGTGGATTTATACCGCACATCCTGTCGGCTGAACAGTGAGTGCAAGCAGGCAATCCATGAAGCGATTGCAGACAACTATGACGGAATGTACCTTGGCGATGGTGTAGTCGATCAGGTAGTGCGGCAGTACGGTATGGAGCGTGTGGGCTATATTCTGGCGAATACTCTGCACCATAAAAGCTATGATGGCCGCTTTTCTCGCGGCAATAAGGAATGGGCAGAGCAGGTCAGCACACCGGAGCATAATGCAGACCGCATGACCTTCCGCACGGATTGGGTGGTTGACAGCCACCCGGCTATTCTGGATAGCTTTGTGACGATGTTCCGGGAAGAACTGGAAGCACAGAAAGAACAGGAACAGCCTTTCGTAAAGCAGTTCTATGTGGTCGAAAATTTGCAGGCCGCGCCTTTGAAAATTGAGCGGTTCGGCAATCTGGATGATGCAATGTCACAGTATCAGGCCCTTCCGAACCATTACATGAAAGCCTTGGGCGTGGAGAAAAATCCTAATCCTCTGCCGGGTTCACTGGATGTTTTGCAGTGCAGGAACGGCATTGACACCATCGTAGAGGATTATAAAACGGTTCCGGGCTGGGATAACCCGTATATCCAGAATCATGTTGTCCAGCTGTTACAGGGGGCCTTAGCCGTGCAAGATGTGGAACTGGCCTACGAACTCCCGGATGCCTATTTCCACATTCAGACCTGTGACGATGGCTTCGACTATACCTTATATAATAAGGACTTCACGGAACGGGATGGCGGCATTCTCGAAACGGACGGAGATAAGCCTGTGCAGGAGGCTATGACGGAGCTGCTGGCAGAGTTCGGCTGCAATGCAGAAGAGGGCAGGGTCATGGATGCAGCAGAACTGCGAGAACAAGCTGATACGGTCGCTGAACAGCAGGCAGAAGCTTTGAAAGAAAAGCTGGCGGCAGAGAAGCCCACACCAGAAGCAACCATCAGTTTTTATGTAGCAGAGTGTGCAGAGTTCCCGGTGATGGGGGAGTTCCATGACAATCTGACATTGGAGCAGGCATTGGAAGTCTACGATAAGATTCCGGCAGAGCGGATGAACGGAATCAAGAGCATTGGCTTTTCTCTTGAGGATGGAAGCATCTATTCGGGAATGTTTGACCTGATGGTAGGCGGAGAAGTGCAGGCAGATGTCGTCAACCATATCCAGCATTACCGGGAAAGCCCGCTGGTGCAGAAAGCAATTTCGGATATAAAAACACTTTTGGAAAAGCGGCAGGCAAGCAAGGAGTTGGAGGAACGCTCCAACACTCGGCAGTCTGTCCGTGAAGCGTTGAAGAACCGCAAAAAGGCGCAGGAGCAGCAATCCAATCAGGAACAGGCAAAACCGAAGAAGGCAAAGAAGAAAGGAGAAATGGAACTGTGAGCAAGGTGCATTTTGATGAGAACGAACTGATGATTATGGCAATGTTTGAGCAGGACACGGCTGAAAACACGAAAAAGGAACTGGAAGAGGTTCTTCCTTATGTTGCAGATGATATGGCAGTCAGGCTGCTGGTGGAGCAGGTGATTTCTAAAATGGAAAATCTGCCGGATGAGCAGCTCAAGAATCTGGAACTGGATTTGTACAGACCGGATGCCCCGGAAGAGGAGAAAGCGTGATGAGTGCTAATCTTTTTATGATTTACCAAATCAATGATTTGGTAAAGAGCCGGGACTATCGCTGCCGCCCGTATGAGTACCAGATTGAAAACGGCTTCATGGTGACAAGTGAGAACTATGTTCTAGGTTATAAGGCATCTCTGATTCAAGGCGTTACACCGGGGCAGATTCGGGAACGCATGGAAAAGCTGAATCCTGATAGGTTCAGAGTCCGAAAATTCGGTGTCAGTGATGTGATCGTAACATCCATTGGCGGAAAAATGCAGTCCTATTATGTGAATCCAAAGGAACTTATCAAGTTCAATGGTTTTTTCACGAAGTTGTCAAATGGCGAGTACCTGCTTCTGAACGAGCAAGGCTATCAGGTTGAGGGGCAGAAAGGAACGTGGACGGTAACGGATGAGAAAACCATAGACGAGCAACGCTTTGTTCTGATGGTGAATGACCAGAAACCGGACTTGCTGCCTAGCATTGTAGTACAGTCGGATGGGAAATTCATAACATCGACTGCCAGTGGATTTGACAATGCGACTGTCCGAAAAGTCCGGGAGCTGCTTCACCATGAAAAGTTTTTGGAAAATGGCACGGCAGAAAGAGCAAGGGAGTCTGGCACAGAGCAGAACTACAACATGATAGACGGCTGCGTGAACAATGTGCCTAAGAAGCCCAGAGTGATTGGCGGCAGGGTGTCTGTTCTGGATCGCCTGCATATCAAACAGGCGGAAAGAGCGCGAAAGGACAATGCGCAGGTTCAGCAGCAGGAACGAACACGCAAGAACTGATAATCCGTAATGAGAGAAAGGTGGCTTCCCTAAAAAGGAAGCTGCCTTTTTTCAATTGCCTACAATAGCGGGCTTGATATTTCAGAGAAAAGTGGGTACAATGATAACAGAATAGAAAACTCGATACACGATGTTGTGACAGGAGGAAAGTGTGGAAACTTTATATGAATACCTATTAGATAACTATAAAGAAAATGAGCCGATTTTCCTTGTAGACCTTCAAGTTGATGGAATGACCCGCACGAATGTCCGGCAGCAAATCAAGAAGTTGACAGATACAGGTAAAGTAAAACGCTTTGATAATGGAATTTACTTTTTACCCAAAAAGACAATCTTTAAGTCCGGCTCACAGCTTGCACCGGAAAAAGTTCTGGAATGTAAGTATCTGCGAGATAAAGATGAACGCTGTGGCTATGTGAGCGGCCTGATGTTCTTTAACCAGATGGGGCTTACTACGCAGGTCCCTATGATGTATGAGGTTGTGTCGAACAAGGCAACAAGTGATTATCGAGAAACCTCTCTGGCGAAATCCCGCGTGATCGTGCGAAAGCCGAAAGTGCCTGTAACAGAGAAAAATTATAAAGCACTTCAATTTTTGGATATGCTGAAAGATGTAGATGTATATTCGGAAGTGACGGGAAAGCCGTTGCAGGATCGACTGTACCGTTATATGGATGATGCAAACTTGAGCATTTCGGAGATCGAACCGTACTTTGCTTATTATCCTGATAAGCTATATAAAAATCTGGTGGAAACGAGGGTGATTTACAAGGACATGGAAGAGGAGATACTGCTGGAGAAAAAAAAGAGGGATGGCTTATAAAAAGCTATCCCTCTTTTGACGGCCAGTCGGTTTGAGCATCGTAGAGAGGCTTGACTGGATCTGTCCTAATATTATATGCGGAAGAATCAGACGTGATTCCTCCAGTCGGAAGGTAAATGCAATTTTCCGAGGTCAATATCGCGCTGATACTTGTTTAGAAGTGCATCAAAGCTAGTGATAAAATCGTTCCATTCGTCATCGGATGGACGTAAATATTTCATGGCGAGCAAGAAATGATAAAGACCACAATAGCGTGGAGCCGGATTTTGCTGATCGACACTTAATAGCTTGGGCTTTGTCGTAAGGGAACGATTATATATTCTGGAGTTGTGAGCGCAAATGTTCCGCAGAACAACAACAGCATGAATCCAGGATGAGAACATCTCAAGGCTTGGAGTGGCAAGGTTACCTTTTGCAGAAGTGTATTTATAAAACTGGGCCAGACTGGGATATACAGAATCTGTGCCTGTTGAAAGATTCTTGATATACTTGGAAAGCGTTCCAAAAGACATTACTTCAACAGCAGCCCAAAGGGGAATCTGCCCATCATGGTTGTCATAATTGTGGGTGATAAATACATCTGTTGAACGTGCAATTTCTGATGAAATGGATGCAGTGTTTCGCCAAAATATCGCTTTATCCTTGAAGATAGAAGGGTCAAGGTAAATCAGCGCATCATTTTTCTGCAGGAGAGCTTCGCAAAATCTGGAACGAAGAGCAACTTCTATTTTACAGGTCATGCCAAATAGTAAAGAGCGTAACTCCATGTCAAAGTTGTAGATGTGACAAATGGTGTCGAACGTGACATTTGGTATGTATTTTTTAGTGGCGTTATCATAGAGATGAAAACTATATCCGCGCAGACGATAAAATCCAATCTCATTTAAAGCCGTTTCTACTTTCGGGTCATCAGTTATTACTAGACCAGCATCTTTGTACTTTTGAATCAGAGCAGCAGTCTGATATATATTCTTTGGATAGGGTTTCATTTGTACAATCCTCATAAAATGAAAAGGCCCGCCGGTTTGAGCATCGTAGAGAGGCTTGGCGGGATCTGTTGACTAGTATTTTATCACTAAAATGAGGGATTGTCAATCACTTTCTTTATGTCATGCGGAATTTTTTCTTTTTTATATATCTGAAGCAATGTAATAAGATGCGTCAGCAATGTAACAAGACGCGTCTGCCGGAAGGTTATAGCGTGAATTCACGCGTGGCGTGCTTTTGTACGGAGGGTTGATTCAAGATGTTTTCGACATTTGAACAGACAGTTTGTAATTCACGGTGGTAGTCTTTGAAATACTGGTAAGTTTCATATTGTGCGCTCTTCTGCTGTACCAGAAGTCCTTTTTCAGAACGCAGGTCTTTCATGGTTGGAAGTTTCCCGTCTTGTGAATTTTGCTTTAGAAATTGCAACGCTTCTTCATATTTGGCAATCTCATCTGCATAGTTCTGTCGGAAATCCTTTTTGTTGGTGGATTTCAGAAAATCAGCGTAGACCGATTTTGTAGAAAGATACTGTCCCAGATAATGAATCTGTTCGTTCACTTTTTTCAGTTTGGCTTCAGTGAGCTTGGCATCGCTGCGGGCTTTTGCCATTTTGGACTGAATTGTATCTGTGGTATCTTGCAATTTTTCCTGAGTATCATACCCATGCTCCTGAATGTAGGCAACCGTTTTAGCCATTTGCTGTAAATTGCTGATTTTTACTTTCTGGGCATAGGCTCGGCTTTGCTGGGCCTTAATGCAATTCTGCAAATCAACCACAAGACGCAGGTTGGATTTGATGAACAGAATGGTGATAGGATCATCCTGCACCCATTGCGCCTGATTCTGTTCAGCGGCGAGTGCATTTTCTTCAAAGAGCTGCAAAAGGTATTCTCGGTCGTAATGACTTCCCAGCTTTCTGGCAGAGATGAATTTCTGTCGGTCAGAGGGAAGATAACTGAATCGCCCTCTATGGTCTTTAACCTGTATTCCGTATTCTGCTTTGAGTAGCCGCTGAAATTCTTCAAAAGATTTCGCACGTTCCGCAATGTCGTTGATGGCATTGCGGATTTTTTCTTTGTTGGTTTCAAATTTTGTTTTCATGGGTGCGATGCCTTCTGCCATAATCTCCATGTTGGCCATATCAAGATTTAGCTGTCCTCTGCGCTGGGCATGATATTCCTGCTGTGTGATTTTTTCTGCGGCAGGAGAGAGCAGATCGACCTGATACAATCCCTCGCGTTGGCAGATGTCCATAAGAGAACCTTGTAAATGACGGAGATACTCTTTTGTTAGATGGTGCTTATATCCTGCCTTGCGGTCGATGGCACGTTCAGTATAAGGCTGAGGGGCTATATCTTCTTTTCGTAGACTGTTGATAATGATATGGGTATGGATATTACCGGAGTTGTTGCTGCCGTCTGTATGAGTGCAGACAAGTGCCTGATGCCCCGGAAAATTTGCTTCTGCGTATTCCATGCCAATAGCTTGTGCTTGCTCCCCAGTCAAACCATGATCGGCAACATCCATGGGATCGTGGCTGATAATGTAATGGTGGCATTTGATTTCATCGTATCTTTGATTTTTATGGTATTGCTGGTTGAGCAATTCACACTCAAGATCGAATGCTTCAGGATTGCAGTTCAATCCATCAAAATAAAACTCATCCCGGAGCATGGAATTGCCGTTTTCATCAAGGATGGGAACGAGGTGAAATTCATCATGCTGGTATTTCAAGTAATCAATAACAGCACCATAGTCAGCGTTTTTTACTGCGAAGTGTTTTAGGATTGCCATAGATTCCTCCCAAGTGAACAATTTCTCGACGAAGTTCCCGAACCTCTGTGATGCACTTTTTAATTTCGTCTACGATACTGACGGTGATTTTTCCACCGCTGTGCAAATAGCGGGTAATCTGATTCAGATTGTTTCCGATGCCAGCAGCGATTGTAACTAGCTGATGGATTTCTGACGTGTCCGCAACGATGTAATGAGTGCTTGATGGTGCTTCCTTGAGAAAACACTTTCGGATATATGTGCTGGTGGGTAGTCCTGCACTTTCAGCGTAGCCGGATACGATTTCATATTCCATCTCGCTGCAACGGATATGAATATCGTGGGTTCTCTGAATGGGCTGCTTGTTTTTTGGTCTTGCCATAGTGGTATCCTCCTGATTTTTTGAGAAAAGATTTATCCCGACAAGCCGTAGGCGGTCGGCTGCGACCACTTTAGTGGAAGCCAGATAGCCAAAATCTGTGATTTTGCGCGTGCCGTGGGAATGGGGAACGGAATCCCCATCAAGATTGCCAGAGAACAAAAATCCCGAAAGGGAGTTTTTGGTCTACGCAGGCGAATCTTGCGCTACTTACGGTGGAAGCCGTAGCCTTACGCATTTTTCGGGTTCTTCTATCTTTAGAATCGGGAAGAGCGTGTTTCGCAAGGTGTTTTTGAAAAAATCAAAAAATTTTTTGAAAATACCTTGCGAAATGGCCTTTCTCCAATTCTATAAGTGAAAGAGGCTGACACACCACCCAAAAAACAGAAAGGAATGAGTGAATGACCGAAACAACTGCACGAACCTATCACACCATGGAAAGCCTGCGCCAGATGACGCAGACTGATCTCCGTAATGTGAACCGTGAGGAACTGGTAGACATCAACGAAGTGGAAATTAGAAAAGACTTGTCGCAGCGGGAGCGGATGGTCGATTTCATTTCGCAGATCAAGAACCCTTATTGCTATCTTGACAAGGGCATGGTAGTGAAGATCAGCTTTGCAGGAGAGAACCGATTAGAGGACACACTGAAAAAATGCGCACGGACGCATAGAAGATAAAAAAGAATAAAGTAGAAGAAAATTTGCACTTTAGCACATTAAAGCGTTGACATAGACCGCGAAATATGAGATAATGGCTTTGGGTCAAAACAGAATATGCTAACTAAAGCCGATAATTTTCTTGGTTTATTGTCAGAACGACAAATAGATTAAGGAGGTTATCGGCTTTTTATGTTTTTTCAGGAAAATGGACAATATCGCTGCGCTGTATATCTTCGATTGTCACGTTCGGACGGCGATCAGCAGGAAAGCAACAGCATCAAAAATCAAAGAGCCTTACTGAACGATTATCTGGGAAAGCACCCGGAACTGCATAAGGTCGATGAGTATGTAGACGATGGATACAGCGGTACGAATTTTGAACGCCCGGATTTCAAACGGATGATGCAGGACATTGAGAAGCGGAAAGTCAACTGCATTATCGTCAAGGATTTATCTCGCTTCGGTAGAAACTACATTGAAACGGGCCGTTATCTGGAAAGAATCTTTCCGTTCATGGGTGTGCGCTTCATCGCCATCAACGATCATTATGACAGTGCGGAAGAAAACGATGATAAGGGACGTATCCTGATTCCGTTCAACAATCTTATCAACGATACCTATTGCCGTGACATTTCGATGCGTGTCAGAAGTCACCTGGATGTGAAACGGAAAGAAGGTCAGTTCATTGGCAGCTTTGCAGGATATGGGTATCAGAAAGACCCGAAAGACAAGAATCATCTGATTATAGATGAATACGCTGCGGGCATTGTGCAGGAAATATTCAAACAGAAATTGAACGGAATGAGTTCACAGCGCATTGCCAATCACTTGAACGAACTGGGTGTCCTGCCGCCGAACGAGTATAAGAGAGCCAATGGATTCAACTATACCTGCGGTTTTCAGGCTGGGCTGAATCAGAAGTGGACAGTGGTTTCCGTCAATCGTATTTTGAAAAATGAATCCTATACGGGAACATTGATTCAGGGTAAACGCAGGAAAATCAATTACAAAGTAAAAAAGAGCCATGATGTTGGAAGTGAAAACTGGATTCGGGTGGAAGATGCGCATGATTCCATTATCAGCAAAGGCGAGTTCCAGCAAGTACAACAGTTGTTGGAACTGGACACTCGTACCGCACCATCGCAGACAACAGTTTATCCATTATCAGGTTTTCTGCGCTGTGCAGACTGCGGGCAGAATATGATTCGCCGCACGGTGACGAAAAACGGAAAGAAGTATCAATACTATCACTGCTCTACCTATAAGAATGGCGGCGACTGCACACCGCACATGATAAACAGTGAGAAGCTGACGGAAAGTGTTCTGGCTGCGATTCGGCATCAAGTGACACTTCTTGTAGAAGCGGAAAGGGTACTCTCCAATGCAGAGTTGGCAAGCGGCGAACAGATTGGCATAAAGATTCTGGACAGCCAGATCACTGCGCTGGAAGCTGAATTAGAACGGTACAGTAATTTGAAAATCCGTCTGTATCAGGACTTGTGCGATGATGTTGTCAGTCGGGAAGAGTACGGAGAAATGAATACTCGCTTTGCGCAGAAGATAAAAGAGGCACAGGATAAGATTCAGGAAATCCGCGAAAAGAAGCAGGAGGCATTAAAGCACGACACACTGCTTCCTACTTGGTTGGAAGAATTTAAGCAGTACGAACATATCAAAACGCTCGAACGCAGGGTCGTGGTGGAACTGATCGACCACATAGATGTTCATAGCAAAACAGAGATTGAAATTCATTTCTGCTTCGAGGATGAACTGCACAGTATCACAGAAAAATTTATGGAATATCAAGCACATCACGGAAATGAGGTGGCAGAGGAATGAAATGGGTCAGTTATACAAGGTCGATTTCCAGCAGGATCGGAGAAGAAAATCCTGCCAATACGATTGCAGAACAGAATGCAAATATTGAACAATATTTGAAAGATAAAGGGTACAGAATATCAGAAAAGTACAGTGACCGCAAGAGGTCGGCAGAAGCAGCCGATGGCTTTGATCGGATGGTGCAGGATGGCATGACACAAAAATTCGATGCGGTTGCCGTTGATTCCATCTTCCGTTTTGGCAAGACATTGCCATTTGCCATTGAGGTATTACAGAAAACTTTTTATCCGGTTGGTATTCAGTTTGCTGTTGTTGAGGATGATTTTTGCAGTACAGATCGAACAGCAGACGAAGTGGAACAGTATTTTAAGGAAAAAGTCATTGAGAGAATTCGATTTGAATTTATGGCGAGCCGACAAGATAGCTTTGAGAAAGGAGTGCTGACACATCGGCAGGCAAAGTATGGCTATGACATATCAGAAGATCGAAGGAGCTTTGTGCTTGATTCGGAAAGCGCATACATTGTGAAACTGATTTTTCAGATGTATCTGGAAGGAATGACGCTTCAAGAAATCGGAGCGGCATTGGACGCACAAAATGTCCCATCGCCGCAAATTCAGATGGCTCGTAATAAAAAGGTGACAAGGAAAATTAAATGGCCCGCCACGACGATTCGCTCCATTCTGGTAAATCCACTCTATATTGGAAAGCTTACATTGAAGTTGTCAGGTGTTGAGAAGAAGATGGAGGTTCCACCAATCGTATCAGAGGAAGATTTTCAAAAGGTACAGGAAAAAATCAAAGCTTCTGTAAAGTTCCCCGGTCGCCAACGGAGATCCACTCCCAATATCCTTATTAGGAAAATATATGACCGGGCAAGTGGAGAACGCCTGCTGTGCAGAACGACTGAGGACGAAACAAGGCAGATATATTCTTTTGACAGAAAATATAAGTGCTTTAGTGGAAAAGCACCATATATTGAAAGCACTGAAGTTTTTGATGTGATTCGATTTTCATTAAAAACAGCGCAGGAGCAGGCAAGATATATTGGCAGATTACTGGAATCGGATAAAGATGAAGTTAAGCGATGCCAGAATATTGTACTTCGCCCTTATCGGGAACAGGCAAGAACACTTATGGATGCGCTGGCTGAAAAGGATGTTGAAAGAACTGCTGTCTACCGGAAATATGAAAGATGTGAAATAGAACAGGAGCAGTTGGAAAATTTTGAATCTCGGTATCAGGCAGAGATAGAAGAGCTGGAGGCAGAGTTCAAGAACATTATGATGAAAGTTTCCGCAATAGAGAAGGCGTTCAGTTATGCAAATCCATGGTTGATAAAATTCCAAGACCTTACGCTTCCTGAAGTGTTGGAACTTGCACATATCAGAAAATATGTGGAACGGGTTTGGATTGAGGATTTTAAGCGAGTAGAGGTTGTTTTGAAAGAGGAAGAATGGACAAGATTCTTCCCGGAGGAATGGCTGAGAACCAGAAAGGAAAATTAAAATGGCTAGAAAGAGCAGAAAAAACATAATGCCGCAGAGTGCTACACCGGAGATTCGTATTTCCGAAGAAGTCAATCTTCTGCGTACAGCAGCGTATGCACGATTATCGTCAGAGAACAGCGGACATGAAACAGAAGATACCCTGAATACGCAGATTCTGCAAATCCATAATTATATCAAGGAACATCCAGAACTGACACTGACGGATACCTATGTGGACAATGGCTTTACAGGAACAAACTTTGCCCGCCCGGAGTTTGAGCGTATGATGCAGGATGTGCGGACAGGGAAAATCCAGTGTATTGTGGTTAAGGATTTGTCCCGCTTTGGTCGTGACTACATTGAAACAGGCAACTATCTGGAAACGATTTTTCCGATGCTGCATATCCGGTTTATTGCTATCAATGATGACTTTGACAATATCCGGCAGTCGGATGTGGACAGTCTTGCAGTCCCCATCAAGAACATGGTGAACAGCCTGTACGCAAAGGACATTTCAAAGAAAATAGGCCTAAGCTATCAGATGCGTAGGGAAAAAGGAATCCCTACTTCATGGTGTGTGCCGTATGGCTATCGCATGAATGAACAGAAAAGTCAGTATGAAGTGGCAGATGAAGCAAAGTATGTGAAGCTGATTTATCAGTGGTATCTTATGGGGGTGAGTACGAACGAAATCGCCCGTAGGCTGGAATTTCTGGAAGTACCTCGTCCGAATGAACATCTGAATCGTAGACTGCACGAGGGACATGATACGACTTTCAATAAATGGCATTCCAGTTCTGTTATCCGTATTCTGGATAGTCAGGTATATATCGGAAATTTGGTAACGGGAAAAACCCGGACTGCCTCTTATAAAGGAATTGGGCTGCACCCGGTAGATAAGGAAGAATGGCATATTGTGGAAAATGCTCATGAGGCAATTATCTTGAAGTCCGATTTTGAAATCGTGCAGGAAAAAAGAAACAGGAACAAGGAAAGACGAAATAATGCAATGGCTCGTTCAGAACAGGTGCGGACAGAGTGTAGGAATCACTTTGCAGGCATGGTGTTTTGCGGCTGTTGTCGGCGCAGCATGACATTTGTGCGTCAGGTGCATAAAACGGAAGAGGAAAGCTATTTCGGAGTATTCCAGTGCAAGAGAAAGAAGGGGACAACACCATGTTCCTATCATACAGTGCCAGAAAAAATGGTTATGATGGTAGCAATGAAGCAGATTCATCATCTTGTTTCTACCATGTGCGAAGAAGAAAAGATGGTAAAAGAAATGCTGAACAACGGTGGTCTGGATTCCACCCGTTCCATCAAGGTGAAAGAAAACTCGATTGCATTTCGGATTCAGGAAACCGAAGAACGGCGGCTGCGCTTATATGAGGACTATAAGGCAGAAATTCTGGATGAAGAAGAGTACAGCCAGTTAAAAGAACATTATATTGCTGAAAAGCAGCGACTGGAACAGGAATTGCAAAAGCAGCGGCAGCGGTCATTGGAACTTGAAAAGAGAATGAGAATTTGCGATGAACAGATGGAACGGATGCGGGCTATTCTGAATCAGAAAGAATTTGATGAAGAACTGGTACATGAGCTTATCAAGAAAATCTATGTAGGCATCGACAATTCGGTAGAAATTGAGTTTAAGTGCAGTGACCCGTATCAAGAGGTTCTGGCATTTGTGGCGGAGGTGCAGAATGAATAATAAGATTGCGATTTATCTTCGATTATCTCTGTCAGATGGAGATTTGAAAAAGGGAAGCAAGGATGAGAGCAATAGCATTGAAAACCAGCGGCTTTTGCTCCATTCCTATATTGAAAAGCAGGACGATCTCCCAGGCGAAATTGTGGAGTATGTAGATGATGGCTATACTGGAACGAACTTCAATCGTCCGGCGTTTCAGAAAATGATTATTGACCTGAAGCAAGGGGAGATAAAGACCATAGTGGTCAAAGATTTGTCCCGGTTAGGGCGTGATTATATTGGCGTGGGCGATTACATTGAGCAGATTTTTCCATTGATGGGTGTCCGCTTTATAGCGGTGAACAATGCCTTTGACAGCATGAAGCTGAACAACGGCACTCCGGGCATCGAAGTTGCAGTCAGCAATCTGGTGAATAATCTGTATAGCCGTGATATTGGCAAAAAGGTTCGTGCGGCATTGGAAGTGAACTGGAAAAGTGGCAAAGCTACATCTGTTAATGTGCCGTTTGGTTACGTCTGGAACGGGAAAGGCAATCAGCGATGGGCGATTGACCCAGAAGCAGCGGCCTGCGTCCGAAAGGTGTTTGATTTGGCATTATCTGGGCGCAATACAACGCAGATCGCCTATGCGATGAATGAATTGGGGTTGCCGACACCAGGGTTGTACTCTAAACGGAAAAATACCATAGTAGGCGGCAATGCAATTATAGCCCCGGAGAGCGAAATACTTTGGAATCCGGGGATTGTCTGGAGGGTGCTGCGGCGGTACGAATATACCGGGGCTTTGGTGATGGGCAGAAGGCAGAAACTTGATGTGAATACCACGGCATTCCGCACTTTACCGGAAGATAAATGGATTATTACAGAGAACACCCATGAAGCAATCGTTACAAAAGATGAGTATTATCAGGCACAAAAGGCAATCCGCAATGTTGCTCCGATCCAGTACAAAACCGAAGATGATTTTGCTCTGAAAGGCAAAATATGCTGTGGAAACTGCCTGAGACAGCTCCGGCATGAGAAGCAGTATGGCGAAATGGTATTCTGTTGCGGTCACAAAAGGTCAGTAGGAAAATTCTCACACTGCTATTCAGGCTATTACAGAGAGCAGGCGGTCAATTCAAGAGTTGCCCGCGCTATAAAAACGGTATTTACAGCATTGGAAGTTGTGAATCAGGGAATGCAGGAGAAAAAATCCATAACCTTGCAGTGTGTAGATGTTGATGATTTGAAAAAGCAGGCAGAAATGATTCGGGCAGAGCAAATTAAACTCTATGAATCGTATGCAGATGGGATTCTGACCCGCAATGAATATCTGGAAAAGAAGAAAGGACTGGGGGAAAAGCTGGCAGATTTGCAAGAGAAGATTCGTATAGAAGAGGAAGAGCAGGAAACCGCAGATGAACTGGATGAGGAAATCCGCAGCCTGACAGAGCAGGCAAGTCAAAAAACATACATAGGCGGTCTGACCAAGGAATGTGTGGATGCCTTTGTCAGCATGGTTTATCTGTATGACGATCAAACGATGAAAGTTGAGTTTAACTGTGAGGATGTGATTCGGAGAGCATTGGAAAAGTATGGCGCATAACTGCATAGAATCAGCGAGGTAAGCAAAAAGAATGCCCGTCTGGTTGAGAGGATTCGCAAATCTTCTCGATCAGGCGGGCATTTCATTCCGTAGGAATGGGAATCAGTCGTTATGTACGGTCTTTTCCCAACGATGGAAAACAGCTTCAAAGAAGTCGTGACCAAGGACTCCTTCACCAATAGGGCCGAACTTCTCCCGATAAGATTTAAGAATTGCCGTAAAGTCTGGATTTTGAAATCCAGTATATTTGTCAAGGGAACACAGCTTTTGATAATCAGGAAAATAGGAAAGCAGTTCGCTGTCGGTCTTTTCTTCAAAAATATTCATGGCATTTCCTCTTTAGAAATTCAGACTATCTACCCATGCAGACAAATCAGCTTTGGTTGAGGAAGCGTTAAATACCTTTCCATGCAGGAGTTTGGAACCAGGGCAGCTAGGAGCAAGCTTTTCATTGGTCTTGCCCATATCGCTGCCACCGGAAGTGGCGAATGGAATAATGGTTTTATTCTTTAGGTCATAGCTTTCCAGAAATGTATTGATGATTGTAGGGGCAATGTACCACCAGATAGGAAATCCGACAAAAATCGTATCGTATTCATCCATGTTGTCGCGTTTGGCGGCGATGGCAGGGCGGGAATCGGGATTGCTCATTTCAATAGTGCTGCGGGATTTCTTATCCATCCAGTTCAGATCGGCTTTTGTGTAAGGGACTTCGGGACGGATTTCAAAAATGTCTGCACCGATGGCATCTGCTAAATCTTCGGCAACTTTTGCGGTAATGCCGCTGGCAGAAAAATAGGCAACAAGCTTTTTGCTCATGACAATGCACTCCCTCAATATTTGATTTGATAATAGTATAGCACGGTGGGGGTGGGGTATCAAGAAGTGAAATGAAAACAGAATTATTTGGAAAATGCTGGATTTTCAATGTTTGGTTTTGCTAATTATAACTTTAATATTGCATCTTAACTCAAAATAAGTTATAATACAGAAAAAGAGTTATGAATAGAGGCGATAGAGTGGAATACCTTAAGCGAGTTTTAGGAATCGAAGTGCTATATGAAAATAAAGCTTTAGAGCATCTGCCAAACTTCATCAATACGAGATACGTTTCGCAGAGAGTATTTTTGAATGGTCAAAAAGTGGTTTTTTTGTATCCAAAAAACGAATTGGAGCAGGTGGAAACATTAAAAAAGCATCTGGAACGTGTGAAAAAGAGTGCGGATTGTCCTGTGGTGTTGGTTCTGGAACAAATCACGGCACGGCAAAGAGAGTATTTGCTTCGAGAGAAAGTAGCATTTATTGTAGATGGAAAGCAAATATATCTGCCTTTCATGGCGGTGTATTTGCAGGAACGCTGTGATGCAGAAAAGAGTGACAGAGAAGAAATCTTGCCATCGGCACAGATGCTGTTGCTTTATTTTATTTATGAGGGAGCAAAGGAGCTGTCCACAAGTCAGGCTGCAAAAGATTTGGAGTTGACTCCAACATCTATTTCCAGAGCATCGAAACAACTTGAAGAAATGGGACTTTTGCAGGCAAAAAAAATCGGAGTGCAGAAGATACTGTCCTCGGAAAATTCCCCGAAGGAACTATTTTATAAAGCAGAGAAAGCTCTGCTTAGTCCTGTGAAAAGAACGGTCTATATTCCAGATGAGAAAGTAAAGATTGAATTGTTGGAGAGCGGTTATTCTGCGTTGGCAGAGTATTCGATGCTCAATGCGCCTAGTGTTCGGTGCTATGCTTCAGAAAAAATATCTCAGTGGAATGACTTTATGACCAAGGATTTACAGGACTCAAATTCGCAGGTAGCTATTGAAATGTGGAGGTATGATCCACGAAAATTATCGAGGGAAAAAATGGTTGATGAACTTTCTCTAGCATTATCGCTTAGAGAAGATGCAGATGAACGGGTAGAAGAAGCAGTAGAAGAAATGTTAAATAACCTGTGGAGGAAGATAGATGGTAACAGGAATTGAGAGCTTTAAGGAATGGTTTAAGGGCAACGAGAGCCAGTATGCAATTATCGGTGGAACAGCGTGTGACATCTTGATGACAGAAGAAGGCTTAGATTTCCGTGCAACAAAAGATATTGACCTTGTTCTGATTATTGAAGCAGTGGATGCGGATTTTGGAAGAAAGTTCTGGGACTATGTAAAACAGGCCGGATATGAACACTGCAATAAGAGTTCGGGGGTACCGCAGTTCTATCGTTTCAGCCACCCGACCTCAAACCGCTACCCGGCAATGATCGAGTTGTTTACCAGAAAACTGGATGCAATTCAGCTTCCAGATGATGCAGAACTGACTCCGCTGCCAATGGATGAGGACATATCGAGCTTATCCGCAATTCTTTTGGATGATGACTACTATGAATTTCTGAAACAGGGAAAAGTGACCGTTGATGGAGTAACGGTTTTGGATGCTGCATATCTGATTCCATTCAAGGCGAAAGCGTGGATGGATTTGACGGATCGCAAAGCGTTAGGAGAACACGTTGATAGTAAAAACATCAAAAAACATAAAAATGATGTTTTTCGATTGACTGAGTTGATTGACCCTACGGTCAAGATTGCCGCTCCTAGTGGCGTGTATGAGGATATGCAGAGGTTTGTTGAACGGATGAAAGATGAAGCAGTTGACATCAAGCAGTTGGGGCTTGTGGGAAGAACAAAAGAACAGATTCTTCGAGAAGTAGGAGAATTGTATATATTGCCGTAAATAAAAAGGTCGAATATAAGTTGAAAGACAGCAACTTTATGGAGAAAGAATATGAAAAGTGACATCCAGTTGTATCCTGATCTTATAAAAGCACTAGAAAAGAATGAGATTGTTTACCTCTTTGGAGCAGGATTTTCAACAGCATTATCGGGAAGAAAATACACATGGTGGGATTGGATAGTTGATGGAATTGGTCGTATAAAAGACCATGCTACTGCGGATATGCTTAATGAATCATTGATGTCCGATAACTCAACGGACAACATGGTTTCTGTTGTTGGAAAAGTTATAAAAATACTCAAGGAAGAAGGGTCTTATAAAACATGGATGCATGAGGCATTTGAATCAACCGTGGTTGTGAACGAAAAACTGAAAAACACACTAATGAAAATATTGCTTATGCAGGATGTGTTTGCAACGACAAATTATGACCACCTTCTAGAGAATGCTACTGGACTGATGGCGGTATCTTATGAAGAACCCAATGTAGCTTTTCAAATGCTAAAACAGGGAAAATCGAACAATGTTTTGCACATTCATGGAATTTATGATTCTGAAAAGGAGATTGACAATATTGTTGCAGATAAAGAACAGTATGATGCGGTAATGAATAATCAAGGAGCGCAGTTTATACAAGGAATTTTGGGAACGAGAACGCTCATTTTTGTTGGATGCGGAAAGACAACAGAAGACGCTAATATATCACGATTTATTCAATTCGCCAATAGCCATCTCAAGATGAATCAGGAATACTATTTCCTTTATAGAGAGGGCGAAAATCCCGTTGGAATGCCCAGCAATATAAAACTTATTTCGTATGGAAATGAGTACAGTGATTTGCCAGATTTCTTAGAGGACATGGCAGAATTGCGCATTAAAGAGAAGGTCATTAAAAGACCGCTGATTGGACTATCGCCATACAAAACAGCGGGATATGCGACAGATGTGTTGCAGAAGTATCATTATTCTTTACAACAATTGCCTTTCTGCGGGCGTACCAGCGAAATGAGCCAATTGCAAAATTTTCTTGAAGAAGATCAGAAGTTCTTGTGGTGGGCGATTACGGGGCAGGCTGGAGCAGGAAAAAGTCGCCTTGCACTAGAGTTTCTAAAACAATTTGCCGGTAAATGGTTCGGATTCTTTGTTAATGAGAATGCAACCCAAAGTGATTTCGATTCATTTGAACCGTTTAACAATACAGTGGTAGTCATTGATTATGTTGCAAGTCGTGAAGGATTTGTTGCAAATGCTATTCGCTCGATAAAAGAAAAATTTGAAAATTCGGACTATAAAATAAGAATTCTTTTGTTGGAACGAGAAAACTCAAGAAATGCAAGTTCGTGGTATTACAAGCTGCTTCAAAGGATTGGAAAATATGACACGTACGATCTAAAAAGTACGGAGTACAAAAACTATTTTCTGAATTTGGGGGATTTGGATAGAGCATCAGTAGAAACCTTAATTAAAGAAGTTATGAACCAAAGAGGAATAGAAGCGGACGATATAGTTGCACGGGAATTATGTGAGGCTTATGGGAAAAAATACGAAAAATTGCAATTCAGACCTTTATTTGTGCAAATATTTGTAGAAGCATGGATTGAAAATGACTTCCAACTGCCAAGATATGATAAATTTGAGGAGCTTCTGCAAAAACTGCTAGAAAGAGAACAGCAGAGATGGCTGGAGATATTAGACAATGACCAATCTTGTTGCAATGCATTTATTCACTTACTATTGAGAGCCAATATTAGCGGTAAACTTCAACCGGAAAAGATTCCAATCTATTATCAAGACGATTGGAATATGGTGAATTCCTTTTTGCAAAATCACTCTTTTCCGGGAAAGCAACGAGAAGAAGAAAAGAAAGCAATATTTGCAACAATTTGTCAAAACGTAAATGAGAATAGTTTGGAAATTGAACCATTATATCCAGACTTAATAAAAGAATATATGTTTTGTTTCTATATGGATGATTCAAGACTTTCGGAAGTGCTGAATGAGTTGTGGCAAAATGAAGCAAGCAAATTTGCAATATTTATAACGCGGGCTTTGACGGATTTTCCTGAAATTTCATTTTTTAAGAAGGTTTTGAAAGAGTTTGACGAAAATACCCAGAATATAGATGTATTGCTTGGACGACTTAATCTCCTACAAAAGCGGACAGTTGATGAAAACGATGACCCGATGGTTCTTATTTCTATCATTGATAATGAATATGCTTTTTGGCGACAAGTAAAAATTCCAGAGGAAAATACTCAGAAGGAGAAGCTTGCAACAACAAAGGTAATGGGATTAAATATGGTGGCACAACAATATGCAGGGTGGTCACTGTATGATCTTTCTTACATGATGGAGGCATTAGATGAGATGTGCAAGGTTCAAGGAGGTGAAGCCACCAACGTCCTGAAACAATTGTTTTTATCCGAAGCTATAAAAGGGTTATCACAAAAGGGATTTGTAGAAGAATCTAATAGTTTGATTCAGAAAATGAACGAAATAATCGGTGAAAATCCTGAGATGGATGAATTGTCATCTATCTCAGAAATGGACTGCTACAATGCTGAAATGATGAATGATCTTCAGCTTGAAAAATTTGATGACGCACTTAATGTCTTGAAAACAATGAGAAGCAAATGTAACTATGAAAATATCAATGCAGTGCGTATCTTGATGCTATCACACAGAAATATTATTGAAATGGCATTTCAAATGGGAAAGAAAGACGTCATTGCTAAAGTTATGGCGGACGCAAAGATGCTTTCTGAAAAATATCTGAATGACGTTGATGTTCAAGCTAAGTGGATGTTATGTAGACTTTGCGACTTGGAGGAAAGGTTTTTTGATAAAGGCGAAACCATATCACTAGACGAAGTGAGTGAAATAAAAATAGAAGTTCCTCTAAATAGCTATGAAAAAAATAATGAGGCATCTGAATACTTGGGAATGCTATGGGGTGCGACAAACACATTTAAACTTAATTTTGTGAACAAAGATAAAGACAAAATAAATACAATAATTACTGATGCAAGAGAAATTCTTTCAGTAAACCCTTACCAATGTGAAGTTGCGGGAGCTTTTATGTCGGCACAACTTGCGCTGTGTAAAGGTATCTTGCACAGAAAGATTGTGAGAACAGAAATAGATGAAGTGTTCCGATATGTGGAATTAAATCCATATTCTGAATCGTTGAGAGAATTATTCTTTAATAAACTACTGCCCAATTCCACGGAAGAAAAAAATCGGGCACATTATTTAACGAAAGCAGTGGTGATAAATGCTCAGCAGGATGCAAGGTATAACCCTATGTCGGACGGTGGCGTTCAAGAGATTGCAGATTTTGAGGAAGGACTAAGAGAGTTTCTTTTTGGAGAGAATAAATATCAAGAGCCGTATAAAAGAGTTCGTCCTAAAGTGGGAGCAAATGAACTATGTCCTTGCGGCAGCGGAAAAAAATTCAAGAAATGCTGCAGGGGAAATGGAAAATATGACTAATAGGATTATAGAAAAAATACTGGAAAAGACTAGCTAGGTAAATATGAATAAGCCGTATAGGGCGTCTAAATGGTTCAAAGCCATTAGAAAATCCTATACGGCTTATTTTTTTGTGTGAAATTTTTTGTCCCTATCTTGACATCAGGGGGCTACGTTGGACTTTCCATTGCAACGCTGCTGAGCCAGCATCATAAGGTTATGGCAGTGGATATTGTGCCGGAAAAGGTGGAACTTATCAATAGCAAAAAGTCTCCGATTCAGGACGAATACATTGAAAAGTATCTGACAGAGAAAGAACTGAACTTAACTGCAACACTGGATGCAAAGGAAGCATATAGCGATGCAGATTTTGTTGTTATTGCTGCTCCTACCAACTACGACAGCAAGAAGAATTTCTTTGATACTTCTGCGGTTGAAGCGGTTATCAAGTTGGTGATTGAGTATAACCCGGAAGCAATCATGGTAATCAAGTCTACGATTCCTGTTGGCTTCACTGCAAGTGTTCGTGAAAAATATCACTGCGATAACATTATCTTCAGCCCGGAGTTCCTGCGTGAGAGCAAGGCACTGTATGACAACCTGTATCCGAGCCGTATCATCGTTGGCACGGATGTAGAAAACGCCCGTCTGGTGAAGGCTGCACATATTTTTGCTGAGTTGCTTCAGGAAGGTGCAATCAAGGAAAACATTGATACGCTGTTCATGGGATTCACTGAGGCTGAAGCAGTTAAGTTGTTTGCTAATACTTATCTGGCTTTGCGCGTCAGCTATTTCAATGAACTGGATACCTATGCAGAGATGAAGGGGCTGAACACTCAGCAGATTATCAACGGTGTCTGCCTTGATCCGCGCATTGGCACTCATTACAATAACCCCAGCTTCGGTTACGGCGGGTACTGCCTGCCCAAGGACACTAAACAGCTGCTCGCAAATTACGCCGATGTACCGGAAAATTTGATTGAAGCAATCGTGGAATCGAACCGTACCCGTAAGGACTTTATTGCAGATCGTGTGCTTGAAATTGCTGGTGCTTATGAAGCAAATGATAGCTGGGATGAGAGCAAGGAAAAGGAAGTTGTGGTTGGCGTTTACCGTCTGACTATGAAGAGCAACAGTGATAACTTCCGTCAGAGTTCTATTCAGGGCGTTATGAAGCGTATTAAGGCTAAAGGTGCAACGGTCATCATTTATGAGCCGACTCTGAAAGATGGCGAGAAGTTCTTTGGCAGCGTTGTGGTCAATGACTTGGACGAGTTCAAGAAGCGTAGCCAGGCCATTATCGCAAATAGATACGATAAGTGTTTGGATGATGTGAAAGAAAAAGTTTACACCAGAGATATTTTCCAGCGTGACTAAGAAGTATTAAAGTGTTAAGGAGAAAAATTCATGGCTTCTGTGCGAAAAAAGAAAATCTTGATACTTGGGAACAGTCACTTGGTAGTATTTAAATTTAGAGGAGAATTGATAAGTACACTGGTTGAGCGAGGATATGATGTTTGGGTATGTTTCCCCAATGGACCATTTGGGGAGGGAGAACAGACAGCCAAGATATACGGATGCCATTTCATTGAAAATAAAATGGAGCGGCGAGGTACAAATCCAATTAAAGATTTGGAACTTATAAAAAACTATTATTGTATTATTAAACAGGTCAATCCGGATGCTGTTTTAGCATATACAGTGAAGCCAGATGTATATGGTGGGATAGTTTGTGCAATAACCAAAACTCCCTTTATTCCTAATATTACGGGGCTTGGAAAAGGATTGGATGAAAAAGGCATTGTACAAAGGTTGACCATTGAACTGTATAAAAGGGCTGTAAAAAAGGCAAAATGTGTTTTTTTTCAGAATGATAGTGATAGAACTTTTTTTGATTCAAATCACATTGTGTACCCAAAAGGGATTACATTGCCGGGATCAGGGGTAAACTTAAAAAAATTTGTTCCACTTCCATACCCAGGGAAAGAAGAACCTATTCGATTTATTTACGTAGCTCGCGTAATGAAAGCGAAAGGCATAGAACAGTTCTTTGAAGCAGCACATGAAATCAAAAAACATTACCCCAATGTCGAATTTCATATCTGTGGATACTGTGAAGAAGATTATAAAGCTGCTATAAAGGAAAAAACATTGGCAGGAGAGGTTATATATCATGGTTTGGTAGATGATGTAAAACCCTATGAGGAAAAGTGTCATTGTGTGGTTCTTCCATCGTTTCACCCAGAAGGAATATCAAACGTACTTTTAGAAGGTGCTGCATGTGCGCGACCTTTGATTACAACAGACCATGCGGGTTGCCAAGAAACTGTAACAGATGGAGTTACAGGATATATAGTAAAGCAAAGAAACAGCAAGGATTTGATAGATAAAATGATACGGTTTATTAAACTTTCATACGAAGAAAAGGTACAGATGGGTATAGAAGGAAGAAAAAAAGTTGAAAAAGAGTATGATCGAAAGATAGTAGTTGACTGTTATATGAAAGAAATTGAAGAGTTAGGAAGAAAAATATGAACTTTGTTAGAAAAATAATGGGAAGAGAAGTCCAAAATGCGCTCGTTAGCTGTCTGAGGTTTCTTCCAGATGATACATATTTGAAACTGATATATCGACTCAAAGTTGGAAAGAAGTTAAATCTGGACAATCCTCAAACATATACGGAAAAAATACAGTGGCTGAAAATTCATGATCGGAAACCAATTTACACAACGATGGTTGATAAATATGAAGCCAAAAAGTATATCGAATCAATTATTGGAAGTGGACATACTATTCCGACATTGGGAATTTGGAACACTTTCGATGAAATTGATTTTGAGAAATTGCCAGAACGATTTGTTCTAAAATGTACGCATGATTCAGGTGGCTTGGTTATTTGTAAAGATAAAAATAAACTTGATAAGAAAGAAGCTAGTCGTAAAATAAATAAATCATTAAAAACAAATTTTTACTGGGTTGGAAGAGAATGGCCTTATAAAAATGTAAAGCCGAGAATTATTGCTGAAAAATATATGACATCTCAAAACGAAGAATGCTTGACAGATTACAAATTCTTCTGTTTTGAAGGTGAACCAAAGATAGTATATATCTCGAAAGATAAGGCAAAAGATCCACGGACAGATTTCTTTGATGCAAGTGGTAATTTTTTGCCTATAAGAATGAGAGATAAAAACTCGGATGTGCCACCTAGAATTCCAGAACAGTTTGAGCAAATGAAAGAAATTGCTCGTAAACTTTCATGTGGGCTAAAACATTTACGTGTGGATTTCTATCTTATAGACGGGAAAATTTACGTAGGGGAATTGACCTTCTATCACAATGGAGGATTTTCCGAGGTGAAGCCTGAAGAATGGAACTATAAACTTGGCGAGATGATAAAAATTGACGAATAATATAAATCATATCCAAATAAAAGAAAAATGTGAGATGAATTAATTATTTGTATGGATTCCGGAGGGGTATGAGTGGAGCTGAAAACAGTAATAGTGATTGATAATAGTTCTTATCCGCTTGGTGGAACTGCCCAAGTTGCATTTATAAGTGCACTTGAATTAAAAAGACGTGGATATGAAGTGGTATATGTATCGACAGATAAAAGCCCAAATCCAGCGCTGACAGAAAAGGGAATTAGAGTTGAATGCTTAGATAATTTAGGAATCAGAGATAACCCCAATAGACTGGAAGCGGCGGCGAATGGAATTTGGAATGCTGATATAGGAAGCAAGGTTAAAAGAATTTTGCAACACTATGATTCGCAGTCGACTATAATCCATATTCATGGATACCTACATACATTTTCGCCATCAATACTGAAAGTGTGTTCTCAGTCAGGGAAAAAAGTTATTTTAACATTGCATGATTATTTTACGCTTTGCCCATGCGGGGGCTTTTATGACTATAAGAGTAAAAAAGTATGCAATAAAAGTCCTATGTCGTTAAAGTGTATTCTTTGTAATTGCGATAAGAGAAACTACCCTCAGAAAATATGGAGAGTAATTCGACAAGTAGGCGTGAATAAATGGCTGACTAATAATAAGAAAATCGCATTAGCGTATATTTCGGAATTTAGTTATTCTAAAATGAAAGAACGTGTCGAAAAGAGACATAAGACGTTCTACGTTCGGAATCCGTATGATTTGGGCGAAAATTTTGTTTATAAGGCAGAAAATAATTTTGATTATGTATTTTTAGGAAGGTTGAGTGAAGAAAAAGGTGCTGACCTTTTCTGCAGAACGTTTGTGCGACTTCTGAAAAATGGAAAAGTACGTGGAAAAGCAATTGTTGTCGGAGACGGAGAATTAAAAGAAAAATTGGAAAATAATTATCCTGAAATTACATTTGTTGGTTGGAAAACACATGATGAAATGCCTGAAATTATGAAAACAGCAAGAGCATTGGTATTTCCCTCACGTTGGTATGAGGGTGCGCCTTTGACACCGATTGAATTTATGGCTCATGGAATTCCGTGCATTGTATCAGATGCGTGTGCTGCTACTGAGTATGTAAAAGATGATAGTAATGGTTTGATATTCCAAAGTGAAAATGAAGATGCGTTGATAGATAGCGTTTTGAAAGCCGAAGATGATAGAAAGTGGAGTTCAGTTGCGGCAGAACTGAGAAATTCATTTGATAGAATGCAGTATTCAGTGTCCACTCACTGCGATAGGCTAATTGAGGTATATAATATGATATTATGTGGAGGGCAAACTTATTGATGGGAAAGTTGGTAATATATGTTGACAGTCTTAGTAGGGGAGGAGCCGAGCATGTGTCTGTGACGGTGGCTGATTATGCGGCTCATCATGGAATAGAATGCATTCTACTAACAGAAAGAATTTTGCAAAATGAATATCCAGTACCGAAAGGTGTTAAGAGAATCTCGCTTGAATTAGATCATTGTGGAAATAAATATTTCCATTATTTAAGTAATGTGTCAAGACTTCGAAGCAAACTGAAAGAGATTAAACCAGATCGACTTTTAGTGATGGATACACCGGGCTGTTTACTGGCTATTCCAGCGACAAGAGGACTGCCAATTCGTGTAATTGTTTCAGAGAGAAATGATCCAAATCATTTTCCAGGGAAAAATGTGGTTAAACATATTTCAAGAACACTGATGAAGTATGCAGATGGGTTCGTGTTTCAAACTGAAGATGCAAAAAAGTTCTATGATAAAAAGCTAAGAAACAGAGGAACGGTTATTTACAATCCATTATACATCGAAAAGCTACCGACTATCTACAATGGAAGGCGAGCAAAGAAAATTGTTACAATGGGAAGGCTTTCTGAACAAAAAAATCAGAAAATATTGATTGAGGCATTTTCAAAAATTGAAGGTGCATATCCAGAGTACGAACTGATTATATATGGTGAGGGCTCGTTAAGAGAAACTCTGGAAAAACAGGTGCGTGATCTTGGAATTGAACAAAAGGTAAAATTGCCTGGAAATGATGCAAATGTATTAGAGAAAATTCGGGATGCCGGAATTTTTGTTTTGTCATCTAATTATGAAGGAATGCCTAATGCGTTGATTGAGGCGATGGCATTGGGCATTCCGAGCATATCAACGGATTGCCCATGTGGAGGCCCTAAAACACTTGTTCAACCATATATTAACGGATTGCTTTTTCCCGTAGAGGATGTTGATGCTTTAGTATCGTGTATTAAATATTTTATAGAAAATGAAGAAAAAGCAGATGAAATTGGTATGAGAGCAACCGAGATTAGAACATTGCTCGCGTCGAATCGTATTTGCGAAGAATGGAGCAAATATATTTGGGCTGTATAATAATAGGGGGAGAGAAAATATGCCGACTGTCGAGGGATTAAGAATTAGATTCAGAAATGATATTTTTATTCCGTTAACATGCCATATTCGGAGAAAAAAGCTAACTAATTGCGAATTTACGATTATATCAAATAACTGCTGGGGGGGGGTCGTGTATGAGGCATACAATTTAAAAAAGCAATCTCCCACTGTTGGTATGTTCTTTATGGCAGATGATTATATAAAATTTTGCAAAGATATAAAATATTATCTCGGACAGGAAATGGAATTTATTAAACCCGAAGAGTCTAAGTATGTGAAAAAATTGTCTGCCAATAAAAATTGGGGAAGCTATCCTATTGCAAGATTAGGAGATGTTGAATTACATTTACTACATTATCATGGTACTGAAGATGAAATAAGAGCAAAGTGGACTAGGCGTATTAAGCGTATACATTGGGATAGACTGCTTATTAAATATAATGATCAAAACGGATGTACAGAAGATAACCTTAGGGATTTTCTGGATTTGCCATATAGTAATAAGATATTTTTTACATGCAAGGACTGGAACATAGCTGATTCTCGAATTGTAAAGATACATCAATTTAAGGAAAAGCGGAATGTACTGGCATCCTTAGAACCATTTGACAAGTGCAAAGAAGTGGATATACCGTATTTGCTAAATAACCTAAAATGAGGTGATGAAAGGATACGGCATTAGAAGGAGAGTAGAAGTGGTTGTAATAGTTGACTTATGCGTTTTTTTAATATCGACATACATTGCGTTAAGAGCAGTTACGAAAATATATCATGGGCGTTATAGTATGCTACACTTTTGTGTGTTGATTTTTTATGCTATGCAAGTTTTACCGATTTTTGTAAGTCTTTTCGGAAAACTTGATAAAATTCAACTATACTATGAATATATGTATTACGCAATGATAGATGATAGTGTTGCATACATATATGATTTGTTTGCTATTGCCGGAATGCTAATCCTAAGTTATAATGCGGACAAATTATCAAAGTACAGTAACGTATCAGTGTTATCGAACTTCAAATTAGGGGCTAAGCGACAATATGTAGTCGCTATGGCAGCAATATGTATGGTGCTACCATTATTTGGAATCATCTTAGCTCCACATCCGCAAGTGTATTTGAAATTTTCATATTTTTATATGAATGAATATTCCAACACAGGCGTGGACTATTTATATCATCGTACGATAATGAAAATCCTAACATACATATCGTTTGCGGGTATGATGGTATTCTACTATTTGGCGAAGCGAAACAAAAAACTATATACTTACCTCGTATTGATACTTGTAACATGGGTGAATGGAAAAAGAACACTCATGGTTTTCATGATAGCAGGAATTTTAGTTATAGATTTCTTGAAATGGGATAAGCATAGTAGACGATATATCAATAGATTGATATGGAAAGCAATTTTCTTTGGAATTATAATTGTTGGATACTATTTGTTCTACAATGACAAAACAGGTAAGTCAAACTTTGCAGATGATTATTTGCTATACGCTACATATTTTAGCCGAATGAGTAATGTGAAAGTGTCAATATATGATTTGCTGAACCAAGGAAAGATGCTTCAGTATCCGTGCCAAACACTTTTATATAATTTGCTTTTTTTTATTCCGCGCGTTCTGTGGGAAGGAAAACCGTATCCATATTATAAATATTTTACGTCCTATGTATATTATGGCGTTTCTAATAAAGTTGTTCCTAACATGCAATTTCAAGTTAATATATGGTCTGAATTTATATCCAACATGGGGATTTTTGGATATGTGGCGGCACTATATCTTGTAATCTGGATAGTTAAGAAAAGCGAAAAATCAAGTAACAGTATTACAATGCTTTCAGGAACAGTTTTCGCTTTTTTGTATATGATGTATGGATTTGAACACATTATTCAGATTACCTATGTTGTATGGGCTGTATCTAGCATATGGACATTTATTAGGAGCAAATTTAAACTCGTACATGGGAGATAAATATGAGAAAAAAGAAACTTGCAAAAAATACTATATCGTCGCTGATCTTCCAAGTAACGACAATAGTCTGTGGCTTTATACTGCCGAGATTGATTTTGTTATACTATGGATCTGAAACAAACGGATTAGTAAACTCGATTACACAGTTTTTATCTATTATATCTTTTTTGGAATTAGGTGTTGGCGCAGTTGTACAATCTTCGTTGTACAAACCACTGTCGAAGAACGATTCGGTTGAAGTAAGTAAAATTGTCAAGTCAGCAAATAAATTTTTTAGAACGTTAGCGAAGATAATGCTGGTGTATGTTGGAGGGCTAATACTTTTCTTTCCGTTTATTAGTAACCAGAGTTACAATTTTGCATACACTGCGACATTGATTTTGGCTATGAGCATAAGTTCTTTCGCGCAGTATTATTTTGGAATTGTAAATAGACTTTTACTGTTGGCCAATCAAAAGGGCTACATACAATACAATGTACAAACAGTTACATTAATTGCTAATACTGCTGCATGTGCTGTAATAATTTCGCAAGGGGCATCAATTCAATTTGTCAAATTGACGACATCATTGATTTATTTAATAAGACCGATTTTACTTCAGATATATGTTGACAGAAATTATCAGATTGATAAGAAAATCGAGTACAAAGAAGAACCGATAAAACAAAAGTGGAATGGTGTTGCACAGCATGTAGCAGCGGTTGTATTGGATGGTACGGATACGATTGTTCTTACAGTATTCTCGTCACTCTCAAATGTTTCAATTTATTCGGTTTATCATTTGGTGATTTATGGTGTAAAACAGCTGTTTACATCAATGACAAATGGAATTCAATCGCTCATGGGTGAACTATGGGCTAGACAGGAACTAGATGAATTGAGAGACTTCTTTGGTTGGGTTGAATGGAGCATCCATACAGGTGCTGTACTTGTCTTTAGTTGCACAGGCGCACTTGTTGTGTCATTTATCGGAATATATACAAATTGTGTTACAGATGCAAATTATATTCAGCCTTTATTTGCAGTTTTGTTGGTACTGGCTAACGCGGTTCATTGCTTAAGGATGCCATACAATTTGATGATTCTTGCAGGTGGACATTATAAGCAAACACAGAATAATTATATCGTGGCAGCGATAATGAACATTACAGTATCCATAGTACTTGTTAAGGCGGCTGGTTTGATTGGAGTTGCAATAGGAACGTTGGTTGCAATGCTTTATCAAACCGTATGGATGGCAAACTATGATTCTAAAAACTTGATTTGTTGGCCTCTAAGAAAATTTATGAAGCAAATATTCGTTGATGTTTTGTCAGTGGTTTGCTTTAGCTTTTGTGTGAGATTTTTAAACTTGCAAGCACAAAATTATTTGCAGTGGATATACAATGCGGTTAAAGTTGTTACTGTCGCGGTAGCTATAACGGGTGTGATTAATTGGATATTCTATAGAGATAAAGAAAAGAAATTGCTTTCTAAAATTATAAAACGGTAAGAAAGCTGAACGGAGAAAATATAATGGAAAGAAAGAAAAAGTGTTTCTGGAATCCGTATAAAATCTTTGAATCGTTAGCCATGAGAGGGTTCTTTAAAAATATGAATGACAAAGAATACTTATCGTGGCTTTATCGGGCGCGGATGGGAAGGCTCCCTGATTTGAATCATCCTAAGTCATTTAATGAGAAACTACAATGGTTGAAGTTAAATGATCGAAAGCCAGAGTATACAGAAATGGTAGACAAGTATCTGGCAAAAAAATACGTAGAAAAACGCATAGGCGAAAAGTACATTATCCCTACGCTTGGTGTTTGGGATGAGTTTGATCAAATTGAATTTGAAAAATTGCCAGATCAATTTGTTTTGAAAACGACACATGATTCAGGCGGTGTTGTTATTTGCAAAGATAAAGCAAATTTCGATAAAGCAGCGGCAAAGAGAAAACTTGAAAAAAGCCTAAAACGAAACTATTATTGGGCAGAGCGTGAATGGCCATATAAAAATGTAAAACCGCGAATTATTGCGGAAAACTACTTGTCCTTTTTAAACGGATCGGATTTGGTTGAATATAAGGTGTTTTGTTTTAATGGGAAACCAGCGCTTTTTCTGATATGCAAGGGAGAGGGGCACACAGATGAGAGAACAAATGACTTTTATGACTTGGAATTTAATCATATTCCAGTGACAGTCACGTGTCCTAATGCTAAAGAGAAATGTCAGAAACCGGATGAGTATGAAGAATTACTTGAATTATCGAGAAAACTTGCAAAGAATACATATCAGTTGAGAGTGGATCTTTATGTTATAAATCATAAAATTTATTTTGGCGAATTGACTTTTTTCCATGATAGTGGATGCTGTAAATTCAATCCACCCGAATGGGATAAGCGCTTTGGTGACATGTTGAAGTTGCCGATAGAGGAGGAGAGATAAACAATGGAATTTGTAGTTGTTCTCCTTTTAGGAATATGGCTTGCCTTTGCCGGTATTGCCTACACACTACTGGTGAAAGGAAAAGGTAAAAATAAGTGAATATCTATTTGATAGGTGTCATGATTTCAATGGCCATTTACATTGCAGTTGGAACATTAGCTGGACGTAAAGTAAAAAATGTAGATGATTACTATGTAGCGGGACGTAGAGCACCTACAATCCTGATTGTTGGCTCTCTTGTTGCGTCGTTTCTTAGCACCGGTGCTTTTCTAGGCGATACAGGTGAGGTTTACAGCGGCTTTTTTATGCCGATTGTAATAGTTGGTGTTATGCAGGGAACAGGGTATCTTTTTGGTGCAACGCTATTTGGTCGTTATGTTCGCAGAAGCGGGGCATTTACATTATCCGAATACTTCGGAAAACGATTCAAAAGCAAGAAACTGCAAAAATTGGCAGGGTTTACGACTATTGTTGCAGTTACAGCTTATATGCTGTCGGCCATTCAGGGCATTAGCACACTGATGTCATCCATCACGGGCTTGTCATATTCTTTTTGCGTAATTATTGCATGGGTTTCTTTTGCAGTGTTTACAGTGTGGTCTGGATCTTCCGGTGTTTTGATTACAGACACAATTATGTTCTTGGTGTTTTTGACGGCCGCAATTATTGGCATTCCCTTTATTGTGAAAGCTGCAGGTGGTTGGATTCCGGCAATTCAAAACCTTGCATTGTCAACTACAAAACCTGGAATTATTTCTGCTGGCGGTAACTTGGAATATCTCTATCCTACCGGTGCAGAGAATATCACATGGGCAGTTACATACGGTATTGTGTGGGCGTTGGTTGTTATGATCAGCCCTTGGCAGACGAGCCGCTATCTTATGGCGAAAGATGAAAAAACGGTTCTGAAATCGGCAGTGTGGTCATCTGCACTTGTTATTATGATTACAACACTGCTTTACTTCTCGGCTGCATTTGTTCAGAGCATAAACCCGGATTTGGTAGCTTCACAGAGCATTATTTGGGCTGCAATGAATCTGATGCCAAAATTGGTAGGCGTTGTTCTGCTGACTGGAATCCTTGCAGCAGGTATTTCGAGCGCATCCACCTTTTTGTCACTGATTGGATTCTCAATCACAAACGATTTGATGAATCTTAAAGGTGGCGAGGTTGATAAACAGTTAAGAATCTCGCGCGTTGGAATGATTGGTGCAAGTGTTCTAGTTTTGATTCTGGCATATTTTAATCCTCCGCAGATTTTTTGGATTATGTATTTTGGCGGTACGGTTATTGCCAGCTCTTGGGCAGTTGTTGCTCTGGGAAGTGTTTGGAGCAAAAAGCTTTCTTCGATGGGAGCTTTCCTAGGAATGCTGTTAGGGTTTGTCGGCTGTGTTGGAGTAAAAAGCTATAGTGTGATGATGAGCGTAACATTACCGATTTGGGCTGATTCATTCTTTATTGGAATTCTTCTCAGCATTATCGGTGCGGCGGTCGGTTCCATTGTATGGCCAAAATCTGATGCAGAACAGAAAGAACAGAATCAGCTTAAAACCGAGGTGGAGTCGGTGGATGGAATACACAAATACGGAATAGCCTATTTGGGATTTGCTGTGGCTTTCACACTGTTTATGCTGTGTATGTATGTATTTCCGTATGTAGAAGCCTTATAATAGTGAGCTTTGTCGAGACGATATATTATAAACAAGACTAACAAAATCTTCAATCAGTTTTCCTATAAGACTGATTTTATGATATACTGGAGCCACGAGAAATCGTAGCTCTTACTGCTCAAAATTCTGCATACCTCTTTGTGGTGAGCAGTAGGCAACACAGCAATATGCCGTGGACAAGAATACAGAGAAGATTGTTAAATACATTGGATGGGTATTAAGTATGCCAACAAGTCAGAAAAAATGTAATTATCCTGAAAGGATGAATGATGTAGAGTATATCGAATCCTCAAAAGCAAAAAAAAACCAATCGGATCAGAATTGATGCGATTGAACCGGAAGAATTCTCTGGCGAATGGTTGGAACATCCAACAGCGACTTCCTATCCTAATAATTTGAAAGAGGAAAGTTTGGATGGACAGCAAATAGTTGAATTGAAACGAGGGTCTAAAGGTCGAAAGTTTCTCCCGGCAGCAATTAGCAATTTAAACATTCAGACATTGGGATATATAGGGGATATTCCTGATTTTAGATATGATACTAAAAGCAAGAAATTCTATACAGAAAGTTCAATTTGTCATGAAAGAACAACAACAGAATTGAACCAGGCGGCAAGTGCGTTGAGGTTGTTTGAAGGCATTAGCTTTGATGAAATATTGAATTTGTGCAATATTTTATATGAAAATCCTTATTTTGCTGCGTATACGAATATTGGGAAAAGAGTGTATCAGATTATTCGAGATTGGCCGGTGAGTATGACGTTTGATGAACCGTATTATTATAGAGCGCGCATCGCGGATAGTGAAAACGAATTATATTTGGCGAGCGATATGATGATGCCACCGGAGGGGATTCCTTCACAGGGAAGATATAATGAATATGGAAGAAGTTGTTTCTACTTTACAAATTCGCTAGAAGGTGCAGTTAAAGAAGTTGCTGGGCATCAGGGTCAACGAGATAAATATGTTCAGATTATTCAACTTAAACCAAGCGGAAATGTAAAACTAATAGATTTATCTAAGATGGTAGGAACACGAAATAGCTTTGTTACGGCTTTGCGAAAATCTGTTTCCGATGAAAAGGCTAAGGTGAAAAAGGAATATTTATTGCCTAATTATGTGGCAGGATGCTGTCGCGCAGCAGGATTTGATGGAATTAAATACCGAGGAAGTAATTATAAGTGCTATGTGTTATGGAATGATACAAAAATGGATATTGCACATTATCTTGAGCCAAAGCGGATTAAAGAATACCTAAAGTGATAAAGATATACACACAAAACTATCATTTGGATAATGCGGAAGTAATATATTGTCTTCTAATCATTACAGTGGTATATTTAAACAACTATTATAAAGGAAAAGAGGTTCTATATCTTATGCCCAGAACAAAAGGTAGCAAGAATAAGCCCAAAACTGTGACCACCGATTTTGCAACACAGATTGCAGAAAAGCAGTCTGCAAGGGAAGCACTCGCTGCTGAAATTGCATCCATTACTGCCAACATTGATTCTCTGAAAGCTGACCTGAAAGAGAAGAAAGCATCGCTGAAAGTCATTGACAAGGAAATTTTCAAACTGGAAGCAAAGAAGGCGAAAGCAGATGCCAAAGTCGCAGAAGAAGCGAAAAAGGCAGAAGCCGAAGCTGTTCTGAAAAAGTTATTGGCCGAAGGCATGAGTGCCGATGAAATCCTCGCAAAGCTGAAATAAGAAAAAGGACCGTGACTGGCAGATGAACTGCTTCGTCGCGGTCTTTTTGGTGGAATTTTAGCCAAGGGCTACTCCATCAAATCGGAAATACGCTGGGAGGTTGAGATGCTTGATAAACGCATGGTGCTGAGCGTGGTAGTGCCGCAGATCGTATCCCAGATGATGCAACTCAAGAAGTTTCACCATCACCAGATTGAGGTGAATCCGCTTAGCTACAGCAATCTGCGCAGCATCCAGCCCGCGCTTCGTCATTTGATAGACTTCATCACTGTCCAGCATCAGGTGTGACGTGAAAGCATTATGCTCGTAAAGAAGGATGTGCTTATCCTTAATGGTCAGAAACTTGTCCAGGGTGTGCAAGTCCATAAGCAGCTGATGCTCCAGATAATGTCCGAGCGCATAACCGCACACCATCTGCTTTGTCTGTTTGTCCAGCTGGCGATTGATAAGGATCAGTGGCTTATCAAAATAGAGTGAAAGCAAACCCAACATATCTTTAATGCGAGATGTTTCACTGATGTCCAGACTGCAACTGCGCGCGATCTGTTTGATGTTGCGAGTTCCGGCATTTTGGACAAGTTCGTTGGCGGCTTGGTGAATAAATGCAGAATCCATAATGTGATCTCCTTCCGGGGATAGCATAGTGAATAGAACAGTGGTTCACAGGTTCATGATTCGTTCCTTTTCTCGTTTTTGTTCTCGGTACTTAAAATAGGCTTTGTGCATTTCATACATGATGCCGTCCATATCCTGTGGGGTCAAATCTCCGCTGGCAAATAGCTCAGTAAGCTCAAATGCGAGATGCTGGGCCTCTATTTTGCCCTTTTTTCCGTAGGCTTCGGCGGCACGTTCGATAAATAAAGACTGATTCGGCTGTAAATAGGTCAAAGGTACATGGAATATATTGGCCATCTTTTCAAGCATTTCAATACTGCGAGGGTACGACAAGATTCCGTCTGAACGGATGAACGCTGACAAGTGCATTGGATTCTGCATCGAGGAAGATGGTGGCTTTGTTGGAATGTATGAGTTGGTCGTGAACGATAAAGTGCAGCGCGAGAACATCAATTCCATCAACTATTTCAGGGATGATCAGCTGGTACAGCAGGCTATTTCCGATATGGAAAAGCTGATGGCGGCACGGCAGCAGAGTAAGGAGCAGGAACGCAGCAGTACGAAAAAGTCTGTTCTGGATGCCCTGCGCAGTCTGAAAGCCAAAAAGCAGGAGCAGCCTGCACAGGAACAGGATAAGCCGAAGAAAGTGAAAAAGAAAGGGATAGATTGAACATTTGATTTTAGAACTGACTATTCTAGGGGATAATGAAGAACCGAATAAGGGAATTCAGTTAATGTGGTGTATTTTGCTGATTCTGCTTCCGATTGCTTTGCTGTTTGCTGAAAGTTTCATGAACAATCTTCAGTCAGTGAGTATTGTTGCGGCATTTCCGATTGGCGCGGTAATTGTGATGATTGCCATCAGCTTTATGAAGGATGCTAAAAAATACATGAAAAATTTGGAAAAGTCGGCAAAAGAAAAAGGTGAGAATTAACTGGAGAAATATGTAAGTCAGTAGTATAATTGGATAAAAGGCCGTGTGGTTATCCCACACGGTAGTTGCTCAAATCTTCACATACCTCTCCGTGGTGAGCAGCAGGCAACGGTCTTATGACTGGCTGAGATGTGAAAGCGGTTAATATTTAAAGGATGCTCTGACCTGTCAAGGAAATGAGCGGTCGATTGTAATAGGTAGAAAGCATATATGAGATTAAAGAACAGATTAAATGAAATGTTACGTTTTTTGTCATTTGCGTTTTATCCCAAAACAACGTTAATTGCATGTGTGATATTTTCGGTAATCGTTGTTACAATACTTGGTGTGGCGATGGTGCTGACACCAGAAGAATCAGATTTTTACAATATTGTATTTGCTTTGACTACGGGTGCGGTTGCGTCCTTTTTCGTATCGTTCGTTGTTGAACTGAGCAATAATTATAGACATAACAAACTGGCATGGTATGAGTTAAGAGAGTATTATTCGACTGTTATGGACTATGAAAGCCATAAACAAGTCATGATGAAATTGACTCCGCACCAGCGTGCCGAGAAGAAGGCACATGAAGAATTTGTTGCCGCAGGTGGCATAGAAGAAATTGATGAATATGACCAACCGAAGGATATTATTCAGATAACATGGGAACGGCTGCCAAACATGATGCCTGTCTTTAAGCAGACGCTCAATGATAAAAAGCAATTTCTGAGCGATATAGAAATTGATGAACTGGAAAGTGTTATTTCAGAATATAAACAGATCCAGTCCTTTATTTACAGACGAATTTTGATGTCTCCAATGTACTATGATGCGCTTAACCACCCAGATGAGAATTATTTGGCATCAATATATCCGAATGATATTCTAAAAAATATGCCGGCATGGATAAGAAAATTCCTGTCTAGCACGGAAAGCCAAAAAGCCTGTGAGCGATATGTAGAGGCAATTCTTTCGGATTTTACACTGCTTTCACAGTATATGCAAAATTACGAAATATCGAAAAAGGGAATTGATGTTTACAAAGATGAACCGGACAAGGCAGAAGCAGAGGTGGAACCAGAAGATATAGATTATGAAGATGTTGATTTTTCTGAGCCGGAGGACGAAGAAACATTCAGAAGGCAAAATGAAATCATGGACAAGCAAATGGAACAGGAAGAAATACCGTTTACAAGTTGGGCGATAAGCGAGTCTTGTCAAAAAATAGGTAAAAGCATAGACGTTCTTGAACAAAGCATTATGAAAAAACCTTATTATGGAATGATGATAAAATATTTTAGCGATTCTGCAAACGAGCCAATTGACGATATTATGTCGATTAGTACATATGAGTGCGAAAAAAGACGGTTAGATAAGAAACTGAAGAAACAGATGGAATTGAATGAAAAATAAGAATGTCATCTAAACATAGACCCTTGGAATAACAATTTATTAAATGAAATTTTAAATTAGAAAAATGTAGGAAAGGGAGAGGAGAATATATGGACCAAGAATTGTTCAACCCACAGTCTTCGTCCGTGAGCTCCTCCCGAATCTTGTACACACCGTCTGCGTTTGCCCGGACATCGTTACTGCATCTGCAAGAGGTCGGATCGTTGCAGGCTATCCACCAGCATACATCGACCAGAACAAACCTGACCTCATTTCTTTGCTTTGTTGTTCTGTCAGGCACCGGAAGCCTTACCTATGAAGGAATGACCTATGAGCTATCAGCCGGGGACTGTGTGTTCATCGACTGCCGGAAAGCATACAGTCATTCGACTTCCGATAATCTTTGGTCTCTTCAATGGTGCCACTTCTATTCACCGTTCCTTCCAGCCGTGTATGAGAAATACAAAGAGCGTGGCGGCCGACCTGTGTTCCACCCGGCGGATATTGAACCGTTCACTACACTTCTGACGGATATCTACGATTTGGCATCATCTTCCGATTACATACGAGATATGCGAATCAATGAGAAGCTAGGGACTTTACTCACCTTACTGATGGAACAGTCTTGGCATCCAGAGAGTATGACTGTGAGCCGGAAACGGCTGGAACTGGCAGCTGTGAAGGAGTATCTGGACGAACACTTTACAGAGAAAATTGTGCTGGAAGAGTTGGCAGAGAAGTTCTTTATCAACAAGTTCTATCTATCCAAAATCTTCAAGGAAACCTATGGAACAACGATCAACAACTACCTCATATCAAAAAGGATAACAAGAGCGAAGCAACTGCTTCGCTTTACGGACATGACTGTGGATGAAATAGGCGTTGCGGTCGGTATGGCAGATGCGAACTACTTTAGTCGAATGTTCCGCAAGGTGGAAGGCAGCAGTCCAAGGGAGTACAGAAAGCAATGGTAGATAAGCCGGAAACAATTGAAACACAACGATTTGAGGACTTCCGAGGCTGGCTTTCTGTGCCGGTGGACAAGTCAATCGACTTCCGTGTGGTTCAGATCGACCAAGGCTTCAGCAGGAAAGCCGGAACGCTGCGCGGACTACACTTCCAAGAGGGAGAGCACGCGCAGGCAAAGCTGGTGTCCTGCCTGTATGGTTCGATCTTCAATGTGGCTGTTGATCTTCGACCGGGAGACACCTTTGGGTATGCTTATGGCGAGATCCTCTCCTTTGAAAATCAGAAGCAGATGTTAATTCCGCGTGGCTTTGCCCATGGCTACCTGACACTGGAAGATGACACTCTGATGCAGTGGTGCGTGGATAATGACTTCTGCGGTGAAGCGGCAAGAGCAGTGCGCTATGATTCTGATTTTATCTGGCAGACCGAGCCTTGGCCTATGCGGGAATATATCCTCTCCGAAAAAGACAAAAATGCAATAAAACTTTCCGAGCTGCGCAAGTTTTGAGCCTGCGCGGCTCTTTCTATTTCATCCCAAACCGAAGAAGCCAAGATAGTGTTAATATCTGACTGCTTATGCACTTCTGAAAGGACAAATATCCTTTTTAAATATGGTTGTACGGCAAAATCAACCAACATAAGTTTTAAACTTCACGTTTTAAATGAGAATCGAAATTATGAAAAAAGCACTGATCACCGGTATCACGGGTCAGGACGGCTCCTATCTGGCAGAGTTCCTGCTGGAGAAGGGGTATGAAGTCCACGGCATCGTCCGCCGCGCTTCCATTTCCAATACCGCTCGCATCGACCACCTGATCGAGAAAAATGCTATCCATCTGCATGACGGCGACCTGTCTGATTCCTCCGGACTCATCCGTCTGGTAGGCGAGATCAAGCCCGACGAGATCTACAATCTGGCCGCACAGAGCCATGTTCAAGTCTCCTTCGACGCACCTGAATACTCCGGCGATGTGGATGCACTGGGCGTTCTGCGTGTGCTGGAAGCTGTCCGTGTTTGCGGCCTGACCAAGACTTGCAAGGTGTATCAGGCTTCTACCTCTGAGCTGTACGGCAAGGTCGAGGAAGTTCCCCAGCGTGAGACCACTCCGTTCCATCCCTATTCTCCGTATGCAGTTGCAAAGCAGTATGGCTTCTGGATGGTCAAGGAGTACCGCGATGCTTATGGCATGTTCGCTGTCAACGGTATTCTGTTCAACCATGAGTCTGAGCGCCGCGGTGAGAACTTCGTGACCCGCAAGATCACGCTGGCTGCCGGCCGCATTGCCGAGGGCCTGCAGGATCATCTGGAGCTGGGCAACATGGACTCCCTGCGTGACTGGGGCTACGCTAAGGATTATGTCGAGTGCATGTGGCTGATTATGCAGCAGGAAAAACCGGACGACTTCGTCATTGCTACCGGCGTACAGCACACGGTCCGTGACTTCACCGAGAAGGCTTTCGCTGCCAATGGCATCACCCTCCGCTGGGAAGGCACCGGCATTGATGAGAAGGGCTACGATGCTGCCACCGGCAAGATGCTGGTCTGCGTGAATCCTCAGTGGTTCCGCCCCACCGATGTGGACAATCTGTGGGGCGACCCCACCAAGGCCAAGACCGTTCTGGGCTGGAATCCGCAGTCCACTACTTACGAGCAGCTGGTCGAGATTATGGCCAAGCACGACCGTGAGCGTGCAAAGCGCGAAAAGGCACTCAAGGCAGTTCTGTAATTTGGAAAGAAGGCAATCTTATTATGATGGAAAAGAATGCTAAGATTTATGTTGCAGGTCATCGCGGCATGGTGGGCTCTGCAATCGTTCGTGAGCTGCAGCGTCAGGGCTACACCAATATCATCACCCGCACTCACAAGGAGCTGGACCTGACCCGTCAGGATGCTGTGGAAGAGTTCTTCGCGCAGGAGAAGCCGGAGTATGTGTTCCTGGCAGCTGCCAAGGTCGGCGGCATCGTGGCAAATCAGGAGGCTCTGGCCGACTTCATGTATGACAACATGACGCTGGAGATGAACGCCATCCATTCTGCATGGAAAAACGGCTGCAAGAAGCTGGAATTTCTGGGCTCCTCCTGCATCTATCCCCGCATGGCTCCTCAGCCCATGCAGGAGAGCTGCCTGCTGACCAGCGAACTGGAAAAGACCAACGAAGCCTATGCACTGGCTAAGATCAGCGGCCTGAAGTACTGCGAGTTCCTGAACCGCCAGTATGGCACGGACTATATCTCCGTCATGCCCACCAATCTTTATGGCCCCAACGACAACTATCATCCCACCCACAGCCATGTGGTGCCGGCGCTCATCCGCCGTTTCCACGAGGCCAAGGAGCAGGGCCTGCCCAGCGTTACCTGCTGGGGCGATGGTTCTCCGCTGCGTGAGTTCCTGTATGTGGATGACCTTGCAAACCTGTGCGTCTTCCTGATGAACAACTACTCCGGCAACGAGACGGTCAACGCCAGTACCGGCAAGGAGCTGACCATCAAGGAGCTGACCGAGCTGGTCGCCAAGGTCGTGGGCTACACCGGCGAGATCAAGTGGGATACCACCAAGCCCAACGGTACGCCCCGCAAGCTGCTGGATGTGTCCAAGGCCACCAATCTGGGCTGGACCTACAAGACCGAGCTGGAAGACGGTCTACGCCTGTCCTACGAGGACTTCCTGAACAACCCGATGCGTGCAGAACGTTAAAATAAACGATTTGAAAGGGTCGTGTGTCCGTGCAGGGCCACGGCCTTTTTTGTTAGAAGAGGAGTATAGTTATGAATCTGGTGTTATTGTCCGGCGGCTCCGGCCAGCGTCTGTGGCCGCTTTCCAACGATATTCGCTCCAAACAGTTCATCAAGATCTTCCACCGAGAAGACGGTGAGCTGGAATCTATGATCCAGCGCGTATATCGTCAAATCAAGACGGTCGATACCGATGCAACGGTCACCATTGCGACCTCCAAGTCTCAGGTCTCGGCCATCCGCAATCAGCTGGGCGAGGAAGTGGGCATCAGTGTGGAGCCTTGCCGCCGGGATACCTCCCCGGCTATTGCGCTGGCTGCCGCCTATCTGAAGGACGTGCAGGGCGTCGGTGAGGAAGAATCCGTTGTCGTCTGCCCGGTAGACCCCTATGTGGAGAACGACTACTTTGAGGCACTGAAAGCACTGGGAGACCGTGCCGCTGTCAGCAGTGCAAATCTGGTCCTGATGGGCATTGAGCCGACCTACCCCAGCGAGAAATACGGCTACATCATCCCCATCGGCAAGGAGCAGGTCAGCAAGGTGTCCATGTTCAAGGAAAAGCCCACGCAGGAAGTGGCAAAGGATTACATTGCAAAGGGCGCTCTCTGGAACGGCGGCGTGTTCGCCTTCAAGCTGGGCTATGTGCTGAACCGCGCCCATGAGCTCATCGACTTCGTGGATTATGATGACCTGTTCAATAAGTATGACACCCTCAATAAAATCAGCTTTGACTACGCGGTGGTCGAGCATGAGCCGGAGATCGAGGTCATGCACTTTGCAGGCACCTGGAAAGACCTTGGTACCTGGAACACCCTGACAGAGGCAATGGACGGCCACGTCGTAGGCGAGGCAATGCTCAATGAGAAGTGCGAGAATGTCCACGTGGTCAATGAACTGGACGTTCCCATCCTCTGCATGGGCCTGAAGGATGTGGTGGTCTCTGCCAGCCCGGAGGGCATTCTGGTGTCCGATAAGGAGCAGTCCAGCTACATCAAGCCCTTCGTCAACATGCTCGACCACCGGGTTATGTTCGCGGAAAAATCCTGGGGCAGCTTCAAGGTCATTGACATTGATAAGGAATCCATGACCATCAAAGTGACCCTGAATGCAGGCCACCGGATGAACTACCATAGCCACCAGCACCGGGACGAGGTCTGGACGGTCATTGCAGGCGAGGGCAAGACCGTCGTGGACGGCATGGAGCAGAATGTGAAGGCCGGCGATGTCATCACCATGTCGGCAGCCGTTTGAATGACGAATTTGAAAAGAACATCGATATGGACCCGCTGGCAGAGACCTGGGAGTGTTCGACCCATCCGGACGGCCCAAGCTATGTGGTGAGCGGTGAGTTCGGGAGGCAGGAGCTGGCAGAGGTGCTGAGAGCGCATCCGGAGTATCTGGGCGAACGGTACAAAGGCGAAAATACTCTGCCCATCCTCATCAAATTCATCGACGCCAAGAAAGACCTGTCGGTGCAGGTGCATCCCACCGATGCCTACGCACAGGAGCACGAAAACGGACAGCTGGGCAAGACCGAGATGTGGTATGTGCTGGACGCCAGCAAGGACGCAAAGCTCGTGTATGGCCTGAAACGGGAACGTACCGAACAGCAGGTGCGGGACGCTATCGCCGAAGGAACCCTGATGAAGGATTTGCAGTGGGTTCCGGTCAAGAAGGACGACCTGTTTTTTATTGAAGCAGGTACTATCCATGCCATCGGAGCCGGCGCATTGGTAGCCGAAATTCAGGAAAATTCCAACCTGACCTACCGCCTGTACGATTATGACCGTGTGGGCAAGGACGGCAAAAAGCGGGAGCTGCACATCGACAAGGCGCTGGATGTAGCGAACCTGAAGAGCAGCGCAGAGCCGAAGCAGCCCCTTCGGGTGCTGAAATACCGGCAGGGCATTGCCTCTGAGCTGCTGACCCGCTGCAAGTATTTTGAGGTCTACCGCATGATCGTCAACACCGAGCGGCGGCAGAAAGTACACTACCGGGCAGATGGTATTGCGTTCCGTGTGCTGCTCTGTGTCAATGGCTGCGGGACTATTTCCTACGACGGCGGCAGCATCACTTTCTATAAAGGTGACTGCATCTTTGTCCCGGCGGATTCCGAGATACTGACCCTTCACGGACAGGCACAATTTTTGGATGTAAGAGGTTGAGAAAATGGATATTAAAAAGGAATATGAGCGCTGGCTGGCCAAGGCCACCGCAGACGCCGACGTGGCCGCTGAACTGAAAACGCTGGACGATGCAAAAATCGAAGATGCGTTTTACCGTGACCTTGCTTTTGGTACGGGCGGTCTGCGCGGCGTCATCGGCGCAGGCACCAACCGCATGAACATCTATACTGTGGCAAAGGCCTCTCAGGGCCTGGCCGATTATCTGAAAAAGAACTTTGCAGAGCCGTCCGTGGCCATCGGCTATGACAGCCGCATCAAGAGCGATGTGTTTGCAAAAGTGGCCGCCGGAGTGTTCGCGGCCAATGGCGTCAAGGTCAATATCTGGCCCGTCCTGATGCCGGTGCCGACTGTGTCGTTTGCGACCCGCTATCTGCACACCTCGGCGGGTGTCATGGTCACGGCTTCTCACAACCCCAGCAAGTACAACGGTTATAAGGTCTATGCAGCGCATCATGCAGGCGTTCCGGGGCGGTATCAAGGAGTTCGGCGGCAAAAAGGTCGTCAAGCTGTTGGACTACGCTCCGGGTCTGGACGGTCTGCCCAAGTCCGATGTGCTCAAGTTCCTTCTGGAAGATAACTGCTCCATTGTGGTGCGTCCTTCCGGCACTGAGCCGAAGCTCAAGACCTATATTTCAATTAGTGCAGAAAATAAGGAGACTGCTGAAAAAATCGAAGCAGAGATCTGCAAAAGTGCAGAAGAATATTTGAAATAATGTGAAAACTGAAAAATACATCGTCTTGTGCATGAACGAAAAGAGTGGATATACTGAATGATCCCGTGCTTCTGAAGTTCATGGCGGTAGGGTACCATTTTCCCGTCGGCTATGCTATAATAAACAGTACAAGACATTACGGGGAGGGGCCGACATGGAGCAACGACGCATTTGTCCATACTGTATGCAGGAGCTGGAAGCGGGGGAGGAGCAGTGTCCCCACTGCGGCCGGGAACTTGCAGGGCGCAACCCGTCGGGCAGTCTTCCGGCAGGCACCGTGCTGGCAGGCCGGTATACCGTGGGCGACATCCAGAGCGTGGACGGCGAGGGCATCCTTTACCGGGGCGTGGAGAACAACGGCCCTTTCCGGGTGACCATCAAGGAGTATATGCCCCTGACGCTGGCGGCAGAGCGGGGGAGGGACTGCGTCCTCCGCCCGAAGCCGGGCAGCGAAGTGCTGTTCAAGACCACCCGGATGGATTTTGCCGACCTCTACCGCTTCATCCAGCGCATTACCCCGGCCAACGGCCTGGAGGCCGTGCTGGACGTCTTCGAAGAGAACAACACGGTCTACGCCGTCATGGAGAACCCCGGCGGCCGTCCGCTCCAGAAGTGGCTGGAGGAGCACGGCACCGTGACGCCCCAGCAGGCCTGCGCCATGCTGGAACCGGTGTTCAACGGGGTGGAGGCCATGCATCAGGTGGGCCTCGTACACCGGGGCATCTGCCCGGCCAATATCCGCATCATGGACAATGGCCGCGCCCGGCTCACCGGCTACGCGACAGTGGGGCTGCGCACGGCGGGCAGCGGCCTTCATGAGCAGCTGTACGAGGGCTATTCCGCCCCGGAGCAGTATTCCACCGCCGAGTTCGAGGGCCGCTACACCGACGAATACAGCCTCGCGGCGGTGTTCTACCGGATGGTCTGCGGGCTGAGCCCCGTCCCGGCGGCACAGCGCCTCGTCTCCGACTCCAACCCCAAGGCCCGCACGGTGACGCCGTCGGTGCCGGCTTACGTCTCCGAAACGCTGTATCTGGGACTCCGGCTCAAGCCGGTGGAGCGCATCCAGACGGTGCAGCAGCTTTTCCGCGCCCTCTCGGAGCGGGAGTATGCGGAGGAATTGTCCCGCAGCATGGAAGCGCTGGACCCGCCCGCCCCCGCGCCGCAGGAACCGAAAGCGCCTGCGAAGGCTGAGCTGCTGAGCGTCCGAAATCTTCTGGCGGGCATCGTCATTCTGCTCAGCGTCCTCATCCTGCTGATCCTCTGGGGCCTGCTGAGCCGTCAGAGCGAGAAGCCGCCGGAAGTGATCGCTCCGGAGTCCGTCAGCGAGGCGGCGAGTGAGCCGGTGAACGAAAACGTCACCCTGACGCCGAATTTCGTGGGCCGCGACTATGACGCCGAGGTGCGCAACAACCGCAGTTATATCGACGAGTATCTCTTCTACGTCACGCTGGAATACAGCGACACGGTGGAGAAGGGCCGCATCATCCGGCAGTCGCCGGAGGCGGGCGAGGTCATCCAGAAGGGGGACACCGTCAGCCTCGTGGTCAGCCGAGGCCCCCAGATGATGGAGATGCCCGACGTCATCGGCCAGACGCAGGACAGCGCCGTGCAGGAGCTGGCCACCAAGGGTCTGAACGCCACCTGCTTTACTGTGGTCAACGACGGCTCTGAGGCGGCGGGTTGCGTCGTGTCGGCCAGCGAGGACGCCGGGAGCATGGTGGAGGTGGGAACTACCATCGTGCTCTATATCGCAGGCGATGTTCCCGCCGATGCCCCGGCGGAACCGGAAGCGCCTTCGGATACCGGGACGCCCGCCGGCGGGGATGCCGCGCAGGGCGGCGTGGAATACGATACGGATTAAACAAAAAGAGGCCGCTGGCTTCAACCTCTCCGTCACGGCTTTCGCCGTGCCACCTCCCCTCGGTAGGGGCAACAACGACGACCGCCGCCAGTGGCGGAAACAGGGAGTCGCTGTTGGGGCAGCGGCCAGCAAGACGCGCGCAATGCGCAGCGGATGCTGGGTGCCGCAACCCGGCCTTGTCGAACGAAGCAGACTGAGAGGTTGTCCAACAGCCTCTTATTTTTATTTCAGAAGCTTCAGAAAAAGCTCTTCATGAACGCAATATCGCTGGCGGCGCGGGCCGGGACAGCCTCTTCCCGCAGGACGGGAAGGACGGGCTGGGGCAGGGTGCGCAGCATCTCGAAGCCGCCCTTGTAGTCCACACAGGAGTCCTCGAGGCTGGTGGAGTAGAGGGTGCCGTCGGGCTTGAAGTTCTGACCCTTGAAGTGGACGGCCACGATCTTGTCGCCGTACCAGCTGCCGACTTTGTCCCAGAGGCGGCGCTGTGCGTCCACCGAGGCGTTCTCGGGGCCGACGTAGTTCGCCAGATCGCAGATGACCCGCAGGTTGGGGCTGGCGATGGTGTCCAGCACCATCTTGACGGCCTCGGGGGTGTTCATGGCGTGGTAGTAGACGCACTCCACCGCGAAGAGTACACCCTGCTCCTCGCAGACGGGCAGGATCTCGCCCAGGCTGCGAAGCAGTGCTTCCTGCGCTTCCCTGCGGCTGACGGTGGGCTGCTTTGCCATGTTGGTGGTCTCGCTGCCCATGCAGCCGGCGCGGAGAGCTTTTGCCACAGGCACCTGACTCAGGGCTTTCGCCACCTCGGCGCGGCGCTTGTCCTCGTCCGCATAGCTCAGCTCAACGTAGGTGCCGTCCACGGCGATGGACACGCCGCTCTTCTGGACGGCGGCATTGGTGGCGGCCACCAGCTCAGGGGTCACGTCTGCATAGCTTTTGACGCCCTCCACGGCCTTGGTGTAGGCCAGCTGGGTGCAGCGGAACCCTGCGTCCCCGATGGAGCTGAGCAGTTCTTCCACGCTGTGACGGCCAAAATCGTGGCCGCGTGCGCCGACGATGAATTCAGACATACCGCATCCTCCTTACGCTCAGCCAAACAGACGCTCGGCAAACATCCCGAACTCCTTGCCCCACCAGTACCAGTCGTGGGAGACGTCGCCGCCCCAGACTTCGAGGTGGCAGGGGAAGCCGACTTCGCTCAGGGTGTCGGCCAGAGCCTGGGTGTCGGCGAGGGCATCGCCCTCATAACCGCCCTGACCCACGCAGAGCAGCAGACTGTTCTCCTCGGCCTTGGACAGAACATTCTTGTCGCAGATGCCGTTCTTGTGCAGAGCGGCGAGGGGGCTGCTGCGGAGGACGAGGTCGTCCTCTGCGCTGCCGAGGAAGCGGCCCATATCGTAGAGGCCGGAGAGGCCCATTGCACCCGCAAAGGTCCGGGGACGGCGCAGGCGGCACTGGACGGCCTGATAGGCGCCGGTGTCCACGCCCACGCACCAGATGAGGGGCTTCTCTTTGCTCTCGGGGGCGTTCAGCTCCGCGATGCGCGCGGCCAGCTCGCTGGTGAGGTAGACGAAATACTTTTCCTGCATCTCGGCCCGGCGGCGGGGAGACTCATTGCCCGCCAGCAGGCTCTCGCCGTCGATGCTGTCGGCGCAGAAGAGCTGGATCCTGCCCTCGTGCAGCAGACGGGCCGCTGCGTCGGGCATCCCGTTGTTCTCCCAGTCGTAGAAGCGGCCGCCCCGGGCGGGCAGTGCCAGCACCGGCACACCGCCGTGGCCGTAGACCTTGAACTCCATCTCGCGGTCGAGCACCGCGCTCCACTCCTTATAATAAGTGCCTTCCATCATGAAAATGCTCCTCCTGTCAGATGAATTGATTGCGTGCCGCGTCGTAGGCATAGCCCACGGCGGAAAGTGCCTTGCACAGGGCGTCCTTGTCGGTGTCCATGTCGTCGCAGAGGGCGTCGAGGCTGGGGTAAAAATCGCGCAGTTTCAGGTTGACCACGCTCAAAAGCATGATCGGGTCGCTCGGCAGAGCCATCTTTTGTTTCCTCCCATGTTCCGAGATAAAATAAAAAGCCGGCCACTCGACAAAGTGACCGGCAATACGCATCAGCTTAGACAGCGCGGGTGACTTTGCCAGCGCGCAGGCAACGGGAGCATGCGTAGATATACTTGGGAGAACCCTCCACGACCGCCTTGACACGACGGACATTCGGCTTCCAGGTACGGTTGGAACGGCGATGAGAGTGGGAAACCTTGATACCAAAGGTAACACCCTTGCCGCAGCATTCACACTTAGCCATGGTACTTGCACCTCCTACAGTGAAGTATGGAATCAAAATAATCAGCTTGACTATTTTACCAGAACTGCCGCCAAAAAGCAAGTCCCTTTTCGATTTTTTTGCGGCTTTTTTTCGTCTACAGCCCAAACGCTTGTCTAAAGGCGAAAAAAATAGTACAATAAACGCGTATATCTTATAGAAAACAGGAGAACACCATGACCCCAAGAATGTTTTATACCCTCGCACGGGTGCTGGCCGCCCTGACCGTCATCCCTTTCCACGAGGCGGGCCACGCGCTGGCCGCATGGCTGCTGGGCGACCCGACAGCCAAGCAGCAGGGGAGACTGTCGCTGAACCCCTTCCGCCACTTCGATCTGCTGGGAACGCTCTGCATGGTGTTCGCGGGCGTGGGCTGGGCAAAGCCTGTCTCCACCGACCCCCGCAACTTCAAAAATCCCAAGCAGGGCATGGCCCTCACGGCGCTGGCCGGCCCGGTGGCGAACCTCATCCTGGCCTACCTTGCGATGGTGGTCTGGAAGCTGCTCTATTATTGGGCGCCCGTCAACGATGCGACGATTTTTCTGGCGCTCTTCCTGCAATACTTAGTGTATCTGGATGTGAGCCTCGCCGTGTTCAACCTCATCCCGGTGCCGCCGCTGGACGGCAGCCGCATCCTGCTGGCTGTGCTGCCCGAGCGCATCTACTTCGGCATGATGAAGTATGAGCGGATCATCCTCATCGTCCTGCTGGCGGCGGTCTGGGGCGGCTTTCTGGACGGCCCCCTCAGCGTGATGAACAATGTGGTGTGGGACCTGCTGGACAATGGCACTCAGTACATCGACACCATCGCCTACTCGGCCTACTATGCGTCTGCAGGGGCGGTGATCTGATGGCGGAGGAGCTTACCTTCCATCTGGAAGAGTTCGAAGGCCCGCTGGAACTGCTGCTGGCGCTGGTGTCAAAGCACAAGATGGACCTGCACAACATCCCCATCCTCGAGCTGATCGACCAGTACACCCGCACCGTGGAGGCCGCGCAGGCCGTAGACCCCGACATTTCCAGCTCCTTCATCGAGATGGCAGCTCACCTCGTGGAGATGAAGAGCTATCTGCTGCTGCCCCGGAGCACCGAGGGCGAGCGGATGAAGCAGGAGCTTACCGGCCAGCTCATCGAGTACGACCAGTGCCGCCGGATGGCCTCTGCCCTCCGCGCCGCTGCGGAGGCGACGCCCACCTTCGTCCGACAGCCGATGCAGCTGGAACGGGACGAGACTTATGCCCTCAACCATCTGCCTCAGGTGCTGGCCGACTGCTGGGAGAGCCTGATGGGCCGTGCGCCTGTCCGGCGGATGCCGACCCAGGCCGTCTTTGAGCCGCTGGTGACAGCCCCGCAGGTGTCGGTGAGCAGCCGGGTGGTGTACATCCTGCGCCGCCTCATCGCGGGCGGTGCGGCCCGGATGAGCCAGCTTTTCGCCCGCAGCCAGAGCCGAAGCACCAACGTGGCTACCTTTCTGGCCCTGCTGGAACTGGTGCGCGGCGGACGTGTCACCCTCGGCCCCAAGGGAGAGCTGACCATGCAGCGCGGACGCCTGCCCCGTGAAAAGGCAAAGGAGGAAGAATGAACCAGAAACAGATAAAAGCCGCCGTAGAGGCGATGCTTTTTGCGGCGGGCGACCCGGTGAGCGCCGATAAGCTTGCCGCCGCCGTCCAGCTGCCCCAGACCACGGTGGAGACCGCGCTGGAAGACCTGCGCGTCCGTTACGCCCGGGAGGACTCCGGCCTCTGCCTGCTCCATCTGGACACCCGCTGGCAGCTGGCGACCAAGACCGAGTGGGCCGACTGCATCCGCCGTCTGCTGGACGCCCGGCGCTCGGTGCCTCTCGGCCCGGCGGCCATGGAGACGCTGACGGTCATCGCCTACAACCAGCCCGTCTCCCGCGCCTTCATCGAACAGGTGCGCGGCGTGGACTCCTCGTCCAGCGTCAGCGGTCTGCTGCAGAAGGGCCTCATCGAGGAAGCGGGCCGTCTCGACCTGCCCGGCCACCCGGTGAGCTTCCGCACCACGGATGTTTTCCTGCGGTGCTTTGGCCTTTCTTCGCTGGCGGACCTGCCGCCGGTGCGCGGAGATCAGGAAGGGGAGGCGGCGACATGATGGGAGTCCTGATGGCTCTGGGTTGGCTGCTGCTGACCCTGCTGAAGATCGCAGGCGTCCTGCTCCTTATCCTGTTGGTGCTGCTGGCCCTCGTTCTGCTCTGCCCGCTGTGCGCGGACGTCTGCTGGGAGGGCGGCGTCCTGACTGTCCGGGCCGGTGCGCTTGGGCTCACCCTGCCGGTGTTCCAGTGGCCTGCGCCGGAAAAGCCCGCCGGAGCCGAAGAACCGAAAGGCTTCTGGGGAAAGCTGAAAGCGAAGCTCCGCGCCCGCCGCGAAGAGCGCAAACGGAAGAAAGCCGCTGCAAAAGAGGCGAAGAGACCGAAAAAAGAAACAGCTCCGCGCAGGAAGGCGAAGCTGACGCTGAACATCCTCGTGACCATCCTGCGGGGTGCCGGGCGGCTGACGAAAGCCGTCTTCGGCTCGCTGCGCGTCACGAAGATTCGGGTCTGCCTCGGCGTCCGGGGCGAAGACCCCGCCGAAGCTGCCCGCGCCTACGGCAGGCTGAACGCATGGCTCTACTCGTCCCTCGGCGTCATCGACCGCTTCGTCTACCTCGATTTTGACGAGCTGCGCATCCTGCCGGACTTCGGCAGTGCCGAGCCGACGGTGGCCGACCGGGTGTCGTTCCACCTCAGCGCAAGGCTGCTTTTCATCGTTGCAGCCGCTCTGCGCGTTTTGTATGAGTTCTGGCGCGAAAAAGTGCTGGACGTCTTCCTATAAAGTGTGTTACAATAATATTGTATGGTGTATACTCCTATCCAGAGGGAGTTTTCCCGGAAAATAATAGTAGGAGGCCGATTTTATGGCTGAGCATCCGATTCAAGGTTTAATGAACGTCACGATGGACAAGATCCGCCAGATGGCAGATTCCAACACCATCATCGGCAAGCCCATCAAGACCGACGATGGCACCACCATCCTGCCGGTGTCCCGCATCTCGTTCGGCTTTGCTTCCGCAGGCACCGACTTCGACGGCAAGAACGCCGCCAACAAGGACCTGTTCGGCGGCGGCTCCGGCGCGGGCGTCAACATCCAGCCGGTGGCTTTTCTGGTGGTGAAGGACGGCTGCGTGCGCACCATCCAGCTGTCCGACGGCTCCAACACCATTGACCGCGCCCTGACCATGCTGCCCGAGCTGGTGGACAAGGTCAGCGCTCTGCTGAAGAAAGAGGAGAAGAAGGACGCCGCTGCGCCTGCCGCTCCCGCAGCAGAGTAAACTTTAACCTACGCCGTAACTGCGGACTTCCGACCCGCAGTTTTGATACTGAGGCTGCTGTAATTAACCTCTCAGTCTGCTTCGCAGACAGCTCCCCTAATAGGGGAGCCTCTGGCGAAGAGATTAAGCTTTTCGAAATGCCAAGGCCTCCCCTCGATAGGGGAGGTGGCACGCCGCAGGCGTGACGGAGAGGTTTTGCCGCAGCCCTATTTGAGCGCCGGGAGGCGCACAAGGAGATTTTATCATGGCAGAAGAACGCATTCAGAAAATTATGAGCGAGCAGGGTCTCTGCTCCCGCCGCGCCGCCGAGCAGATCATTGCCGAGGGCCGCGTGAAGGTCAACGGCCACCCCGTGAAGGTGGGCGACAAGATGGACCCCAACCGCGACGTCCTCCATGTGGACGACGAGCGCATCTATATCCAGAAGAACCAGCAGATGTACTATCTGGCTCTGTACAAGCCCCGCGGCTATGTCACCACCGCCAGCGACGAGCTGGGCCGCAAGACGGTCATGGAGCTGGTGGCCGACATCCCGGCCCGCCTGTACCCCGTGGGCCGTCTCGACAAGGACAGCGAGGGCCTGCTGCTGATGACCAACGACGGCGCTTTCGCACAGGCTGTCACCCATCCGTCCGGCGGCATCTCCAAGCTCTACCGCGTCACCGTCCAGCCCCGGGCCGATGAGGCACAGATCCTGAAGCTCAGCTCCGGCGTCGTGCTGGACGACGGCACCAAGACCATGCCCTGCGCCATCAACGTCGTCACCGACGAGCCGGGCCGCACCGTCATGGAGATGACCCTGAAAGAGGGCAAGAACCGCGAGATCCGCCGGATGTGCGAGGCCGTGGGCCTCGAGGTCATCCGTCTGAAGCGGAACGCCGAGGGCGTCGTCAAACTGGGAATGCTCCAGCCCGGCAAGTACCGCGAGCTGACCAAGGCAGAGGTGAACGGCCTGCGCGCCGCAGCTGCCAAGGGCCGCGCCCAGACCCGCTCGGCCGCTTTGCAGTCCAAGGCTGCTGCCCGCCGTCCCCGCGGCCCTGTGGGCGGGAACAAGGCTGCCGCAGGGAAGAAACGCAAGTGAGCAATGTGTCCGAAATTTCCGCTCTTTTTGCCCAATTTGTAACATTCTCTGAAAAAAAGGAATGGAACAAGGCTTGAGAATCTTGGAAAAATCGGGTATAATATACCTAATTTTGAAACTCACACAGATAAGCAGGAGGTCTTACCATGGCTTCAAAGAGTACCAAAGGAGAAATCCTCGCCAA
>ERZ1106963.414-NODE-414-length-64006-cov-11.192288_pt1 | contig 64006 bp, 38 predicted proteins | sample MGYA00403681_ERZ1106963 | MGnify/ENA primary metagenome ERZ1106963 (study PRJEB35170, sample SAMEA104062407) | human gut metagenome | biome: human gut; feature: human-associated habitat; material: faeces | place: Denmark | collected 2012-05-03 ...
CACACTCAAGGCCGTTCGGCCAAGCTTACGGTCGTGAACAGGACGCCCGCCCTCCCACTCGTTTTTTTGTTATGTTGCGTTGGGTTGTGGCTACTTTTCGCAATAAAAAAGAGGAAGAAGGGAAGGGAAGGGTCAGCGGAAGGCGCCGCGGAGGTATGGCGGCTGGTAGGGGGCTTCCTCGACCGGCACGTCCAGTTTGTGGGCGGCACGGAGCGGCCAATACGGGTTGCGCAGTGCAGCGCGGCCGATTTCCACGGCGTCGGCAGCGCCCGACTTCAGAATCTTCTTCGCCTGCTTCGGCTTGGTGATGAGCCCGACTGCGGTGGTGGGAATGCCCGCGCGACTGCGCACCTGTTCGGCGAACGGCACTTGGTAGTCGGGCTTCACCGGAATGGTCACGTCGGGAATCAATCCGCCTGTGGACACGTCAATCAGGTCCACGCCGTGGGCCTTCAGAATCTTAGCCAGTTCGACGGTCTGGTCAAGGTCCCAACCGCCTGCGGCCCAGTCGGTGGCGGAGACGCGCACCAGCACCGGCATGGTATCGGGCACGACGGAACGAATCGCATCCACGACTTCGACCAGCATGCGGACGCGATTGTCGAACGATCCACCGTACTCGTCGTCACGCTCGTTGATGAGCGGGTCGAGGAACTGCGACAGCAAGTAGCCGTGCGCGGCATGGACTTCCACCGCGTCGAAGCCGATGTTCATGGCACGCCAGGCGGCGTCGCGGAACTGGTCCACGATGGTGTGGATCTCATCGACGCTCAGCGCGCGCGGACGAGCCAGGGAACCGTATGCGTTGGCGCTTGGGCAAACCGTCCGCCATCCGCCTTGCTCTTCCGGCACGCTCTGTCCATCGAAACCGATCGCGTGGCAGCCGGTGGAACCCTTGCGTCCGGCGTGGTTGAGCTGCACCGCCATCGTGGCACCCGCAGCCTTCGCGTCGGCCACGATCCAACGCCATGCGTCCATCTGTCCGTCATCCCACAATCCCAGATCGCACGGCGAAATGCGGCCTTCCGGCGCGACGGCGGTCGCTTCCATGATGATCATGCCGAAGCCGCCCATCGCACGCGAAACGTAATGCTGGTAGTGGAATGGCGTGGGCTTGCCGTCCTGCGCCAATGCGGAATACGTGTCCATTGGCGGCAGCCAGATGCGGTTGCGCACGGTGACGCCACGCAACGTCATCGGATCGAACGGTTTGACCGTCTTGTTCTGCTTGCCGTTCTTCTTGTCTTCGCTCATTGTCATCTCTCTTATGAATCGTTGGTATCGCCTGAATCGTCGATATCCGCACCGCGTTCCCACGCGACGGGCATGGTACCGATTGCATTGTAAGCAGAACGCCCGCCGGTTGGGGCGGGCGTTCATGGACTGTTCACTTTGCCATGCGATTTACGCTCCAGCGGCGTAAACAGTCAGCGCAGGCAGCCAGTGCGGCCAGTCGGCACGTATAGCCGACAATCGCAACTATTGATGCTGCTGGTCACTTTGCTGCTCAGCAGGCTGTTGCTGCGATTGCTGCTGCTGGCCTTGGTTGGTCTGCTGCTGGCTTTGCTGCTGACTGTTCTGCTGGCGCTGGTATTGGTACTGGTTGTATGTTCTGGTGGCGCCCTTCGAAACCGTGTACTTGTCGGCACCCTTTCCGTAATCGTTGTCGATCGGCGCGTTGATGGCGGCAAGATACGTGTTCATGAACTGCTTCCACGCCGGCGTTGCGATGTACATGCCGTACCAGGACGGGCGGTACACGCCGTTGATGGTCTTGTTGTCGAAGGTGTTGTTGATCGGGTCCTGCGCGTCGGCGACCGCGACGAACGCCGCGACCTGGTTCGGCACGAAACCTGCGGTGGTCATCACCGTGTTCTCGTTGGTACCGGTCTTGGCGAAGGTCTTGCGATTGTTGTCAAGCTGCGTGGTCGACGCTTCGCCGCCAGGCTGCACGACACCTTGGTTCAGCGCGTAGGACACGGTCTGCGCGATGTCCGGGTCGATGGCCTGATGGCAGTTCGCGGACGGCACTTTCACCTTGCTGCCGCTGCGGTCGGTCACCTTGGTGATGGCGATCGGAGTGCATTCCACGCCGTTGGCGCCCATGGTGGCGTACACGTTGGCCATGGTCAACGGCGACGCCTGCACCGTACCGATGGTCATTGGCGGCTGGAACGAGTTAGCGGAGTAGATGTCGGACGCGTTGGAGATGGCGTTGTGGTAGCCCATCTCCTTGGCCGCGTCGGCGATCGCGCACAGACCGATGTTCGACGCCATCGAGGCCTGCGTGGTGTTGTGCGACTTGATCAGACCCTGCAGCGGGCTTTCCGGAGAGGTGGTGCCGCCGCCGGAATTCTGCACCCTCCACGGGCCGACGAAACCGTAGCCGTTGCAGTTGAACTTCGACGTGTCGTAGACGGTGGATGTGACGAGCGACTCGTTGATGGAGTGGCCTTTCTGCATCCACGCCACCATGTTGATGGGCTTCCAGGTGGAGCCGACGTTGAAGCCCATACCGCCGCCGTCCTCTTGGTCGACCATGTAGTTCATGGAGGTCTTGGTCTCGTCCGTTCGGGCGTCATCCGTGGCGTCGTAGGTTCGGTTGATGCCGAACGACAGGATTTCGCCGGTGCCCGGTTTCATGGCCGCGATCATCACTTCGAATCCGGACGGGTCGGTGGCCGGCACGGTGCTGTTCGCCGCCTGCATGGCCGCGTTGTTGGCGTTGCGGTCGAGCGTGGTGACGATCTTCAGACCGCCTTCCTTCAGCAGCTTCTCGCGTGCCTCGTCGTCCTTGCCGAACGCCTTGTTCTTCAGGATCTGGTTGACCACGTATGAGCAGAAGAAGCCGGTGTTTTCAATGGCCGACTGGCAGCCGGAGCTCACGTCCTGCAGGTTCAGCGTGTCCTTCAACGGCGTGTTGATGGCGTCTTTGAATTCCTTTTCGGAGGTGATGTAGCCCTGGTCGTGCATCAGCTGCAGCACGATGTTGCGCTGGTGTTCGGCTTCCTTCTGGTTGGCTTCCACGGAAGGATCGAAGTTCTGCGGATTCTTGGTGATTGCCGCGATGGTCGCCGCCTGGGTCACGTTCAGTTCCGAAGCGGAGACGTTGAAGTAGCGTTTGGCGGCCATTTCCACGCCGCACAGGTTGTTGCGGCCGAACTGCGCGATGTTGAGGTAGCCCTGCAGGATCTCGGCTTTGGAGTATTTCTTTTCGATCTGCACCGAGATCAGCATTTCACGTAGCTTACGTGCCACGGTGTCTTCCGTCGCATGGTATTCGGCGATCGGATCGTCGTCTTCACGGGCTTGGGTGGACAGCACGTTCTTGACGTACTGCTGCGTCAGCGTGGAACCGCCCTGCTGGTCGCCGCCTCTGACGTAGGTTTGGAAGAACGCTCGGAACACGCCCTGCACGTCCACGCCGGTATGTTCGAAGAAGCGCTTGTCTTCACGGGCCACGACGGCCTGCTGCATGGCTTTGGAGATTTTCTTCAGCGGCACGACCTCGCGGTTCTGCGTATAGAATTCCGCGAAAGCGGTCTTGCCGTCGTTGAAATACATCGTCGAGCGTTGCGGGAGCGAGGTCACATCGAAATCGATGCCTTCGACCGCAAGGGACGGAATGACGGCTTTGGCCGCGTTATTGGCGGCGAACACAGCGGGCATAAAGAAAATACTCGTCACAACGCCGCCGCCCACGCATAACGTGATGTATGCGATTACCAATGCGAGCACACGTTGAACGGTAAGGGTCTTCTTCTTGGGCATGACGCCCATTCTAAAGTGGCGGGTCTACTAAACACATGCCCGTCAACGCATGTGCCGGAAGCCGTCACGGGTTTCTCACAAAACAGACAATTTCTTAGGAAAAGTTGGAAATCAGCCGAAAACCAGCCGAATGTCATCGTCTTGATCGGCGAATCAGCATGCCCGGCTGGTAGATGATGATGGACCGGCCTTCCCTGGCGATCCATCCGCGGTTGGCGAAATCCATCAACGCCTTGTTCACCGTTTCGCGTGAGGATCCGACGAGCTGCGCCATCTCCTCCTGTGTCAGATCGTGCGGCACCTTCAGGCCGGCTTCGACCGGTTCGCCGAATCGTGATGCCAGATTGAGCAGTGTTTTGGCGAGTCGTCCGGGAACGTCCATGAACACCAGATCGCAGATGCGTTCGTTGTTGCTGCGCATGCGGTGCGCCAATACCTGCAGCATGTCCACGGCCACGCGCGGATGTTCGTCGAGCCAGTCGAACAGCGCGTCATGTTCCAGCCAGACCACACGCGTGCCGTTGGTCATCGCCACCGCCGAAGCGGTACGCGGTCCGCCATGCGGATCGAACACCGGAATCTCGCCCAGCACTTCGCCGTACGCGTGGATGCTCAGCAGCTGCACGCGCTTGTCGGAGGATTGTCTGGTCAGTTTGACGCGGCCTTCCTCCAGCAGATACATGCGATGGTCGGTGTCTCCCTCGCGGAAGATGAAATCGCCCTTGTCGTATTCGGCATGCTGCAGATACGGCAGCAGTTCCCGGGCTTCTTCGGACGAAACCTGCTTGAACAGCGCGGTGTGCAGCAACGTCTCACGCTCATCGTCGAAACCACCAAAACCATTGATTCCGTTGGTTCCATTCGGGGTGACCATCGACGTGCCTCCGTTCCGACGTGCTTCTGCGTTTTCCGTTGTCGACATCCATGCCAACGCTCGTTAAGTCGGGCACCATCGACCATTCGGGCTACATTGTAACTCGAACGGCGGCGTCGACCAGTCGCGCCACTACCTCGTCTCGGCCCATGCCGGTTTGAGAGCGCATGGGATCGACATGTTTTGCCGCTGATTTCACCGCTTTGTCGGACATTTTCTCTCGTGAGATGTTCAACACGCGGGTCATCTTTTCCGCGTCGATGTCGTAGGCGAGCGTGACGTGGTGCAGAATCGCGCCGGGTCCGCCGTGGGTGGGCGCGAACCGGCGTTGCGCGGCGCCGCCGAGTTTGCCGTATTGTGTGGCGATGTCGTTGAGTCCGGCGAATCGTACGTTGAGGCCGAGGGCGCGTAACGCTTCGACGAGCCAGTAGTCGCAGAGTTCGTAGGATTCCTCGACGCTCATGCCGTGGGCGAAGTCGAGTGGCGCGTACAGCGAGTAGGTGATGGTGTTGCCTGGTTCGATGAACATCGCTCCCCCGCCGGTGCAGCGGCGGACTATGTGGAATCCTTCGTCTTGCGCGGTGCGCACGTTGACTTCGTCTTCGAGCGACTGGAATCTGCCGATGACCACGGCCGGCTCGGCCCATTCCCAGAAACGCAGGGTGGGTTCGCGGGTTCCGGCAGCCACTTCGCGTGCCCATTCGACGTCGAGGTCCATTTGTTCCTGCGGTTTGCGGGGGTCGTCGTGCACGATGTTCGGTTTGAGTGCGTGCCAGCGTCGCGCGTATTCCGCCCAATTGCCGGTTTCGGCGATTTCGCCGGTTCCAACGGTTCCAGCGTTTTCGTCGCTTTCCGCGGTTCCAGCGTTTTCAATGTTTTTTGCGATTTCCGCGGTTTCTGCGGTTTCCATTGGGCTGGTATGCCGCCGAATACGCAGGTCGTCGCGTGGTTCCACTTTCGTAACATCATTACCGCCGATACCGGCAATGCCATCGGCGCCATCGATGCCGTCAATCGCACGTTGAAAGGCGATGGCGATGCCACGCGCGCCCATGCCGACGATGCGCACGTCCGGATGGTGCAGCATCGTCCGTTCGACGGCGGCGGTCACGTCACGTTCGGAAACCATCGAACCGCTGAGGCAACGGGCCGCGCACTGTTCCAGCGCACATTCCATGGAATGCAAGAGATTCCGCGTTCCGGCATCGTCCCCGTCGAGGAAGAAATCGCCGTCGATATGGCATTCGATAACAGTCGATGATGCAGCCGGCCCAGCGTATGGAACCGTTTTCACGGCATTCGTATGAGCCGAATCAATATAGTCCGAATCGGCGTAATCCGAATCGGTACAATCCGGATCGGCATGAGAAAGCCGGACAGTCACTCCAACGAGTTTGCCGCCCGGCTGTTTGTAAAGTCCTCGAGTCATCAATCCTGCAGTTCGACGCCTTGAGCGTCACGGTGCCATTGCGAGCCGTAGTGGGAGCACAGAATCAGGATGCCTTCCACCAGTCCCCAGATGCCTGCGACGGCTGGGCCGATGATGAGAATCCAGCCGATGACGGTCAGCAGCAGCTGTGCCACGGCCTTGCCGGTGTTACCCAAGTAGAAGTTGTGCACGCCGAAGCAGCCCAGGAAGATGCCAAGCAGACCGGCGGCCAGTTTCGACTTCTGGGCGTATCCGGCCGGTGCGACGGGCTGGCCGTATGCCGGCTGCTGCGCGTAGGCGGGCTGGGTATAGGCGGATTGGTTGTAAGACGGGGCCGCGTAGCCTTGCTGTCCGTAGTTCGCTTGGTTGTAATCCGGCTGGGCGTAAGCGTTGTTGGGGTCATACGCCGGGGCTGCCGGCTGACCGTACGACGGCTGCGCAGATTGGGCAGGCTGGGACGGCTGGCCATACTGACCGTACTGGTTGTACGATGCGGCGTTCGGATCATATACCGGAGCAGCGGGCGTGGCCGGCTGAGCCGGCTGGGTATAGACGGGAGCCGTACCGTATGCCGGGGCCGGAGTCGCCGGCTGACCGTATGACGGCTGAGCGGTCTGGGCCGACTGTGCGGTCTGGCCATACTGGCTGTATGCGGAAGCGTTCGGATCGTACGCCGGAACGGCAGGCTCGGCCGGCTGAGCGGGCTGAGTGTATGCGGCGGAGTTCTGATCGTATGCGGGGGTTTCCGGCTGCGACTCCGGATGGTTCATCTGCGCATCGTTCTGTTGTGGAATGTACGGTTGGTTGTAGTCGGCCTGGGCTGCGTTATCCGACGTTGGATTGTTGACTTGACCGGCACCATTGAAATCGGCGTTGTTATCACTCATGTCTCAACAATATCCCAAAGTTTGCCCATTTCCACCCGATTCCACCTTAGGTGGCCCCTGAAAAATCCCCGAATATGCGAAGACGCCCGCCGATTCGGGAAAAACCCTTTTCGGTGGGCGTCTCAAAGGATGGGACGGAAGTCGGAATCAGCCGATTTCTCGGCTTTTCGAACCGTCACATGCCGTCACATATCTTTATATGTCGTCTCACATGCGCGCCAGAATGTCGCGACCGACCTCGTCGGTGGAACGCGTGGTGGAGCCGAGCTCCTCGATGTCAGCTTCCACGGCGGTATGGATCTTCTTGGCGGCATCGTCGAAACCGAGATGCTCGAGTAGCATGGCGGCGGACAGGATGGCCGCGGTCGGGTTGGCCTTGTTCTGGCCGGCGATGTCCGGAGCGGAACCGTGGATCGGCTCGAACATGGACGGATACTCGTTGGACGCGTTGATGCATCCCGAAGCGGAGTAGCCGACGCCACCGACCACGGCACCGGCCTCGTCGGTGATGATGTCGCCGAAGAGGTTGTCGGTCAGGATCACGTCGAAGCGGGACGGGTTGGACACCAGGAAGATGGTGGTCGCGTCGATGTGCAGGTAGTCGTGGGAGACCTTCGGGTATTCCTCGGCCACCTTGTCGACGATGCGCTGCCACATGTCGCCGGCGTTGACCAGCACGTTCTTCTTGTGCACAAGGGTCACATGCTTCCTGCGCTTCATGGCCAGTTGGAAGGCGTAACGCACCACGCGCTCCACACCGTAGGCGGTGTTGATGGAGACTTCGGTGGCCACCTCGTTCGGGGTGCCACGGCGCACCGCGCCGCCGGCACCGCAGTACAGGCCTTCGGTGCCTTCACGCACGACCACGAAGTCGATGTCACCCGGGTTGGCAAGCGGCGAGGTAACGCCCTTGTACAGCTTGGACGGACGCAGGTTCACGTACTGGTCCAGGTCGAAGCGGAGCTTGAGCAGCAGGCCGCGTTCCAGAATGCCCGCCTTGATGCGCGGATCGCCGACGGCACCCAGCAGGATGGCGTCGGTCTTCTTGATGCGCTCCTCTTCCTCTTCCGGAAGAATCGCGCCGTCGCGCAGGTAACGCTCGGCACCAAGATCGAAATTCTCGTAATCGAATTCGGCGACGCCCTCGGCCGCCTTCTCCAGAGCCTTCTGGGCCCACGGAGTCACTTCCTTGCCAATGCCATCGCCTGGAATGACGGCGATGGTGTACTTCTTTGCAGAATCACTCATAGCACGCGACTCTAGTCAACGGACCAGCACGTGGACACGTAACGCTCAACTAGTGGACACTCCTTGCCGCGTTCATGTGCGAATACGGTTTCACCCGGCTTCAAACGCCACGAACAACGAACGATCCAATGATCCGGACGCAACAATCCATACACCGTACATGAAAAAAAAGGGGGCCGACCTGAAGGCCGACCCCACCCTTGGATTCCAACACTCAGCGAACGCTCTTGGGTTTCACATAATCCTCGGCGACGGAACCGAAATTCGTGCCCGAGAATTTGCCCGATTGTCTCACTATGGCATCGAACGCTGCCAACCCGTTCAATCCCGTGTAGGAATCGGAATACGCGCCGGAATAGCTCGTCGAAGATCCCGTCGAACCGGACGATTCCGGCTTCACTACCCTGTTCTCCCGCGACCACAACGCATACAGCGTGCCGTCGCGATCGATGGGCATCAACGATTTCCCGGACGAATCAAAGGAGACCACGCTGACTGCGAGCGCGTCGTCTTTCACCGTGCTCCACCCTTCGAAGGTGTAGCCGTCAAGCTGAGGCTCGTTGGCGATGTCCGCCGTGGGCGAGACCAGCGAATCACCGTCGTAGACTTTCCGCTCGGCGTACAGGGTCTTCGCATCCTTGCCGGCGGGCGCATGCCCTCCGTTCAGATCGAAGGTTATGGTCCACTGGTGCGCGGTGCGCACCCACTGCGCGGTCAGGGTGATGTCGCCGGTCACCTTCGAGCCGAAATCGTAGCTTTTGCCGTCATACTGCCAGCCGGTGAACCGGCAGTCGTCGCGTGTCGGCGACGGATCAGGCGCAACGGCCACTCCTCCATTGTCCACGGTCTGGCTGTTCACGGCACTGCCGCCGGCCGTGTCGAAGGTGACCGTCCATGTCTTGACCCACTTGGCATACAAGGTCATGTCGGCGGTTACGGCGGTGCCAGCATCATAGTCCGTCTTCCGCTGTTCGTCGCTGGTCAATCCTGCGAAACGATATCCACCGCGGGAAGGAGCGGAATCGGGGATCGTAAGCTTCTCCCCTTCCTTGACGAACAACGTCATATCCTGCGGCAGGTCCGACGAATAATCGTCGCCGTCATTCAAATGAATGGTGACGGTATGGTACGTCGCGCCCGCATCATCCCACTTGGCATACAGCGTGATATCGCCGGTGACGGGCATGCCGAAACCGTACGGCGTGGTGCCGGCCGCATCCGTGGTCCAGCCGACGAACGTGTATCCGTCACGGGTCGGTGTGGCAGGTTGCGTCGCGTAACCACCGTACGCAACCTGTTGCGCATCGACCGCGCTGCCGCCTTGCGAGTCGAAGGTCACGGCGTACATGTTCGGCGTCCACTTCGCATACAAGGTCACATCATCGTTCACCGCAGCCGTGAAATCGTATTCGCTACCCGAAGTGTCGGCGCTGGTATACCATCCCGCGAACGCGTATCCCACGCGCTCAGGATTTTCCGGTCGTACGGCCAATTTCCCTGTTTGCACCTGTTGTGCGGCGATCTCGCTGCCGCCTTGGACGTCGAAGGTCACGGTTTTCGCTTCCGTCCACTGCGCATACAACGTTATCGTCGCGCTCACCGTGGTGGCGAAATCATACTCATGTTCACCGGCCACGTCCGTGGTCCACTTCGAGAACACGTAGCCGTCGCGAGTAGGCGTTTCGGGAACGCTCGCAGTGCCTCCGATGGCGACCGCCTGTGCGGGAACGCTGCTGCCGCCTTGGGTGTCGAAGGTTATTCCGGCCACGTTCACCGGATGCGTGTACACGGTCGGATCCCCGCTGACGATCCAGAATTCCGCGACGCCGTTTTCCACGTTTCCCGCGGTCATGCTGATCACGGATTCCGGAATCTCGCGATCGTTGTCGTCGCAGTCCTTGCCGGTCCATGATGAGCCGCCGTTGCGGATGATGAACCATGGGTTGCGCACGCCTTTGGCTGTCTGGCTCAGCGTGTATTCCGCGACCTCGCCGAATTCGTCATGGGAGGTGAATTCCTGGGATTCGCCGCTGGTGCTTTCCGCATACCAAGACCACAGATCCCAGCCTTTCCACGCGTCGGATTCCATGCTGTATTCCTGATAATTGCCGTCGGGACGGTAATAATGCAGTTTGATGGTCAGGTTTTTCGGATTTTTGATGTCATTCGGCTGCGGTGTCGCCGAGGGAGACGCTTTTTCCGAGGATCGGTCGGAAGCGGTATCGGGTTGCGCGCCGTCCACCCACGCTTCGATGGCACCGCTCACATGCGCGTCACCGAATTTGGCGAGTTTCCACACGCTTGCCTCATATTGTTCGGCGGTTCCCTCTGACGCTCCAGTCGCATCGGCACCATCCACGATTCTGAAATGCACTGTTGCCAGATCGCCGTCCAGTTCGCCGCTGGCTTTCCTGCCGTATTGCGTTGGCGTGCTTTCGAATGGAATATACGTGGCGCCTTCCATGCCGTCGCCGTTCCACACCTTCACGCCGGATGCTTTCTCACCGACGCCGGAGACGGAACGGAAGTTGACGGTCACTTTGGTTTTCGCCGCATGGTTGCGCGTGTAGGGCACGCCCGTCTGCTGCCGGTGCCCGCTGACGTTGATCATAGTGGCGCCGACCTGTGCCGTATATTCCGTTCCCCGCTTACCCCCGTTCCAGTCCGTGGAGTCCGCATCCCCGGATTGTGTGGATGCGAAATGGTATTTCACCGCGCTTAGGTTGGCCCCTTCCGGCAGATCGGCCTTATACCAGCCTGCCGCATTCGTGGAATCGGCCACATCGACCGCGCTCATCGCAATGCTACCGCTGCCGTTGTCGGACGTGTAACGCACATACACCTCCTGCCCGCCCCACGATTCGTCGGGCTTGTAGTAGATGGTGAGGGTTTTGTCACCTATCAGCGAACTGTTCGGCGAATCCTTGTATTGCGGAGCGTAGGTGCCGCTAGGTTCCGTGGTTTCCGTCCACGCGCCCTTGACCGCACCGGCATAGATGGCAATGGCGCTTCGTTTGCCGATGGTCGCTTTGGCGTGACCGCCGCTGACGGTCACGGTTTGCGAGCAGGTGCGGGAAGCGTACACGTTGCAGTATTCCCCGTCCGGCAACGATGTCGTATAGTCGACGTCATGCTCCTGCAGGGTGTTGTTCAATGCGAGCAGACCCTTGCTTTCCCCGTTGGCGTCAACCCTTTCGAAGGCGATGTTGTTGGATCCGGATTCCTGCCAGTTGCTTACGCTGGTGCCGTTCACGGCATTATGGAATTTGATCATGCCTCGGATTGACGTCCACCGCTGTTGGCAGTTCCAATCGCCATACTCCATCTGCGTTGGGTCCTTTTGCGTGGCGCACACGTCGTCCATGCCGATTGTCGGCACGGTGGTGTCAGTCGAATTCTTGACGCCGTCATCATATTGGGTGCTTTCATTGAATGCGTAGTCTGAAAGGATCTTCGGATGCCCGTAGTCGTACCCGAGCATGAACGCGTTGGCGAGCTCGTATCGGGCGCCGGAAACGGGTTTGAGCGTTTCCGAACCGCGTGCGGTATCCCAGTTGGACACGAATACGGTGGCATTATCGGCGTCGTCGAGCAGATCGCTGGTGATGTTCTTCAAATTGGTGATGGATCCGTTGAAATCCTTCAACAATGAGTACGCGTACGAGAATTCGGTGACCTGTCCGTTCTTTTCGTATCGTTCCGGCGCGAATTTTTCGGATTCTCCATTATGGTAGATGACTTCCTGCGACCATGGGAAGCTTTGTTCGTCCGTAATGCCCGCTTTGGTCATAAACTTGCGTTTGATGGATGCGATGTCGTTGGGATCCATATGTTTTGCGGAGTCGATGCGGAATCCGCGTACGCCGTCTTCCCATAGGTGCGCCAAGTATTCGGCTTGGATGTTTTGCACGCGGTCGCTGCCGGTGTTGATGTCCCACATGGTCGACAGTCGGCAGTTCCACACTTCGTCGGCGTTGGTGTAGTCGGAGATGTTGTCTGACACGTTCGACTTGCAGGTGTGGAAGTCGCCGCTGGGAAGGCCGTATTGGTGGTTGTTGCCGCTTTCCTCATACTGGTAGATGCCGATTCCCGGGTATCGTCCGTATGATCCGTTGTATTCGGTTCCGGCCACACCATACTGGTCGTCAACCCATGACACGTCATGTCCGGTGGTGTGGTTGAGCACCATGTCGGCCACGATTTGCACGCCGGCCGCGTTGCATTGTCTGATCATGGTTTTGAACTCGTCTTCCGTACCGAAACGCGAGTCGAGTTTGTAGCTGACCGGCTGGTAGACGGTCCACCATTGCGTGCCTTGGATGGATTCCTGCGGCGGGGAGACCTGCACGTATTTCACGCCTTCCGGACCATAGGTTTTCGTGCATTCGTCGCCAATCGTCTTCCATGATTGCTGGAATGCGATCATGGTCACGTCAGTGGCTGCCGGATTGGTCGGATCGTCATTGCCAAAAGCCACCGATTGCGCGCTGAGTCCCGCGAGGGAAAGCGCCAGGCCAAGTGCCGCGGCCGCGATGCGGCGCACCGAACGCATGCCGGTATGTCGTGCAGCCGCGTGACGGGCCATGCGGTAATCCATCCGATCCCCCTGTTTCGCTCCGTGACGCCTCATCGCGCGTCTCCTTCCTTGTTGGTCTTGTTACGTTTGGCGATGCCGTAGCCCATGCCGATCATGCCGAGCGCCACTACCGCGAGAAGTGTGCCGTAGCACCATCGTTGCCCGCCCGTGGAGGGAAGCACGATGGAGATGGTGTTGGTGATGGTGGAGATTCCGGTTGTTTGGTCATCGTTGATGACCGGCTGGCAGTAGCCGTCCACTCCGCTGATCGTTTCGCCCTTTTCGTTGGTTTCCTTCACCGTGTACACCTTGTTTTCATCTAGGTCGGTGAACGTGTATTGCCAGTTGTTGTCGTCGCTCAACGCCACCGTCTTGCCGGTAGGTTGGCCGTTCGCATACAACGTCGCATATACCGCTTTCGGACGTTTGCTGCTGTCGCCGTAGTCCTTCCACACTTTATGCACGCTGTGGCTGGTATGCCCCGGCGTGTAGGTGTTGGCCAGCGTGTACGCCCAGGATTCCGCATTCTGACCGCTTTCGCTTGTTTCATCCGCCTTGTCGGATTCGCCCGACTCGTTGGCCTTGCCCTCGGCGCCGTCAGCCGCAACGACTTTGCCTCCGGTGAGCGTCGGCGTGTAGTTCTTCACGGCCTCTTCGGTCACCGAATACTGGATTTCCTTGCCCTTGTAGTATTTGGGCAGGTTCGTGAAGGTGTAGGTCCACGTGTCCGCGCTCACCTCTTGCGAAGTGGTCGCTTCGCTTGTTCCGTCAGCCCCGTTGACGTTGGCCGTGGTGGCCTGCGCCGCTTTGGCTTTCTTCGAGGTCAGCACCATGCAGCTCACACCCCATGGATTCGTGCCATCCGTCGTGCCGGTGTTCTTGCACTCGCTGTTGTGTTGCGGTGAGGGCCATCCGGGCAGCGTCTGGTTCTTCGCATCGGTCCACACGCTGGAAAGCACCCAGATCGTGGCCTTGTCGCCCGGCCGTTTCACATTGCTGGGCGCATCGGTGTCATTCCACGTCTTGTCCACGCTCAATGTCGTGGTTTCGGGCGTATGCTTGTTGGTCACATCGAACGCGCAGGATTTGACCGTGCTCGTCACCGCACAGCGTGTTGCCGTACCGCCGGTGAGCGTCACGCCGCTTGCCGTATAGCCATCTACGGATTCCTCGGTTACCGTATACGTGTACGGATTGTTGTACAGGTTCTGCTTGGGAAGACCTTCGAACGTCCACGATTGCGTGTTGCTGCCGTTGGTTCGCACGGTTTGCACCACCAATTGTTCGGTCACGTCTTCCGTTTCGTCGGTGCTGCCGCTCTTCGGCTGTTTGCTGGTTCCCCAAATATGGAAGGTCAGCGTCTTCGGCCGTTTGCCATCGTTGTCATCCTGATCGTTCCACGTTTTGTTCACCGTGATGCTTGCCGTTTCCGGCTCCCGAATGTTCAATACCGTGAATTCGGCGCCGTCGATGTACGGACGTTTGATCACGGAAACGCGGTATTCCTTACCTGTGAGCTCTTGGGTCAGTTCCTCGTCAACCGTGTAGTTGTACCTGTTGCCGTCCGCATCATATCGGGGCAGATCGGTCCACGTGTACGTCCAGTCGCTGGTGTTCTTGTTGTTCAACGTCATCGTGTACTTCGCATCTTGCAGCTGCTTGGAGTTGCGCAGCAGGTGGAATGTCACCGATGTCGGACGCTCCGAATAGTTGTGGTCGGACCAGATTTTGCGCACGCGCACCATGGTCGTATCCACGCGATCCTCGACGCGGATGGTGTTGCCATCCACCAGCTTGCCGTTCACATACGCTTCGCCGCGGGAAATGGTGAAGTTGACCGCACTCGCTTTTTCATAGCCGACCGGTGCCTTGGTTTCGGTGAGCTTGTACACACCATCCTGCAACTGGAACTGCTTGGGCAATCCGCCGCCACTCGTCCAGGTGATTTCGTCGATGGTCTTGCCTTCGAAAGTTTTGCCGGTTATGGAGAATTCCGCTCCAGCCAGCTCGCTGCCGCCGCCGACCTTGGTTTTGGAGAACAGGATGCCGCTTTCACTGGGCTTGTCTTTCATGGTCACGACGTTGGAATCCTGCTTCTTACCGTCGATGGTCACGCTGCCGTCGAGCCCGACGCTGAATACGATGTCATCCGCGGTTTCATAGCCGTCCGGCGCCACCTTTTCACGCAGGGTGTAGGTGCCGGGTAGCAGGGTGAGTTCGCCGGGTTCGCCGCCCTTGCTGGTCCAGGTGATCTCGTCGATCGCCTTGCCGTCCAAGGTGGTGCCGGTGATGCTCATCTGCGCGCCGTCGATATTGGTGATGCCACTGGTGAGACTGTTTTTATTGACGGTCACCTGATGCGTCCGGTACTGGTCGGTCATCACGATGGTATTGTCCTGCACGTCGGCATATGTGCCATCGGTTTGCTTGATCTGCACGCTGAGCTTGCCGGTGACGGCGTCGCTCACGACTTTGAATTCGACCGGATCCGCTACCAGATAATCATCCGGCGCCTTGGTTTCGGTCAAGGTGTAGGTGCCGGGCTTGAGCTTGATCCTCTTCGACTTATCCCGCTCACTTCCCCAGGTCTGCGTTTCGAATTCGGTGCCATCATTCAGCGTACCGGTGAGGCGCATGGTGGCATCTGCGATCTCCGTACCCTTGAGGTCCTGCTTGGAGAAGCACACCTCCTCGTTTTCGGGGTGGTGCGTGTTGGTGATGGCGAAACCTTGGGTTTGCGAGCCGGTGATGTGCGTGGTGTAGCCGCTCACCGTATCTTCGCGTATAGTATACACGATCTTCTTGCCATCCTCGTAGACGGGCAGATTAGTGAACGCGCTGCCGTTCTGCCAGTTTCCAACCGCATCGAGTGTCACGCTTTGATCGGTTTCCTCTCCGTTTTTCAACAGATGCACGGTTACGCTGTCAGGGCGCTTCTGGTCCTGGTTGTTGGCGTCGTCCCATGTTTTTTCAACGCCGATCGACGTGGTTTCGGGCGTGTGCGTGTTGGTGCATTGTTCGGCGGCAGCCGAACCGTCGGTGTTGTATTGCACGTCAGCGCATTGCGAGTCGTACCCGCCCAGCGTCGTGGTTTCGACGGCCTTGTAGGCCGCGGTTTTGCCGTCGACTTTCACCGGCAGTCCCATCCATTGCACTTTATCGCTCTTGTCGGGATTGAGTATGCGGCTTTGCCCGTCGACTTTCGTATAAGCGGCATCGCCGTCGGTCTTGCGGTACAAATCGAAGGTGACGGATGCGCGTTTGCCGTCCTGGTTGTTATTGTCGTTCCATGTTTTCGTAACAGTCAACGACGTGGTTTTCGGTGCGTCCTCCGCCTGCACGTGACCGATGCCGTCGCTACCGGTCACATTTTTGCCGTCGACGGTGATGGTGCCGTCTTCGCCGACCAGAATGATGATCGGATCCATGACTTGGTATCCGTCCGGTGCGTTGGCTTCGGTCAGCTTGTACCGTCCGGGCAGGAGTTCGAGCGTTTTCGTCTCGCTGCCGGAGGTGGTCCATGTCCAATCGGATTCCACCTGCGACGATCCGACACGAGTCAGCTGCATGGTGGCACCGTCGACGGGTACACCGGCATTCGCCGCATCCACCTTTGTGAATTGCACCTTGAACTTCGTTTTGTGGTCGTTGCTGCAGTTCCAACGGTAGTTGCCCAATGTGGTCGTCTTGCCGTCGCTGTCTTTGGCTACGGCGACGATCAATTTGCCGCTTTGCCCGTCTACGGTAACGGTTTTGTTGTCGTATCGTCCGTCGTATGCACCGGCAGCGGTCTGCGCGTCATGTCCGGGGAATATCACATAGAGCGGAGCGGATTTCTCGTATTGCGAATCAGTGCTGCCGGGCACTTTGCCGTCCGGACCTGTCAGCTCGGTGACCTTATATACGGTGTCGTAGTCCAGCTGCAGTCGGTCGGACAGTCCGTTGGATGCTCCTGTGGTCAGCTGCTTGGTGATTTCTTTGCCAACCGTACCATTGCAGGTGCCGTCGGCATCGGCCGTAGACGACACGAAGTTGCATCCGGTGACGCTTTCCACTTTGAAGGTGGCGCTGCCCGCCGGCTTGCCGAGATCGCCATCCGCGTACTTGTAGATCTGCAGTGTGCTCTGGTCGTATTTCATGCCGCCTTTGCTCTGCTGCACGGTTCCGGTGATTGTGTTCTGCGAGGTTCCGCCGTTGTTCTCATACCCGGCGAGCACGATTTTGTTGCCGCCCAGCGATCCGAAGCTTTCGCCTGGTTTGAGCTGCACCGCGGCCGTGTAGGTGATGGTGCATGCACGGGCGTCGGGAATGGAGAACACTAGTTCGCGGGTCTGCGGATTGTATGACCATGTTGCACCGTTGATGGCGGTTCCATTGTCGGAGTCCATGATCGACACGCTGTTGGCGTTGAGGTCGAGTGCCTGACCCATGGTGTCGGTCAGAGTGAGGTTGTTGCCTTTGTTAAGCGTGTCCGCATTCGGGTTGACTTTGACCGTGTAGTTCACGTTCGGCGCGGTCGTGGCATCGTATTTGCCGTTTTTGTCAAGAAGTTTCGGCTTGCTCGCGCCCACTGTGGCGGAAGCGTCGCCTCCGGCGCTGCCATCAATGTCGATGTGCGCCTTGTTCTCGTAATTTCCCCAATCAGGTGCGGTGATCGGGTCGATGCTCGTCTCATACACGATGAGCACACCAGCCGAGGTCTTCGCCTGGCTGAACGCCGGGGTACCCTTGGCTATGGTGAAGGTCACCGTGCCGTCGCCGTTGTCTTTGGCGCTCACTCCGGACAGCATTTTTGTGGTGCTGGAAGCGTCGAAGATCTTCAACGATTTCGCGTCGTACCGCGTGTGGACGGGCAACGTATCGGTCACCACGATGTTTTCGGCGTCCGACATCACGTCATGCACTTTGATGCGCCAGCGGATCACGCCTTTGGAGTTGGCGGTGTAGCCGTACCCGTATTGGTCCCAATACTGGTTGGCGTCTTCCTTGCCGAGCACGTCGCCGCGATGCTGGTGTTTCGCCGTGGAGGTTTTGTTCAATGCCGAAGCTCGGTTCCACACGGTTTCGTCGGTCACACCGTCGTTGACGGTGGACTGGTATTGCACGTACACCGTAGTGCCTTTGGGCAATGATGCGAACACGATGGTGAATCCCCTATCGGTGGCCTCTGTCGTGTATCCGCCCGCGTATTGCTGCGTCAGGGCGGCGTCGGTGTACACTTTAATGCTGTCTTTCACCAAGGTTTGCTTGGATCCCAGATCCTTGCCGCTGTCGTCCACATCCAGCTTGTCGGTCAGTTCGGCGTTGGTGAGGTCTTCCAAGGCTTTCATGCTGGTCACCCACGTCAGGTTCTTCGCTTCGGATGCCGGCGACGTGCATGTTTTCTTCAGTTCGACCGCGTCCGTGCCGAGTTGAGGTTCGGCCGTGGCTGTTTTGCCGGTTCCATCCTGAGGTTTTACGGTGACTTCGTTCTTGTATTTCTGGTGTTCGCCGCTTCCTTCGACCGGCACGTTTTTCGCTTCGGTCCAATACTGGATTTGGAAATGGTCGTAGCCGCCGGAGGGCAGGGTCACGGTGCCTGCTACGAGATCGCTCCAGCTAAGTTTGATGTAATGCTGCGGATTGTACGGGTCGTCGTCCGTATATGCGCCGGGCGAGCCGGTCGGACACACGGATTTCCAGTCGCCGCTGTTGTAGCAGCTGAGCACCAGATCTCCGGTCGGTTCCTTGAGGTTGTTCTTGTCGAGCAGATCTTTGACGGTGGCTCCGTCGACGGATTGGCCTTCGCCAGCGCCGATGGTGATGTTCCAAGTGAAGCCTTGCGTGCCATTTTCGTCTTTTGCTGCGGTTGCGCTTTTGTTCACATACCAGTCGCTGTAGTTGAACCAGATGGAGTTGCTGGTTTCCTTCTTGTTGACGTCTTCGTTGCTGGAGTAGGTCACCTTGTTTTTGTTTTCGGTGACATTGCTGCAATTGCCGGCCTCGCGGCATGCCTTGATGACGCTGTCTTTGTCGGCGTTCACCGAGTAGCGCACGTATAGTTTCTCACCGTCGCCCATGGAGCCGATGGTGACGTTGAAATTATGGTCGTCGGTTTTGGAGGATTGCCATGCGCCCGCGTATTCGTTCTTGCAGTCGGCGTCGGTGTAGATGTGCACGGATCCGTCCACGAAGGTCAGCAGGCCGCCCATGGTGTCGTCCATGGTCACGCCGGTGTTCGTGCCTGTAGAGGTCACTTCCAAAACGAAATCGTAGGTGGATGCGTCGGAAGTGGAGATTGCCGGGCGTTTGACCACGTTGACGCTGTGTTTGCCCTCCACGTTCACGGTGATGGTGCCATATCCGGGGAAGGTAAAGCTGGTATCGCCGCCAGCCGAACCACCGGTTTTGTTCGAGGTGATGGTTCCGTCAGTGGTCACGAACGCTTCGATGTTGGACCCCGCCGATTCGCCGCGGGTGTAGGTGGCCACCATTTTGTCGCCGTCGATGGTGTAGTAGCCGACCACGTCGCCACCGTTGTAGATCGGGTATTTCTCGTTCGATTTGTATTCCAGATTGCTGGGAAGGTCGTAGACGAAGGTGTCGCCCTCGTTGATTTTGACGTCGTTCGGCACTTTCCAATGCAGTTCGGTGCGGATCTGATCACCGTAGTTGACCTGCATGCCGGAAATGTACGGCTTCCACGTCTTGCCTCCGTCGGAACTGATTTCAAAGGAGGTGTCGTCCTTGTCAACCCAACCGAGATCGCTGATATTGTATCCCTCAGCATACGCGCGTTGCGGCGCTGCGATCACACTTGCGAAGATCATCGCAACGATTGCCACCAACGCGGCAATCGTTGTCATTCCATGCCGCTCACTTACGGCTTTATGCATGCCTGCCATTCTTCCCCCTGGTCGCAATGCAATCTAGTCGGTTTTACCCGTAAACCTGCTATTTCTCTGGACCCTACTAGACCACCCCACACAGACAATGAAACACTCTGAAAACAGGTGCAAGCATGACCTTATAAAAGGTTTAACATGCCGTCAAAAGTTGGAAAAAACGTTTGACGGAACACCCCTAAATCGGAGGATTATGCAAGAAACGCCGAAAACAATCACCCGAGCTGTTTCAATGTTTCATGAAACAAACTGCAAATGGAAGCGTTTGCAAAACGGGGTGCGTCATACGGTGCACCCCGTCACATAACAACAGACCGTTCCGAAACCGACCTCATCCGAACATGAAAGGTCCCACAAACCGGATCAATGCGTGATACCCATCATCGAAAGACACCAAGCATTCTCATAGGAGATCTCCTCCCACTGCTTGTACCTTCCAGACGTACCCCCATGACCAGCCTCAACCTCAATCTTCGCCACGGCATCCACGCCCGCACGCTGCAGTCGGGCCAACCATTTCATCGGCTCCACATACAGCACACGAGTGTCATTCATCGACGTGGTAATGAAAATCTTGGGAAAAACCGCAACCCGCGCATCATTTGCATCAGACGGCGCATTCTCATACGGCGTATATTCCTTCATATACCTGTACACGTCCGCATTATGCAGCGGATCGCCCCACTCATCCCACTCCGTAACCGTCAACGGCAACGACGGATCAAGAATCGACGTCAACGCATCCACAAAAGGCACATCCGCCTCAACGCCCGCGAAACATTCGGGAGCCATATTCGCCACGGCACCCATCAACAGGCCACCGGCGGAACCGCCATCGGCCACCGTGCGAGCAGGCGACGCCAAACCGGCACGCTGCAACGCACGCACGGCATCAACGAAATCCTCAAACGAATGCTTCTTATTGAGCAAATGCCCCTGCTCATACCAGGCACGACCCATCTCACCGCCGCCGCGAATGTGCGGCACCGCATAAAGCACACCACGATCAAGCATGCTGATGCGAGACACCGAGAATCCCGGATCCGAACTGATCTCATACGCGCCATACCCGGTAACGAACATCGCCGAATCACACGCGGGCACATCCCTGCGCCACACCAAGGAAACAGGAATGCGCTCGCCATCGCGGGCGGTAACCCACACCCTGCGCTCCATGTATTCGCGCGGTTCAAATCCACCAAGCACCGTGGCACGCTTCAACAGGCGATCCTCGCCGGTCGCCGGATCGATATCATGCAGTTCGCCGGGACGCGTGTAACTGGAGAACGAGTAGCGCATGCGGGGCGCATCATACGAAGGATTACCTCCCACACCAATCGAATACAAGCGCCGGGTCTCCCCCGGCATCGCATCGGCGGTCGCGCCATCCGATGAGGTCATCGCCTTGCGGGAAACCCCATGCACGGCCGACCCCTCGCCTTGCGCGGCGGCCAATTGGTCGAGCGCGCCCCACACTTCGGCACGTTCCTCGTTGATCTCGTCCACCGACTCGTCGACATCCCAATCGTCTTCCAACGCGTGGGGAACCAGCTCGGTGAACTTCCATGGACGCCCCGCAAGAAAATCCTCCGCAGCGGCATCCTTCGTCATCACCGCAATATGCGTCAGGCTTTCCGCCCGGTACTGCAGCGCCACATAATGCCGGTGAATCGAGATCCCCTCAATGCCAAGACCATGCGCACCCTGCAAAATGGCTGGATTGCAGGGATTGGAATACGGTGTGCCGATCGGCATCCCAGAAGCGCCCGGTTCGACCTCGTCGCCATACTCGCATCCGTACGGCGAACCGACGGCCACACGCACGCCCTCACCCAAACGGTACGGGGGCTCATGGGAGCGCATGTCGATCACATCGATTTCGAAATTCGGGTTCAACGCATTGTGATAGACCACGGCGAGCGGAATATCCTCACCGCGTTCGCCGGCACCTTCGAAACGGCTGAAACTCACGTCGTATTCCACGTCCTGCTCGCGCGGAATGAACGCGCGGAATTCACCTTCCGGATCGTCGGTGGAAAGCAGCAGCACTTCGGTAGTGGTTTTCGATCCGGTGCCGATCACCAGATTGCGTTCGTCGAACGACAGGCCGATGCCCACCCAGAATCGTTCGTCCTGTTCGTGATACACTTCCACATCGTCGGTGACGGGGGTGCCGACGCGGTGCCTCATCACCGCGTATGGACGCCACGCGTCGTCGAGCTTCACATAGAACACCCATTGCGCGTCCGGTGTGAAGCAGGCGCCACCGATGCCCTTGAACACTTCCGGCAGTTCCTTGCCGGTTTCCAAGCTGCGGATGCGGAAATCGTAACGTTCGTCGCCGCTGGTGTCGGTGCCGTACAGCATCCAACGTCCGTCTTTGGAAATATCCATGCCGCCGATACGGAAGAAATCATGGCCTTGCGCTTCGGCATTGGTGTCGAACACCACTTGTTCGCCGTCGATAGGCACGCCGATTTCAATGGTTGGCGGATCCCAATCGTCTGCGCTTCGAATCGGCACACGGCATTGCACCGCATACTGCTGGCCCTCCTGGGTGCGTACGAAATACCAGTAGCCATCCATGCGTGTCGGCACGGACATGTCGTTTTCCTGAACGTGCGACTTGAGCTCGTCGAACAGTGTGGAGCGTAGGGTTTTCAACGGTTCCATGCGCTGCTCGCAATACCGGTTCTGCGCGGCGACGTAATCCTGCACGTCATGCGATTCCTTGTCGCGCAGCCATTCGTACTCGTCGATGAAGGCGTCGCCGTGGAATACGCGCTCCTTCGGCACACGCTTCGCGATCGGCATCCCGCATTTGTCTTGCACGCTTTCGTCGCTTTCTCGCGCGCCCGTTGCGCCCTGTTCACCCCGAAAATCAGTCATGCACGCGATTATACCGGCATTGCATTCCCAATCCCACGCGGCACGCAACCCCTGCTCTGGGCGTACGAAAAAGTCAGACGCCCATCTGTTGTTTCAGGAACGGCAGCATGGTTTTCATGATGTTCGATCCGGTCGTTCCCGTGAATACCGGCACGTCGGTGACCGGCATCGGCTGCGTGGCCACGCGCCCGGCGACGGAACCGAAATTGCCGGTCACTTCGCGCGGTGACAGCTGCCGGATGCCGATCGCCAGCACACGCCCCGGGTAGCGGCGTGCGATCGTGGCGTATGTGGTCGGATCCTTCTGCCCGTCGTCGCCGATCAGAATGAACTTCATATCGGGAAAATCCGCCATCAGCTGCTCGGCGTATTCAAGCTTGTGCTGCACGCCCGACGGAATGAAGGTTTTCGGCCTCGGGTCAAGGTCGCGCAGCAGCAGCGGCCCTTCCGGAAAACCGTGGTTCGTAATGAAATGGCGGATCGAGCTTTCCACATTCCATGGCGAAGTGGACAGGTAGAAGAACGGCGCGTCCGGGAACATGTCCGCGATGCGGTTGAACAGCAGGTTCATGCTGGCCACCGGCACTTTTTTGCGCGGATTAAGCAGCAGCAGATTGTAGGCGGCCTTCATCAGACGCGGCGCCTGCGTGACCATGATGGTGTCGTCCACGTCGGAGATCACGCCCACTTTGGTGCCGCTGGAAATGGTGAAAAGATTGGCGTTGACCGGCTTGCGGCTGCGCACTTTGTACGAGACGTTGTGGATGCCCGGTTCGAGCGAATGCTCGGCCACGAGGTCGAGGTAGCCGGCATCGTCGGATGCCGCGAATTCGCTGGAAATATCAGGATTGCTGTCGATCGCGTCGTATACTTCCGACGCACCCACCTGCACTGTTTCGATGGGCACGTCATCGATGGCGATCCGCACTTTGGTATGCGGGGACGGCACCATCAGCATGCCACGGATGCCGCGAATCAGGCGGCCGGCCTGCCGTTTGAACGGGCCGTATACGGTACGGCAAATCAGTCGGGAGTAGTGTTCGGTGCCATAGCCGACGTAGGGTTCGACACGTGGATACCAGTCGAGCGACCGCACCAATGCGGTCGAGAATTTCAGCCAGACACTGAATGCTTTGGTGATCGTGCGGCGGAACAGCCTGGTCAGCGGCGGTTTGACTTCAAGACGCTCATGTCTGGAGGCCGCGTCGAAGGTGGTGACCACCTTGCGTGCCGGAATCGGCACGGTGGGCATGTCATCGCAAGAATCGTCCATCCGCTCCCCCATACGCTGCTGTTCGCGCTGCTGGTCGTGCTGCGGCGGGAACTGCGGCAACGGCTGAATTTCACTCATATGCCCACTATAGAGGTCGCGTTCGAACAAACAGTAACGCCACCGAGAAAATCAGGGAACTTTCAGGGCCCCGCAAGGCACTTCCCATAAAAAGGCTGCGGCCGGCGGGTGCGATGCGCGACCGTAAGCCCGGCCGAACGGCCTTGAGTGTGCCGCGCATCGCACCCGCCGGCCGCAGCCGTAATTAAAACTAGGCGTCCGTGCTATTCAGTCAGCCACAATCTTGGCATACTCGTCAGCGCTAAGCAGGTCAGGCTCGTCATCCTCAAGCTCGATCTTGAAAATCCAGCCCTCGCCGTACGGATCGTCCGTCACAATGCTCGGATCGTCCGCAGCCTCGTTGTTGACGTAGCGGATGGTGCCAGCCACCGGCGAGACCAGCGCGGTGACCGCCTTGGAGGATTCGAATTCCGCCACTTCGTCGCCAGCTTCGACCTGCGTACCGACTTCAGGCAAATCGATGTACACGAGTTCGCCGAACTGTTCGGTGGCGTATTCGGTAACGCCCACCATGGCGGGTTCAACGGAGGAATCCACCCACACGTGCTCGTCGGAGTATTCGAGGTGCTCGGGCACGTCGAGGTTCACTTTGCTATCGTTTGCTTCGCTCATGCCGCCCATTGTACGGCGTATGCGAACGCCGCGCACCCGCGCCACGCGTAACGGGTCAGCGTACCGGTCCGGATGGCATGGCGCCGACTACCTGCACGATGGTGCCTTCCGGACAGTTGTCGTAGATCCACTTGGAATCGGCTTCGTACATGTTCACGCAGCCGTGGGAGCCGTAGTGCGCCGGGTCGCCGTGGGCGATGCCGTAATTGTTCCAGCTTGCCGTGTGGAAGCCTTCGCCGCCGTAGAAGTAGCTTACCCACTTCACACCCTTGGACAGGTAGCGCGAGCCGTCGTCGTTCAGGCCGGTCATGTCCTGGATCTGATACTTGAGGTAGATGTAGAAGGTGCCCAGGTCGGTTTCGTGCTTGCCGGTGGTGCCCGTGCACACCGGGAAGGTCTTGACGGCCTCGTCGTTATGATACACGGTGGCAGTTTGCGCGGTGCGGTCCACCACGATGCGGTATTCGCTCTTCTTCTGCACGGTTTTGAAGTTCTGCACATCACCGTCCACCGGAATGGTGGCGCCTTGGCCGTTTTTGAGCGCTTCGCCGATCTTCGGTGCGAGCGCCTCCATGTTCTTGACCTTCACGCCGTTCACGCCTTTGACGATGGTGGCCAGCACTTTGCCGCTGTTGTCGACGGCGTCTTCCTGGTCGACCGCGTCCTGGTTGAGCTGGGCTGGGACCTGCTGCTGCACGTAGTTGGTGATGGCGTTGTCATCGTAGGACAGCGAAAGCGTGCCGTGTTCGAGGTCGGCGTCGGTTTTCAGCCATGAGGCCACGACTTCGGCTGGAATCTGGAAGGTCTTGCCTTGTCCGTTGTCCAGCACAATTGGCGCATTCAGTCGCGCGTTTGCCTGGTCGGCCACGTTTTGGGCTTCAGGCAGTGCGACCGGCACGTCGATGGTTTCGTACGTAATCGTCACGTTGCCGCTGTGCCCCGGGTTCGCGATGGCTTTGGCGACCGTGTCGATCACGTTGTCCACCTTCGGGGACCTGCCGCCGCGGCCTTCCACTGCGACGAAGGCGTGCGCGTTGACATCGTACGATGCGGTGGACGGTACCGCGCGGTCGGTGTCCTGCACGAATTTGTCGGTGACGAACGTTCTGAGGGCCAGCTTGTTGGATTTGGCGTTCAGCGGCACGTTCTTCTTGACGAACGGGTTGACTTCGTTGATGTATTCGAGTGCGCCGTTGGTCTGGTGCTTAGCGGCGAGCAGTTCCGTGACCGTCTTGTCGACGTTGTAGCTCACGCCGAGGTCGCTCAGGCTGCCGGAAGCGCTGTTGCCGTTGCCGTCCTTGATGTTCACGGTGGTGTTCTTCACGGCGGCCGTCACCGTGTTTTTCAGCTGGTCGGCGGTCTGTCCGGCCACGCTGGTTCCGCCGAAGGTCACGCCCGGCGCGGCCTTGTCTTGGAAGTACCAGCGTGCGGTGAAGAAGCCGGCGATCGCGGCGACCACCAGTACGGCGAGCACGATTCCGGTGATAATCAGTGGCAGTTTGCGTTTCTTGGCCACGACGGCTTCTCCTTCGACCGGCATGGTGAGCACGGGAATGGCGGGAGCGGGCGTGGATGAGGGCATGTCACCGGTAGGAATGGCACCAGTGGGAACAGCTCCGTTGGGGACAGCTCCGGCAGGCGTGGTTTCGGCGGCACCAGCCGTCGGGAATGACTGGAACGGCTGGGTCTGGTCCGATGCGAAATTCAACGGCGGCATGGTCTCGGTGGCGGCGTTGGACACGTCATCCTGTTCGGACACATCGGCCACGTCGGCAAGATTGATCGTATCGCCGTTCTCACCAGACTGCGGCGGCACGGCATTCACCCCTTCAAACGAGATGCCGGCGAAGCTGTTGTCCGTATCGCTCTGCCCACTTCTATCAGACATGTATGTGGTTTCCTCATTCACTCTCTTAACGGTACATACCATGCAGCATGATACGCAGACGAGTGCCCAAACGAATACCTAAACAAGCTCCCCCGGCAACCGCCCCGAAGACAGGCTCAGCCGATACCACCTTTTAATGACAGGTCTTGTCACGGCAGGTCGTGGCCGAGCCATTCCTCAATCATGTAGCGTGCGATCGTGGCTTTGCCCGGAGCCTCCATACGTCCCGAAACCAGTTCGCTCATGTATTCGTCGCGTGTGACCCAACGCGCCTGCAACGTTTCCTCGCCGTCCACGTGCACGTCGGTGGTGACCGCCACGCCTTTGAACGCCATCATGAGAGACGAGGGGAACGGCCACGGCTGGGAGCCGAGGTATTTGAGTTCGCCTATTTCGATGCCGACTTCCTCTTTGGCTTCGCGTCGGCATGCGTGCTCCAGGTTTTCGCCAGCCTCCACGAATCCGGCCGAAACCGAGTACAGGCCGTTGTTGCGCCATGCGCTGTTGTGCTGCAGCAGCAGACGGTCATCATGGTCGACGATCGCGGTGATCACCGCTGGCTCGATTCGGGGGAACAGCAAACGATTGCCATCCTCGTCGTTCGTGCAGTGCTGAGCCCAGCCGCCGAGCGCCGGTTTGACGGGCGCGCCGCACGTCGGGCAGTGACGCTGCCGGGCGTGCCACATGCTGAGCGAGATGGAGGAGGTTGCCTGTCCGGCTTCGCGTGCGCTGGCGTGGGGCGCGAATCCGCGCAGGTCCACCCAGTCGAATCGGGTTGCCGCGCTTTCCAGCAGCGATTTCGCGTTTTCCTGCGATTCATGCGCCGGCACTTCGGCGAACGCGTCATCCGCTCCCCCGCTGCGAGCCGTCGCAGCCGTAATCGTCGTATCGTTCGGCTGGACGTGCGTCACGTCCACGGCGACGACGTGCTCGCCCAATCGTCCGCCGTACGAGCCGAGGAATATGGCGAGCGCCGATGGGTGCGATTCGAGTTCCGCGGCAACGTACGCGCCCGGCAGTTGGGCGAGGCGCATTTTCACGTTGGCGTAGTCGGCGATGGCGCCTTGGCCGTGCGGCACGGCCACTTTGCCGTCTTTGACGAGGATGACTTTCGTTGCCGGTTCCGCCAGGACTTTGGCGAACAGGTCGGGTTCGCCGCGTCGTGCCACTTCGTAGTCGATGTCTCCTTGGGCGAGTGGCAGGAACGGCAGGGTCTGCGTCAATGCCAGTGGTGAGAACACGCTCATGGTTGTGTTGCCTCTTTCATGCGTGTTATATACGGAATATATTCGTTATACATACGTAGTACATATTTCGTATATACGTTTTATATATTTTCTCTATATCTTGTCGATACGCCGGATGGTCTGCCACAGATAATCGTCGCAGCCGGCTCAGCCGACTCGCTTCACCAGTTCCAGCAACGCGGCGGCCACCTGGTCGGGGTGTTCGTACGCGCTGAAGTGGCCGCAGTCGTCGATCACCGTCATCGTCACGTCGGTTTTCGTCATCGCGTCGGCGACCGGCTTCATCACTGCCGGCGGGCTGGACGGGTCCTTGTCGCCGCAGATTACTGCGACTGGCACGTTGATGTTCGGCAGCACGTCGTTCAGGTCGGGGCGGCCCGCGGCCATGCGTTCGCGCCAGGCGATGCCGTCGGCGGGCTGTTCGTTGATCCACGTTTCGAACTGCCTGCAGTAGGCGTCCGACTGTTTCACGGTGGAGTCGGCTTCCGACGGCACGGCGAATCCCATGACCGGCTCGTGTGTGCCGGTCGTTTCGCAGTCGGTGGCGATTGCGACGCGCTTCAATCGCATGTCGGCGGAGTCGGCGTCGGCTTTCGTGTCGCACAGGGCGAGCGCCGCCACCGCTTCCGGATGCAGGCGTTGGATGTCGAGAATCAGGTAACCGCCCATCGACAGGCCCACCCAGATGGCCTTGCCGTAGCCGGCGGCGTGCAGCAGGCCCACGTACGCGTCCGCCATGCGGTCCAGTCCGTATGGGAACGCGCCGTCGGCGTCCTTGCCGCCGCTGTCTTCGTCGGACGGAATCGGTCCTTCGCCGGCGCCGGGCATGTCCGGAGCCCAGATCGCAAATGGTTTCACGCCTTGTTTCACAGCTTGGTCGCGTAAAGCCGCCGCGCACTCGTCCCACATGCGGTGGTCCACCGGGAAGCCGTGCACGAGCACCACCGGCGTGGTTTCGGTATCGTTGCCGCCGTCCGTATATATGTTGTTGTTCAGTTCAATCGTCATATTTTTCTAATCCTCCCCTATCTGCCTATTCGCCTAGTTTGACTAGCTCTTGCCTCGCGTGCGCGGCTTGTCCTACTTGCCGGTCCATGCGAGCGCCTGCCGCACGATGGTGCCGTAACCATTGGCCATCTGCCCGACGAAGGTGTCGAGCATGTCTCCGGACGGGTCGACCCATTCCACATCGAGCGTCTCGTCCTGCGGCTTGCAATCGCCAGCGATCGGCACCACGTAGCACAGCGCGATCGCATGTTGGCGTGGATCGTAATAGTCGGACAGGCCGGGTGTCGGGAAGAATTCGGCCACGGTGAACGGCTGCAGGCTGATCGGCAGCTGCGGCAGGGCGATATCGCCCAAATCTTTTGCGACGTTGCGCGCCACCGCTTCACGCAACGATTCGTGGTAGAGCACACGTCCGGCGATCAATGTGCGTTCGATGCCGCCGTCGTCAGTGACGCGCAGCAGCGAGCCGATTTGCGCCACCCTGCCGAGATCGTCGGTGCGCACCGGCACGACCACGACGTACGGAATCGGTATTTCGCGGCGCATGCGGTTGATTTCGTCCGATGGGAGCCATCCCGGAGGGTTGCCCATTCCGCGGATGAAATTCTCCGGCGTAATGTCGTCGAATTCCCCGCGATGGCGGTTGGCGTCGAAATCGCCCTCGTCGGGCACTTCATCATTCATCACTGGCATGGTTCCATTATCACGCACGGCATGTGAATGTCACGTGCTTCCGATTCTTCCCATAGCGCAATCGGGTGCGGCAGTGTGTTTGCGTGGCGTGCGGCTATATACTTTTCGCAAACGGGCTTTCGCAATATTGCGCAGCATTGCACGATATTGTTTTTTGAAATCGGCTTATAGCGTAAGCCGGGGAATGGGGAACGCATATGGCAACGCATGCAGTCACTTCGCAGGATTTCAACCAGGTCGTCGAATCCAATGATCTGGTGTTCGTGGATTTCTGGGCCACGTGGTGCGGTCCGTGCCGTGCATTCGGCCCAACGTTCGAGAAGGCAAGCGAGGCGAATCCGGACGTCTATTTCGCGAAGGTGGATATCGATCAGAATCCCGATCTGGCCGCCGCGGCCAAGGTTCAGGCAGTGCCGACGCTGATGGTCGTCAAGAAGCAGCAGATCATCTTCCAGCAGGCCGGCGCGTTGCGCGCTTCCGATTTGGATGATCTGATCAGCCAGGCCAAGGCGTTGGATATGGATGCGGCCGCTTCCGATGGGAACACCGCTTCCAGCGGAGACGCCAAAGTGAAAACGCCAAGTAGTCAGTCGGAACGATGATTCGGCCCGTCGCCTGCGCGTTGCATACGTTATCTTCAAGTTCCTTGGGGTGCGGTAGACTATATGCAGTTGCGCGCATTCCGGCGGAACCCTAGCGGTTGTGCGCCGTGCCCTAGGCACGGAATCCGCCGAGGAATTGTACCCGATGTAGGAGCAGAATGGCTAGCCATAAGAAACATGCCCAACCAACTACGTTTGCCTTGCCGGGCAAATCTCAGATGGTGAAGATTGTCGCAACGGTTGCGGCAGTGGGGCTGTTGGCCACTGGCGGCATCGTGTCGCATAATCTGTACGCCACCGCGGAGAAGTCTCCTGCCAAGCAGGTCACCGCGTATTCCGTCACCGACAGCATCGAAGCCTCCCGTGGCAACGCCCGTGAGGCGCTTTCCGGAGATACTTCGTACGTCACCGTGAAGATCAACGGCAAGACCCGCGTGGTTCCCGGCATGCATTTCACCGACGTGAAGTCCGTGCTTGACGCGGGCGACATCACCCTTGATACGGAAGACACCGTTTCCCCGTCTTTGGATACGAAGGTGAACGAGAACACCGTCATCAAGATCGAACGTGCCGGCGCTTCCGTTGAGGTGTCTGATACGGATATCGCATTCAACACGGTCAAGAAGGAGACCTCCAGCCTGCCGAAGGGCCAGGAGAAGGTCGAGACCGAAGGCGCGAACGGTGTTATGGAGACCACGAACCTCGTCACCAAGTCCGGCGGCAAGGTCATGTCTTCCAATATGATCAGCTCTTTCGTGAAGAAGGCTCCGACCGACAAGGTGATCCTCGTCGGCACCGGCTCCTCGTCCACGCCGTCCGCGGCCGCAGCGTCGATCGGCACCACCGTGCCGGCTGGCGAAATGCAGCAGTGGGCTCACGATTATCTGCTGTCCAGCGGCTATTCCGAGGCTGATTTCACCGCGACCGTGTACATCATTTCCCACGAATCCGGTTGGAATGTTTCCGCCACGAACCCGTCTTCCGGTGCCTACGGCCTGCCGCAAGCTCTGCCCGGTTCGAAGATGGTGAGCGCCGGCGCTGACTGGGCCACCAACTATCAGACCCAGCTCAAGTGGTTCTGGGGCTACTGCGCACAGCGCTACGGCTCCATCCAGGGCGCCTACACCTACTGGCTCGCCAACCACTGCTACTGAGTTTTAGTTTTTCAGACAGGAGAGGCTCCGCACACATTGTGCGGAGCCTCTCCTGTCTTATATGCCTCTTTTATATTTCATATGGAAAGATGCAGGCCATTCATGGCGTTACGGTTGTTTATGCACGCAATTCATTCATCGCTTTTATCGCGGCCCTTTTGGCCATCTTACGCGTGAGCGAACGGCCAGACGCAACGGGCTCGAAAAAGCCGTCATGCTCTTTTTCCACCGTCCATCGCCAACCAAGCACGTTATTTTGAGCGACTCGAATACTGAACGAAGATCCTACACGCCCACTACCTGCCACATTCATTCCAAGCTCCCTTTTTCAGGATTTTTGGGCTGGATGCATACGTACTCATTATTAGCGTTTATGGACGTTTCGCACAGCCTATCAAGATACTGCATATAGTACAGCACTCACATCAAGAGAACTGTACTATATGCGATTTTTCAAGCTGAGCGGAATATTGTTCACTTACTCGCCATCTTTGGCCGTATGATGCGAACCTTTGCGGGGACCGCGCTTGCCGGATACACCCTTTGCAGCATCGGCCACAGCAAAAATGACAACCTTCTCATCCGGGTAGGACTCGCCATCCATGGCGAAATAGGCGATCTGGTCGTCTGCGACCGGCGGGAAAGTGAAATACTTCTGCACCGCTACCAGCACATCGGTGGTACGCACGGTCACGGAAGAAGCCTTTCCTGCAGCGTCAGAGTCGACGCCATCGGCCTTGCTTCGCTTGGTCTTGCAGAACTTGATGGCGTTCTCGTCTTTGGCGTCGCATGCCTGGACTGCGATCTTCTTCTGCTTGTCATTCACCAGCAATTTCACGTATGCCGGGCATCCGAGCGCTTCGGTCACGCCTTTGGAAAAGCGAACGGATGATTCCATGACCGTCATGGTCATCTTATTGGTGGTGGTCTTTTCTCCCACTGCTTCAAATCCGTCAAGAACAGACATGCCAACCCCTTGAAAATATAGGATATTAATTACATGCAATATAATACAACAATTCGCATAAATACACCCTTTTTTCACTAATAAAATAGGGGGTATCTCCGCTTTCCGGCAGAAATACCCCCTGTATTTCCAAGAATATAGCAATAATTCATAGACTTCATTGAACAAGTTTTCATTGAGATGAATTCAAGGAAATCATGCACCAATAATGTCGAGAATTACCGCGCCATATTTCAATAGTTGTATTTCACATCATTGGTCATTTTGCCACACGGCGTCTGATCGAGCTTCATATCAGCCGTGGCCTTGTCAGACACGGTCACGTCGAACTCGTACGTCACGCTCTTGCCAGGTGCGATGTACGCCATACTGGAGTTCAATGGCTTGCCGTCCATGGTGGCATTGCTACGGTCACGCACATCACCGGTCACGGCGATTGATCCAATCGAACCACCTGCAGGCGCGTAAATCAGCACACGCTGCGCGGATGTGCCACTCGGCGCCACGGGCACGCCACCAACGCCCTTCTGCTCACCACCGAGAATGTAACTCGTGCAGGTAGCCATTTCCGTGGAAGTCATACGGTTGGTCAGCGTGTACTTCACGTGGTAGGTCTTGTCACCTGTCTTGGTCACTTCGCTGGTACGGTCGATATACCAACCCATCTTCGAAGGATTCTGCTCGCTGATGTAAATGCCCGTTTCCGGATTGGTCTCGCTCTCAGGCGCATTCTTGGCGAGTCCAGCACCTTGGAAGTACTTCGCTTCGTCATCGTGGAACGTGTAGGCGTAGAAGTGGCGGTTCTCGGCCAAATCACCGATGCTTTGCGCCACCTTCATCATCTTGTCCACAGTCATGTTGCCAAAAGCGCCGTCCATCACCGTTTTGGCAATGTACTCGAAGTATTCGTCCTGCTGTGCCACAGGAACGTCCTTGTAGATGGTGTTGAGCATGTATTCGGCGGTGTTCTCGCCGGTAAGCACAGTGCCGTTGGACAAGGTGACTGGTCCGTTGATCTCCACCATTTTCTGGATGAACACCGGATCCACGGAAATCAAACCGTCGATGTTGCAGGCATATTGCGAACGCTGCCATGAAGCGTTGAGCATTTCCGCGTTGCGGGAAACATCCGGCACCGCGAAGGTGTCTCGCACGTCGAAGGAGAAACCCAACGGCCTGTTGAATACCGCATGTTCCTCAGCGGTGCCGTTGTTGCCATTGACGAACTCACCATTCGGGTGGAAGTCCCCCACCGCGATTTTGCCATTATCCGCAGTCATGGTGCCGAGAGAGCCAACCAAGCCGCCGCCGGAACGTGTTTCGGATGTGGTCTGTGCCGCCAGCAAGTATGTGCGGGCACCGTTCTGGCCGAGGAAGGAAGGCAGCATGTGAGTGGCGTTGCTGACCTGCCCGACCAGATCGGCGATATTGTCAAGCTGGTCCTTGCCCTGCTGATAGGCTTTCTTCACCATGCCGATTTTCGGCTCGGCAAGACTGTTATACTGCTTGTTCTGCTGCTGCACCTGCTGGTTGAGCTTGTCGAAGTTACCTTGCGCATCGGCGATTGGCTGCAGGTTGAGTTGCCCTTCCGCACCGGAAAGATTGGCCCCGGCAAGCTGTTGCACCGCAGTGGTCAACGATGGCAGTGTCTGCTGTGCAAGGTTGTCCACGACTTCCGTCATGCCTTGCACAGTGGCGATGTCACTGCCGACGAACGGCATTTTCGCAGCCACGTTCCATAATGAACCGTGCGCAATCTGCTTGGCCTGCGCCGTCTGCTGCTGAGCCTGCGCGATGGACGCCTGCAACGCGGCGGCATCCTTGAGCTTTGCAGGGTCATTGATTGCGGATAGTGAGGATATGGCTTGCGATTCGTGTGCCTTGACGCTTTTTGCCTGCTTATACAGTTGCATACCAAACACTGCAGCAATGGCAAGTAGCACGATCAGCACCGCAAGTACAATAAGCGTCACATTCCGTGCCGTATGTTTTTCCCGTATTGCTTGAGCATGTTGCCCCATGCTTTGCTCCTCAAATCATTAAGCACTCAATTTGACTATTCCAGCGCATTATTGTGCCACATGGCACCCCTTTTTCGGCCGCCAAATGAAATTTCCCTCTGTTCCGTCACAAGAACAGAGGGAAAATCACAGAAAACCCACTTATTGGCTCAGTACGATCCACGGCCAGTGAAGATTACCATCACGGTTTTGGCAAGAATCGCAAGATCTCCAGCGATGGACCAATTCTCAATGTAGGAGACGTCCAAATATTCGCTTTGCTCCTGTGAAAGATCCGACCGGCCGGACACCTGCCACGGACCGGTGATGCCCGGCTTGACCAGCAGTCGGGCGGAATATAGGGAACCATAGCGGGCCACTTCTTCCGGCAATGCCGGGCGCGGACCGACCAGAGACATATCGCCCTTGAGCACGTTGTAGAACTGCGGGAACTCATCCAAAGAAGTCTTACGGATGAAGTGACCTACCTTGGTGATACGCGGATCATCTTTCATTTTGAAGATGAACCGGTCTTCCTGCCCAGTTTCCTCAGCGAGTTTCTTCTTCAGCTCCTCAGCATTGGTGACCATGGAACGGAATTTATACATTTTGAACGGCTTGCCGTGCAGTCCGATACGGGTCTGAGAGAAGAACACCGGACCGCCATCATCAAGCTTGATGGCGATGGCGACGCCGAGAAGAATCGGAGAGGAAATAATCAGCGCGCACAGTGAGCCGATGATGTCCAGCAAACGCTTGATTACGTTCGCAGCTCCCGTGTACTGCGGCAGGGAAGCCAACAGAACTGGCTGTTCCGTGGTGTTTCGCAGATACAAACGGTGACCGCTCACATCCGCCAGGGAGACCGCCAAGGCAAGTTCCATACCCAGCGACTCCACCGCAAGAGAAAGACCATGCAACATTTCGGAATCACGCGAAAGCACGTCAGCCACATAGACTTCCTGTACACCGAGGCTTTCGCAAATACGTGGGAATGCCGAGTTGAAAGGAATCACCTTAAGTTTGCTGGAGCCTTCGATATTGGCATCCGGTGTGTATGAGGTAACCACATAAGCGTCTTTTGAAGCTGGATCCGCTTCAATTGGGCATACAGCAACTGGTTCGTACCCCCAATTCATGCAGTTGCGCATGGTCTGCAAGGCTTTGTTGATGCCATCGGAAGATCCGATGACCACCGTTCTGTACTTGCAAGAGCCTTTGCTGCGGTGACGATGCAACGCTTGACGCATCTGCCAACGTGCGATGATATCCAAGAAGAAGGCGATGACTGGCGCGATAATCAACGCAGTACGGGGCAATGCAAGTTTGAAAATAAATGCAAGGCTGCAGTATGAGATGATGGTCAGCAACGACGCATTGATGATTTTGGCATACAGCTCATAGCCGTCCGCCATAACATGGCGGTGGTATGTGCCCGCGAATGCCAAGCACAGCAACCAAATCAGGCTGAACAGAATGAGGAAAAGCCAAAACGGCATCACATCGCCGATGGCATCGAAAGCAGCACCGTTGATTACAAGGCTGACGGTCAACGAAAGCAGCATCACTGCCAAATCGATGGCGATCAGGCTGGCGACGAAGGCGAAACGCCACCGGGGAGTCGATTCAGCCTTGCCGCGCCTATGTCCTTCCTTTTCCGCAGGAAACGGGGTATTGGAAAAAGTCATCGGCTCGAACTGCTTTTGCAGACGCTGATTCTGCATGGACGCGTATGCCTGTCGATGCGCATTGGACGAGACGATATGAATCTCTTGAGTCCTCATACCTTGCTCGCCGTTTGGTGCGCCGGATTCACCGGTATTCACGCCTTGCATGTATCTCCCTCCCCTTCAGCTGCATACGGCAAACAATTTACCACAGCCCCCCCCAGAAATTAAGAGGGACCTATGGGGGTACCATTCGCTATATCCAAATCCTTCTCCGGTATGGCTTATTCGCCAGCAGTACCTGTATCTGAATCGCCGTTGCCGTTGCCGGTCGAACCACCATTACCGTCATTCGAATCGCCGTTACCGCCGCCGTTTGAATCGCCGTTGCCGTTGCCGGTCGAATCGCCATTACCACCGGTTGAGCCACCATTGTTATTGCCACCGGTCGAACCACCACCGTTCACACCGTTTCCAGAGCCCGGACCAAATTGCCACGTATATGTGTAACGCCGGTTCGTAGTGCCGTTATTGGTATTCGAATTGGTATTCGACTGGGCATTGGCCGCAGTTTGCTCCGCCACAGACTTGTTTACGCCGTCAGAAGTCGAGGAAATCACCTTCGAAGCGTTCTGCATGGCCGCAACATCGGTGCTTTTGCCATCGAGGAGTTTCTGGGCAGCGTCAATCGCCTTGGCAAGCGCGTCACGTGTCGACTCGTCCGCAACCTGGCCTGCAGAACCGTCAAGCAACGTCTTTGCGTCGGCAATGGCCTTCTGCAATGCGGCAGTCGTCTTATTCACTTCCAAAGCTCGCTTGCTGGCGTCCACAGCTGTGGCTGCTGCGGTAACGGCCTTGGTCTGTTCTTTGATATTGCTGATCTGCTTGCTCATGCTACGGGCGTGCGCACGCAGTGTGGTTTCGGACAGCAGCACCGAACATCCGCCGACCGTCTTGAGGTTTTGCGCCTTGGTCACGGCCTGAGTGAGCTGGTCGATTGTGGCGGCATCCGCCACCTGGTTTGCCGCAGTGCCCTGCAGACTAGTTGCCTGTTCGATGGCGTTTTGCAGTTTTTCGTTGGCTTTGGAGTATTTGGATTTCGCCTTCTCACATACCACCACTGCCGCACGCTGTTCTTTCGAATTGATACGATTGCGTACCACGATGACACCGGCAATAGCAACCGCCACTGCCGCAATCGCAGCGACAATGGCAATAATCTTTCGCTTGTCCGCAGACGGCTCTTTCGGTGCGACCGGAATGGTTTTCAGCGGATCATGTTCCGGATCTTCCGCGGCCAGCTCCTCTAGGTCGGTTATGCCACCTGATGTATCAAAGGCCTGAGTCGCTTCGACGTCCTGTTCATCTGTCGAAGAGACGAGGGGTGGCAAAGTGGCGGTTTCCTCGGCATCGGCTGGTGCAACCGCATCATCGAAATCGACGGTATCGAGCGGCATACTGGGAATATCCGCGATTGTTGGCGCAGCCGAAACCGGCTGTTCCGTTTGCGCAGGCACGGAGGAAGCGATGGTGCGGGGCTCAGCAAGCGAAGCCTCATCCGCACCATCGGCTTCTTCCGAATCGGTAGGCTGCAATTTGGGGAAGGTCAGCGGAGGAATATCCCAGCTGGTGTCCACCACATCCCGAGATATGTTGGACAAAATACCGTTCATAGACTGGGAATCATCGTTCTCAGTTGCCATACACCCCTCATTCCATGGAGAAGGGAACCATCAGTGCCGCTTCTTCCCCTTCGCGCGATGGCTGCTGCGCGGCGCACCATCCTCATAGTAATAGTAATAATTGGAATGCGTATTGGTCTTCTTCGGATCTGCACGATTGAAGATGAAGCCAAGTACCGGCACCTGCGCGGTGGCGAGCGTGTCGGCCGCCTCCTGCAGGGACTTCTTCTCGCACACGTTGCGGCTGACCACCAGCAGAAGGCCCTTGGCCCAACGGCCGAATACCGCGCCATCGTTGGACACCGTCAACGGGGCGGTATCAATAATCACGTAATCGTATTGGGTGAGCGCCTGCTCCACCATGAGCTTCATGGTTTCGGAACCCAGCAGCACGCCAGCGTTCGCCGGCCTCTTGCCGCCAGGCAGAATGTGCAGGTTCGGCTTCCAGTAGCTCTGCACCACGTCCTTCGGGCCCATCTGTCCGGACAGCACGTGCGCCAGACCGGCGGCACCTTCAATGCCCAAGTGGTGAGCAACGGACGGGTGGCGAAGATCAGCGTCGATAAGCAGTACTTTCGCACCATCTTCAGCAAGGGCCACCGCAGTGTTGATAGCCATGGTGGTCTTGCCTTCGGACGGCTGCGCAGACGTGATGACAAGCAGCTGGCCCACACCTTCGGTGCGGTCGGTCTGCAGGAACTCAATATTCGTATGGATACGGCGGAATTCTTCGGCGATGGCACCGTTGGGCTGGCTCACCAACACCGGGCGCTTATCATCAAGCGAAGCGTCCATCGGAACGGAGCCAAGGGAGGATGCTCGGACGATGCCGCGCACGTCGGAAGTCTCTTCAACCTTGGTGTTGAGGAGGTCTTTGATGAGTGCGGCGAACACGCCGACGATGATGCCGAGCACCACACCGACAGCCAAATACAGGGCAGTCTTCGGCGAAGACTTAGACGTCGGGACCTGTGCCTTCTGCACGATGGAAAGCTTCACCGGGGACTTATCTCCGGAGTACAGGTCGCTTTCAATGACGTTCTTCAGCGATTCGGCAACGGAATTGGCGATGTCCGCGGCCTGCTTCGGATCTCCATCCACCACGGCAATGTTCACGAATGCGGTGTTGGTCGGATTGGTGACGGTGACCTGGCCGGCAAGATCCGTCACAGTTTCGTCCAGACCAAGATCATCAATGACCGGCTTAAGCACCTTCGAAGTGGTGGCAAGCGTCGGATATGAGGTGATTTGGTTGGAAATGTAGCTGCCGCCAGCGGACTGCTGGTTAATGTCGACACCATTTTGAGAAGCATTGTAAGTAGCCATGGTCTGAGCCGTAGCCGTATACTTCGCCGGAGCGAGGAAGGTATAGGCGCTCACGCCTGCCACCACCACCACGAATGCAATAATCGCGGTGACCAGATGCTTACGAATGATTTTGAGCAGATCCATCAGAGTGATGCCGTCATCCGCTTCCTCAACTACCCCTTGCGGTGCGGTAGGCTGCTGCACATTAGCGTTCTCTACAGAAGTCACTGAACTTCCCCATCTCACGTTGGCAATATCCTTTCCAAGGATAATCTTCCCCCTCGAACTATTCCTCATCCCTTCATACATTGAACACATTTTTTGGGAACTCAAACAGATAAGCTATGAAATAAGGAACATTCCCTGTCGATATCGTGCGCGTGCGAGACTTTTTGGCAATATTTGGCATATTCAGTGGCTGATTTTGGGCGGGCTGTTTCTGACCGCAAGAAAAAGTGCCACCGGCGACCGTGTCAAGTGAACAAGGCCGCCAAAATCTGTTGTCAGCCTTTCCTACGCCCAGCTTAAGTAGATTGAGGAGAACGACAAGGCAAGCTGGAAGAATACGCTGTCCCGTCAGCAAGGCGTGTATGTAATTACCAATACCGATAACGGGAAACTGTATGTGGGAAGCGCCACCGGAAGGAACGGCATATACCAGCGTTGGCAGGACTACATCCGCGATGGTCACGGAAACGATACTGGGCTGATTGCCATTGTGAAACAGCACGGGTTGGAGTACGTGCAGGCGCATTTTCGCTACACGCTTCTGGAACATTACGACTTCACCGTGCCTAAAGACGTTGTTCTCGCCAGGGAATCCTATTGGAAGGAGACTCTGGATACGCGCAAGCATGGGTATAACGGTAACTAGATATCTCCAATACGGCAACAATAAGCACAATGAAACCACCGCTTTTAGCAGAAAATTGCAAAACGCGTATATTTCTGGATATAATCTCAGTATCAAAGGAGCAAAATATACTTACGAGGCAACCAGATGCTGATTGATTTTAGTTTTTCGAACTTCAGGAGTTTCCGAGACGAGCAGTCTTTCTCCATGACTCGCGAAAAACGGTTCATGGAATCTGATGAGTCTCTCCATTCTCCAATCGCAGCCATATACGGCGCCAATGCATCGGGAAAGTCCAATTTTCTGAAGGCATTGCGCGCTATGCGCAACATGGTGGTAAATAGCTACAGCCAAGGGGATGCAAGCAGTCCTATTCCCAGGGAACCTTTTCTGTTACGAAAGGATCCTTTCTCGCATTCGTCCATGTTCTTCCTTGCATTCATCGCGAACGATGGACTGAAATACCAGTATTGGTTCCGCTATGACAATGAACGGATTCTTGAGGAAGATCTCATCTTCTTCAAAAAACTGCAAGGACGTTTTTCCACGCACTCCTCTCTGCTGTTTTCCCGTTCCTCAACGGATGGGGTGAAATTCGGTCCTTCCTTCAAAGGACCTCGCTCACAAGTACGCAAGACCATAGAACTCAGGCCGAATGCACTTCTGCTTTCCGCAGCCGCAGCTGCCGGTATTGAGTCCATTCGGCCGGCATTTTCATTCTTCCAAAGTGGCATAGCCTATTACGAAGCAAGCGCTTTCGAACAGGAGCAGCCTACACTGTTGGATGAGTTCAAGAAAGAGACACCGCTTTCGAAACATCTGGCCACATTGATTAGGTATGCAGACTTCGGCATCAGTGACGTGAAAAGCGTTCCTGTGGACGTCCCACCGGATCTCTGGGCTCAGTTCAAGGAAGAGATGCATAAGCAACTCGGCATGGATGAGAACAAAGTGGATGAGACATTCAATGTCAAGAACGCTTCCCAGCTGATGTTCACTCATACCGGCGAATCATCTTCCGCAGGATTCGGTCCTGATGATGAGTCCAGGGGCACCGTTGCTGCGCTGTCATTCTTCTCGCTTGCTCTTCGCCAGCTGTCGAAGCAGTCGGTGACGCTTATCGACGAGATCGATACCAGTCTGCATCCGGCTCTGGTGAAGGAGCTGGTGGCGCTGTATGCCGACGCGGAAACGAATCCTCACGGTTCCCAGCTTATTTTCACGACTCATGACGTGTCGCTGATCAATCAGTCCGGTTTGGCAAAGCGTTTACTGGCACCAGATCAGATCTGGCTTGTGGAAAAGAACAAGGAAGGCGTTTCGGAATTGTTCCCGGTGACCAATCTGGGTATTCGGAATATGGAAAACATCGGTAAGAACTATCTCAACGGCGTGTACGGCGCCATACCACGGCCTGATTTTCATACCGCTTTCGCCCAGATCGTGAATGTGGTTGATGCCTGATGTCGAAAAAGCGAAACGTTCCTGCACATGGACGTAAAGCCGCACGGTCGCGCCGACCGCGCAAGAGACGCTTTCTTGTCGTGGCCGGCGGAGCAGTCACTGAGAAACAGTATTTCAAGCAGCTTGAGTCCCTATACGATGTCATCATTGACTATCAACAGAAGAACAACAGCCCTAAGCAGCTCGCGAAGCTCGCTGTTAAGTTGAAGAGGGAAGACAAGCGAGATACTTCTACAGATTGTTATGAACGAATCTGGGTGGTGGTCGATGTTGACGATTTTCACGACCACGGCGAAGCAGCGAGAATCTGCAATGACAATGGAATCGAACTCATCATTTCCAATCCTTGCTTCGAGGTCTGGCTGCTCGACTATGTGAAGGCTTGCCCGTCAAGCTATACACTGACACCTGATGTCGAGTCAGCTGCAGCAGAAGCTAAAGTTGTCGGCGGAAACCGTAACAAATACATCAACACCGAGCTCATTGACAAAGAACATCTCGATGCCGCCATACGCAATGCAGCCCGGCACAATACAACGGAAAACCGCCAGGGGCGTAACAGACTCGCGCCTAATCATGAGCAGGAATACGCCCCTTGGACCGATATGCCAAAAGTAATCGAAACGCTGAAATCTAATAAACAGAGCTGAAAGGAGAAACATGGCTCTACCCATCCGGGTAAATTTCGAAAACCCCTTCATAGATATTCACACTGGACGAGGTCAAGGTAGCTGCACATTCGCAAATGGATTCGACTGCATCTGTTCATGCGCAGGTATCGCACACGCCCAATTACTCAGAATGGTCCTTACTCTCGAAAACAGTAAGAAACTACCTGACAAATATAAGAAGGCTCTTGCTGATAAAATCCAAACTGTCCAAGCCCATATTGTCGATATTCCACACGATAAAGCAACGGCAATCATCCATGCGCAGAGACAACCTGAGCGCGTGTTCTTTCTTTGCGAGGATATAACTCATCCCATAATTGATTATTGCCGAGTAATTGATATACCTCACTGGGCAAAAGAGAATTCCATGACGAGTCAGCAAGTGTCAAGACTTTGCGCTTGTGTACAAAGACACGGCATTGATTCTTTCAAGGATTTAGCCCCTAAAGCCGGCGAATATTTGTCCCAAGCACACGTACTTTGCGACATCGTAGCTTCTATCGCATTCGCGCTCAGCGAAGCCGCAGACACGATTCCGGATGAAGATACGTTTATCAATGCCTGCAAAGCAGCATTCACTCTCTCACGACGTAACTCACTAGGATTCGGCCCATCGCGAAATAGACATAGGAAAAACACAGTCGCAGCACGCAAATCACGGCAGGAAAACGATGATGAGGAAAGCCAAAAACGATACTCTGATGGAGACTCCATCTCAAGTAATCTGCTCACCAAGATTTTAATGGATATCAGTAAGGACGTTTACGCCCTACTGATGGAGTACAAACCCCAGACGAAGCAATTCCTCCAAGCGGTTCAGGCCACAGCAATATTGTTTTGCCCCGATCCGGATAGCCATAAGCTCACATGGGACGTGTGCTTCATTCCACTATTCCAAACGGAAATCTGTGATGACCTGCGTAGCAAGTTGAATCAAGACATCATTACTGCACTTGAATATGGGAAAACGGATATCTGGGACAACGGGGCTAGGGCATACTGGTAGGCAGAGCTGACTTGATGTGGCGCCTTGAAGACGCTGCATCAAGTCAGTTCTTTTGGTTGGGGACGAGCATGATCTCGCCGTCGGCAATGCCCTTGAGATGCTGGCCGTAGGGGCTCTTGCCGTAACGATCCGCGGACTCCATGAGCTCGTCGCGCGTGATCCAACCGTTCTCGAAGGCGATCTCCTCCACGATTGCGATCGGCAGACCCTGCGCACGCTGCACGGTACGCACGAACTCCCCCGCCTCGAACAAAGAATCCATCGTACCGGTATCCAACCACGCGTAACCACGACCCAACGTACGCACGTTCAGCATGCCCGCATCCAAATACATACGGTTCAAATCCGTGATCTCCAACTCGCCACGCGCACTCGGCTCCACCCGCTTCGCGTACTCGACCACGTGCTCGTCGTAGAAATACAGGCCGGTCACCGCGTAGTGCGACTTCGGATGGGCCGGCTTCTCCTCGATGGACACGGCCTTCTTATTCTCGTCGAACTCGACCACGCCATACCGTTCCGGATCGTCGACATAGTAGCCGAACACGCTCGCGCCCTCGCCGGATTCGGCCTTCGCGACCGCGCCACGCAGGGTCGCGCCCAAGCCATTGCCGTAGAAGATGTTGTCTCCCAACACCAGCGCGCACGGCTCGCCCGCGATGAACTCCTCACCCAACAGGAACGCCTGAGCCAACCCGTCCGGAGACGGCTGCCCCTTGTACGAGAACCGCACCCCGTAATGCGAACCATCACCCAGAAGACGCTGGAAATTCGGCAGATCCTTCGGCGTGCTGATGATCAGGATGTCACGAATCCCGGCCATCATCAGCGCACTCAGCGGATAGTAGATCATCGGATATTCTTCACGAATTTATGCTCCTCACCAATCACCCAGCTCATCCAAATCCTCCAACGGGATCGGCCAATCAATATGCAACTCCGGATCGGTGAGGTTCACGAACGTGTGCGCCTTCTTCTGCTCCAAGTCCGGTGCGCGTTCACGAGATACGTGTACACAGCACCGTCCTCCAACCCCTAGAAGCTATTGCCCATACCACGTGGCATGCATGGATGATAAGGGACACGAACCCCAGACATCCACGCGCGACGCCAAGCGGTCACTGGCCCCGCTGCTTATACCGTTCCTCGGTAGCGGCCTTCGCCGGCTCCCACCATGCACGGTTCCGCGTATACCATTCAATCGTCTGCGCGAGGCCAGACTCGAAATCCGTATGCTTCGGAGTCCAGCCGAGCTCGGTGCGCAGCTTGGTCGAATCGATCGCGTACCGACGGTCATGGCCCGGACGATCCTTCACCCAATCGAACGCATCCTCCGCCTGCCCCATCATCCTCAAAATCATGCGAAGCACGGTGATGTTATTCTGTTCGCAGTCCGCGCCGATCAGATACGTCTCGCCGACACGGCCCTTGGTCAGGATTGTCCACACGCCCGAGCTGTGGTCCTCGGTATGGATCCAGTCGCGCACGTTCAGCCCCTTGCCGTACAGCTTCGGACGCTGACCGTCCAGGATGTTCGTGATCTGACGCGGGATGAACTTCTCCACATGCTGGAAGGGACCATAATTGTTCGAACAGTTCGAGATCGTCGCGCGGATGCCATACGTGCGCGTCCACGCGCGCACCAGCATGTCCGAGGCGGCCTTCGTCGACGAATACGGCGAGCTCGGATGATACGGGGTATGCTCCGTGAACCTGGCCGGATCATTCAACGCGAGATCCCCGTACACCTCGTCCGTGCTCACATGATGGTAACGGATCCCATACTTCCTGACCACCTCCAACAGACGGAACGTGCCCTCCACATTCGTCCTGAGGAACGGTTCCGGATCCGCGATGCTGTTGTCATTATGCGACTCGGCCGCGTAATGCACGATCGCGTCATGGCCCGGCACGATACGGTCCAGCAGATCCGCGTCGCAGATGTCACCCACGACCAATTCCACGCGGTCCTCGGGCAGACCCGCGATGTTCTCCGGATTGCCCGCGTACGTGAGCTTGTCCAAAACGGTCACATGCACGTCCGGATGATGGTCAACCACGTAATGCACGAAATTCGAACCGATGAAACCACATCCACCGGTCACGATAATGTTCTTAGGAGTAAACGTCTCTTCAACCACACCCCCGATTTTACGACACAACATCTATTCGCATTACGCATGATGTTATATGCAAACTTTCCTGAAAGAGAAAACGTTTTATGTATATATTTCATACAACCTTTATCCAATGGCCCCGAACTCACGTTTGCATCCACTGAAAATTTTTGCAAACCCCTTTTCAATACTCCCTCACACCACAACTTGCAATCGTTACGCATTCCGCATCCACAAATCGCCATTCAATCGGGGGCTACCCCTGCAAAAACAACGGCAAGTTTTTGCAAAAACCATTGTTATTGCAGCAACGATTTTCATTGACATTCTGCCATTTTCCACTCTTTAGCACTCCGCAAAAGGCATAGAATATACAGCATACGTTCGCAATAGAGCAAACGTTATCAGAGAAGATAAACCCCCGTCATAAGGGGCCGTCAGTAAGGAACAAAGGAGTCATGAAACATCGGAAACCCGCACCGGCCTGGCATAGGCTGGGGCTGAAGATTAGCAAGAAAGTGGTGGTCGGCATCACCGCTGCGGCGACCGCCTTCGGCGGACTGGCAATCGCCAGTACAGCGGCACAGGCCAGCACCGATCGTGACAGCTACGCCGACACCGTTGAAAACGCCACATTCGAACAGGCTCGCAAGCGTTATGGACTGGCGCAGCAAATGAGCGAGGGCGCCACCCTGCACGCATGGGAGTGGAGCTTCAAAACCATTGAGGAAAACATTCCCGCCATTGCCGAAGCGGGTTACACCTCCGTGCAGACCGAGCCGATTTCCGCTATTCATAACGGTGGTAAGGGCAAGATCTTCACCGAGAACTGGTACTACGTGTATCAGCCGACCGACACCACCATCGGCAACTGGGTGATGGGCACCGAAGATGATCTGAAGAGCCTGTGCAACACGGCTCACAAGTACGGCGTGCGTATCATCGTCGATGTGGTAGCCAACCATATGACCGCGACTTGGGGCGCCATCGCCGATCGTTGGAAGAAGTCCGAGTACTACCACCACGACTGCAATGACGGTGATGTGCAGGATTGGAACAACCGCTATCAGGTGACCCACTGCAAGCTGCTCGGCCTGTATGACATCAACACTGAGAACACCGAAACCGCCAACATGATGCACGATTTCCTCGTGCAAGCGGTCAACGACGGTGTGGACGGGTTCCGTTTCGATGCGGCCAAGCACATCGAACTGCCGGACGAGTATAACGGCTCCCAGTATTGGAACATCATTCTTAACAATGGCGCGCAGTTCCAATACGGCGAAGTGTTGCAGGATTCCGTCTCCCGCGATAGCGACTATGCAAAGCTGTTCTCCAGCCACAGCAAGAACGGCGGCGGCGTCACCGCATCCTCCTACGGCAGCAAGCTGCGCGGAGCCCTGAATTCGAAGAACCTGAACGCCGGCACCCTGTCCGATTGGAGCAACTCCGCCAGCCCGAGCAATCTTGTCTCTTGGGTGGAATCGCATGATAACTATTCCAATAGCGATAGGGAATCCACCGGCATGAGCGAGTGGCAGATGACCATGGGCTGGGGCGTCATCGGTTCCCGCTCCCAGACCATGCCGCTGTACTTCGACCGCCCGGTCGGTTCCGGCGGCAGCCAGCCACAGTTCTCCGAGGAGAGCAAACTCGGCGATGCCGGTGCGGATTCTTGGAAGGATGCGCAGGTTGTGGCGGTGAACCACTTCCGCAATACTATGAACAACAACAAGGCTTCGGAGTATCTGCGCAACTGCGGCGCGAATTCCTGCCTCATGGTGGAACGCTACATCAAGGACGGCAACTTCAAGAACGACGGCGTGACCATCACCAACATGGGTGATACGCAAGAGCTGTCCGGCACTGCCACCAACCTTGACGACGGCACCTACAAGGACCAGGTCTCCGGCGGTACCATCACCGTTTCCGGCGGCAAGATCACTTCCGGCTCCGCTCCCGGCGGCAAGATCAGTGTGTTCTTCACCGACAATTCCGGTTCGGTCTCCGCAACCCCGGGCGACAGCTCGTTCAAGACGGACACCACTACCGTTACCCTGAATGCGAACAACGTCACCGATGCCACCTACACCACTTCGGAGGGCAAGTCCGGCTCGTATCAGGATGGCGACACCATCACCATCGGCGCCTCCACGGCAATCGGTGACACCATCACCGTGAAGCTGCAGGGCAAGGATGCGGATGGCCAAACGGTCTCCGCAACATACAAGTACACGAAGAAGGATCCGGCCGCCACCAGCACGGCTTATGCGAAGAAGCCGAGTGCGTGGAGCAACCTGTACGCCTATGTGTATGTAGACGATTCGAGCGCCACCACTTTGAAGGAAAATGCGAAGTGGCCGGGCGAGCCGATGACACAGGTCGCTTCGGGAGACACTTGTGGCAAGGATGGCGAGTACAAGTATGAGATTCCCGACGATCTCGAGGGAAGTAATACGCGCATCATCTTCAACGATGGCAATGCCACAAATACCAAGAAGTATCCTGCCGACACCACCGAAGGCGAGGATGCCGCTGGCCTTAAGATCGATGGCAATTACGCTTGGGACGGCAACACTTCGTCCGGCACCTGGGAGGCCCGCAATTGCGTGGTCACCCCGACCAAGTCTGTTAAGATTGATCAGTCGGATTACAGCGTGGACCTGTCCGAGGGCGTGGCCACGAAGCAGTTGACCGCCACGACCGATCCGAAGGGCGCGTCCGTGAGCTGGAGCTCGTCCGACAAGGACGTGGCGACCGTCAGCCCGAAGGGCGTGGTCACCCCGAGGAAGGCCGGCAAGGCCACGATCACCGCGAAGTCCGGGACCAAGACCTCGTCGATCACCGTGACCGTGACCGGTGAGCTTCCGCCGGACCCGGTCGCGAAGAACACCGTCTACGCTTCGAAGCCTTCGGGCTGGGGCAAGATCTACGCGTACGTGTACACGGGCGACGGCGCGACCGCGGCGAACAACGCGGCCTGGCCGGGCGTGGAGATGACCGCCCCGAGCGCGACCGACGGCTGCCAGCAGACCGACCTGTACAAGTACGTGGTCCCGGACAACCTCGCCAAGGGCGCGAAGGTGATCTTCAACGACGGCGGCAGCCAGCAGTATCCGGGATCCCGCCAGCCGGGCCTGGACTACGACGGCGGCATCGTGAAGTGGGACGGCTCCTCCGCGGCCCTGGCCGCGGTCGAGTGCGAGACCACCATCCCGGTCACGTCCGTCTCGGTCTCTGGTGATGGTGTGAAGGACGGGAAGCTCTCCCTGAAGTCCGGGGCGAGCGTGCAGCTGACCGCGACGGTCAAGCCCGACAACGCGACGGACCGCAAGGTCACCTGGACGAGCTCGGACAGCTCCGTCGCGAACGTGATGGGCACCGGCGTGGTCACCGCCGGCTCGAAGGCCGGCAAGGCCACGGTCACCGCGACCGCGGGCGGCAAGAGCGCGTCCGTCGAGGTCACGGTCGAGGCGCAGGATCCGTACGCCGAGCTGGACGCGTTGGCGAAGGCCCACGCGTCGGATCTGGAGGACGGCACGTACGTGGTGTCGACCAGGCTGAAGGACGGAATGCTCCTGGACGTGGCCGGAGGCTCGAAGAAAGACGGCGGGAACGTGCTGATCTACACCGCGACCGGCGGCGCGAACCAGCAGTGGAGGGTGACGCACGACCCGAAGGGCTACGTGACGCTCGCGAACGTGAATTCGGGCAAGGTCCTGGACGTGGCGGGAGGCTCCGCGAAGGACGGCGCGAACGCGTTGCAGTACTCGTCGAACGGCGGCCGTAACCAGAAGTGGGTCGCGGTCAGGTCCGGCTCGTCGTACCGCCTGGTGTCCGCGATGTCGCAGTCGCTGGTCCTGGACGTGGCGGGCGCATCCTCCAGGAACGGCGCGAACGTGCTGGTCTACACGGCGAACGGCGGCGCGAACCAGCAGTGGTCGTTCAGGCCGGTCGGACAGTCCCTGAAATCCGCGACGGTCTGGTACCGTCCCTCGTCCGCGCAGGAGCGCGTGCGCGTGCAGTGGCGCGTGTACGGCAGTCCGGACACGACCGGCGGTATGGAGATGACGCAGGCGTGCGGAGGCTGGTGGAAGGCCACGGTTCCCGCGGCGGGCTCCACGAGGACCGGCCTGTCGTTCTCGTACGGCTCCGCGACCGATGACAACGGCGGGAAGCTGTACGACGTGAAGGGCGAGTCCGCGGCCGTCTCGGGCGGCCAGGCCGTGACCGACGTCACACCAAACTGCACAGTAACCACCAAACAATAACCGAAGACAGCTGAGGCCTGATTCCGTATTCCAAGGGAATCGGGCCTCAGCCTTACCTGAACAAATCCAATCCAATCAAGGAAGATGATGAAACAATCAGCAACGCTTGCTCGTCTGAGTAAGAAGACCGTGGCGTTCCTTGCCGCGGCCACCACGCTGCTCGCGGGTCTTTCGTTCGCTACGGCCGCACCGCAGCAGGCCAACGCCGCCACCCGTGACAGCTACGCCGATACCATCGGCAATCCGACGTTCGAGGCCGCCCGTCAGAAGTACGGCCTGCCGAAGGATATGAAGGACGGTGCCACCCTGCACGCCTTTGAATGGTCCTTCAAAACCATCATGGAGAACATTCCGGATATCGCCAAGGCCGGTTATACCTCCATCCAAACCGAACCAATCGTCAAAATCAAGGACAACCGCAAGCTCGGCACCGGCAACTGGTACCTCAACTGGTACTATGTCTACCAGCCAACCGACATGTCCATCGGTAACTATGTGGTCGGTTCGGAAGACGAATTCAAAGAAATGTGCAAGCTGGCGCACCAGTACGGCCTGCGCATCATCGTCGATTCCGTGTCCAACCACTTCACTTCCGATTTTGATGTGATCGAAGGTAAGTGGAAGAACAAAGCCTACTACCATGAGGACAAGCAGATCTCCGATTACAACAATCGAGAGGACTGCACCCAGCACAAGCTTTCTGGCCTGTGGGATCTGAACACTCAGGATGATACCGTCACCGAAGGCATGCACGATCTGCTCGTGCAGACCGTGGCCGACGGCGCTGATGGCTTCCGGTATGACGCTGCCAAGCATATCGAGCTTTCCGATGAGGTATTCGGCGGCAAGCAGTCCCACTATTGGGACACCATCCTGCAGAACGGCGCACAGTACCAGTACGGCGAAGTGCTGGAAGACGCCAACGTTCGCGAAGCCGACTATGCCGACCTGTTCAACAAGAGCTCTGTTGGCGGTGGCGGCATCACCGACTCCAGCTACGGTCATGAGGTCCGTAACGCCGTGCAGTTCAAGAATCTCGGAGCAAGCCACTTCACCTCCCACAGCAAGGTGACCGAGGACAAGTCCGTGAACTGGGTGGAATCGCACGATAACTTCGCCAATGGCGAAGCCAACATTCCACAGGAGCTCTCCGACGAATGGATCAAGTACGGCTGGGCCGGTGTGACCGCGCAGAAGAACGGCATGAGCCTGTTCTTCGACCGCCCGTACAAGGACGGCGGCACGTATGGCACTGGTGGCGTCGGCACTTACGGTAATGGCAGCGGTCCGTTCACCGAGAACTCCAAGCTCGGCGACGCCGGCTCCGACCTGTGGAAGGACCCGGAAGTCGTGGCCGTCAACCACTTCCGCAACGCCATGGTCGGCGAAGCATCAAACGTCTCCAACTGCGGCGACGACAACTGCCTGATGGTCGAGCGTTATGCCGGTTCCGCAGCTCAGGACGGCATGGTAGTGGCCAATGCGAACGGTTCCGACAAGAATCTTGCCGGCCAGTCCACCAAGCTGGCCAACGGCACTTATACGGATGAAGTGACCGGTTCCACCATCACCGTTTCCGGCGGCAAGGTTATCTCCGGCACGGTGAAGGGCCAGTCCATCGCGGCGTTTTCCAATAAGACCCGTTCCGGCAAGGTCTCCACCGCCGAGGCATATCCGAACAAGGGCACCATCCCTGGCGAATCTAAGACGATCACTCTCCGGTCTTACCAGTCCACCAACACCACCTATTCCACTTCCGACGGTCAGTCCGGTTCCTTCAAGGACGGCGACACTATTGAAATCGGCAGCAAGGCCAAGTCGGATGAAGTGGTGACGGTCACAGTGAAGGGCACCGGTGCAGACGGCGAAACCATCAAGCACACGTACTCTTACACCAAGTATGGCGATCCTACTTACGACCCGAGTGACGGCACTTCCAGCCCGTGCGACAAATATTGCATGGAGTATATGGAGAAGAACGGTCTGGATCCGGATTGCTACATTGACACCAAAGAGCCTTGCCATCCAAGGAACGTGACCGTTACTGCCATCAAGGTTTCCGGCGACACTTCCATGGATCTCGCTTCCACACAGAGCGTGCAGCTCAAGGCGGATGTGACAACCGATCCGGCGGGCAAGCGTCCTTCCGTGACTTGGACTTCTTCCGACACTTCTGTTGCCACCGTCGATTCCAAGGGCAAGGTTTCCGGCCTTAAGGCGGGAACGGTGAAGATCACCGCCACTGCCGGCACGAACAAGAAATCCGACTCCATCACCATCACGATCACCGGCATGAAGCCGGAAGTCTCCAACGTGATCTACGCCACCAAGCCTTCCGGCTGGAGCAAGATCTACGCCTACGTATACAACGACACCACGTCCAAGAACAATGGCAACTGGCCGGGCGTTGAAATGACCCAGCTGACCGCTGACGATTCCTGTGCGAAGGCCGGCACCTACAAGTACGAGGTACCGGATCTGGGCGAAGGCAAGTACCGTGTGATCTTCACCAACGGTTCCGGCGCGCAGACCCCTGGCGCCAGCCAGCCTGGCATCGAATTCTCCGGCAAGGTCAGCTGGGATGGCTCTTCCGCCGCGGTGAGTGCGGTGAACTGCAACACCCCGCAGCCGGTTCCGGTCTCTTCAGTCTCGATTTCGGGTTCCGGTGTGAGCAACGGCAAGCTGAGCCTGAAGTCGGGCGCGAGCGTGCAATTGACGGCCACCGTGACCCCTTCGAACGCGACGGACAAGACAGTCTCTTGGACCAGCTCGAATAGTTCTGTGGCTAAGGTGTCCGACGGCAAAATCACCGCTGTGAAAGGTGGCACTGCAACGATTACAGCGACCGCTGGCGGTAAGACGGCTTCGGTCGTTGTTGCTGTGGCCGATAATCCGGTTCCGGTCGAGTCGGTGTCGGTCTCTGGTGATGGTGTGAAGGACGGGAAGCTCTCCCTGAAGTCCGGGGCGAGCGTGCAGCTGACCGCGACGGTCAAGCCCGACAACGCGACGGACCGCAAGGTCACCTGGACGAGCTCGGACAGCTCCGTCGCGAACGTGATGGGCACCGGCGTGGTCACCGCCGGCTCGAAGGCCGGCAAGGCCACGGTCACCGCGACCGCGGGCGGCAAGAGCGCGTCCGTCGAGGTCACGGTCGAGGCGCAGGATCCGTACGCCGAGCTGGACGCGTTGGCGAAGGCCCACGCGTCGGATCTGGAGGACGGCACGTACGTGGTGTCGACCAGGCTGAAGGACGGAATGCTCCTGGACGTGGCCGGAGGCTCGAAGAAAGACGGCGGGAACGTGCTGATCTACACCGCGACCGGCGGCGCGAACCAGCAGTGGAGGGTGACGCACGACCCGAAGGGCTACGTGACGCTCGCGAACGTGAATTCGGGCAAGGTCCTGGACGTGGCGGGAGGCTCCGCGAAGGACGGCGCGAACGCGTTGCAGTACTCGTCGAACGGCGGCCGTAACCAGAAGTGGGTCGCGGTCAGGTCCGGCTCGTCGTACCGCCTGGTGTCCGCGATGTCGCAGTCGCTGGTCCTGGACGTGGCGGGCGCATCCTCCAGGAACGGCGCGAACGTGCTGGTCTACACGGCGAACGGCGGCGCGAACCAGCAGTGGTCGTTCAGGCCGGTCGGACAGTCCCTGAAATCCGCGACGGTCTGGTACCGTCCCTCGTCCGCGCAGGAGCGCGTGCGCGTGCAGTGGCGCGTGTACGGCAGTCCGGACACGACCGGCGGTATGGAGATGACGCAGGCGTGCGGAGGCTGGTGGAAGGCCACGGTTCCCGCGGCGGGCTCCACGAGGACCGGCCTGTCGTTCTCGTACGGCTCCGCGACCGATGACAACGGCGGGAAGCTGTACGACGTGAAGGGCGAGTCCGCGGCCGTCTCGGGCGGCCAGGCCGTGACCGACGTCACACCAAACTGCACAGTAACCACCAAACAATAACCCAAAACAAACAGCCGAGGGTTCGCTCCCATGTTCCGGTGGGACCGAACCCTCGGTTGTCTTCATGATAGAGACAGGATATCCCCACAAAACCTCGAATAAGAGAGAGCACGGCTATTTCCAAGAGAATATTCACAACCTTTAATTCAATCATTCTACGAAAAATCGAGGCGGTGACGTTTATTCGACCATAAACACCTGTCACTGGTGGTCGACTGCTGCGACAGCGTGCCGACCGCGGGGACGATTGACACGAGTCCGAACGCCAAGTTGTCCAAAGCATGCTGTTGGACGTATGTTCCACGCTCAAGGATGGAGAGAATCCGATCATCCATTCCGACCGTGGCTACCCTTAATAAGGTGGCCTGAGTGGATCTGCATCTGCGGGGACAACGGCCTGACGCGTTTGACGGGCGGGGAAAGGATGCGGTCCGGATGACGCGGAGGCGGAGGGATTCTTCGGCCGGCTGAAGCAGGAGTTCTTTCACAAACGAAGCTTCGCGGGCGTCTCGATGGACGGGTTCATCGAGACGTTGGACGAGTGCATGGTGTATGTGATCGAATAAAGGTGTTCGCGTGAAGTGATGCCGTTAACACAGATTCCCCCCGTCTATAGGGAATGGGATACTTAAAAAGTTCCATGCGAGTAAAAGAGGGGGGAATGACGAGCGATACTAATAGAAAGTGCTTATGCACCAGTAGTGACCTACATGCAGTGAATGCAACAGGTCAGGAACCGATTCGCGTGGCGCAAATTGTCGGTAAGATGGTTGGCGGCGGTGTTGAATCCGTAGTGATGAACTACTACCGACATATCGACCGCACTAAAGTGCAGTTCGATTTCCTTGTCGATGAGGATTCCACGCGCGTTCCAGAAAAGGAAATCACCTCTTTAGGAGGTCATGTGTTCCGCATACCGCCGTATCAGCATCCGATTCGTTACCGTCATGAGTTAATCCGTCTGATGCGTGAACAGCAGTGGTCGATTGTACACAGTAACATCAACACATTGAGTGTGTTCCCACTATCGGCGGCGAAGAAAGCTGGAGTGCCTGTCCGTATCGCACATTCTCATTCAACTATGGGCAAAGGCGAGTTTGCGAAGAATGCAATGAAGCTTGCGTTGCGACCGTTCGCCAATGTGTATCCGACGGTTCGTTTTGCGTGCAGTCACTATGCAGGAGAATGGCTGTTCGGTAAGAATGCGGATTTTACAGTGATTCCCAATGCTATTGAATTAGATAAATTCCGCTTTAATGCTGGTGTTCGCCAAAAGACTCGTCAAGAACTTAGTATTGCGGATGATACGTTCCTAATTGGTCATGTTGGTCGTTTCATGCCGCAGAAGAATCAGACGTTCTTGGTTGATGTGCTTGCGGATTTACTCCCCAAGCGACCTGATACCATGCTCGCTTTTGTCGGTGATGGTCCGGATAAGTCAGCCGTCCAACAGCATGCCATAGAACTCGGTATTGCTGATCATGTTTTGTTCCTCGGTCAACGCTCCGACGTGAACCGCCTGTATCAGGCATTCGATGTGTTCTGTCTTCCCAGTCTTTATGAGGGGCTGGGAATAGTAGCTGTTGAGGCTCAGGTTGCAGGCTTGCCCTGTTTGTTAAGTGACGCTGTTCCCATGGAAGCGGACGTGACTACCAAGTCGCATTTCTTGCAGATTGCTGATGCTAAGCCTTGGTCTGAGGTTTTATCGAATTTGACTTTTCCGGATCGTTCTGGCCACGTTAATGGTGATATTGAAGAATATGATATTGAAAAACAGGCTGTAAATCTACTAGTAAAATATAAAGATTTATTCAAGGGAATAAAGAAGCATTAGTTTGGGAGTTTTTGTAATGGCGGAAAGAAAGATTAAAGTCGCTGAGTTCGTTTCTCGCCTTGAGTCGGGCGGGGTGGAATCAATGCTTCTGAACTATCTTAGTCATTTTTCTCACCCAGAAGATTTTGATATTCATATTGTCACTCAAGATATTAATGATGCACGGTGTGTTGAACAGTTTAAAAAAGCTGGCTATAACGTAGATATTGTTACACATAAACGCAAAAGTATCAGTAAGAATATTATTGAAGTGTTTCAGTTGCTCCGTCAAGAACATTTTGATGTAGTACATTCACACATGACATTAACTAATTTTTATGTTCTCATATTGGCATGGTTAACGGGTACCAGACAATTAATTTCGCATTCCCATAATGCTTTTATTTCTGATAATCCCATTAAGCGTCTACTATGGTTTTTCTTAAAAAAAATTAATCAACTAACTTCTAATGTATGGATTACATGCGGATATGATGCTGGAGTTTTTCTTTTTGGTAGGCGTGCCATGCATAATGGCAAGGTCATCCTGCTTCCTAATGCTATCGATTTAGATAAGTTTAAATTTGATGAGCATAAACGCGAAGTAATGCGCAGCAAGTTGGCGATCCGTAAGGCAGAATTCGTTGTTGGCCATATTGGTCGTTTTATGGAACAAAAAAACCATAAATATTTAGTGGATGTTTTTCATGAGTTTTTGCGCTTTCATCCGGATTCTAAGCTTCTGCTTGTTGGAACGGGAGAACTTGAAAAGAATATACACGAGTATGTGGATGGGCTCGGATTGAGAGATAAGGTCATTTTCGCTGGTAGTGTTCAAAACACATGGGATTATTATCAGGCGATGGATGCTTTTGTCTTACCTTCAAGATACGAAGGTCTTCCAGTAGTCTCTATTGAAGCGCAAGCATCTGATTTACCTATTCTTATGTCTTCCAATGTTGATCATTCTTGCGCAATAACAGATAGTATTTCTTTTCTTTCGGTGGATATCGATCCTGAAATATGGGCTAAATCCATTCTTCGCTTTATAGATAGGAAGAGGGGAAAATGTGTAATCTCACAAATCAGGGAAGCACATTATGATATATGCCGAGAGAGTAAGCGCTTAGAGAATGTCTATAGGCAGGAAAATTAAAATGAGCCAGCTTGATATGTTAGTTTCGATTATCGTACCGGCTTACAATGCGCAACTTCATTTGGCTGAATGCTTGGACAGTCTTTTAAAACAAACGTATAGCAATTTGCAAATCATTGTAGTAGATGATGGGTCAACTGATAACACAGCTGTTATATGCGATGAGTACAGGAAAAAAGATGAGAGAATAGTAGTAATTCATAAAGAAAATGAAGGTGTCTCTGCTGCTCGTAACACTGGGATAAATGTTGCTGTGGGAGAGTACATCCAATTTGTTGATGCTGATGATTTGCTTGTTGCATATGCTATAGAGCATGTTGTACAGAAGGTTAAGTCATTGTGCGCGGATGTTTTATATTTTTCTTTTGAAGCGTTCGACAAAGAAGGAATTTATCGTCCAGTTCCCGAACATAAAAAATTTCCATCTGCAGTAATTACTAGTAGAAAAAAAATCTTTCAATTAATTCATGAGGGAATTATTGGAAATCATGTTTGGACATTTTGTTTCAGGAAAGATTTTTTGAAGAGTCATAGATTACAATTTGATTCAAAAATTCCCTATGGCGAAGATATTCTTTTTGTTAATCAAATTGCTACTGTGCCTCAAAAATTTTGCTGCCTGAATGAGTCTTTGTATCGATACAGGAAAAGTGAGCAAACAGTCACACAATGTCATTCTCTGAAAAATTCGCTCAGCGATCTTGAAGTTGTTCGTCAGTTGGATGCATTACATATGAAATATACTGATTTGGATGATGAAGGTTATCACATACTCCGTATACGAATGTTGATTGATGCTTATTCGATATTACCTTTATCGAAAAAGCAAAAAGATGCGAAATCTATAAAAAAACATATTGTGAATGAGATACGAAATACAAAAAAAACAAATTTATTAAATGGTTTAAGCAAGAAGTATTTGCTTAAATATGTTTTAGTTATGCTTAATATGTATGACTTGATTGCATCTTTGAAAAAGTTATTAAAGAAGTAAGAACAATTATGGATATACTAATTCGAAATCATTTATATAAAAGTATTGCATCTTCATCGAGTAGTAATATTTTTTATGTTGCTTTTTTTATATATAGTTTTTCGTCAGTGCTGCAGTTAACTAATTTTGTTAATCTTTCTTATTTGCATCTTGATTTCATATACCAAGTTGCAAGGATTGTCGCTGCATTGTTATTAATCTTTATTCTTTTTCTCCGACGATATCCTTACGATGAATTCTTTTTGATTGTTGCTTTGGGAGTTGTATGTCTAATTTCGGTTATCCAATCAGGCTATTGGGATTTGATGATTAGTTTTTTGTTTATTTTTTCTAGTAATGGAATAAAAATTTCTCGCTTGTCGAAAATCGCTTTTTTTGAATATCTCTTTATTTTTATCGGCACAGCAGTTGCATCCAAAATTGGTTTTATTCAAGATATTAAAAATCCAGATGCAAAAGGGCAGATCAAAGAATCTCTCGGTTTCACTCATCCGAACACTTTGGCTGCTGTTGCTTTTGCTCTATGCTGTTCTTATGCCATTATGAATATGGGACGAATGCTAAAAAAAGACCTTATCATATATGCCATAGGTTTTTATATTTGTTGGTCTATCGCAAAATCTCGAACTTCAGCTCTTACTTTAATTATTTTTGTTATCTTTATGTATGTGTGTAATAATTCTCAAAAAATCTTGAGAATGCATGTTATTAAATTAATAGCATTTATTTTTCTCTTTTTGGTATTTTTTTCGATTATCTGTATGATTTTCTTTGATCCTAATTCACTTTTCTTTAAATGTATTAATGACGCTTTAAGCGGACGTCTTGAATTTTCTCACCACTATTATGAACTATATGGCATACATCCTTTTGGATTTAATTTTGACAATGTGGATGTTTCATATGTTTACTTAGGGGCCAATTATAAAAAATTGGTTATAGATAATGCTTTTTGTTTCCTACTGCTTCAGGCTGGTTGGATACCCAGCTTAATTTTCTTTTACTTATATTTTATGACGCTTCTTAAGTCATCCAAGTGCAAAGATAGTTACATTTTCTTAGGAATGATGATATATGCGATTGCCTCATATACTGAAGGATATTCTTTGTGGTTTTCTTTTAATTACAGTATGATAGGAATGTATTATTTATATAAGCAAAATAGAAAATTCCAAATAGGTCAACAAGATTTATGTACGTCTAGTTCTGTTATTTAAATGATATTATATAAAAAAAGAGTATCGATGTTTATGAATTCTTTTGTTTATAATTTTGTTTGTCTATGTTTTTGAGAGTTGAATAGATGAGTCAAAGAAAATCTTGGTTAGTCAGTATCATTCTGCCTGCGTATAATGTGTCAGACTATTTGGATGCTTGTTTGGAGAGTATTACTTCCCAAACATATATAAATACTGAGATTATCATTGTGGATGATGGGTCGACTGATGATACTCCGAAAAGAGCAGATGATTGGCTTTCTAAAGACGAACGTGTCCATGTAATCCATCAAAAGAATGGTGGACTTTCAGCAGCAAGGAATGCTGGCCTGTATTATGCACATGGCGATTTTATTCTTTTCGTTGATCCTGATGATTGCATTGATGAAAATCTGATTTCCAAATGTATGACTTTACTAAGTAATGGTTCGGTTTCTTTGGTTCATTTTGGATACCGATTAATTGATGAAAATGGATTGTTGCGAGGAAAGAATTTTCCGGATAGACTAACAAATGCTGAGAAACTGTTGCCGGCAATTTTAAGTGATAAAATCCCAAGTCATTCTTGGCAGTTTTTATGTAAGAAAGATCTATATTCTGATATAGCTTTTCCTGAAGGACGCAAAGCCGAAGATGTTGCAACGACATACAAGCTTGTAGATAAGGCAAAAAAGTGCTATGTTTTACCAGATTGCTTGTATAAGTATCGTGTTCGTAGCAACTCAATACTTGGGGAGTTAACATCAGACAACTCTAAGGCTATAAAGTATTACGAAGATGAACTTCTTGCGTTCCACGAGATGATTGATTGGGCTGTTGCACAAAAACGAGAAGATTATGTTGTCGTGGCTCGGAACAACATGATGCGACATTTGTTCTATCACTACAAACATTTACTGGCGCTTAATGATGCGCATGGAGCTGACTGGATATGTGCGGAGATTAGAGAGGAATTGAAATTTCTCTCTTTCCATCGAATGGAGCCGTTGAATAAGGTCAGAGCATTCATGTTGAAACTTAATTTTCTAGGTCTTTTTTATAGACTCAATAATCTGTTGAAAAAAACTGTTAAAAAAATCCTGCATAAAATATAATGGAGAATATTATGTCGAAATATACAGATGCGCGTAATGCGCAATTGGTTATTGCATTATTAAAAGAATATGGTATTCGGAATATAATTGCGTCTCCGGGTACAACAAATGTTCCATTTGTATATAGCGTGCAGAACGACTCCTTTTTCAAGGTTTATTCTGCTATTGATGAGAGATCTGCAGCATATATGGCATGTGGTTTGGCTGCTGAATCAGGTAAACCAGTGGTGCTCTCTTGCACAGGTGCTACGGCTTCGCGGGATTATATGCCAGGCTTAACGGAAGCATTCTATCGTAAACTCCCCGTTCTGGCTCTTACTTCTATGCATTTCACTGAGGACATAGGTAATCTGTCCACTCAGATTCTTGATCGTTCGGTTATTCCCAATGACATTGCTCGTTATCATACTTCTCTGGAGATGATTGAAAATGAGAGAATGGCTAAAGATGAGGAGCTGCGAATCAACATTGCACTTTCTGAGCTCACACGTGATGGTGGCGGCCCAGTGGCAGTCCAACTTATCACTGACGGCAATTATACGTTCAGTGCAACTTCTCTCCCTAAGGTAAATAGAATAAATCGTTTTCTTCCTGAAAAAATTTCAGAGTGGCCGGAATTACCGGATAACGCTAAAATCGCAGTTCTCTTGGGGGCGCATCGAACTTTTAGTGCTACTGAATCCGAGATGCTAGAGCATTTTGTCGAGACGCATGATGCGGTGGTGTTTTCTGACATCTCTAGTGGTTATCACGGCAAGTTCGCATTCGGATCAGCGCTCGCCTGTATCCAATTGCAGAATAACCCTATACGTTCCGCTTTTGAGCCAGATTTGGTTATACACGTCGGAGAGATGACGGGCGACTATAACACCATGGGATTTTTGACGGGCCTGAATTGCCCAGTTTGGAGGGTATCTCTGGATGGAGAGTTTCGCCAACATTTTGCTCGACTTGAAAATGTATTCCAATGTTCAAACGAGTTTTTCTTTTCCCACTATGCGAGCAACAAGCACGTGGAGTCGGGTTACCGTACCAAGTGGGAGAACTATGACATTCAGTTAAGAAAACGTATGCCAGAATTCCCATTCTCGAATATCTGGATGGCTCAGCAATTGCATTCTATGATTCCTGCTGGTTCAATTGCTCATTCGGCCATACTGAGTTCCTTGTCAAGTTGGGATTATTTCCCTCTTCCGAAAGATGTTCGCTCAAGTGCGAATGTGGGTGGATTTGGCATTGATGGATGCACTTCAACATTAATTGGAGCAAGCCTTTCCTCACATGAATTGTGCTTCTGCATCACGGGTGATTTGGCCTTCTTCTATGACATGAATTCTTTGGGATGCAGGGAAATCGGTCCAAATTTGCGTATTCTTTTAATCAATAACGGTCTCGGCATGACATTTAAACTCTCTAATCATGTTGGTAGCCAAATTGGGCCGTCCGCTAATATATTTATTGCTGCAGAAGGCCACAATGCTGCAGCAAAGAGCGTTACGGGGAACCAATCGCCAGCTCGCGCTTGGGCTGAATCACTTGGGTTTAAATATCTTAGCGCATCTTCAAAAGAAGAATTCAATGCGGCTAAGGATATTTTTACTTCAAAGGATTCGGAAGCCCCGATTCTGTTTGAGTGCTTTACTCACGAAGAAGATGAGAGGACCGCACGAGACCTTATTGATTCTATCGATAGCAGAACTGATTCGAAGACGCAGCTTAAGAAAACGATAAAAAAGGTTCTGCCGAAATCGGTCATTGATTCACTGAAAAGCCTCAGACATTAAGCATCTTGAGGAAGGGAAAGCTTCTTGGGTAAATACAAGAATCTACTGGTGAATATCGGCTTATTCACATTAAATACGGTATCAACGAAATTGATTACATTTCTGCTGGTACCGCTATATACGTATTTCTTGACTGCGGCGCAGTACGGCGTGACCGACATGTCTCTTACAGTGGCGGGTTTGGTCACGCCTGTCGTTACCCTGTCCATCGGCGATGCCACCACTAGATATATCATCGATGATCCCGATGATAAGGAACGATATATATCTGTCGGGTTTTGGGTGACTTTGTTTGGTTGCCTGATTATGCTCCTTCTGCTTCCGCTATTAGGGCTGTCCATATTCGGCGGCCTCGGGAATTACAAATGGTTCTATCTTGCCTATTTTGCTTCATCCGCTTTCAATGCGTACTTGGCAAATGTGGCAAGAGGTTTGAACCAGATTAAACTCATCACCTGGGCATCTATAGCTTCGTCGCTTGTTTCGGCTCTATCGGCAGGTTTGCTCATCGGTCTGCTTAATTGGAAGGTCGAGGGATATTTTGTTTCGTTGATTTTCGGCGGGCTTGTTGCAATTGTTTTATATCTTATATTTGGTGGCTCATGGAAATACGTACGTATTCCCAAAAAGGAACGCGACCGTCATTTTCTTAAGAAGATGCTGCTGTATTCAGTGCCACTGATGCCCAATGCTATCTTCTGGTGGGTTGGCACAAGTGTGAACAGATTCTTCATTACCAGTATGCTCGGTATCGGTGCTTCCGGCTTATTTGCTGCGGCCAGCAAGATACCGAACGTAATGAATATGGTCTCTTCCACGTTTTGGCAGGCTTGGAGCTTGTCTGCATTCCAAGAGTTCAAGAAGACTGATACCGGCAAGTTCTATAGCAATGTGTTTGCGGTGTTTCGTACGTTCTGTTTCCTCGCGGCATCAGGACTTATGTTGTTGACGCCGTGGCTCGCCTCATTGCTTTTGCAGAAGAAATTCTATGATTCGTGGCCTATTATTCCTGTCTTGATTCTTGCATTTCTGTTTAATGTGTTCGCAGGATTCTATGGAACGGTCTTTACTGCAAGTATGAAAACCAAACATCTAATGACATCGACTGCTGCTGCTGCGATCGTCGTTGTTGTTCTGACTTGGCTGCTCGTCCGTATCATGGGACTGCAAGGAGCTGCGTGGGCTATGGTCGGCAGCAACCTAGTTATGTATGTCATACGTGTGGCTATGGCTCATCCGATTGTCAGGATAGCGGTGAACTGGCCTCTTATGCTGATCAATATCCTGATTGTAGCTGTTCAAGCATGCATAATGGCATGGCATCCATCCAGGTACTTGTTGATCTCTGGTGTGCTCTTCCTTCTTGTATGCATAGTATCTGCGTTGGATGCCTATCCATTCGTAAAATCTTTGGCAACTGCAATCAGCGGAAAGTCACTGCATAAAAATGGCAAACATGTCGGGAAATAGGGATTTAAGGAGATGAATAATGAGGATAGGAACCATTACCTTCCATTGTGCATATAATTTTGGTTCTGCACTGCAGACTTATGCACTCAGAAAATATCTCACGAATTTAGGCCATGATGTACATGTTATCGATTATCGGAGCGCAGATTTCAATGGGTATAAGATTTTTCGTGGAATAGGGGTTAAATCATTTATTGCAGATTTGCTCTTTCTTCCAGGTAATTTACGCAGGCGCAGCAGTTTTCAATCTTTCTGGCATAAATGTTTTGGCCTGACGAGCCGGACTTATGAGGGGGCTGATGCAGAGCGTTCTCTAGCTGAGGATTTGAAGGATTATGATGCGCTGATTTGTGGTAGCGATCAGATTTGGAATTTGGATTGCACCTTAGGGCCTGTTCCTCCGTTCTTTCTTTCTTTCGCTTCTGATGGAACAAAGAAAATTGCGTATGCGCCTAGCTTGTCGCATGCCAAGTTTGAAGAAAAGAACTTCACTCTAGAAGATAAGAAGCATGTCTCCGAGTGGTTGAATCGTTTTGATGCACTTTCTGTGCGTGAGCTTTCTGTAGCAGGGCAGTTTCAGCAACTGACTAATAAGCATATTGTTGAAACGCTTGATCCGACGCTTTTGTTGAATTTAGAGGATTATCGACATATACAGGCTCCGCGACTTCCAAAGAAGCTGGAAGCAGACAAATATATATTTGCATATACGTTATGGCCGAATAAAGATATGGTGCATTATATTGATAAATTGGCGGCAAAACGTGGACTAACTATCGTTTATTACTCTCAGAAGCCGATTCGGTATCAATCGCACGCGATCAATGTATGGGGAATTGGCCCAGCTGATTTTCTTACATTGATTGATAAGGCAAACTGCGTGATTTCGAACTCTTTCCATGCAACGGTGTTCTCCATTCTCTATGGCAAGCCATTTCTTACGTTTGGTACGGAAAAGAGTAGTTCTCGCATGAGAACGTTACTTGTCAAACTGGGTTTACCTGAAAAGCATCTTTTGCCTCCTGATTTCGAGGGCGGAAGTAATGCTGAACCATTTGCCTCTGTACTGAATATGGCTCGACTTAATAATCTTCGTGCAGATTCTGAACGGTTCCTTAATGATGCACTGATGTAAAAACTCTCAACTAGTATTTGGCATGGAATTTATTGCATGCTGCTTATTTCTTCAATTTTCATAGCATGTTTGAGTTAAGGAGTGCGGATATTTTCTTGAAGATAGTCATACAGCTCCTTATCTGAGATTTTGTGAGGATGTCTTGTTTCCGCCATGAGGGTGACTGGGGTCCACCGGAATATGAGGCGGATCCCAGTCGTTTGTTTTCGGTTATTGTTTGTTGGTTACTGTGCAGTTTGGTGTGACGTCGGTCACGGCCTGGCCGCCCGA